>Ga0316207_10000354_pt1 | contig 81360 bp, 70 predicted proteins | sample 6weekpyrite_MG_FD_204943 | JGI IMG/M metagenome (GOLD analysis project Ga0316207, IMG submission 204943) | Microbial mat bacterial communities from mineral coupon in-situ incubated in ocean water Damariscotta River, Maine, United States -... | ecosystem: Environmental > Aquatic > Marine >...
AAATACAAATCAAGCTACATTTCAAAAAGATATTTTCTTAGTAAAAATCAACACCCAGTTTAGGGCTTGTCCAACAATGGGATAAGATTATGGTTCGTTCCTCACATAATCTATCCTTACTCGTTAGATTTTATATTCTCATGTTTAAGCATAGTAGTCACCTAACATTGTGTAGACGTAAATCTTTCGTATTTGCCTACGTCATATTGACGTGTTTAAACACGTCAATATGACGTATATCCCGCGCGCTCAAAATATACTCAATTCAATCGTTTTCTTATCTAATTTTATATTAATGACAGGATATCAATCCTGTAGCCGGTATACCTTCTCTTTATTTCTTCAGAAAAAGGGAATTGATAGTATTTAAATATGTGGAAATATGTAATGTTGACGTATAGCTACACGCTTCTGGCACACGTAAAACAGTGCAGCCCCACACTTCGCAACTCAATTGAAAAACACATACATTCCGAGCATTTTATACAACAATAAAGGAAGGATTCGTCCGCTAAATAAACGAACAAACTGGAAAAGTAAATACCCACGACATCCCTGCCCCACAGCGGGAAATTTTTATTGATATAACTTGATAAAAGCACTATGGCTTTAACCTGTTATTTTTGAATTTGACTTATTAAACCACTTCAATTTTTACACAGCAATCAGTTATTAAAAACTGTTGAAACTTTCAACAACAAACTAATCCTAAAGTATTAGTCACAAACTATTTTGTTTAGTTACTGCACACCCTCAACCGCTTGCTTAGCAAGGCTGGTAATTTTTGACCAATCACCCTTTGCCATCACATCATCCGCCACCAACCATGAACCACCCACACACTGCACATTTGGCAAGACCAGATAATCGCGATAATTTTTCAAGCTAATACCACCGGTTGGACAAAACACCACATCAGGAAATGGCCCGCTGATTGACTTGATTGCTTTTACACCACCGGCAGCTTCGGCGGGGAAAAATTTGTAATGGGTATAGCCTTGATCAATGCCTTGCATAAGCTCTGATGTAGTGGCAATGCCGGGGAGTAATGGAATACTGGATTGATTACCGGCTTGTAATAATTCAGGCGTCATACCCGGGCTTAAGGCAAAGCGGGCGCCTGCTTCTTCAACCTGTTGCAGTTGTGTTTTGTTACATACAGTACCAGCGCCGATAAAAGCATCGGGTACCTCGCTAGCGATTTTTTTTATAACATCCAGTGCAACAGGTGTGCGTAAGGTTACTTCTAATACACGAATGCCGCCTGCGATTAATGCTTCAGCCATGGGAACAGCGTATTCCAGCTTGTTTACAATTAACACTGGCACAACCGGACCTTGTGCAAAAACTTCTTCTGCTGAAATTTTCCAGTTTCTGGTCATAATATTTGCCCCATTGAATAAACTTTTAAGATTGCGTTCGTTTTGCAAACAAGGAACAGGCACCTTGTTCTGCACCGGTTAAATTGTGGCGCATAGCAGCAAACATTTCTCTACCCATACCGATTTGGTGATTGGCATTATGAAATGAAATACTTTCCCGGTTGGCCAATTCCACATCGTCTACCAACACATTCATTTCACCGGTATGAGTGTTAAGCTCGATCAAATCACCGGTGCGAATTTTTGCCAACATACCGCCTTTGTACGCTTCAGGTGTAACATGAATGGCAGCAGGAATTTTTCCGGATGCACCGGACATTCGACCGTCGGTTACCAGTGCAACGTGATAACCTTTATCTTGAAGAACACCCAGCGGTGGTGACAGGCTATGTAACTCGGGCATACCAATAGCGGAAGGTCCTTGAAAACGCACAACCACGATACAGTCTTTATCCAGCTCACCGGCTTTAAAGGCATCATAAAATTCATATTGATCTTCAAAAACCATGGCAGGTGCTTTGATTTCACAGTGCCCGATTTTTAACGCGGATGTTTTCATCACTGCCCGCCCCAAATTGCCATGCAATACAGAAAGCCCACCATCGGGTTTAAACGGTTTATTTATTGACGCAAACACTTCCGGGTTGGTTGTTTCTTTCGGACCATCTTGCCATGTCAACTCACCATCTTTTAATACTGGCTCTTTGGTATATTGCTCAAGCCCGTGGCCACATATAGTATTAACATCGTTGTGGAGTAACTCAGCATCCAGCAACTCTTTTACTAACAATGCCATTCCGCCGGAAGCTGTAAAGTCATTGATATCTGCTGAACCATTGGGATAAATATGTGTTAATAATGGAACAGCGTTGGATAAGTCAGAAAAGTCATCCCAATTAATTTCATATCCGGCGGCGTGAGCTACAGCTACCAAATGCATGGTGTGATTGGTTGAGCCACCCGTCGCCAGCAGTGCGACAATACCATTTACAATGGACTTTGCATCAACAATGTGACCAATGGGCATATATTCTTCACTTAAATTCGTTAAGCGCGTAACCTGCTCTGCAGCGGCTTTTGTTAATGCTTCACGTAACGGTGAGGCTGGGTGCACAAATGAAGAGCCCGGCAAATGCAATCCCATAACCTCAACCACTAACTGATTGCTATTTGCCGTGCCGTAAAATGTGCAAGTTCCAGGTGAATGATATGAAGCAGATTCGGCTTTTAATAATTCATCTCTTCCCACTTTGCCTTGCGCAAATTCCTGACGCACTCTGGCCTTTTGTTTGTTTGGCAAGCCTGACGACATTGGGCCGGCTGGTACAAACACCGCGGGCAGATGGCCAAAATTCAGGGCGCCGATTAACAAACCAGGTACAATCTTGTCACATATACCCAGCATTAACACGCCATCAAACATATTGTGTGACAAGGCCACCGCGGTAGACATGGCAATGACATCGCGGCTCATTAAACTTAAATCCATACCCGGATTACCTTGGGTAATGCCATCACACATGGCTGGCACACCGCCGGCAAATTGCGATACATGGCCAGCATTTTTTATGGCCTGCTTGATAATTTGCGGATAATTTTCGTAAGGCTGATGCGCAGAAAGCATATCATTATAGGCAGAAATGATTGCGATATTCGCTTTTTTTGCGCCACGAAGATCTTCTTTCTCTGTTGCTTCACATGCTGCAAAACCGTGCGCAAGATTACCGCATGACAATACAGTACGATGTGGGCCATCACGGCGTGCTTGTTCGATTTTATCCAGATACCCCTGGCGAGTTTGCTGACTTCGCTCTATGATACGCTCGGTAACTTCCTGGATGGTTGGGTGCATACTTTTCTCCTAAACAAGCAGTGAATCAAAAACTGTGGTGTTACGATTCACTGTTTTTCACTTTTTATGCGTTATGACAGGTAATAACGCATAATGATAATTTGTTACAATTTGCCAATGGCATAGGTGGATGCACTGCGTTTATCCACCCTACGGAACTATGACTGGCGATAATGAATAATGTTAATATTTAGGTGGATGCGTTGCCTTATCCACCTTACACAATGCTGGATGGGTTTTCGGGATCTGAATGTATTTAATTTCCTGTAGGGTGGATATACACAACAAATATACAACACAAGAATAATTCCATAACCCGTTCACGAAACCCGAGCACCATGGGTTAATTATAACAACTTCTCAAAGCCTTTATTTGCTAAGTCGTAATAAAACTCACCTGCTTGCTGCTGACAATATCTTCGCTCACTGGAATTGACCAATAAACCACATGCTTTAAACATGGCCTGTCGATAGCGCTGCCCTTTTTTCATAAACGCCAAGCCACTATAACAGGCTTGTTTGCTCTCGCCCTGGGCCAATACACAAACATAGTTTATTTCGTCGGGATTTTTTGCCACATAAGTGCGAGCCATGTAACCCAATGCATTAAAACAGTGCTGTTGCAAAGCATCCGTCTCCCGTGAACACAATGTGGCGTGCCGGGTGACATGGCCTAAGCTTTTATGTCGAGGCAACAAAAATCGAAAGCAAGCTGAAGGATAGTTACTTTGTATAGAGCAATATTTTATTGCGACACTTATTTCCTCAGATCGACGCATGCCCGATTGAAATATTTTTTGCTTAATTTGACTTCCAAGCTCCATAAACACACCAGTTTCACAATAATATTTCATGGCTGATGAATCAAATACTCGACAGTAATCATTTGCCAAACCCACATCCATTGCCAGCTTGGCCATGGCATGGCCGACGGCATGTGCACAGTTACCACGAAAAAAATCATCTACTGTTGTTTTACTTTGCGCGCAGGTTGCATTTACTGTTTCGCCAAATTTATTGAGTTCGGACTTGGTTAATGTGACTGGCTGCGAATCATGCATTGCGTGATGCGACTCGCCCTCGTGGGTATGATAATTTTTCCCCAGCTCGCTAAAGTATTGTTTGAATACACCATGTACACACGCGTATGTACAAGTTGAACCACACAACTGCATTGACTGATTCAAATCGCCAACGCGTTCAGCTATCACTTTACCCAATGCATGTGCAATTCCATGACAGGATGCATCTTCTGCTTCAAGATAATTTGATATGCGCTTGACACCCAGCTTGTCAATAAATCGACTGTAAACCTCATAATAATTTTTCTGTGATTTTATTGAAGACCTAAACTCTCTGAACGATTGTTTTGCAGCATCACCCGATAAAGTACCAATGAGCAGTTTGTTCACAGCCTCATCATTCGCTCTTTCCATGGCGTTTAGCGAAAACGTTCCTAATACACACAACATAATTCCGAGCAGCTTCTTTAACACCCACATCTCCCCTTTTATTCTTTTTAAGTTTAAATTATACGCTTCATTGCGTTAATTCAAAGCCTTTGAGACAATTATATACGCCATGTAATCGTTGATTTAGATAATACAATCGAAAAACTGGAAGATATCAATGCGCATCCTGAAATCGTTGTGTGTTTGCTGGTTTTTGTTCACATCATCATTGTTATACGCGAATGAGGAAACGGTAATAACCAACTTCCCGATTGGGGAATTATTCACACCTATCATGGCGGATGCCAAAGAACCTCAATTTTCGGTTGGTGTTCGTAGAGTACGCACCAATGGCCCCATTAAGGAAATGACTGCAGCCATCGTTTCGTATGGTGAACATTTTGGCTTACGCCGCTGGCAAACCAGTAAAAACAAACTCTGGCAGATTAGTCTTGGTGGCGCAGTACACGCCCAATTCAATTTGGACAGTGATTCCAATGATCTGATTAATGCGGACTACACAATTGGGATTTCAAACACTCACCGCAACGGCAGGATTTCATGGCGCCACCGAATATTTCATCAATCCACACATTTGGGTGACGAGTTTTTGCTAAGTGAAAACAACGTCGAGCGTGTAAATTTTAGCCTTGAGGCCACAGACCTCATGGTATCTTATGAATGGCCCGAGTGGCGCGTATTGGCCGGGGTTACTTACATACTTCACGTAGAGCCTCATCAATTTGATGACTTTGGCTTCCAAACAGGTCTCGAATATCACAGCGTTGAGCATGTATTTTTGAAAGCTCGACTAGTATCAGGTTTCGATTTTCAGACTGATAACTCGGGATTGACGGAAACCAATACAAATTTTAAAGCCGGTCTGGAATGGGGCAAACGTGGCTCAGGCAATCGCCGCATTCGACTAATGCTCACACTTTATGATGGTGTTGTTCCTTTCGGTCAGTTTTATTCTGTTAAAACCAGTGCTGTTGGTATTTCAGTTTATTTGGGTTTTTAGCTTTGCTAAAGTAAGTCCCTTCTAAATATCATTTTTTAAAATCATGTGCTTTTTCGATCGAGAGAAAAATAATCCTGAGTAACCAGCTAATTCAATTGACAACTTGTCAATCATATCCATCGTCGCACCTTGCGATAATACCTCTCATAATCATTACCAAACTTTGTTCGCAATACATTTTCCTCCGGTTTTATTTGATAACGCGTAATAAACCAGATATAAAAAGGCAACAAGAAAAAACACAGAAAATTCCCCAATACCATTCCCCAAGCAAAAAGCATCAACAAAAATCCCAAGTACATTGGATTACGTGAAAAACGATAAAAGCCTTTATTGACCAATTGTGAGACATTTTCCGGCCGCATGGGATTGACTGTTGTTTTTGCTCTATCAAATTCAATTTTTGACAACACAATAATCACGCCTCCGACAAAAGCAAATAAGCAGGCAAAATAGAGTAAAAACGAATACTCGATGTAGCCAACATCAGATTTCACATCAATAAAATACATAAGCGATGCAATGACTATTACGAGTGCAAGCGGTGGGAGTTTTAGATGCAGTTTTTTATCCATTTTCGATTTATAAATTACCAGTGAGCATGATTTTTATCTCAGCCGCAGATACTACGTGCGTACAATAACCCCTATGCTGAAGCTATAACCAGATTCAATTCTGCCTGCGATTGTATCAGATGACAACCACACCAACTCTTTCTCCCCTGTATAATACATTCCCACTTGCAGCCAGGTATACGAGTAAAATTTGTACTCCCATTGCACACCAGAATTTATGCCAGAGATTTCAAGAGCATCTTTTTTATTGTGATCATAATGGCTGGAAGTACTGAGACTTGAAGTCAATAAGGTATGAAAATTAGGGTGGTGGATTATTCGCAAATCGAGATAGAATGGCAATAGCACATCCGCAATCACTTTCCCCCAAGAGTAACTCATACCCAAAACCGGTAAAAACTGCCCATTGCCAAAATTGGAATTGGCCAGGCCACCAAACTTGAAGCTTTTCCATTTATCCGGCATGTAAGAAAAATTGACATGAGCTAAATATTTTTCACTTTTGGTGCTATGTTTTACTGGTTCTTCAGAATATGCGCCATAGGAAAAATATGTATTCCAGTTCCATGTGGCATTAATTTCAGCGATACTATAAAAACTTAAATAAGCACCCGAGTAATTTCCAGCTAATTGGGTATCTTGACTTTCTCCCAGATATTCCTCGTTATAGCCGAAACTAAAAGTGGTGTATGATTTTTTTCCATTGCTAAGCAACATCGGATAAAACTCAAACTGCAATTTGTGGTAGTTTATTTTTGTACTATTACTATTATTTTTAGAATTAAACATCAAAGTTGAAAGACTTGATTCTTTTTTGATAATCAATGCATAGGACATGGGCTGATTTACAACAAGATAATCTCGATAATCCGGCCCTAACGCATAACTTGACTCTGCAATCAATAAAAAGATACATAGATAAAATAGTTTTTCCATATACCCAGCCTCATTTAAGTGGGTTAGTTGCAATTCCGAAGGGTATTCTTGGTTTCCATTTTCTTAGTAAGTATGGTCAAAATCTACGAAATATTGTAGAAATATAAATTATGTTTAATATCTGTTATAAACTCGATGATAGCAGACAATTTCGAAAACAACTTACACAGGAAAAAGGATCGACCATGTTTTCACTACCATTTGTCATTAAGCAATCGATTCAAATCGACAAACCGCTTGAAGAAGTCTTTTCTGTCGTATCAAACTTTAACACCTGGCATCATTGGTCTCCATGGTTGTGTATGGAACCGGATTGTCCTTTAGAAATAATAGGTAACGCTGGTGAAACCGAGCATGGACAAAAATGGAACGGCAAGCGCATTGGCGAAGGTGAAATGCACTTAAAAGCGATCTCTCCATCAAAGTCTTTGGACTATGATTTGATATTCATCAAGCCCTGGAAAAGTCAGAGCAAGGTCAGGTTTGATTTTGAAGCGAAATCCAATGGCACATTAATCACTTGGCACATGCAGGGAAGCATTCCAATATTTTTGTTCTTCATGCGCAAAATGATGACAGCAATGGTCGGTAGCGATTATCAGCGTGGGCTAAACATGTTGAAGGAGTTTTTAGAGACAGGATCAGTTAATAGCAAAATCAATTTCATCGGTGAAGTTTCACGTGAAGGTTTTTATTATCTGGGTAAACACCGGAAATGCGGCACCGACGAAGTTGGTACCGCAATGGAACAAGACTTTGCGGAACTCGAAAAACTGTTATCAGAAGATAAACTGGTAACACCAGAGTTTATGTGTTCGTTTTACCGCCAATATGACCTTGTTAATAAAAATTGTGAATACACATCAGCTGTTGCATATTTAAATAAGCCGGCGCCAGTAGAAGGCCTTGAAAGCGGTGAAGTAGCTGCTCACCAGGCACTAAACATTGAGCACATTGGCCCATATAAACACCTCGGGAATGCCTGGTCAACCATCCAAAGCATGTTAAGGGCGAGCAAGAAAAAACAATCAAAATCAATCCCAATGTATGAGATTTATTTAAACTTTCCCGGACAGATTGAAGATAAAGAGATTAAAACAGCTTTGCATATGCCCTTAAAATAAAACTACCGAGAATCAATTCTATTGATTCTCGGCAACCAAATAACCAGCATTCATTTTAGTTATTTTCTCTGGCGTAAAAATGACAAACTCAGCAATCCAAAGCCCAAAAGAAAAATGGCGTTGGGCTCAGGCAAGTCACGCTGGGAAGGTGGATAAAAAATTCGATCATGACCAAGAACAGAAATATCAGGTAGCACCGAAGTATATTCGAATACCGGAGTTGTAGAATCATTCAGGTCAGGTAATAAGCCAACGGATGAAATTGCACTATCGACATACGCTGTTGAATCAGTAACTACGTTACCATTGTAAAATCGACCCGCGGTTCGTGCCCTTGTCAGATCAAACGAACCAACAATGTCGTATATCAAATAATATCCGATACCATCTGACGCAACTGATGCATCTTCATCAAAAACCGCTACAGATAAACTTTCACCCGCGTTAAGGTAATCTGCAGAACTGAAATCAAATAAAACGTAAAGCCCTTCATAGGGTGGTGTCGGTGTTTCAGCACTCAGATCAAAATCAACTCGAATAATATCACCGGAATTAACAATCACTGCCTGACTGTTTAAAGAAACACTTATCAAACTTATTGCAAGCGCGAACAGGGTAAGAATTTTTGTGATTTGTCGGTACATTTTCCATTCCCCCTTATTTTATTATGTTTATAACTTTTGATGCATTTGCAATACCATTTTAATCAAATTGTTTTGATTCAATATCTTGAAATATATAAATTATTCGCTCAGGAATAGAATCGTAAAATTGTTCGACAAATCAAAATAACTCATCTCAAGCCGCTGAATAATCGGCCGAATTAATTGATGAGGCAGTGCTCAATATTTGAACTATAATTATAAGAAGAAGATTTAGTCCGTTTATTTACCCAAGAGGTGACTTATGGAAGCGATTAAATTATCTTTTGACTTGTTGGAGCAAGAAGTCTTCACAACGCTGGAAACTACTTCTTGGCTGGATACATTATTTTGCATTCTTGCCTATGCTTATGTTGCGGTTTTCTTTTTCGTTACTTTCTTTATTCCTATCAGCTTTTTTGTATTATTTTTTCTAGCACCTTTTTAGAAATAAAAAGAAAAGCTGTTTTCCATTTTGATTAAACGGTTAAAACTGATTACGCGTTTAATAAGCTTTTACACCCTTTCAAAAAGCTCTCTCCACAACACAAAGATTCATCTCATTTTAATTCCTCTATACAAGTGACCTTTTCTGTCAGTTGACATAAATTCGTGTATTTTTTACCAGAAAAATGCAAATCACTTCCGACAGAAATATCTGCTCAAACATCCATCTAGCCCTTTATTTTATAGTGTGTTTTATAGCCAATAAATGTAAATCTTTGTAAAAATCCGAACCTTACGGCTGGGTATTGTCATACTAAATCTTTAAAATACAGACAACTTACAATAACAACTTAGGAACACAATAAAATGAAAAGTAAATTGCCTCTCATCGTTTGTTTAACAGCAGCCACAGTATTTTCAGGATGTGCAACTAACGGTCAACAAGGTATGAGCAATACACAAAAAGGCGCACTGATTGGTGTAGCTGGTGGTGCGCTGGTTGGCTTGCTTGCCAAGGACAAAAAGAAAGGTGCATTAATTGGTGCTGTGGGTGGTGGCATTGCCGGTGCTGCGGTAGGTAATTATATGGATAAGCAAAAACAGGATTTTGAAAAAATTCTAAAAGATGAGCGTGATGCAGGCGCGATTTCCATTGATAAAAAAGCTGATGATGTATTATTGGTAAGAATGACCAGCCAGACGGCTTTTGCTGTAGGCTCTTCTGACATTCAGAGTGGGTTTCAAAGCACCATGGACAAAATCATCAATGTTGTTACACAATACCAAAAAACTGAATTACAAGTAGTTGGTCATACCGACAATGTTGGTAGTGCCGAATCTAACCAGGCATTATCTGAGAAACGGGCAAAAGCAGTCTATGATTACATGTCCGCTCGTGGTGTTATCTCAGATAGACTTGTTCATATTGGCCAGGGCGAAACCATGCCTATTGCCAGCAATGATGATGACGCTGGTCGCACAGCGAATCGTCGTGTTGAAATTTTCATCGTACCCATTGTTGACGAGAACGCAACAGAAACTGCAGAGCTTTCCTGATAACATTTCATTTTGAAGGTGTGGATTTCTCTACACCTTCTCTTCCAATCATATAATGAGATTCACTATGTTTTGTTTCCCTTGTATTTTACGCCTTAGTAGTACCATTTTATTATTATCTTTGTTAAACGCATGCGCCAACCTCGGTGAGTTGAAATCTGTTACCCAAGTGATCCAGCCTAAAGTCAAATTATCTGACGTGTCCGTCAGTAACTTTACCAGTGATACAATTGATTTAAACATCGGACTAAATGTAGACAATCCCAATTCCATCGCCATAAAACTTGCCGGTTATGAGTACGAAGTTTTCATTAACAACCACCAATTCAGCAAGGGAAACCAACAGCTCAATACCAGCATCGCTGCATCAACCACAAGCAAAACCGAGTTTCCAGTTTCGTTAAAATTTTCAGACCTGTTTGAGATGGCTAAAAGCCTGAAATCGAGCAAAGAAATGGATTATGAAATCAAATCCACTGCTTATCTGGATTTACCTGTGATTGGACCGGTACCCATTCGCTCTTCCAGCACCGGTCGATTGCCGGTGCCACGTACGCCAAAATTGTCGGTAAACAAAATTAACCTCAAGTCCATGAGTTTTACTGGTGCGGACTTAGAAGTGGTATTAGATGTAATTAATCCCAATAGCTTTGCCATTGAAGTAACAAGTTTGAACTATCAATTTTTTGTGGCGAAACAAAGCTGGGCGAGTTCCAGTATTAAACAAACACTAAACTTAAAACCAGATACTAAAAATAAAATCACCATCCCTGTCTCTTTAAGCCTACTAGATATGGGCGCATCAATATTTGAAGTGTTAAACGGTGGCAAAGAGATCAACTACCAGTTAAAAGGGGATTTGAAATTCGATACCAGTTTACCGCTGGTGAAGGGAATTCAGCTACCCATTAATTATTCTGCAAAAACCCAAGTTATTAAAAACTAACATATAATAAAACGTGCCGGTTTTTCTAAGCCGGTACGCCCCCACTGATATACCACCCCGTAATCCAAGTATCTAAAGTTTTATATCAACTTGTCGCTAAAGACGATGTTGCTTATCGTGCTTCCTAATGATGCGATAACTCCATATTTACTGTAATGCAATACCTTTGCTCTTATGTGGTTACTATGATTTTAAAAAATTTAAGCATAAAAAACAAAACGCTAATTTCCGTCAGCATCGCAGGCTCCATTGTTATGGTTGCATTATTGATATCTTTATGGGGAATCAATGATATTCGCAGCCGCTTTATTCAATACATTGACAAAGATCAGGCGAAACTCACAGCGCTACAGACTATGTATGGTGACGGTTTACTTTCCGCTGTCGCGACAAGAAATAAAGTATTTAATCCTAAACTTAAGAAACCGCTGAAAGTTACCAAAGATGCCATTGCACGATTTGATGCTGCATTAGTAAAAGCAATGAAAATTAGCGCAAACAATCCAGAGTACATGAAACAACTTAACGAGATAAAATCGCTTTGGGAACAAAACAGCAAACTAAAAATTCAAGTGATCAAATTGGTGGAAGCTGGTCAGGTGGATGAAGCAAGGAATGTACTTGTCAATGAGGAACACAAAACATGGCGCCCCATCCGTCAAGGAATTCAGGCTTTATTAAACGCAAAAATCAAAGAATCCAGCAGTATCAAGGAAGGTGTTATCAGCGTTGTTGACAATACTTTATGGAGCGGAATGGTGCTGGGCGTTATTGCAGTTCTTGTTGGTGTCGGGCTGGTGATGACAGTAGTATCACGCGTAAACAAGCAACTGCTTAAGACTGTGAGCGCATTGCATAATATTGCTGAAGGTGATGGTGACTTAACGCAGCGACTGGATGAAATTGGTCACGATGAGCTTTCCATGTTGGCAAACGGTTTCAACAAATTTTCCAGCAAAGTCGAATTGTTGGTTAAGGATGTTGCCGGAACCAGCTCAAACCTCAAAAATGAAGCTGCCAAAGTATCTGAGCTCACAACGAACGCAAAGCACGGTGTTGGAGAACAACAAAGCGAAATTTCACAAGTTGCCACAGCAATGAATGAAATGACAGCCACGGTTCAAGAAGTTTCCCGACATGCGACTGAGGCGGCTACGGCAGCACAAGATGCTGACAGCCAAGCAATTAGCGGCCGAGAAGTTGTTAATCATACCATGGACAGTATCAGTCAATTGGCGAACGAATTAAATAAAGCATCCGATGTTATTCAAAATCTTGAAAAAAATAGCACTGATATTGGTACCGTGTTAGATGTTATCAAAGGCATCGCAGAACAAACAAACTTATTGGCTCTTAATGCCGCCATCGAAGCCGCACGTGCTGGTGAACAAGGACGCGGATTTGCTGTTGTGGCCGATGAAGTGCGCACCTTGGCCGGTCGAACACAACAATCAACCCAGGAAATCGAAGAAATCATTGAACGTTTACAGCAGGGTGCTAAAAGTGCAGTATCCGTCATGCAGGATAGTCAGGACCGAGGTCAGTCAAGCGTTGAACATGCATCGAAAGCAAGAGACTCACTGGAAAGCATTACGCAAGCAGTTATGACAATTAGCGAAATGAATACTCAAATCGCTACTGCGGCTGACGAGCAAACTGCAGTCGCCGAAGAAATTAATAAAAATATATTACGTGTTAATCAGCTTGCTGAACAAAGCACAAATAGCACTGAAGATACCTCACAAGCAAGCGAACATATGAATCAGCTGACAACACGCCTGGATGAACTGGTTGGAAAATTCAAGATTGGTTAAGTAGTTTAGTTGCTTGTATAAATTGTTTGTAGCACCCCACATTAATTTGATTTAATGTAGTAGTTGGCCACTGATAAGGAGCTTCTGATTTCTTTGAGTCATTCAGCCTAAACAACCATGCGTTTTCTAACTTTTACCACTGCTATATAATAAAAAACCAGTATGTAAGCCACAATCACAGATAAATGTAACAATGCATTAGTTACCTCAGTACCCGCCACCAGTGGCCGAATCAATTCAACACCATGTGTGAGAGGCAACAAATAAACAACCGCCTGCACAAAATCAGGCAAAGTATTCACGGGATAAAAAACGCCACATAAAACAAACTGCGGTGTCACAACCAATGTAAAATAGTAATTAAAAAAATCATAATTACGTGAAAAAGTGGCGATCACGATGGCTGGCCCCGTGTAACAAAGTGCGCTGAGAAATATGATGGGAATAACCAAGATTGCATTCCAGCTGGGAATGGCACCCAATAAAGCCGCAACAATTAAAATAGCAATACCACTAAACAAAGCTTTGGTTGCGCACCACAAAAATTCGCCTGCAACCACATCATCCACTTCAATGGGTGTTGCCAATATTGCTGAGTAGGTTTTTTGTGGCACCATTCGCGTAAAAACAGAATATGTGCCTTCCAAACTTGATGTCATCATCGCTGATGAGGCAACCAAACCCGCCGCAAGAAAAGTGAGATAAGGCATGTCATTTATCTCACCAACGAAAAAGCCTAAACCAAACCCCATGCCGAATAAATAAATCAACGGCTCACCAAAATGCATAGCTACAGCCGGGCCAAGCAATTTTTTCCAGACCAGTAAATTGCGATACCAGACTACCCAGATATTCTTGCTAAATTGTGGCAAACGATAAAAGGGATAATTCATTCGCGCAATTCCCGACCAGTTAATCGTAAAAACACGTCTTCCAAATTGCAGGCGCGCAATAAAATGTTTGTATCAGCTAAATCAACCAGATTTTCTCGTGTTTTATCTGGCTCATTGGTATAACAAAATAACGTATCACCATGAATTTCAGTTCGGATGTTTTTGAGTTTGGATAGTTGTTTTTCTATTTCAGAAATGTTTCCGCGCAACTCGATAACATGAGTCTCAACATACTTTTGAATAATTTCCGTTGGTGAACCCTGATCTAATATTTTTCCATGATCCATCATAAACAATGAGTCACATAATCGCTCAGCTTCATCCATATAATGCGTTGTCATTAACAAGGTCTTGCCAGTTAACATGAGTTCTCGTAATTTGGCCCAAATGACATGTCGCACTTGTGGGTCCAGGCCTGTGGTGGGTTCGTCGAGAATTATCAGATCAGGATCATTTACCAATGCACGGGCAATTGTCAGACGCCGTTTCATGCCACCCGATAAGTCATCTGGACGATCATTTGCACGCTCAGTTAATTGCATGAATGCCAGTAATTTCTGAATGCGTTTTTCGTATGCAGGACCAGCTTCTCTAAAAAATCGACCATACATGCGCAGATTTTCCAACACGGTGAAATCCGGATCGAGATTATCCATTTGCGGCACAATGCCCATTTTCATACGTGCCAGTTTGCCTTGTGAAGGCAAATCATAACCAAACACCTGAAGCTGCCCATCACTCATGGGGGACACGCCTTCAATCATGGTCAATGTTGTGGTTTTGCCAGCACCATTAGGGCCGAGAAAACCAAAACATTTTCCACGTGTTACTTCAAAGTCTAAACCGCGCACCACTTCCTTGTCACCGAAACTTTTACATAGGTTTTTAGCGCGAATAACAGTTTCCGTTAACATGTCAGGATTTATCATTTTAGGATTCAGCTTTTATGAGAGATTCAACAACCGCACACCAGGCATCAGCAATATTACTTAAATTATAGCCGCCCCCGCCAAGACATAATAAACGACCATCACAATATTTATTTGCTAGCGCTAACAATTTTTCTGTTGCATAAGCATGCGCATGATAACTGTATTGCATATCGGTAATGGGATCTCCATCCAGACTATCTGCGCCACATTGAAGAATAATGAATTCCGGTTCATATTGGTTTAAAAACGCAACAACTTTATCGAACTGTTGCACAAACATTTGGTCGTCTGCAGCTGGCGGCATGGGAATATTTAATTTTGTACCACTGGCTTTACCTTTACCGGATTCGTTCTCAAAACCTGTGCCAGGGTATAAATACCTTCCATCTTCGTGAAGATCTGCAAAAAGTAATCGTGGCTCAGACTCAAAGGCATAAAACACTCCATCACCATGATGTGCGTCAATATCCACATAGGCCACTCGCGACAAATGATGCTTTTTAAGTAATGATTCGATTACGACACCGCAATCATTAAACACACAAAAACCTGCAGCTTGGTCACGACGCGCATGATGTAAACCAGCGATGGGCACAAAGGCCTGCTTGCACTTTTGAGTGATTAAATTTTCCATGGCTTGCAATACTGAGCCAACGACATATGCCGCAGCTTCATAAACACCTTTGAACGCCGGTGTGTCACCATAGTCCAGGTAACCGACGCCTGTCATCGATTGTTGCTGCACACGATTAATATATTCAGCATCATGAAATAATTTGAGTTCAGAAACAGAAGCCATAACCGGCGGACAAAGACAAATTTCATTGTGATGCTGTAATCCACGTTTCTGGAATTCCGACCAGAATGCCGGATAACGGGAAAGATTAAAGGGATGATCTTTGCCAAATCCATAGGCGGCCAATTGATCACCGGCAAACACACAAACACTCATCGCTTATCCACTCCTTGTTTAGGTTCGTGTTTTTGTGATGACAAGCATTTTTTTCGTAACTTAAAATCGTTTGCTGGAGCTGGCGGCAAATGAAAGCAATGGCAGCAGGGGTGCTGCCGTTGAGCGTACAGGGAAGGTTCCAGCGCTTTTTTTTATTTCATACCCACGATTTCGCCTTTGGCTGCGTATAGATCTACAAGATCAAATCATCTCCCTGACAGCTCAAAACAAGGTTTATTCGACATCGCTTATCGTAAACTGACTCCAAAGTCAGCAATGGGTGCGACAATTAACATCGACATTAACTGCAATGCAATCATCACCACAATAGGTGATAAATCAAAGCCATGGATCGGTGGAATGATGCGTCTCGCTCGGCCAAGCAATGGTTCATTCAATTGATACAACAAACCGGTCACTGGATTATAAGCGCCAGGATTAACCCAACTGAGTATGACCTGAATTAATATGGAGAATGTGAAAACCGTTATCACCAGACCAATCAATTTTGCAATGGCAATGACAAACATGCCCAACGCAAAAAATTGCACGCCATTCAGTAAAGTAATCAGAAACAATTCAGCATACTGTAAGGCCAGTAAAATCAAAACAGACGCCATATCGATACCAGCGATACCGGGAATTATTCGTCGAAGCGGAACCAATAACGGATTGGTGACTTTTACTACAAATTGTGAAACCGGATTATGAAAATCTGCTCGTACCAATTGAAATAATAGCCGTAATAGAAACACCAGCATGACAAGCCCAATCAGTGTTTCAATCAGGAAATTACCCGCATTTGACGCATAATTCATTAATTCTCTCCGTAGTCTTTTGCCAATTCAGCAGCACGTTCACTTGCCGCCTTAATGGTTTGATAAAACATGGGCTCGATATTAGCCTGCTGCATAGCGGCCAATCCTTTTTCAGTTGTTCCTCCCGGTGATGTCACTTTTTCACGCAATGTTGCTAAGGTGCCATCACTTTCCAACGCTAATTTGGCTGCACCCATGGCGGTTTGAACAGTTAATACATGAGCAGCTTCAGGTGGCAACCCAAGTTCGCATGCCGCTTTTTCCATGGCTTCCATCACTTTAAAGAAATATGCAGGGCCACTTCCTGATAGTGCTGTAACCAGATCCATGTGTTCTTCATATTGAATCCAAAGCACCACACCCACTGCGCGCATGATCGTTTCAGCCATATCTTTTTGTGCTTGCGAAACATTTTCATTGGCAAACATGCCAGCTGCTCCGGCTTTAATCAATGCAGGCGTATTTGGCATAGCACGAACCAGCGCGGTTTTATCTCCCAACCAGTTTGTCAGACTTTCAACCTTAATGCCCGCAGCAATAGAAATTAATAACGCTGATTTATCAGCCAATGTTGCAGAAATTTCTTCGCACACACTTTTCATGGCTTGTGGTTTTACGCATAGCACCACCACATCTGCATTGGATACAACGGCTTTATTATCACAGCTGGTATTAATGCCGCATTGCTCTTCTAATAAGGTTAAATGCTGGTCGTTAACATCGCTTGCCCAAATATTTTTCGCGGGGAAACCGTCGGTGATTAATCCACCAATCAATGCAGAAGCCATATTGCCTGCGCCAATGAATGCAATTTTTTGTATGTTCATGTTACCTCAAACTTTAAACTTTATATTCTCTGGCACCAAATACATCTGTACCAACTCTAACTATAGTCGCACCTTCAGCGATAGCCGCTTCAAGATCCGACGACATCCCCATTGATAAGGTATCCATTTGCAGATCAAACTGCCTGTTTAGATCCTGCAAACATTCTCGCATCAACTTAAATGGCTGACGTTGTTTTTCAAATTCACTGTGTTTGGCTGGAATTGCCATTAAACCTCGTAAAACAATTCGAGGTAATTTTACGACAGATTCCACTGTGCTTGCTAATTCATCCGGCTTTAGCCCTGACTTTGATGCTTCGTCACTAATATTAACTTGTAAACAAATATTCAACGCCGGCAACGCGGCGGGCCGCTGATCACTGAGTCGCTGAGCGATCTTTAACCGACCAACACTTTGGACCCAGGAGAAATTTTCTGCCAGTAAGCGCGTTTTATTGGATTGAATCGGGCCAATAAAATGCCATTGCAAAGCAGTCTGTGCCAATGCGTTGATTTTTTCAACAGCCTCTTGAACATAGTTTTCACCAAACTCGGTTTGGCCAGCGTTAATCGCTTCTTGAACCATACTCGCGGGTTTGGTTTTACTCACTGCCAGCAGTTCCACCGAACCTGCTGCACGCCCATATCGCTGTTCCACATTGCGAATTCTTGCCCGCACACTGTTCAAGTTGTCAGCAATATCTAACATACTCTATTTTTTACCTTTATTGGAATAAATCAAATAATTGCTTATGATAGTAAAAGTTTAATGTAACCGGATTTGTTACAGTTATTAACATACACAAAGAGCAACTGTCTTATATAATTAATATTCATTTATAGTCACTCTCTATGTGGGCAGATTATGGAAATTGCAAGAATGGATTCACAAATACATGTTTGAGCAAAATGAATTGTGCCGAACCTTTTTCTGGTTTTTGTTTTTACGTTATTTCAAGCGATTACAACGTATTCAAATGACTTTACCCACCTTTGAGCAGCAATAATGATTGGACAAATTTGTGAGCGACTCAGCGTTCATTTTAACCGCTGGGCAATAAAGCAATTCCGGCCAAACGCCGTTAAAGAAACAGTCCTGAAATATACGTTCAGGTCAGTTTGTCCAAGTAAAAGATAACAGGGGTTATACATGGATATTTCCGAATTACTCGCGTTCAGCGTAAAAAACCAGGCTTCTGACTTGCACTTATCTGCTGGCGAACCGCCAATGATTCGTGTAGATGGCGATATTCGACGCATAAACGTCCCCGCGCTGGAGCATAAAACCGTTCACAGTCTGATTTATGACATTATGAACGACAAGCAACGTAAGGAATTTGAAGAGTTTTATGAAAACGACTTTTCCTTCGAAATCCCTGGCCTGGCACGTTTCCGGGTTAATGCCTTTAACCATCATCGAGGTGCTGGTGCGGTATTTCGAACCATTCCGACCAAAATTCTATCCTTGAACGACCTGAAATGCCCGCCAATTTTTGAAGAAATTGTGGAAAAACATAAGGGCTTGATTCTTGTTACCGGGCCAACCGGTTCAGGTAAGTCAACCACATTGGCGGCCATGATTAATCACGTCAATGAGAACAATTTCGGTCATATCCTGACTATTGAGGATCCGATTGAATTTGTACACGACAGTAAAAAATGCCTTATTAATCAACGTGAAGTACATCGAGACACCTTGGGATTTAGCGAAGCATTACGTTCGGCTCTGCGTGAAGATCCGGATGTTATCCTGGTGGGTGAAATGCGAGACCCTGAAACCATCAGATTAGCACTCACTGCAGCAGAAACAGGGCACCTGGTATTTGGCACCCTACACACCAGCTCCGCCGCTAAAACCGTCGACAGGATTGTAGATGTGTTCCCGGCATCAGAAAAAGACATGGTACGTGCGATGTTATCTGAGTCTTTACAAGCTGTTATATCTCAAACCCTGGTCAAGAAAAACGGTGGTGGACGATCAGCAGCACACGAGATTATGCTAGGCACACCTGCAATTCGAAATCTGATTAGGGAAAACAAAGTGCCACAAATGTACTCGGCCATCCAAACTGGTCAACAACAGGGTATGCAAACCATGGATCAGGCATTGATGGATCTGGTTCATCGCGGCGAAATCAACCGCACCGAAGCGAAGGGCCGCGCAATGGCCAAAGATCAATTCTAGCAAGTTATCAAATAACACGCTCGAGAGCGAAGGGGGCAACACGTTATTGGGTTTGGGTATTAATCGTTGAATAAGGAGAAAGATGGAAAATTCACCATTATCAGTATTGCAGCACCTGAGTAATCGCTTTAACGGGGCATCAGGGATGAATGCGACAGCAGTGTAACCTGATCAAACTTTCCACAACACTACATGGAGTTGAGGATAACCCCAATATAATCATGGACTTCGATTCGGTAAGATGGAGACCGATTATCGAAATTCCAGAAAGGAACTAATAATAACCAACCAGGGAGAAATACGCTGATTCAGTTTTTAATGAATCACGTTCTGAAGATATATGATGGACTTCAACGAACTCTTAGAATTAATGTGTGAAAAAAAGGCGTCTGATTTGTTTATCAGCGCAGGCATTCCACCGAGTATGAAAGTAAACGGTAAAATCACACCGGTTTCATCCAATATACTCAACGCTGAAGAAGCAAAAAAAATGATTTTCAAGGTCATGCCAAATGACCAAAAAAGACATTTTGAACGATTTAACGAAGCAAACTTTGCTATTAGCCCCAAACAGTTGGGCAGATTTCGAGTGAATGTATTTCGCCACCAAAGTCAGGTCGGCATGGTGCTAAGGCGTATCGAAACTGAAATTCCCACCATTAACGATTTGCACCTACCTGAACTCTACAAAGAAATCGCCATGTATCGTCAAGGCCTGGTACTCATTATCGGTGCAACCGGTGTGGGTAAATCCACCACCCTGGCTTCCATGATCGATCACAGAAATCGACACAACAATGGCCACATCATCACCATCGAAGATCCCATCGAATTTGTGCACGACTCAAATTTAAGCATTGTCACTCAACGCGAAGTGGGACTAGATACAGACAGTTTTGAAATTGGATTGAAAAACGCCTTGCGCCAGGCACCTGATGTTATTGTTGTCGGCGAAATTCGCAGTAAAGAAACCATGATGCACGCACTGCAATTTGCAGAGACTGGTCACTTATGTATCGCAACACTACACGCCAGTAATACCAATCAAGTGTTTGACCGAATCATCAGCTTTTTTCCTGATGAACAACGCAAACAAATTTCACTAGATCTATCATTGGCATTGAAAGCGGTAATCGCACAACGATTGGTTCCAACCCGAGATGGGAAACGCCGAAGAGCCGCAGTGGAATGTTTGTTAAATACACCACTGGTTGCGAATCGAATTTTAAATAATGAGATTTCTGACTTACCGAATATCATTAAAAAGTCTGATCAGTTAGGCATGGTCTCTTTCGACCAAAGTTTGTATGACTTATTCGAAGAAGGTGAAATTTCTTATGAAGAAGCATTGAAACATGCTGAGTCTGCCAATGAATTACGCTTACGTATTAAACTCAATCGGCAACACGAGAGACAACATTCTGTTTCACAAATGCTGAATACCATCACGTTAATTGAAGAAGATTAATTTTCTTTGCTGCCCGTGTTGCGAATCACGGGCAGCATATCAATAAGTTTTAACTATATCACTTCAACAAATTGAGTCTGCAACCTGTGCTGGCTCGATACGGCATTTACCTTTTCAACAAATTCATTATTACCACACAAGAATAACTCAGGTGGATACTCACTTGCTTCCAGATAAGCAGATAACCATTCATGTAGAAAATCAACAAGACTGCCTTCATAACAGCCGGGCAAAAAATCTTCGCTTAGCAAACGGCTGGGTATTTTTTTATCTTCCAGCAATGGACAAGACGCAATCACACCGGCGGGAAACGTTGGCATCACAAATTGTGATGGCTTGGCCGTAAAGGGGAAGGCATGTTTGCTCGATAAAATCACTAACGGTTGCACGGAATCATTCATTAGCCGCATTTTTTGAGCTAAAAAAATAATGGCCGGCAATCCCGCCTCATCGGCCAGTAACAAAGGTCGTTGCAATTCGGTTGTTAGCGAAAACGCCGAGCCCAGCGCCTGACTAATCGACAAAGTTTTCAGTGAAGGCGGTAAGTTTTGAGCATGTTTCTGAGGAATGAATAAATCAACAAACTGCTGATCAATATCGGTTGATAAAACGTAAGCTCTGGCTTCCGCTTCGACAGCATTCGAGTTTCTTAAAACCACATACTGACCCGGCATGAGATTAACAGAAAGTCTGGCTTCATTTAATCGACAAATTACATCTTGGTTTGGTGCCTGCTGCATACTCAGCACAGGTACCGACTTGAATTCAGTCATTAACGAACAGTGTCACGAGAATAAACTAATTTTCCATTAAATAAAGTGTGGCTCACTTGGCCTTGAAACTCCCAGCCAAGAAAGGGTGAGTTATGTCCCGCACTCAACATACTGTCTTTAGTTAATGTCCAGTCACTCTTCGGATCATAAACACACACATCAGCAGTAGAGCCAGATTCAACTTTACCAACATCAAGCCCTAGTATTTTAGCCGGTTCAAACGTGAGAGCAGCTATTGCCTGACTCAAATTTAAAACGTTTTCTGATACCAGGCGCATGGTTAAAGGTAGTAAGCTTTCCAGCGATGAAATACCCGGTTCAGTTGCAGCAAAAGGACCAATTTTAGCGTCTTCATCGTGTGGTTGGTGATCGGAACAAATCGCATTGATATTCTTCTCATTTACGCCACGTCGTAAACTGTCGCGATCACGAATACTGCGTAATGGTGGCTGCACATGATACATGGCGCTGAATTCACCTAACTCCATATCGGTTAAGTGCAATTGATGTGCAGATACATCTGCCGTAACAGGCAAACCATCATATTTTGCGCGTGCAATCATACGTAAAGCTTTAGCGGTGGACAAATGATAGAAATGCGCACGCACGCCGGTTTGCTCAATTAATGCCAAGTCGCGGGCAACAGCAATGGTTTCGGCAATTTCAGGAATACCTTCCAAACCAAGTCGAGTACTCATAGCACCTTCATGAGCACTGCCATCACCTTTTAACCAGGGATCTTGTGCAAACAAAAAAATCGTCAAATTATGGCTGGATGCATACTCCATGGCTCGACGCATAACAAGTGTACTTTTAACTGCTTTAAGTGCATTACTGACACCAACCACACCAGCTGATTTCAATGCCATCATTTCACTGATTTGCACACCTTCAAGATTTTGTGTCAGCGCGCCCAGAGTTACAACCCGGGCTTTATCACTTTCTTCCGCTAAATGATTAATCATTTCCACTACGGTTGGATTATCAATGACAGGCTGAGTATCGGGTGGACAACATAAGGTGGTGATTCCGGCTTTGGACGCTGCAGCTACTTCTGATGCGATTGTTGCTTTGTGTTCCTGACCAGGCTGACGTAAGCGTGCACACAAATCAACAATGCCTGGAAATACCCATTGATTGCTGGCATCGATTTTTTGATCTGCAACAAAGCCTTCAGGTGCTTTACCTACTGCAATAATTTTGTCATCTGCAATGCAAACATCTGCTTGCGCATCAAAATCAGTTGCGGGATTTATGACTCGACCATTTTTGATTATTGTCTTCATCACACCTCCCCCTGCGTTGCTGAATAACTTCCCATCGCCAGGGACATAACCGCCATGCGTACCGCAATACCATTGGTCACCTGTTCGAGTATGACAGATTGAGGACCATCCGCCACACTGGATTCAATTTCCACACCTCGATTAATTGGTCCTGGATGCATAACAATGGCTGTCGGTTTTGCACATTTGAGTTTTTCTTCACTTAAACCATATGAAAGAAAATATTCTTTTTCGCTGGGTAGAAACGCACCAGCCATTCTTTCCTTTTGCAGACGTAATATCATCACCACATCCACATCATTCAGGCCTTCACAAATATCATGATAAACATGCACACCGAGACTACTAATATCAGCAGGTATCAGCGTTTTTGGTGCAATAACTCTTACCTCATTAACACCTAAAGTTGTTAACGCGTGAATTTCGGAACGTGCGACACGAGAATGCAGCACATCGCCAACAATGGCAACTTTCAATGGATAAAAATCAGGGAAATGACGACGAATAGTAAACATGTCCAGCATTGCCTGAGTTGGGTGTGCGTGCTGTCCATCACCCGCATTAATGACGCTGATATGTTTAGGCGAATGTTGAGCAATAAAATGTGCTGCACCACTTTGTGAATGCCGAACTACAAACATGTCACTTTGCATGGCTTCAAGATTACGCAAGGTATCCAGTAAAGATTCACCTTTCGATGTTGCAGAAACGGCAATATTCAAATTAAGCACATCGGCAGATAATCGTTTTGCAGCTAACTCAAATGTGGTTCGGGTACGTGTGCTGTTTTCAAAAAAAAGATTAACAATGGTCTTGCCACGTAATATAGGGACTTTTTTTACAGCTTGCTGGCCTACACTGGCAAAGGTTTCAGCAGTATCCAGAATCTCACATAGTACTGCTCGAGGTAAACCTTCTATGGAAAGGAAATGACGGAGTTTTTTATCCGGCGTCAGTTGAATATTTTTTCGATAAGTCATAAAACTTTGCCTTTGAAAGCAACTGCACTACTCATAAAAAGTTTGAGAAAACTTACTCACAAGTACACATACAAAAACTACATGCCCGGCACACGACCGGAAACATATGAAACAACGATTAATCCGTTTTTGTTAACGCCAATGGTTCTGGCCCTGTTAACTTAACCTGTTGGTCGTTGGTCAAATCCATATGAACTCCAACCACATCAGCCTGTATTGGTAATTCCCTGCCATCCCTTTCTACTAATGCAACCAGCGTGATGGATGCAGGTCTTCCATAATCAAAAATTTCATTTATCGCCGCACGAATAGTTCTACCGGTATACAAAACATCGTCAACTAATATGATGTGCTGATTTTCAGTGCTCCCACTGATTTTAGAGGGGGCAACCTGAGGATGAACGCCAATACGCGTGAAATCATCACGATAAAATGAAATATTTAACGTTCCCAATGGTTTTTTGATTCCCAACATGTCATACAAACGGCTGGCAATCCAAGCACCACCGGTATGAATGCCAATCATCATTGGATCTTTGATACCTTGTGACTCAAACCGGGTTTGCAGTTGTTTGGCCATGTCTTCCAGCATGGTCTCTACATTATAATTTGTCATGAAGTCTTTTTACCCTAAGGTTTACCTAACCATTGTTCAACGATCAATTTAGCTGACAAGCTATCAACATTTATATTATCACCACTGGCCTGTGATTTTAAATCGGCAAGCATTGCTTCGGCTTCCACCGACGTTAATCGCTCATCCACCCATTGTACGGGTAAACGGAACCGACCGTTTAGTCGATTGCCAAACCGGCGCGAGGCTTTGGTCATTTTCTGTTCGCTATCATCCATATTCAATGGCAATCCCACTAACAATAATTGCGGTTGCCATTCGGTAATTAGTTTTTGAATTTTACCCCAATCAGGTACGCCATCGCGTGCAGCTAACAGAGGCAATGGTGTAGCCGTGCCAGTAATGACCTGACCAACGGCTACACCAATGCGTTTCAATCCATAATCAAATCCCAGTACTGTGTTAACAGGCTGATTCAAATCAGGCGTGACCAATATCGCTGGATAATAAAGTCAAATCAACTCCCAGTAGGCGAGCTGCAGCATCCCAACGTTGCGCAACGGGTAAATCGAACATAATTGATGGATCAGCAGGACCATACAACCAGGCATTATCCGCTAATTCCTGTTCTAACTGCCCTGCTCCCCAGCCTGCATATCCAATAGAAACCAGGAATTTGTCTGGCGGATCATCTGCGGCAATGGCGCGCATAATGTCCAGTGATGATGTGACTGCCATACCATCAATTTTAACTAAGGTGGCTTTCCAGTCGCCTTCCGGTTTATGCAGAATTAATCCACGCTCCATTTCCACAGGCCCACCCATAAACACTTTCTGTTGCAAATAGGGATTGTTGGCCACAGGTTTTATATCCAACTGCGCAAGAATTTCGCCTATAGTCGCTTCCAGGGGCCGGTTGATCACGATGCCAAACGCACCATCTGCATTATGCTCACAGATATAAGTAACCGAGCGAAGAAAATTTGGATCTTGCAAGTTTGGCATTGCAATCAGGAAGTATCCTGATAAAAAAGAAGAATCACTCATGATAAAAGTCTATAAACATATCCCGGCTTTAATCAAGTCGGGATGGGTGTATTTTGAATCCTGATCAATTAACGAGAGGTGGTCAAATCACCACCCAGAAATTTCCAGGTACGGGTAATGTGTAGAATATCAGTTTCTTTACGAATTTCTGGTGGCAATGACGCAAAAGGGGCGGCTAAATGAACAATTCGCATGGCCGTATCGTCCAGCAGTTTATGGCCTGAACTTCTCGCTACTTTCACTGTATGAATTGTACCGTTAGAATATATTGCGACATCCAAAATCAGGTTGCCGGCCAGGTTTCGACGTTTTGCTTCCTGAGGAAAATTCAGGTTACCGATTTTTTCAACTTTTCGTCGCCAGCTTTCCATATAGCTGGCGTATTTGTATTCTTTGGTTGCAGCGGAAATAAATTTGCGACGGGGCATTTTTGCATAGGCTTTCATGGACGCACCCAGCTCAACTTCCAGGCTGGCGATGTCACGCGTTTGACTCATTATCTCCGCGGCAGTAATTTTTTCACCTTCTTTTTTCTTTACTGGAAATACATCAGCCACCAGTGATTGATCTGGGTTATCCATGGTCAAAAGTTCATTGCGTGTTGAACGTTCCTCTTTGGGTTGACTGTTGCTCGGTGGCGTGGGGGTAGTGACATTAATCGCTTGTTTCGGCGTTAAAGGCTCAAACGGCGTTTCGGGGCGTACGGTTTCTTCAACATTACCGCCCCCCTCCTGATTAGCTTGCGCAAGATAATCGACTTTATCTGGCGCTTTTTCACTGCGGGTATTAACTAACGTTACTTCCATGCGTGGAGTAACTTTATTGTCTTCAGGTTCATCAAATCCCCCAAAACTGATACCCAAAATAAGAAAGGCATGTACGATAACAGCCAGTATAAGCATTGTTCCGAATTTATCCGGCTGTTCTGCATAATTTTGTGAGACTTGAGGGATTAACATAATTTCCGTGTCAACTTAATATAAACTTTTTGCGATAGCACGCCATTTAACAAACCAAAAACCAATGCCGCAGTCATTAACACTGGCAAAACATCAAAGATAGCTTCATGCGGTATAAAAAAACCATAAACAACAAAAAACTGAGCAGACATATGTGCCATTGCCATTAAAATCGCCAAACCAACAGCGCCAATACCTAACTTGGGTACTTTTGATACCAGCCACAATATCAGCACACTGGCAATCGCACCGCTGAGGCTCAGGGCAAATGTGGGTGATAAAAATGTGCCCAGCACCAAACTACCAACCAATACTCTTAGTAAAGAAACCCAGGCCGCAAGTTCAAAGCCATAAAGCAAAAACACAACAAGTGTAATAATATTCGCCAGTCCCGGCTTAACACCAGGCAAAAAACTGGGCAACATGCTTTCCAATACATGTATACCAATGGCCAACGCAGCAAGCTTTGCAACACGATGATCTTCAGCAGATGGCTTAAAAGTTAACTGCACGAATATTTCATCTAAAAATTAATCGCATCGTACATTTTACTACCACCCTGCAAATGTACACTGACACCATTTGGCAAACACGCCAATAAACTACCGGCATGCTCATGCCATCCGCTACGAATGCACAATTTACTGGAGCAAGAGGAATTCAAAAATCGCACTTTGCCGTTTTCAATCCGAATCACGCTGGTGCCTAATCGCCCTTCAATATTTATTGTTTTTTCGTCTCGCAAATCATACACATAGCGCTTTTCACCATCAACCAGTATTTCCACCTGCTGTGCAGCTGAATCGGCAGTCCAAAAAACCAGATATAAAACAACAAGCAGCGATAAAGCGGTTACAAAAATTAATTTATCTGCTTTGCTTAGAGCAATCATTTATCCAGCGACACCACGCTGATATCACGCTTTTCCTCGTTTTGTAAACGAATGCGTTTTTGCATTTCTGGTGTAAGATATATTTTACCTTGTTTATCAATCAACATAACCTTATCAACGCCCATTTTTCGAGCGATTCTTGTCCAATCATTTGGCCCTGCCACAAACAACGCCGTCGCAGCGGCATCAGCCACCGCAGCCTTTTTGTGCAAAACTGTAACCGACGTTGTTTCCATGGCCGGATATCCCGTTCGTGGGTCAAGAATGTGATGATAACGTTTTCCCTGATAGTCATAAAAACGTTCATAATCACCCGAGGTAAATACGCTTTCATCACCCTGAATTTCCGCTACAGCAATCACGCCATCAGCACGAGGATCTCGAATACCAATCACCCAGGGTTTACCATTTTTGCTGCCGATCGCGCGCAGATCTCCGCCAGCATTTATGATGGCATTTTCAACACCAGCTAAAAGTAAATATTCAATGGCTTTATCCACCGCATAACCTTTTGCAAAAGCGCCAAAATCTAGAATCACGGCAGGATTGTTGGTTTTCAAACTCAGCTCACCTACTTCCAAATCAGTCATACTGGCTTGTTGTGTTAACCAGTTTTTTATTTGCGCTTCAGAAGGTGGTGGACCAGCAGGTAATTCATCCTTATTAAATTGCCATAGCTTGATTAATTGCCCAATCGCAGGATTAAACAAACCTTCGCTTTGTTCAGAAAGCTCAGCTGACGTCACAATAATATCTTTTAACGCAGGACCAATGGAAAAATCTTCACCATGAGGTAACAAGCTATTTATTCGCCCCAATGAACCCTTTTTCCATGGATTCCAGGCCGCCTGCATGTATTTAAAGTCTTTTAACAGGTTATGAAATACTTTTTGCGACTTTTTTTCTTCTTCGCCGTAAAGGGTAACGTTGACAATCGTACCCATCACAAACATCTGTTCTTCAAACACGGTATTATTCTCAGCGATTTTCTCACAAGCTGATAACAGACCGATTAACAAAATAGCTAAGATAAATTTTTTCAGCATGATTTAGTGTCTTAATCGTTTTTCTATGGCATCCATCAATTGCCCTGCAATATCCAGATTAAATATTTCGTCTAGCTCTCGAATACAGGTAGGACTGGTGATATTTATTTCTGTTAAATAGTCACCGATCACATCCAGGCCGACAAAAATCAGGCCTTTTTCTTTCAAAGTTGGACCAAGCTGCTCACAAATCCAGTTATCCCGCTCAGTTAATGGCAGACCTTCAGCACTGCCACCAGCCGCCAGATTGCCACGTGTTTCACCTAATTTTGGAATTCTCGCCAAAGCATAAGGCACAGGTTCGCCATCAATTATTAAAATGCGTTTGTCACCCGCTGAAATTTCTGGAATGAATTCTTGAGCCATTATATTGGCGGTTTCAAATTCGGTGATATTTTCCAAAATCACTGAAAGGTTTTGATCATGAGGCTGCACCCTGAATATAGATGCACCACCCATGCGATCCAGTGGCTTTAGAATGACATCCCCATGCTGCTCAACAAATCCTCTCAGGTCAGACATGGATCGTGATACCAGCGTTTTAGTACAACATTGCGGGAAATAAGCAGTAAACAGCTTTTCATTGGCGTCACGTAAACTTTGCGGTTTGTTAACGATCAGCACGCCTTCCTGCTCTGCCATTTCCAACATATAAGTTGTATAGATATACTCCATATCAAACGGCGGATCTTTTCGCATCAACACCACATCATTGATTTCCGCTAAGGGTGACACACCTGAATCGACGAAGCTGAACCAATTCTCCGTTTCATCGACGACTTCCAATCGTTGCCACTTAACCCAGGTTTTACCTGACTCAACGAACAAATCTCCCTGTTCCATGTAATAAAGCGGCCAGCCACGTTTTTGCGCTGCCAGAAGCATGGCGAATGTACTGTCCTTGTAAGGCTTGATGCTGGCGATATTATCCATCACTACGCCCAGGCGAATCGATTGTGTCATTTCACAGTTCCCGTGATATTTTAATTTTTGGAATATTTATTCAGATGTTTATTTTAGCATTATTATTTTTATTCCGAGGAATTGTGAAAGGCAATGCTGTGACGCCCATTTTCTCAATATTTTTCTTGTCATATCATGTGTTTAGGAAAGCCTTAATTTAAGATTCATGTAAGACAGCTGTCATATATTTTCGAGTTAATTTTAAGTATACTTAAACCTCGCTAATCGCACACTTTATAAACAACTATGAGATAGGGGCAAAAAACTTGGAAGCGAATAACGCGTCTGGCGCATTGGATGCAAACCCCGGCCTGAAAATAATGGTAGTTGACGATAGTAAAACTATTCGAAAAACTGCAGAAACATTGCTTAGCAATGCCGGGTATCAAGTGTTTACTGCAAACGATGGATTTGCCGCACTCGCCGAAGTTGTCGACCACAAACCTGATATTATTTTCATGGATATCATGATGCCCAGGCTCGATGGTTATCAAACATGTGCGTTAATAAAAAATAACGAAAACTTTCGGAACACTCCAATCATTATGCTTTCAAGCAAGGATGGCTTATTTGATCGTGCAAGAGGGCGTATTGTAGGATCTGATCAATACTTAACAAAACCATTTACAAAAGAAGAATTGTTACACGCTGTTCATGAACATGTGACAAAATAATTATTGCAGCGTGTAAAACATTTCTTACAGCAGGTTTATAATATTAACTAAAATTGACTTTCTCCTTGAACGTAAGCACTTCAACAGACAGAAGACCTGAGGGATTCTGAAAAACAATTTCTGGGCGTGAGCTTTCTAGCCGCATCTCTTGAACAATCGTTTTTTTAGAGCGCTTCCGCACTATGATGGATCAAAGTCAACCAAGCATGGTTATCCGGATATGCAGTCTACCGCAACGATACACCCACTGATTTTACTAAAAGAACTGGAAGAAACCTGTAAAGAACGAATTGCAACCAGCATTCCTTCAGCATCAAGTACGAATAATATTAATCAACGTGGCGTGGGATTTCGCATAGATGGCTTCAGACTGGTAGTAAAAACCCGTTACGTAAACGAAATTCTCGATTCTTCATTTAGAGAAAGCATCTCAAGAGTGCCTGCCGCAAAAAGCTGGTTTTTGGGTTTGATCAGCTTACGGGGACAACCGCTTCCCGTGATTGACTTTAAAGAATATTTGTCAAATGAAGCCACACCGGTTAATCACACTAATCGCTTGTTAGTTATAAATCACAAAAATATGAGTACCGGGCTTGTGGTGGAAGAGATTTTTGGTTTGAAACAAATACCTGAAAACATAGACACAGATGACTCAGATTACCCCACTTCAATTGTAAAACTCATAAATGGTACTTTTAGCGACAATAACAATACTTGGGGAGAGCTATCCATTGACAAGCTCACCGATGACCCAGAATTCCTAAATGCAGCAATAGGCTAAACAATTTAATAGCTCCACATAAACACAATAATTTGCAACCGAAATTGTTCGCAACCAAACAAATAAATATAAATACATAAAAAATGAACAGCTTTTCAGAACCACTCGAACCACAAACAACAAGTAACAATCGCAAACCTGCCTATATTGTTGGCTTGTTGGTAATTTGTCTACTCGCTATGGCAGCTGCTTTCAGTTACGCCTCAATTAACTCTCGCTTTGATAATGAATATGTGCGCCTCTCAGAGAAATTGCGCTTGCACATTCTGGAGTTCATCAAACACTCGACAGACTCCACGTACGGTATGACTGACGCATTTGTAAAATTAAAAGAGACAGAAAACAGTTTTACTTCCACACTAGGCATTATCAATAAAGGTGATCCAAAAATTGGCTTGCCGGCAAGCCCAGCCCAAAACAAGCAGAACCTGCAAGAGATAGCAAACCTCTGGGAGGAGCACCAAAATAACATTCACGTTATTTTGAATTCCGAAAAAAGTATCCGCATCACCAACAAATTCGTTAAAGCCATCAACGATGTAATTCCTGATATAGAAGATAGCTCAGAAGTTGTGATCACCGAACTGGTTAAAAATAAATATCACGCAAATCTCATTTTTGTTGCAAGCCATCAACTACTACTTGCGCAACGCATTTACTCAAACATAAATCAGATTGACCGCGAAAATACAAACATAAATCAGATTATTGACACCCTGAAAAAAGACACAAAGACTTTTAGGAACGTACTTGAAAGCATGTTAAAGGGTAATAAAAAAACCAATATCACCCGAATTAGCGATAAAAAAGTACGTAAGCAAATTGAAGACACCTTATTTTTATTCGTCACAGTTGAAGAGCTTGTTTCTCGCGTACAAGAACAATCCTTAAAATTACATAATGCGCGCAATGCAAAAAATACTATTTTAAATGACTCCGACAAACTGCTTAACGGCGTTAACAAATTAATTCAAGGTTACGAAAGTAATACCAACACAAAACAACTAGCCACAAATGCAGGTTTCGCACTTGGCGCATTCTCAATTTTATTACTGATTTGGCTAGGTATTTCTGTCAACCGAATTACACGAACCGAACTAGACACCAAAGATCGATCAAATAAAGAAACCGTTGATGCAATCAGAACACTGCAACATGAAATCGAACCCTTTGCAAAAGGTGACCTGACAATAAACGCATCGGTTACACCCGGCATCACAGAATCCATTGCCGAAGCCATTAACTACACCATTGAAGCTACTCGTCAGCTGGTTAAAAACATCGACACAATGGCAGCTCACGTTTCAGAAACAGCAGAAGAAACACAAGCAACAGCAATTCATTTGGCGCGCGCCAGTGATCAACAGGCTCAACAGCTTACCATTGTTGCAGATGCCGTAAATAAAATGGCCCATTCATTCAACTCGGTTTCCAAGCAAGCGGAAGAATCCACTCAATTATCCAGTAAAGCCGTGGAAATGGCTGAGCAAGGTGGCCTGGCCGTAAGAAATACAATAAAAGGCATGCAAACCATAAAGGAAGATATCTACGATACGTCCAACCGGGTAAAACGATTAGGTGAAAGCTCTCAGGAAATTGGAGCTGTTGTTGAGCTGATCAATGGCATTGCCGACCAAACCAATATACTCGCCTTAAACGCAGCCATTAAAGCAAGCGTTGCTGGGGAGACTGGTCAAAACTTCACCGTGGTTGCAGATGAAGTTCAGCAACTCGCGGAGCGTGTTACTCAAGCAACTCAAAAAATCGAATCACTTGTAAAATCCATTCAGTTGGACACCAGTCAGGCAGTGATCTCTATGGAACAAAGCATCACCAATGTTATCCATGGTACCAAACTGGCGGAAGCTGCGGGTGATGCATTATTGCGTATTGAAACTGTATCTGCACATCTTGCTGACTTTATAGACAATGTAGCTAATGCAACGCTGACATTAACAGATACATCTAAACAAACATCACAAACTATGAATGCTATCAAGAAAGTAACTGTTCATAATTTAGCCAGCACAAAACAAACTGCCGCATTAACTGGCAAACTGGCCGAGCTGGCACAGGAACAGCGAGCAACTATTCATGGATTTAAATTACCCGAATCATAAACATTTAATATGAGCAGCGGAAACTTTCAGGATCTTGAGCAGCACAGCTATAAATTTCTCTTACAAGATCCACTGAGCACGGAAACACCCGGCAAGCTCAACCATTCTGGAGCGAAGAAGTGAGTACTTTAGTGAAAAACAATCTGCAAAATCCACTGATTTGGGTAAAACCTGAGCTGGATAAAACCATTAAAGCAATTCACGATTTTCTGGAAAGTTATTCCAATGAAATGTCGGATAGCAAGCCACTGGATAAAATTTCAGAGGAACTGCATTTATTACGCGGCAGCCTGGAAATTCTGGAATTTCACGGCGCAGCTTTATTGGCAGAAGACATGCAAAAAGCCATAAAGCAACTAAATAACAGCGAAGGCAAAACCCAAGAAGATATTTTTGAGGCGCTTTTACAAGCTACACTGTCACTCGATACATATATTGATAAGCTCCACAAAAATCCAAACGACATTCCATTAACATTGTTACCCGTCATCAATGACGTGAGAGCTTCTACCGGAGAGCCGTTATTATCTGAAAGCGCCTTATTTCAGCCTAACCTCTCCATAGTACCTAAAACTCCCGATAATATTGATAACAGCCAGCTACCACAGCTGGAGCAATGTGCCATATCACTTCGCCCCTACTATCAAGCTGCCTTACTGACCTGGTTAAGAAATCCACATGACCAACTCAGCATTCATCAAATGAAACTGGTAGCCAGAAATCTCGAATCCACTAGCCACGGATCACGAAATCGGCAAATTTGGTGGGTATTGGGCGGTGTCTATGAAGCAATTGCAGACAAAGGGCTTAAATCAAATATTGCCTTGCGTGTCATTCTTAGCCAAGCGGATCGAATAATAAAATCCTTAGCGAAAGGCGATATTGAAAATTTTGAGAAAAATCCACCCACTGATTTGTTAAAAAATGCGCTGTATTATATATCTCAAGCCACATCTGAAGGCGAACGCGTCAAAACGTTAAAACACGTTTATCAATTAGAATCACTTAATCCTTCAGAAAAAGATTTAAACTTATTACGCCAGGAGTTGCACTCGCCTAACTCAGGCACTTTAACCACCATTGCAAAAGAACTTAAAAAATCACTCGACCAGGCAAAAGCAACTATAGAGAATCACGCCAGAAGTGCTCAAGATAAGCCTGAACGCCTGCAACAAACGCTTGTGCCATTAAAACATGTTGCGGACACACTCAGCCTTTTAAGTTTCGGGGAAGAAAAACAACTCCTACAAAATCAAATTAACATTATTTCAACTGCACTGGATACAAATAAAAATCCCTCAAAGGACGACATGCTTTCTGTCGCTTCTGCGCTGTTACAAATTGAATCTGCATTACAAAACATCGGGGACTTAAATGCCCCTCAACAGAACAAAAAGCCTGCTTCAGTAAAGGATGCTCAAGACGCGCAGTCTAATCATTCTAAAGACACACTTTCTAATATGGAGTATCAAATGCTTTCCAAAAAAGCAGCCAATGAAGCCAGAGCAAATATCACTGAAGTTAAAAATAATATTCTCTCTTATTTGGCATCCAATCAAACTCAAAAAAACATTATTCAAAACATCCCTTCACTATTAACAGAAATAAAGGGATTTCTGGTCATATTTAACAATCAATATGCCTCAGATATTGTTAGTGCCTTATTGGGATATGTGAACGAAAAAATGTTGACCAATGAAGGTGAACAACCTACAGACGCTGAACTGGATATACTCGCGGAAGCAATCGTCAGCTTCGAATACTATCTGGAAGCCATTGCCGAAGAGCGTTCACCTACCGACCACATACTTGATATAACACGAGAAAATCTAAATAATTTAGGACTCTCTATTAAAGCGCCAGAGCAAAAGCCGAAACCCGGCATTCAGCTTGAAGCCGTTGTCAAACACATTAATGAAGCACCACCAAAACTCAGCAACAAAGTTTCTACGGGGTCAGCTACCGATCCAAAAAGCAATGTGAACAGCAATCAACTTGATAGTAGCAATATTGTCGCTTTTTCTCCTGACCCGGCAGACGAAGAAGTTGCTGACATATTCATGGATGAAGCATTAGAAGAACTGAATAGAATGTCCAGTTATCTAAAGTCATTACAATTGAGCATGAATGATAATGACACATTGCTTTCCATTCGACGCGCATATCACACGCTTAAGGGTAGTGGAAAAATTGCAGGTGCAATACACATAAGCGAACTGGCATCTACCATGGATGAGCTTCTCAACCGTCTGTTATGTGGTGCCATAGAAATGTCAGAAACAAACTTAGTCTTGCTACTCGACTCACATCAGTTTCTCTACAAACTTATTGACTGTTTTAAAAATAAATCAGTACCATCAGATGAGTTCAATACGCTAACTCAAACGGCAATAAGCCTAATGGGGCCGATCACTAAATCCGAAGAACCGAAAGCTAATCGCGCGCCTGCAATAGCAGAGAACATAGAACCTGCACTGTCAGATGCTAACGAGTTTACAGAGGATGATGATATCGGAGAAGTTCAACCACTTCCTGATAATATCGATCAAATTCTACAGTCCGCGATTGTTCAACTCAATACGATTGATTCATTTGTCGCAGCACAATACCGAACAGACGTGGAGAAGCCGTCCATTGATGTGCTGTTTGCTGCAATTAAGGAGTTAAAAAATTGCGCAGAAAGTACAGGCGTCAGAGAGTTTATTCAAACAACTGAGTTGTTAGCAAAGTATATTAGCAACGCGAGTAAAAAACATGACGAACTGAATGCTGAAACATTGGACATCTTGGTTGAGTTCTGTTCGACAACACGTGAAATATTGGTTGATTTACCTTATCTCTTAAGCTCTCATGAGCTTGACAATGAATCAGATGAAGTCAATCCTGAAAGCATTAACCTTGAACCAGAAAGCGCAAATGATTTCCAGGCAGAGAGTGAAGTCAGCCTTGGCAGTTTGCCTGAAGTAAAAGTTGATGAACATTTTATTGCCGAGTCAGAAGATACACTTTCCTCATCATTACCTGATGAGCTACCGGCAATAGAAAACGAACCGACAGCTTCAGTAATCCAACAAGAAATTCAAGATGAATCTGATAACTTATCACTTGCCGAGGATTCATCTTTTGAAACAAATTTTAATTTTGATAATAATATTTCATTTTCAGAAGATAATCTGGAAGATGATCTAGACTTAATTGAAATTTTCACCGAAGAAGCTTGCGAATTAATCGAATCAGGTAACAACATAATTCAAGAATTCGAAAGCAACAATGGTGACAACAGCGCCAATACTTACGCTGCGTTACAAAGACTTCTGCACACCATGAAAGGCAGTGCAAGAATGGCAGGTGTAGCATCAGTTGGAAATTTTGCTCACGCACTTGAAACCATGGTGGAGTCAATAAGTTCCGACAGGAAATCCAGCCCGGAAAACTTTGTAGAACTTGTCCAAAACAGTTTTGACAGCATAAACGACATTGTCGAAGATATACGCGCCGGTAACACAGTGCGTGACTATAGTGATTTACTCAAAGAAATCAGCTCTGCAAGTGAATCAGGCAAACCAGTGAATGCTGATCCCACCCCAGAGATAGCACCAGAGACAGCACAAGAAACAACTCAGAAAGCAGTTGCAGATGTAACAATAGAGCCACTTGAAACTTCTGAGCCACACAAAGCTCCCGATCAACCTGAAAATTTGATCGCTGATAGTCAGGAAAATGAAAAAGATGACCTGACTTCAATACCTACACTCGCGGAATCAACCACAAGTGAGTTGTTAAAACCTCAAACTTCACTTGGCGACAACGAATTCCCTTCATTGCCCATTGAAGCAGCGTCAGAGATTCTAGTGCCGGATGCAGAAATTCCAGCATCTGAAACGATAACAAAGCAAACAAATGAGTTACCTGAAGACGACCAAATAGACGACTCACCAACTGAAGATGAAGTTAGCATCGCTCCTGAAGCAAATGAGGCGATTGAAACGGTCGAAACGGCAGAAGCTGAGCTGAACTTAGAAGAAAAAGATAATGACACTTCTGAAATTAGCGAAACAGCAAAAGAAAAAGATGAAGCCGACACCAATCCAGCCAAAAAATCTGATCCAATAAAAGTAGACTCAAGCATATTGGATGTTTTGGTTGATAACGCTAACGAAGAAAGCGCCATCAACAATCGAATTGAAGATCACGTTAACTCTATTAAATCCAGTCTACTGGAAATGGATAAAACCGTTGAGCGTGCTTTAGTTCAAATGCGTGACCTTCAGTTTGAAGCCCATAATCTCGCTTCACGCACCTCCGCGAAAAGCGAACAATATGACATGTATGATGAGCTAAATCTAAGCACATTTTCTGAAGGACAGAAAATCTCCCAACGATTAATGGAAAGTTTTGCTGATATAGAATCGCTACACGGCATTATCACCCGTTTAACACTGGAAACAGATTCTCTTGTCCATCAGCAAAAGAAAGTTCATGCTGAGTTACATGAAAAACTGTTGGGCACCCGCATGGTTACCTTTTCCGTCCAAACCCAGCGAATGCAAAGAATATTAAGGCAAACCTGTATTGCCTTGCGCAAAAAAGCCAAACTTACTCTGGAAGGTACAGATGGTTCCATCGATAAAGTCTTGTTAGACACATTAATGGGGCCGTTGGAACACATCATCCGCAATGCCGCAGCGCACGGTATCGAAGCACCAGGTAAACGTAAAAAAATGAAAAAGCGTGAAGCGGGCAATGTGCATATCACATTTAGCAAACAACGCTCAGAGCATTTAATCGAAATTGAAGACGACGGTGAAGGCATTGATGTTGATCGCGTCAGAAAAAAAGCTATCGAGAAAAAGCTGATTAAAACCTCTGATAAATTGACCGAACAAGAAATTATCAATCTAATTTTTCATGCCGGCTTTACAACCAGCGATTCTGTTTCTCAAATTTCCGGACGTGGTGTTGGCATGGACGTCGCGCTCAATGAAATTCGCCAATTGGGTGGTAGCATAGCTGTCGAGTCAAATCCAGGATTGGGGTCCAAGTTCACTATTCGATTACCGTTTACCGTTTCTCGGAATCACACACTGTTTGTCAAAGTGGGTAAAAATACTTATGCCCTACCTTCTGATGCGATAGTGCATACTTTTCCCATCAAGCAACCCGAGCTTGAGCAATTGTACTTAACAAAATCACCAAACTACCAGTTTGAAGAAAACAGCTTCCCCTTATGGAACATGGAAGCTTTATTAAATAATGCACCCACGCATCTTCCGGAAAAACACGCAGAAGCTTATATTATCTTGTTAAAACACAACAAACATCGTTTAGCGCTACATGTGGATGAAATTAACGAGACACGCGACAGCGTTTTAAAACCAGCAAATCCTCAAATGAATAATATCCGAGGAATTGCCGGCGCAACAGTACTTGGTGATGGCAAGATTGTACTCATTATCGATGTGCCTTCGCTAATTCAAGCAGCTGAAAGCCGAGACAATAAGCCCAAAGAAATTGTTCACTCATCCAGCGGTCAGCATGATGTAAATATAATTAAAACCCTGGTAGTGGATGATTCCATCACTGTTAGAAAAGCAACCGAGCGATTCTTATCAAGAAACAATATTAAAACTTACACGGCAAAAGATGGCATTGATGCCCTGGAAGTTTTGGAATCTGTCACACCAGACATTATGCTTCTGGATATCGAGATGCCAAATATGGATGGCCTTGAGTTGGCCAGTCGAGTCAGAGCAAACGATCGTTTAAAAGAAATTCCCATCGTAATGATTACTTCACGCACCGGAAAACAGCATCGTGAAGCGGCCAGTAATATTGGGGTTAATGTATTTTTGGGTAAGCCGTTTCAAGAATCTGAATTGATCGGTTACATTCAGGCATTAACAGGTAAACGTACAAACGCACAAGTATAAATTAAGTCTCATTCAACATTATGGATTCATCAATCAGAGTTCCCTGCACACTCATTCCGGTATATGGCAATAATTTGTTATTGCCGAACAGTGCCATCGCCGAAGTATTAGTATGCGAAGAAATTCTTAAACAAGAAAATCAGCCACAGTGGTGTCTTGGTCAAATTCGTTGGGATAATCGTGCAATTGATGTTGTTTCCTTTGAAAGAATTGAAGTACCTACAAAACAAATTCTTACTCAGAGATACATTATATTAATCATCCGAAATCCAGAAGCTGACTCAGCACCACCTTATTTTGGTTTTCTTGCCACTCAAATTCCACAAATTGTTCAAGCCAACTCCAGCACCCTCTATAAAGATCTACAGCCTGCCAACACGCATACATGCGCCATGAGTTATGTATCAATTAATGGCAAACACGCCATTATTCCAGATATTGGGAAAATTGCGGTGATGATTCAAGATGCCTACGCAAAACAAACCTCACCCAGCCAATAATTTTGCGAATTAATCTAGTCCCGGTTTCATATAGGGACTAACTTATTGTCTCTAAAGATTAATCTTTTTTACAAAAATTGTAAAAAACACTAAAGTTTTTCGAAATCCGGCCGAACATCGATTTAATAAACAAATTTTTAGATATTTTTGCGGGAAAATAACATGCAAATATCAAAAGTCATGAATTCTCAACCGTTAATGCAAACGAATTCGACGTCGGCGAAAAAACAGGTCAAAATTGAAGATTCAGAAGTTGGCACAGGCGCGCAAAACAAGCCTATTTTTTTAAATAAACTCCGCCCAGAACAAGCTCGCGAATTTTTACTTAATCATATTTCCCGTAAACTGAATACGCTCGCTTTTAAAAATCCATTGTCTTTTCAGAGTCTTACACATGACAAACTCGGCACCCAAGAAACCCTCAATGAAATAAAGACTAACATTCAACAAGCGCTCGCCAATAAGAATACGGAACAGCCAACAACACCCAGTCTCTTGGCAATTGATGAAACCAAGTCGCAAGTTAGTGCAGGCTTTAAAGAAGCTCGTGAAATACTTACGAATACTGACAATGATAGTTTAAAAACTGAAATTGATGAGATTGAAATTGAAGTTAAGCAATTTATTGATAGCTTACCCTAAGACTACTCAACGCTCTAATTAAGAGTTTGATAGATAATCCCGAAAAATATCAGTGCTCAAAAGAATAATTTAGCGTGCAGATTGTAAGTTAGCGTAGGACAAAACCAACCATTTCGTACCAACATCATAGAAGTTAATTTGTACACGAGTATGATGGCCGTCACCTTCATAACTGATTAATACACCAAGGCCAAATTTAGCATGCTTCACTTCCTGGCCTATTTGGTAAGGCATATCAGAAGCGTTGAATGCAGGTTCGCGGGAATGTGAAACTGGTTGCGACACCATGGCTCTAGGCCTAACATCAACTAAAACGTGTTCAGGTAGCTCACGAATAAAACGAGACATTTGAGGATAAGTTTCCCGACCATACAAACGGCGATGCTCTGCAGCAGTGAGAAAAAGCTGTTTTTCAGCACGCGTCATTCCCACATAACAAAGCCTGCGTTCCTCAGCCAAGCGGTCTGGTTCGTAAATCGAGCGTTCGCTAGGGAATAATCCTTCCTCCATGCCCACAATAACAACCAACGGAAACTCCAATCCCTTTGCAGAATGTAAAGTCATGAGTTGCACATAATCATTATCGGGATCGCTTTGGCTTTCGCCTGATTCCAGGGCAGTGTACGCCAGGAATACAGAAAGATCATCCAGCTCTTCCAGTTCCTGCTCTTCGAACTGATCAGCTTCCAGTTGCTGAAATTCTTTTGCTGCACTGACCAATTCCTGCAAGTTTTCGATTCTCGCCTTACCTCTTTCGCCTTTTTCCTTCTGGTAATGCTCCACTAATTTTGAAACACGAATGGTTTCAATTAATAATTCATCCAGGCTGGTATTTTCGGCAGTTTCAATTAGCTCGCTCATTAGCTCACGAAATTGAATCAAGGCATTGATAGCACGTGCTGGTATCACCCGTTGCTCAATGATGATATCCATGGCATCCCAAAAAGAAATATTTTCTTTCAATGCCATGGCACGAATAGCTTGCAAGGTTTTTTCGCCAATACCTCTGGGTGGTGTGTTTATTACGCGATCGAAAGCAGCGTCATCCAATTGGCTGGCTATCAGACGTAAATAACCCAATGCATCTTTAATTTCTGCACGATCAAAAAATCGCATGCCGCCATATATTTTATAAGGCACACTTTCCATCACTAACGCTTCTTCTAACACCCGTGATTGCGCGTTAGATCGATAAAGAATGGCGCAACCCTGCCGCCGGTTGCCTTCCGCAACCCATTGTTGAATGGTATCAACAACAAAACGCGCTTCATCCTGCTCATTGTAAGCGTTATAGAGCTTAATCGGCTCGCCATCTTCACCGGCAGTCCAAAGCTTTTTACCTAACCGGTTCGGATTTTTTTCGATCAAAACGTTGGCAGCATTTAAAATATTACCGGTTGATCGATAGTTTTGCTCGAGCCGAACTGTTTCAATATTCTGGAAATCTTTTTGCAAATTTTGAATATTTTCCACCTTGGCGCCACGCCAGCCATAGATAGACTGATCATCATCACCAACAATGAAAATTTTGTTTCTGTCCCCGGTTAATAATCGCAACCAGGCATATTGAATGGAGTTCGTATCCTGAAACTCGTCAACAAGAATATGGCGAAAACGCCGGCGATAGTGCTCCAGTACATCGGGTTTCTTTAACCAGATTTCGTGCGCCCGTAACAAAAGTTCAGCAAAATCCACCAGTCCACTTTGCTCACAAACTTGTTCGTATAGAGAATATATCTTTATCCATTGTTGCTCGGTAAAATCACCTTGAGCATCAAGATTTCGTGCACGCAAGCCTTCATCTTTTTTGCCATTGATATACCATTGCGCCTGTTTTGCTGGCCATTTTGAATCATCTATCTGATGATCTTTCAATATTCGTTTGATGATGCGTAATTGATCATCAGAATCAAGAATCTGAAAGCTCTTAGGCAAACCAGCTTCATCATAATTTGCCCGCAAAATACGATGCGCCAGGCCATGAAAAGTACCAACCCACATGCCAGCGGCAGGGATATTGAGCAGGTTTTCAATGCGGGATTTCATTTCTGCTGCAGCTTTATTGGTAAATGTTACTGCAAGTACAGAATAAGGTGAGATGCCCAGCATTTGAATAGTCCAGGCAATGCGGTGTACCAAAACCCGAGTTTTACCACTGCCAGCACCGGCTAAAACCAGTACATTTGAATCCGCTGCGGTTACCGCTTGCCGTTGCTGATCGTTTAGAGAATCAAGTATATGTGTTACGTCTTCCATGCGCGCATTCTAGCAAAATTCCGTTCGCTGAACACGTCGCCAGATGGACAATAAATCAACAAGCAACCATAACTTACTGTTTTTATACGATGTGGATTATATTAATAATGGTAAAAAGTTTGAGTCTGGCACTTATTCAATAACAGTGAGTAATAATTCAGGCGTACCAATTTCCACGACTTTGCCACCACTTTCCACAAAATAACGCTCCCAAAAACGCTTCAGATTTTGTACACGTTTTGGATTAACATATTGTTTTTTGTCCGCAAGTAATCCCAAGCCGTAAATATACACACGCGTGTTTTTCCAATACCCCATCATGCCTTTTTTGCGAAGCGAAGAGATCGTTTTTCGATGATTTATGTTCTTCAAAACACCACGAGAATAAAACGAGCTTACCGCGCTATTTTCAATACCGTCAGATATTAAAAGCACGACCTTTTCTTTTGCTTTATCCGGCAACACCAATTGTTTTGAAAGCAACTTCAAAGAACCAAACAATTCAGATTTCGGAATTTTTGGATTAATGTTTTTCAGTGCTACTTTTAACTGCTTATCAAAACTTTTTCTAAAATTTTCTTTTTGATCTTCCAGGCATTTCAACACCTGTTTTTTATCTTTATAGTGCAAATTAAACATAAATTTATCATCTGGTCTTTGTTCAATATGGTTTGAATAAACTAATTCAGGATATAGATCCCGATAACTTGCAGAGAAACGTGCGATCTTCACCATATCGCCAGGCTTACCCCAATGCATAACCAATTTCTGCACTTTCTTTTTCATGACATCACTTAACGGCACTGTTTCATCTACTAAGATATATAGCGCACGATGTATTTCCTGTTTTGCGGGCGAAATATAGCTAACACTGGAAAAACAACTGGCTGATTTCGCATGTGAATTAGCCGCCACACCCATAAGCAACATCATTATTAATAATAACAAGCAGTTTTTGAAACCTGAACATTGCCTTTTCATAAAATTATCCTGTCCGATACTTTACATCACAACTATTCAAAGATTAAACCAACAATGAAACGTATATATTTAATCATGAAAATATTCTGGAATAACGTATTGCAAAATACACTCCCGAAACGGTGGCACTGCTTTTGCTTTTTGAACATCACAAGTTTATTTTTTCACTAATACATTGGAAAAAATCATTGCCAGTGATTAGTGCCGCCAGGAGTTGTTATGAAAAAGAACGTTATACATACTGCAATTGCAATGACTTTTGCAACAAGCCTGTTCTCAGCCTGTACACATATGGAAACTCAACCGATTGATGGTAGTGATGATATGGATTTGGCTGGTAACCAGCCCGTTGCGAATCATGCTGCGGCAATGCAAAATCAAAAAACCCCAATAACCGTTCCTTCTGCATCTCACTTATCAAATATGGATTGTGGATCAGAAAACCCAATGGCCGGCAATAGTCATTATTTTAATAAAAATGGCAAAAAATCAACGGCAATTAAAATCAGAGTAACAGGCTATGGCGCACCACCAAAATCATTTTATCCTGATCCGCAACGGCGATTAATGGCCATGCGAGCGGCAAAGATTGACGCTTACCGAAGCCTGGCAGAACGTGTATCCGGCCTGCAAATTTGGGGTGGCACAACAATCGGCGATATGGTCGTTGAAAAAGATCGCTTTCGCGTTTATCTGGACACACATTTGACTGGCGCCAAAGTTATCACTGAATCTGGTCAGGAAGATGGTACTTATGAAACGGTTGTAGAACTAAAAGTTGATCAGCCCTTTTTACAACAAACACTTCCACCCAAAAAAACCAGTCTTGATTGCCAGGAAATGCAACATACGCCAATGGATTTGGGTAATGCGAAACAAGCGCGCACAACTCACAAAAACAATATATCCAAAGCAGGTTTTTACTTCCAGGAAGACTAACATTTATATAAAGATCTAAATCATGCGCAACTTGAACAGCAGCATAATACGAAGTTCGCTAATCCTAAGAGGGTTAGGCCTGGCTACACTACTCTTTTTGACAGGCAATATACAAGCTGAGCGCATTCTTGAAGTTGAAGGTAGTGCGGCAATAATTGCTGGCGCACAACTCATGGCCAAAGAAAATGCCATTAAGAACGCCATGCAACAAGCGCTATTACAAACTAAAGCGCATATAAACAGTGTTTCAACCGTGTCTGCAAATGTTTTGATGATCGACAGTGCAAGAGTGAACACATCTGGTACCATAGAAAATGTCAAAGTATTAGATGAATGGGTCGAAGACAACTACTACTTCGTGCGTATACGCGCAAGTATTCCTGAAGATCAGGAACAAAGCAGTAAAGCCTCTCCGCGTTATCGCAAAAAGATCGCAGCCATTCAGTTTGATATTTTACAACGCTCACAAGTTTACGATTTACCTGATATCGAAAGATCCTTACCTCGCGAGCTGATGCGACGTCTGGATTTAAGCGATAACTTTATTACCATTGATGCAACTCAATACCTAGCGTCATCCGTTCATCCTGGTTTGCGATTTGATGATCCCGCAGCATACAAAATGATTGCAGAAAAAACCGGTGCGCAAATTATATTATCGGGTCAAATTCAAGATATGCATGTGGATGAAGGTTTGTTTCAGGATACACGTTATCTTGAAATCGAAATTTATTTACATGATGGCATATCCGGCTCGCGCCTATCTCGACACAGATTTAGTGAAATTGTAAAAAATGCCGGATTATTTACTAGCAAACAGCCTATATTTTCCAATTCAACTTTTTTTCGAACCGTCTATGGAAAAACGCTAAACCGCATACTAGACACTCAAATTGAAATCATTGAAAACGATTTAGCCAATATTCCTTTTGTAGCAAGAGTTCTAAAACTCAATGGTAAACAAGTTTATTTTAACGCTGGGGCAACTTCACTCGTTAACATTGGTGACGTATTAATGACGTTTCGCCTAGAGCAAGATGCAACAATGAATCTCAACCAACAATTCCTCGGGCACATGGAAACACCTGTCGCCAGTTTATCTGTTGAACAAGTACAGCCACTATTTTCAATTGGTAAACTTGAAATTAAAAATGCCAAACTAACTTCTGGTGATATCGTAAGATTTGGGGACTAAACACTGCAACCCAATATCAATGAGCTTATTTAATGCACTTCCTCAATCGTTCCAGCCAATAAAAAGCCATCATTATTTTGTTTAGGTTGCACACGTAATAGTTTGATTATTGCAGAAAAAGGTGGGGAAATTGCCAGCTTAGGCATAACGTTAACTTTTAACATTGTACCCAAAGGGTACTGGTCATCACTTTGAAATAAAATACCTTTCGCACTTAAGTTAACACAGGTTCCTGTTTTTTGATTGTAGCTATCGACAGATTGATACGTCAGAGGGCAATTCATAGACATGCGGATAAAATCTCGTTTTTCCTGATAGTCTCGTGATGAAAGCATTTTACCCTCCAGAATTGACGAACCCTAAAAATTGATGAAGCACAAAAACCTAGCCGGCTTCATATCGGTGATATAACAAGTGTAGCTAAAGAAATGATTTTTGCGATACTCGGGAAAAAGATATTTCCATGACATCTAATATGATGAACCAAGTATCATGCCAGGACATTGGTTTTTTAGGGTGATGCACCGCTGCAAGCAGACTGGATTAATGAAACAAAAAAGGCTGCCAGAAATCAACTGGCAGCCTTTAATTAGTTTTAAATCCCCATCGGAATTGTGTCCGCAGCAAGCTCCGGAGAATTGAGATTTAAATTGCTCGATCGATAGAGAAAGGGTTAGCTCAATTTCCCATGGCATTGTTTGTATTTTTTGCCAGATCCACAAGGGCACGGTTCGTTTCTGCCAACTTTCCGGCCTTCTCGAACAAACGGCTCGTGATGCTCGCTAGACTCTTCCTCAGCAACCTCACCAGACGCACCAAGCAGACTTTCCGCCTCTTTATGCTGGAATTCCATCTCCTGCTGCTCACGTTCTGCTTCCATTCGTTTGATATCATCTTCAGCAGCAATTTGGATGCGAGAAATAATACCAATCACTTCGTGCTTTACACGCTCCAACAAACGCATGAATAACTCAAACGCTTCTCGTTTGTATTCCTGCTTAGGATTTTTCTGCGCATAACCACGCAAATGAATGCCCTGACGCAAATAATCCATGGCAGCTAAATGCTCTTTCCAAAGATTATCCACAACTTGTAACATAACGGCTTTTTCGAAATGACGCATATTTTCAGCGCCGACCATAGCTTCTTTTTGTTGATATGATTTTTCAAACTCTTCAATCACACGAGCACGTAATGGTTCTTCATAAAGTTCATGATCTTCTTCAAGCCAACTTTGAACCCCCAGTTTCTGCCCAAATTCTTTTTCCAGCGCTTGCTCAAGACCAGGCACATCCCACAAGTCATCAAGGCTTTGTGGCGGAATGTACTGATTCACCAACTCATTAATCACATCATGACGAATCTCGCTGATGGTTTCAGAGACATCATCTGTTGACATAATGTCATCACGTTGTTCGTAAATAACTTTACGTTGCTCGTTAGCCACATCATCATATTCAAGCAGCTGTTTACGAATATCAAAGTTGCGACCTTCCACTTTGCGTTGCGCATTTTCAATTGCTTTGGATACCCAGGGATGCTCAATGGCTTCACCTTTTTCCATTCCCAGTTTTTGCATCAAGCCTGCCACACGATCTGAAGCAAAAATACGCATTAAGTTATCTTCAAGCGACAAATAAAATCGTGTTGAACCAGGATCACCCTGCCGACCACTACGACCACGCAACTGATTATCGATACGACGCGATTCATGACGTTCTGTACCAATGACATGCAAACCACCATTATTTAAAACTTGCTGATGGACTTCGCTCCATTCATCAATCGCTTTTTGCTTGTCTGATTCACTGGTAGATTCAGGCAATTTAGCGAGCTTGGCATCGAGGTTGCCGCCAAGCACGATATCCGTACCACGGCCTGCCATATTGGTTGCGATGGTTATTGAACCTGGCGCACCCGCTTGCGCGATGATATCAGCTTCACGTGCATGCTGTTTTGCATTTAAAACTTCGAATTGAATTTTTTGTTTTTTCAGCAATCCCGCCAACAATTCCGACGCTTCGATAGATGCCGTACCTACCAACACAGGTTGTTGCCGTTTATGACAATCCTGAATATCTTCAATAATCGCCAGGTATTTTTCTTCTTCTGTTAAATAAACCAAATCACCCATATCATCACGGGCCACCGGTTTATTCGTTGGAATAACGGTTACTTCAAGACTATAAATTTGCTGAAACTCGAAAGCCTCGGTATCAGCTGTACCGGTCATACCGGAAAGCTTTTCATAGAGTCGAAAATAATTCTGAAAAGTAATGGAAGCCAGTGTTTGATTTTCTTGCTGAATACTGACCCCTTCTTTGGCTTCTACTGCTTGGTGCAAACCTTCAGACCAGCGGCGCCCTGGCATAGTACGACCTGTGAATTCATCAACAATAATGATTTCATCATTGGCAACAATATAATCCACATTTTTTTGAAACAATACGTGAGCACGTAATGCCGCATTGAGGTGATGCATCAACATAATGTTTTGCGGATCATAAAGACTTTCGCCTTCAGCCAGCAAACCATTGTCAGATAAAAGCTGCTCGCACTTTTCGTGACCTTCATCGGTAAGAAAAACCTGTTTCGATTTTTCATCTACAGAAAAATCACCCGGTCCTTCTTCCTCTTCCTGACGTACGAGCGTAGGAATAAGTTTATTTACTTTGACATAATTTTCCGTTCCCCCTTCCACCGGGCCGGAAATAATCAGTGGGGTTCGTGCTTCGTCGATAAGTATGGAATCCACCTCATCCACAACCGCGAATTTTAATTTACGTTGCACACGGTCTTCACTACGAAATGCCATATTATCGCGCAGATAATCGAAACCATATTCGTTATTGGTGCCATAAGTAATGTCACAGGCATAAGCAGCGCGCTTGGTATCAGTATCCTGCCCAGAAACAATTACACCGGTGGTCAAACCCAGAAAACCATATAACTTACCCATCCAATCGGAGTCACGTTGGGCAAGATAATCATTCACTGTGATGACGTGAACGCCTTCTCCATACAAAGCATTCAGATAAACCGCTAAAGTCGCCACCAGTGTTTTACCTTCACCGGTGCGCATTTCAGCAATACGACCATCGTTCAATATCATTCCACCGATGAGCTGAGTATCGAAGTGACGCATGTTTAACGCACGCTTACCTGCTTCCCTAACGGTAGCAAACGCTTCAGGTAGTATCGACTCTAATGCCGCACCATCTTTTAATCGCTGGCGAAACTCTTCGGTTTTACCCCGTAGTTGCTCATCATTTAGTTGACTAATTCCGTCTTCAAGAGAGTTGATCTGCTCAACAATTTTATTCAGTCTTTTAAGCTCTCTCTCGTTTCGACTACCAAATACTTTGTTTAATACTTTACCAAACATAATTTGAATGAGTGCCTTATGTGCAAGTGTAATAATTAACCAATCGCAGTTTTATCTATTCCATAAATAAAAACTGGAACGGCTTATTAAAATCTACTCGAATTATTTTTAGATGTTGTTTAATGAGTTCAAATATTAACCACTTTGAACAGTTGCTATGCATGAAACACAAGCATTAATTTTCTGACAAAAACTAAATGCCATGCACCCTCCCCCTCAACTGCTCTTTATAAGGTACATATGTGAAGATGAGATTTAATATTTCAACTCAAAATCTGGACGAAAGGCTAAATATTAGAGATTTCAACGGGAATTACAAGAAAAAACTGAATATAAAAGCGGAGTTAGGATCTGCATTAAAAAAACAGGAAGAGAAACAAAAACGGCGCTTGATTGAACAATAAAAAATCAAGCGTCGTATAAGAGGATATAATTTTATTTAGGATTGCGATGCGCGGATATATTTCATCGGATCAACCACTTTACCATTTCGGATAACTTCAAAATGAACATGCGGACCGGTAGAGCGACCAGTGGAACCCATGCGGGCAACCGTATCACCTTTTTTCACCGTATCACCAACTTTTACATCGATATTTGCATTATGCCCGTAGCGCGTAACGTAACCATTACCGTGGTTTATTTCCACAAGATTACCATAACCGTAACGTTTACCCGCCCAAGTCACAACACCGGAAGCCACTGCAATAATTTCAGATCCATTTTTACCTGCCAGGTCGATACCATCATGATGTGCAATACGGCCATTAAACGGGTCGGTTCGATAACCAAAGTAGGAAGAAACCCAGCCGCGTTTGATTGGACGTCCAGCAGGATATACTTCGTTGTGCAAATCCCGGTTCATTAACATACTTTCTAAAACACCCAATTGCAGAGAGCTATGCTCCATCTTGGCACTTAAATCGTCGAGTGTTGCGAGAAAATCGGGCACTGACATGGTCTCGCCAGTTATTTCATTTTTACGTTCCGGACCACCTTGCGCAGGTGAATTTTCAAAATCGAATTCACCTTTATCAAGTTTGGCATTTTCTATCAAACGTTGCCCCAGGGCATCCAATCGAATCACATGTGACTTAACTTCGCCTAATCGCATAGCCAATGCATTCATATTTTCTTCAACCGTTTTCTGAGTTGATTGAAGATTATCTTTATAGTTATTCAATTCCTGATGCATTACCATTAGCATGGCGTCCGGCTCAGATTCTTCGCTGCCGTGCTGCATACCATAGTAAAAAGTTCCACCAATGATGGACATGACAACTATGATGAATGTGACCCAATGCCATATACCTAAATGGAATCGAGTAGTCACACCTAGACGATTTGTGATTAAAATATGACTCATGGGGTAGACCGTTTCCTTATGCTATCTTATATCGTCGTTAACCAAGAATTCTTAAGAGCCGCACGTTGACAAATAAACGCCGTAACTACAAAAAAAATCTTGTTCCCATTGCTAAATTCCTTACTTTGCAACGCAAGCAATCCAATCCACTCATTTTGGAAGCTAAACGCCTTGCAAAAGTCAAAATGATTATAAATCAATCACTTGATTCCCAAATCAGCGAGCATGTTGAAGTTGCAAGTTTAAACAAAAACACGCTAACTCTGGTAACTGACTCACCGGTATGGGCAACCCGGGTTAGATACATGCAAAACCAGATCCTGAGTCAGTTAAGGAAATTCACCTTTACCAAATACATACATAAAATTTACATAAAAGTCCGACCGATGGACTTTTATGAGAACCGCAATCAAAAGCGAGAAAACACTCTGTCGCTTTCCAAAGGGTCGGCAAAAAAAATGTTGCAGGAAATTGACTCTGTCAAAGATCCTGCCTTAAAAGCCGCGCTGTTGCGTTTAACAAAGCACGCCAAATAATACACACCACGCCTGACAAAACGTGCTGACTTCTCATGGTGTTTAACTACGTCCAAGCAATAAAAGCTGTTTGTGCAAGCGGTCACAAATTTAATTTATAACCGTAATTAATTTTATTCAAAAACGCTTCTAGTTATAAATTTTGAGCACTTATATTATCGTCTCATGACAAGCTAATTTTAGACTAACTATCAAAGGCTTGCACCTTCTGATTTTTGTCGTCCAAAATTGAATAATGGATGACCAAAAAAGTGCGACATCGCTCACAAATGCTATTTATATGAACAAAATTAATGGGGCGATAGGACAAGCTGTCTGCAGATAACGACAGTTGAAAGGGTGGATTTTATTTTTTAAAAACACTGTGCAAATATTTTAAACGAATATTTGCACGTTCAATGGATTTATTTAGACCGCTAGAGTAGGTTGCATGTATGAAATGGGTACGTTTTGATCATCTTCAAACGTGACCAACTCCCAACAATCTTCGTTAGCCAATAACTCACACAACAATTGATTATTCAGCGCATGTCCTGATTTATGAGCTTGAAACTCACCAATCAAACTATGGCCGAGTAAATACAAGTCACCAATGGCATCAAGCACTTTATGTTTAACGAATTCATCTTCGTAACGTAAACCATCGGCATTTAAAACACGGTAATCATCAATAAAAACCGCATTTTCCATTCGACCACCCTGGGCCAGATTGTTTTGACGCAACATTTCGATGTCGCGTGTAAAACCAAAAGTACGGGCTCGACTAACTTCGCGCACAAAAGATGTGGTGGAAAAATCAACTTCAGTATGTTGATTCATACCATTAAACACCGGATGATCAAAATCTATACTAAACGAAACTTTAAAACCGTCAAAAGGTACAAAACGTGCGAACTTGTCACCGTCTTTCACTTCGATTTTTTTCTTGATACGGATATATTTTTTCGCGACATTTTGTTCTTCAATGCCGGCTGATTGCACCAAAAACACAAATGGCCCAGCACTACCGTCCATGATGGGCACTTCAGGTGCACTCAAGTCCACATAAGCATTGTCGATGCCTAAACCAGCGAACGCGGATAATAAATGCTCAACGGTTGAAACCCGAACACCATTTTTAATCAAAGTGGTGGATAAACGCGTATCCCCCACATTTTCTGGCTTAGCTTCAATCAAAGCGGGCTCATCAAGATCAACCCGTCGAAAAACGATTCCCGTATCAGGTGCAGCAGGCCGCATGGTCAAATAAACCTTTTCACCTGTATGCAAACCAACACCTGTGGCGCGAATAGCATTTTTCAACGTTCTTTGTTTAGTCATAGCGCATTCCTATTACTGAGTAAATATATAGCACCTGGGTAAAACCGGTGCGAATATTACCACACTGACCGTAACGTTCCTAGAACTGCATCACATTGTCAACAATGATGAAATATTAGTCAGCTTGTCTTCTTAAAAAAGCTGGGATATCCAGATAATCCATATCTTTGCTCTCTGCTTGTGGTGCAGCAGGTGAATATTCCTGTGAAAGTACTTGGTTCCGAATCACAGTTGGTCGCTCCAGCTGATCGTAATCCACTTGTCCGTCGTTCTTTTTAACGATTTTCATTGGCTTTTGCAGAACCTGCGCTTGAGGAACATCGCCACCAATACCAGTAGCAACCACTGTAACTCGCAGGTCTCCTGTCATTTCAGGATCAATAACCGTACCAACTACCACTGTTGCGTTCTCAGATGCGAATTCTTTAACCGTATTACCTACTTCCTCAAACTCACCAATAGACATATCCAGGCCTGCGGTAACATTTACTAGGATACCTTTTGCACCCGACAAGTTCACATCTTCCAATAATGGGCTGGCAATGGCCATTTCTGCCGCCTCACGCGCGCGATCATCACCTTGTGCACAACCGGAACCCATCATGGCCATCCCCATTTCACACATGACGGTTTTGACATCAGCAAAGTCCACATTAATCAAACCTGGTCGAGTAATCAACTCGGCAATACCCTGAACGGCATTAAGCAATACATTGTTTGCGGCTTTGAAGGCGTCCAGCAAACTGATGTGTTTACCCAATACGGTTAACAACTTTTCATTAGGGATTGTAATTAAAGAATCGACATATTGCGCCAGTGCTTCAGTTCCTTCTTCGGCAATCGCCATGCGTTTTCTGCCTTCGAAAGGAAACGGTTTGGTAACAACAGCAACCGTCAAGATGCCCAATTCTTTCGCGGCTTTTGCCACGATAGGTGCTGCACCTGTTCCTGTACCACCACCCATTCCGGCTGTAATGAAAACCATATCAGCACCTTCAAGAATTTCTTTGATGCGATCTTCATCTTCCAGGGCAGCCTGGCGACCAATATCCGGATTGGCACCGGCACCCAGTCCGCGTGTAACATCAGCACCAAGTTGTAAAACTGTTTGTGCTGTTGAGTTTTTCAATGCTTGTGAATCAGTATTCGCGCAGATGAAATCCACGCCATCAATATTTCCTGTCAGCATGTGCTCGACAGCGTTACCGCCACCACCGCCAACACCAACTACCTTTATCACAGCATTTTGTGCATAGGTATCCATGATTTCAAACATTACCCTATCTCCTTACGCCTTCAAATTTCGTAAACTTTTAATAATCACAAACAGCGTTTATGCACGCCACTTGCTCTATCATTTTCATCATCCCCGATTGGTACGTACTACATATTGGTTCTGAACCAAGATTTCATCCTGGCAAGAAGTCCGGTACCATCGTCTTCTAACCGTCCATATTCTGTTATTTTTTGATCCTGATTTTCATGTCCGTAGAGCAGCAAGCCAACTCCCGTTGCGTATATCGGATTGCTAATTACATCTGACAAACCACGAACATATTGCGGCGAACCTAATCTTACTGGCATGTGAAAAACTTCCTCGGCTAACTCAACAACGCCTTCCATTTTGGCGCTACCACCTGTTAACACTAAACCTGCCGCGATCAAATCCTCCATTCCACTACGACGCAATTCCGCCTGAATCAAGTTAAATAATTCTTCATATCGAGGCTCGATAACTTCAGCCAATGTTTGTCGCGCCAACCTTCTTGGCGGGCGATCACCAACACTGGGTACCTCGATGCTTTCATCAGGACTAGCCATTTGCGTTAAAGCACAACCGTATTTAACTTTTATTTCTTCTGCATGCTGGGTGGGTGTTCTGAGTGCCACAGCGATATCACTCGTCACCTGATCACCAGCTATAGGAATAACCGCAGTATGACGAATCGCACCATCAGTAAACACAGCGATATCAGTAGTTCCACCACCAATATCCACCAAACATGCACCTAACTCTTTTTCATCTTCTGACAATACAGAATAGCTTGATGCAATTTGCTCCAAAATCACATCATCTACTTCAAGGCCACAACGTTTCACGCATTTAATTATGTTTTGCGCGGCACTTTCAGCACCCGTTACCATATGCACTTTCGCCTCAAGCCGAACGCCCGACATACCAATGGGCTCTCGAATACAATCCTGATTATCAATCACAAATTCTTGTGGAATGACATGCAGAATTTTCTGGTCTGCAGGAATTGCGACTGCACGTGCCGCGTCAATTACTCGCGCGACATCTGAGGCGGTAACTTCACGCTCGCTAATGGCAACAATACCGTGTGAGTTCAAGCTGCGAATATGGCTACCTGCAATACCGGTGTAAACAGAATGAATCTGGCAACCAGCCATTAATTCCGCTTCTTCAATCGCACGTTTGATGGATTGCACCGTCGACTCAATATTAACAACAACACCTTTTTTTAAGCCACGGGATGGATGCGAACCAAGTCCGACAATTTCGACACCACCGTCTGCTGCAATTTCACAAACAATAGCCGAGACTTTCGATGTTCCCACATCCAGCCCGACGATCATGTTTTTAGTTTGTTTGCTTGTCATTGCCGTGTTAATCATTATTTCCCGTCATTTCCAATCTGCAGTTTTCACAACCACTTTACTGCAAAACCATTTGTATATCGTAAGTCCACGCGTTTTATTTTCTTTGTGTTTTGATGCAACTCACTATCATAAACCTTTAAAAAACGAGTCAATCTTTGTGCCGTTTTTTCTTTACCCAGCTTCAATTCCATACCATTTGTTAAAAAAATCGTTTGTGCCTTGCGATTATCATATTCAAAACGTGAAATTTTCATTTCATACTTTTCTAACAACGACGAATAGCGCTCATAAACTTTGATAATTTCTTTTTCATATTGCCTGGGCACAATAAAAACAGGTAACTTGCCTTTAAACTCCTCGCTTTCATTTAAAAAGACTTCTCCATTTTTATTTAATACCCCACGATCATTTAATATGGCTACCGGGCGTTGCTCAAGTAAATTTATGTTAATTCTATCTGGCCATACACGATGAATCCAAACCCGCTCCACCCAGGGTAAAGCCACCAGGCTGCTATACAGCGAAGCAACACTTAAGGTGAAAAAATTTCCTTCAACACCATTTTCAATAACTGGCTTTAAATCACGCTCACTTAACCGTTGAAAATCACCACTAAAAGTAATTTCGTTAATGGGCAACACATCATCTCGTGTTGCCTGATAATAAACCAAACCAATCAGTGCCAGTATTATCAGTGACCAAAGCAGCCGCAAAGCAGACTTAAACAAAACGGGATGTTTTGTTTGCGTTGCAGATTGTTCAAATTCTTCAATACTGACTTCACTCATGATCTACTCACTCAATGAACTGTCCAGAATTTTCATTACCAGTGTTTTAAAATCCATGCCTGCCTGTTTTGCTGCCATGGGCACTAAACTATGGTCAGTCATTCCTGGCAGAGTATTGATCTCGATTAAATAAGCGATACCTGATGCATCCATCATCATATCCACTCGACCCCAGCCATTTGCCCCTACCGCATCAAATGCTTCTAGCGCCAAAGCCTGTAATTCTTTTTCTTTTTCTTTTGGCAATCCACTCGGGCAATGATAATTGGTGGTATTGGAAACATATTTCGCTTCATAATCATAAAAAATGTTAGGCGTTTCTAAACGAATCAACGGCAAACTCTGCCCATCAATCACTGCGGCTGTATATTCATCGCCTTCAATCCACTTTTCAGCCAACACATGCGCATCGTATTGCATTGCGTTTTCCAGCGCAGGTTTTAACTCATCTACAGTGTTCACCTTGCTCATTCCAATGCTTGAACCTTCTCGCAATGGCTTGATAATAATTGGCAAACCCAGACTTTTGACGATTACGTCTGGATCTGTTTTGTCATCAACAATATAAAAATTGGGTGTCGGCAAATCATTGGCTAACCAAATTTCCTTGGTGCGCAATTTATCCATGCCAACGGCAGATGCCAGTACACCACTACCGGTATAGGGCAATTCCAACAATTCCATGGCACCCTGAATTACACCATCTTCACCTACTCGACCATGTAGCATGTTAAACACACGATCATAGTTGCCGCCAATTAATTGCTGAATGACATCTTTGCCCACATCCAAAGCATGTGCATCAACATCATTTTCAAGCAACGCGCTAAGCACCGCATTACCACTGCGCAAGGAAATTTTTCTTTCTGCTGACGTTCCACCCATCAACACGGCAACTTTTCCGTATTTATTTTTATTATTTGTCATAAGCATCACCTAAAATATGTGCTTCGCGGATAAGATCAATTCCTTTTTGTGTTTTAACTTCTGCCGCAACATGTAATATCAAGGACTCAATATCACTTGCCGTGGCGCTACCAGTATTTACGATAAAATTTGCATGCTTTTCAGAAACGCAGGCTCCACCAATGCAATAGCCTTTCAATCCACAGGATTCGATCAAACGCGCAGCATAATCTCCCGGCGGATTACGAAACACCGAACCACAACTGGGTTGATTAGTTGGCTGCGTTGCATTGCGTTTTTCCAACAAAGTTTTCATGTTAGCTAATGAAGCTTCACCGTCACCTGCTTCAAACTGGAATGTTGCCGCAACAAACCATTCGTCTTTCGGTCCTTTCACACTTCGATACGCGATTTCATAATCATCAGGGTGATGAACATAACGCTGACCACTTTTGTCTAGCGTTTCAACTGAAATAACTTTTTCCCAGGTTTCACCGCCGAAGGCACCGGCGTTCATCGCTAGCGCACCACCAATAGTGCCGGGTATACCAGCTAAAAATTCTGCGCCCTGCATGTTATTTTTTGCCACAAAACGTGCAACTTTAGGGCAAGCCAATCCTGCTTCTGCTCGCACCTGATTATTTTCCAGCAAGTCCAAATTGTTTAGCAAACCACTGGTCATTATCACTGTGCCGCGAATACCTGCATCACGTACCAGCAAATTACTGCCAAGCCCAACCCAATAAATAGCTTGAGTTTGCTTTTGTGATTTTAAAAACTCAGCCAGGTCATCAACATCGGCTGGTTTAAAATAACAATCCGCCACGCCCCCAACTCGCCAGGAAGTGTGTTTACTCATCGGTTCATTAAATAACAATTCACCGCGAATCGCTTTATCTGGTTTGTTATTCAAAATTCTGTCAGCCATCATGACAACACCTGCCATTTTTGCAGCAACAGTTTTGGCACAGTTCCCACGTCACCTGCACCCAGCGTTAGTAACACGTCATCATCTTCCAGCAAGTTTTCCAGCACGTCAGGTAGTTGTTGAACTGTTTCCACAAACACCGGCTCCACACTTCCACGCAAACGAATGGCTCGACTTAATGTTCTTCCGTCAGCAGCAGGAATAACAGCTTCGCCAGCGGGATAAACCTCTAACAAAACCAGCATATCCGGCTCACTCAATACCGTGGCGAAATCCTCAAACAAATCCCGAGTCCGTGAATAGCGATGCGGCTGAAACACCACGACCAAACGTCTATTTGGCCAGGCTTCACGAATGGTACTGAGCATGCTTTCGATTTCTCTAGGATGATGTCCATAGTCATCAATCATTAACACTTTGGCTTTTTCGGTTTGCAAATCACCATAAATTTGAAAACGACGCACAATGCCTGAGAAACCAGATAAGGCCGATACAATAGCTTCATCAGAAACACCCAACTCACTGGCAGTAACGATAGCCGCCAGAGCATTTTGCACATTATGTTTACCCGGCAGATTCAGGGTAATATCAAGCGATGATTTTCCGTTAGGCCGCTCTACTGTAAAATGTGTAATGGCACTATCCTGTTTTAGATTCGTCGCGCGATAATCTGCTTTCTCCAAAAATCCGTAGGTTTTTACGGGTCGAGAGACTTGATCGAGAACTTCTTCCACCACTTCATCATCAATACACAAAACAGCCAAACCATAAAAAGGCAAATGTTGTAAAAACTCCACGAAGGTTTTTTTCAGCACACTGAAATCACCTCGGTAAGTGGACATATGATCCGCATCAATATTGGTTACCACCGCCATCATTGGCTGTAAAAATAAAAACGATGCATCACTTTCATCTGCTTCAGCTACCAGATAACGACTCTCGCCCAGCTTGGCATTGCTATCCGCGCTATTAATTTTGCCGCCAATCACATAAGTCGGGTCCATGCCACCTTCAGCCAATACACTGGCCACCAAACTGGTTGTTGTGGTTTTTCCGTGCGTACCAGCGACAGCTATGCCATAACGAAATCGCATTAGCTCAGCCAACATAGCAGCACGAGGCACAATGGGGATACGTTGATCTTTTCCTTTGATCACCTCCGGATTTTTATCATCCACCGCAGTTGAAACAACGATGACATCCACGCCATCCACGTTGCTTTCGTTATGACCAATAAAAACTTCAGCACCAATACTTCGCAATCGTTGAACCACTGGGCTTTCTTTAATATCTGAACCAGAAACATTGAAACCCAGGTTTACCAACACTTCAGCAATACCACTCATGCCAGCACCGCCAATGCCAATAAAATGCACGCGCTTACTGCGCTCCATGTCGCTTTTATTGCGTTCATTAGCGAACATGCGCTCAAACATGGGCCACCTCGTAGCATTGCTCGATAACTTTTTCCACCGAATCTGTTTGGCGCCTGCTGTAAGCTGCTTCTGCCATTTTTAAAACTTGTTGACGATCACTGGAAAAACGTTCTAACAAATCCGCCAGTCTTTCAACCGTTAAATCCGCTTGCTGAATTAATTCTGCGGCACCTGCATCTACCAAAAATTGGGCATTAACCGTTTGATGATCGTCTACTGCATGCGGATAAGGCACTAAAATAGAAGCCACTCCCACCGCCGCAAGCTCAGAAACAGTTAGAGCGCCTGAACGGCACAAAACCAAATCAGCCCAACCATAAGCCTTCGCCATATCATCAATAAAAGGTACAACTCGAGCATTCAATTCGTCTTGCTCGTAAGCTTTCAGAGTAACGTCCAAATGGCGCTTACCTGTTTGATGCCAAACATCAAAGCCATCACTGTTCTTTAGCGTTTTCAATGCTTCAGGAACAATTTTATTTAATGCCAATGCACCGAGGCTTCCGCCCACAACCAGTAAACGAAATTTGTTGTTTTCTCTGCCTGCTAATCGCTCTGAAGGTTTAGCAATGCAAGTAAACACCTCCCGAACTGGATTACCAATCGCCAGCGCATGTTTGTTGGCGGCAAAAGCATTGGGAAATGCCTGCAATACGCGACGAGCAATTTTCGCTAGTAATTTATTCGTCAAACCAGGAATAGCATTTTGCTCGTGAATAATTAATGGTTTTTTGCTTATCCATGCCATTACACCGCCTGGACCAGTGACAAAGCCACCCATACCCAACACCAAATCTGGATTGCGTTGCTTGATAATCTTTCTTGCTTGCAAAGCAGCAACGAGTAATTTAAATGGCGCCTGCAACCAGCCCAACAATCCATTACCCCGCAAGCCACTAATCGTAATCCAGTCGATATCAAAACCGGCCTTAGGTACAACATCCGCTTCCAATCCACGTTGCGTACCCATCCAGCTTACTTCGACACCTTGTTTTTTCAGTGCCTGGGCGACAGCCAGCGCAGGGAATACATGCCCGCCTGTCCCGCCTGCCATAATAATCACCCGTTTAATCATGTTGCTTCGCGCTCCTGTTTGTTATTTTTATAATCAAAACGCAATTCATATTCTGCACGTAATAATAAAGCGATGGCGAAACAGGACATCACCATGCTGCTTCCACCATAACTCATTAGGGGTAATGTTAAGCCTTTAGTGGGCAACACGCCCATGTTTACACCGATATTGACGTAAGCTTGAAAAATTAACCAACAACCAATACCGTATGCGATATAACTTAAAAAATACTGGCAACATTGCTGAGCTTTACGACCGATGGATAGTGCACGCCAGGCAATCACGGTATAAAGTGCGATAACAATTAATGCGCCGATAAAACCCAGCTCTTCAGCAATTACTGCAAAAACAAAATCAGTATGTGCTTCTGGTAAATAAAACAGCTTTTGAACACTCTCACCTAAGCCAACACCGAACCATTCTCCTCGACCAAAAGCAATGAGTGACTGACTCAATTGAAAGCCAGAGCCAAACATATCTTTCCACGGATCAAGAAACGACGTCATACGCTCCAGTCGATAAGGTGTGGAATACGCCAGTAATGCCAGCAAGCCAACAGCAACCGATGCAAGACCAATAAAAATTTTCAGGCGTGAACCGGCGAGCCATAACATGCCCATTACTGTCGCGACAATCACCACTGTGGCACCGAAATCAGGCTCCATTAGCAACAAACCAGACACAATGAGCAATAACACCATGGGAATAAAGATTGGCTTAATTGATTTGCCAATTTCATCCTGATGTTTTGTTAAATATCCCGCGAGAAAAATCACCATGAAAATTTTAATCACTTCGGAAATTTGAAAATTAATACTGGCAATACGGATCCATCGAGTAGCACCATTAACATTATTTCCCACACCAGGAATCAATACCGCAATAAGCAACAGTAGCCCAGCCACTAATAATATGGGGCGCAACATATCCCAAACTTGCAAAGGCATATTCCATACGGCGAAACCCACCATCAAACCAATACCGATAAATATCAACTGACGGTAGAAGAAATAAAACGGATCGCCATAATTTTTATCCGCAACAGAAATTGATGCAGACGTCATCATTACTAATCCAAGACCAAGCAGCGCTAATGCACAAAGCAAAATAACCGGATCAACGAGCAAACGCGATGAAGTGCGAAACTTCAGCGTCTCGTTTACACCAATTTTTTCTGCTGCTTTAACTGTCACTGCTCTTCGCCTCACTGGCAACTTGTTCTACGATTTGCATAAATGCTTCGCCACGCTGTTGATAATTATCAAACATGTCAAAACTGGCGCATGCAGGTGATAACAATACATAGTCGCCTTTTTTCGCCACATCTGCAGATAACCACACGGCATCTTCCATGCTTTCTGCATGAACTACCGGTACCAGACCGGCAATTTGCTGTTCAATCAATTCAGCATCCCGGCCTATCAAAATGGCATATTTCACTTTGCCTTTCACGGCTAGTTTCAATTCGGTAAAATCTGCACCTTTGCCTTCACCACCAGCGATTAAAACCACAGGCTCATCTAGTCCATTAAGCGCTGCCACCGTGGCACCTACATTCGTGCCCTTTGAATCATTGATATAGGTAACACCATTAATCTTTGCCACAAACTCCGTTCGATGATGCAATCCCTTAAACTTGCGCAAGACATTACACATATTTTCACGTGACAAACCACAAAGATCACCCATTGCCACCGCAGCAATCGCATTAGCGACTTGATGCCGACCTTTAAGTTTGAGTTTTTTGGTTTTAATGATTCGCTCATCAGCATAAGCAATCCATTCCTTGCCTTCATGCATACGCAAACCATACTGCCCCGCCTCGGGTTCATGAACCGTAAAACCAACAAAATCTTTTAGATCAGTCACGTTACTCATTAACCATGAATCATCCAGATTTATCACCTTATATTGTGCCTGGGCATAAACTGCTAATTTACTTTCACCATAAGCTTGCAAGTTTTCATAGCGATCCATATGATCTTCACTGACATTCAATACAACGGCAACCAACGGCTTTATGCTGTGCGTGGTTTCTAATTGAAAACTGGATAATTCCAAGATGTAAAAATCTGGAATATCCTGCTCCAACAAATCCAGGGCAGGCACGCCAATATTGCCCCCCATCTTCACAGCTTTCGCATCCGCCTTTATCATGTCATTCAAAAGCGTTGTTGTTGTACTTTTGCCGTTAGAGCCTGTGATTGCAATAATTGGCGCTTTCGCCAAACGAGCAAAAATCTCTATATCGCCAACAATCTCAATATTTTGTTTTGCTGCAGCCTGCAATAACGGCAATTGCAAACTAATGCCTGGACTGGTAACTATCTGCTCTACAGAATCCAGAATTTTTTCATCAATACTCCCCAGATATACTTCAACCTGCGGAAACTTTTTATAAACATCATCAAGTGCTGGTGGTGACTTGCGTGTATCAAAGGCAATTACGTCACTTCCCTGTTGCACAAGATGACGAATACACGATAAACCGGTTTTGCCTAGGCCAAACACCAGTTTTTTTCGTGTTTTATTATTTGTCATTTGCGCAGCTAACGCTGTCATTTCCCTATACCTTTCTTATCGAAGTTTTAGTGTTGCCAAACCAAATAACACCAGTATCAAAGTAATTATCCAAAATCTCACGATGATTTTCGGTTCAGCCCAACCCTTCAATTCAAAATGGTGATGCAATGGCGCCATACGAAAAACGCGCTTACCGGTTAACTTAAATGAAGCAACCTGAATCACCACAGACAGTGTCTCCACCACAAATACACCACCCATGATAAACAGCACCAATTCCTGTTTGACGATTACAGCAACAACACCCAGTGCCGCACCTAATGCCAACGCACCAATATCCCCCATAAACACCTGGGCAGGATATGTATTGAACCAAAGGAACCCCAGTCCTGCTCCCACAATTGCACCGCAAAAAATCGCTACTTCACCGGCACCAGTGACTTTGGGAATTGCCAAATATTCTGCAAACTGCGCATGTCCGGCAACATATGCAAATAATCCCAAAGCACCACCAACCAAAACTGTTGGCATAATTGCCAAACCATCCAGCCCATCTGTCAGATTCACCGCGTTACTGGTGCCGACAATTACCAGATAGGAAAACAAAATGAACCAGATACCCATATCGATGGACAGGTCCTTAAAAAACGGAACCAATAATTCTGTTTCCACCGGCGTCTGAGCTGTCACATATAAAGCGATGGCAGCGCCAAAACCGGCAAGTGTTTGGAAAAAATATTTCTCCCTGGCTTTCAGCCCTTGTGGATCTTTTTTTATCAACTTGCGATAGTCATCCACGTAGCCAATGGCACCAAACGCTGCTGTGGTTAACAATGCTATCCACACATAACGATTACTTAAATCTGACCATAACAATGTGCTCACTGCCATCGCCACCAATATCAACATACCGCCCATGGTAGGCGTACCAGCTTTTAGTAAATGCGTTTGCGGACCGTCATCGCGAATTGGCTGCTGATATGCACTCAAACGACGAATCATCGCCGGCCCTACCACAAAAGCAATCACCAACGCAGTTAAAACACCAAGAATGATGCGCAACGTCAGGTAACTAAATACATTAAAACCTGAGTGGAACTGCGTTAAAAATTCGGTAATGTAAAGTAACACTCAAAATCTCCGTTATAATAATTCTTTTACGATTTCTTCCATTCGCATACCGCGCGAACCTTTTACTAATACATTAACCCCCTGATTCAATCCTCCTGTTACAGATTTAATTAAATCCTGCTTGCTGGCGAAATGAGATGCATTGTCACCAAAAACCTGTACCGCATTTCGACTCATTTCACCTACGGCAAATAATTGATCAATGCCTTTCTCTTTTGCATAGACGCCGATGGCTTTGTGAATCGCCTCACTTTCTTCCCCAACTTCAAACAAATCACCAAATACAAAAATTTTTGTTCCGTTCTTTTGAGCCAACACATCAATTGCGGCTTTTACTGAATCTTCATTGGCGTTATAAGTGTCATCAATCACGGTTGCGCCATTTTTCCCGACAAGAAAATTTAGCCTGCCTTTAACTGGCGAAAATCCTTCCAGTGCATCTCTGATTTCAGCAATATCAATATCCAGCGCATATGCTACAGCTGCTGCAGCAACTGCATTGGCAATATTATGCAAACCGGGCAATGGCAGTTTAATCTCACATTGCTGATCAGGCGTTTGCAACATAAAAACCTGACTACTGTTATTTGCTTGAACATCAAGAGCACAGATATCAGCTTTTTGCGTGTGAATAGCAAAAGTGATTTGTTTAAAGTCTTCTGTAATGGATAACCAATAGTCAGCATACTCATCATCGAGATTAACAATTGCTGTTCCATTTTTTTTCAGGCCGGAGAAAATCTCACCCTTAGCTCGGGAAACACCTTTAACATCACCAAAACCTTCAAGATGTGCCGCACCTGCATTGGTTATTAGCGCCACATCGGGCTGCGTAATACCAGTAAGATATTTAATTTCACCATGATGATTGGCGCCCATTTCAATCACAGCAAACTGCTCGTCGTTTTCTAAGCGCAGTAAAGTCAATGGCAACCCAATATCGTTGTTAAAGTTGCCTTGCGTAGAAAGCACTTTACCTTGACAACTTAATATTGCCGCGATCAACTCTTTCACTGTGGTTTTACCATTACTGCCAGTCAGCGCCACCAACTTACCGCCAAATGCCTTACGTCGAGCACCAGCCAACTGCCCTAAAGCCAAGCGAGTATCTTCTACTTGAAGTTGAGGCAATGTCAGGTCGGCAGCTTTACTAACAACCGCACCAACAGCGCCGTTATCCATGGCTTGTTGCAAATGATCATGGCCATCAAAGTTGTCACCTTTCAACGCAATGAACAAATCACCTTGCTCCAAGGTGCGTGTATCTGTACTCACTTTACGGAAAGGCGCATCGCTACCGTTGAGTTCGGCATTTAATGCTTGTGCGGCATTAGCCAGTGTATAAACCTGTAACGCTATCACTACGCAGCTTCTCCTAATACTTCAGCTACCAGTAAACGATCACTAAAATCTAAACGTTGATCACCGACAATTTGGTAATCCTCGTGACCTTTTCCAGCAATCAAAACAACATCTGTTTGATTTGCGGCTTTAACAATATTTCGAATCGCACGTGCGCGATCCATTTCCACCACAACACTTTCTTTATTCGTTATACCCTGAAAAATATCTTCGATGATGACCGATGAATCTTCTGTTCGTGGATTGTCATTGGTTAACCACACCACATCGGCAATCTGTTCTGCCACTCGCCCCATTTCCGGACGTTTGCCTTTATCGCGATCACCACCACAACCAAACAACACCCACAATTTGCCGGGGCTGTGCTTTTTCAGGGTTTGTAAAACTTTTTCCAGCGCATCCGGGGTATGAGCATAATCAACCACGACCAGTGGCTGCGTTTCGCCACCAAATGTTTCCAGTCGACCAACCGGTGCCTGAGCTTTTTCAACTCGTGCACAGGCTTGTTTAAACGGCACATCCAGTAACAACAATGCAGCCAACACACTCAGTAAATTGCTGGCGTTAAACTCCCCCAGAAGTGAGCTTTGTAATTCGCCATCACCCCAGGGGCTTTTAAGTGTTAATGTTGTACCGTGTTGATGCATGGATTTGATTTCAGCGTTTATTGTTTTTATTGGGTGTTTTGTCGTAATATTTTTTAACGTCACACCCAGCACTTGCACATTTTTATTCGCAACAGTTTGCAAAACCTGCTCAGAAAAGGGGTCATCCAGATTAACCACCACGTTTTTCAGCCCAGGCCAGGCGAACAATTTAAGTTTAGATTCGCCATATGCAGTCATGTCACCGTGATAATCCAGATGATCACGACTCAGATTGGTGAAAATTGCAACACTGAATTGACAACCGTTCACCCTTCCTTGTTCCAGCCCGTGAGAAGAAACCTCCATACTGACAAAACCTGCACCTTGCGCTAACAAACTGGACAGCCAGGCTTGCAACTCAATTGCACCCGGTGTGGTGTGTTGAATATTCTTCAATTTGCCCCAAACACCTGCGCCCATAGTGCCAATCACACCACACAGACTTTTTTCATCCGCCAAACACTGGGCTAACAAATGTGAACAAGATGTTTTGCCATTTGTGCCTGTAATACCAACCACTTGCATCTGTGCTGACGGTTCGTTAAAAAATCGCGCGGCAATCAAACCCAGTTTTTGGTTTAAATTTTCCACCAATACCACAGCCACATTGCCATCATGCGATAATTCTGTTGCCAATTCGTTACCATGCGATGTATCCATGGCAATGGCGACAGCACCGGCGTTAATTGCATGTTCAATAAAGGTATTGCCGTGTGTAGAGCCACCCGCCAACGCGAAAAACAAATCACCCGGTTTTACCGTTCGACTATCAGAACTTAGACCACTGATTAGCGGGTTTTGCCCCAGTGTCTGCTCAGCAAAACCTGCCATCAATTGATCAAGAAATATCTGCGACGCTGTCATTGTGTCGCTCCTTGCAATTGAGCCACTCGTACAGGCGCTTGCTTGATATCATCTGGTGGAATATCCATCAAACGCAAGGCTTCGGAAAGCACGCGAGAAAATACCGGCGCAGCCACAGTACCACCGTAATAACCATTTTCAGTGGGATCATCAATTACTACTACCGCAGCAAGTCGCGGCTCAGAAGCTGGCACCACACCTGCGAACAGGGCGTAATAATTTTTAGCCATGTAACCACCATTAATCTTATCCAGCTTTTTAATGGTGCCGGTTTTACCTGCTACACGATAACCAGGGATTGCAGCCTGCACTGCAGTGCCCTCCCTCGAGACCACCGACTCCATCATGTGCATCACATCTTGTGCAACATCTTCAGGAATAGCTTGTTTTCCCTGCGGTTCAGCATCCAGCTTTAATAAACTTACCGGTTTTAAAACGCCACCATTAGCCAACATGGCATAGGCTTGCGCTAACTGTACGGGCGTAACCGAAATACCATACCCAAAAGAAAGTGTTGCTTGCTGAAACTCGTTCCACTCGCCAAAAAAAGGTAAAACGCCTTGCACCTCACCAGGAAAATGACTATTGCTGATTTCACCAAATCCCATATCGGATAACACTTCCCATAACATCTCTTTAGGTAAAGCTAACGCCACTTTACTGATACCTACGTTACTGGATTTTTTAATTACGCCAGATAGATCAAGATCGCCATAGTTATGTACATCGCGAATAGTATTTCTGCCCACACGCATATAACCCGGCGAGGTTTGCACCGGTGTATGCGCACTGAATTGACGACTCATCAACGCAGCAGCTGCAATAAATGGTTTAATGGTTGAACCCGGCTCAAGCAAATCGGTTAACGCCCGATTGCGCATGACTTTCTGCGTGCTGCCTTCACGATTGTTTGGGTTGTAAGCAGGCTCGTTCACCATGGCCAGCACTTCACCCGAATGTACATCCAGTAATACCAGGCTACCCGTTTTAGCCGAATGCGCCTGTACTTGTTTTTTTAGCTCTCTGTAAGCGATATATTGCAAACGTTTATCAATACTGACATGAATGTTCTGACCGGGCTGGGGTGACTCCAGCAAATCCACCGAATCAATAATGTGCCCTTTGCGATCCTTAACAACCTTATCCTTACCCTGTATACCTTTGAGTGCATTATTAAACTGCAATTCCATGCCTTCGATACCCTGATCATCTATATCAGTGAATCCCAGAACATGTGCAGATACTTCACCCGTAGGATAATATCGATGAAATTCCCGCACTAACGAGATACCGGGAATATTCAGCTTTTTAACATCTTCCCCCAAATGGGGATTAAGATGCCGCTGCAAATAAACAAATTCCCGACTTTGCTTTTGATTTACCGCAGCTTTAATATTTCGAACCGACACATCGATTAAATCTGACAGCTGATCTAGTCGTGGGTCATTTAAAGGTACAGCCTGAGGATTGGCCCAAACCGTCGCCACAGGAGAGCTGACAGCTAAAACTTCACCATTACGATCCAGCAACATGCCGCGATGGGCTGGTAAATTGATGGTTCTTAAATGTCTGGCATCGCCCTGTTTTTGCAGAAAATCATTATCCAACACCTGAATATCCAGCGCGCGATAAGATAAAAAGCCACCAACTGACAACATCATTGCCAGCACCACCATATGGCGTGCAGGTGAAATGATTTTGGCCTTTAATTCTTTAACAGACGCTTGCTTTTTCACGGTGAAACCATCGTAATTTCATTGACTGGAGGTCGTTTCATGCCCAGCTTTTCACGGGCTGCTCGTTCAATCTCACTACTGCTGGCAAAAGTACTGCGTTCCAATTGCAATTGACCCCATTCAATATTCATTTCGTCGCGCTGCTTTTCCAGCTTCTGTAACTCACTAAAATATTTACGATTCAAATGCTTGCTATAAACAATCGACAAAGCAACAGAGATAACCGCTACCAGCAATACCAGTAGCGTAAAAACATTTTTGTTGTGGGTGCTGAGCAAGCTCTTCACCCAATTGATTCCGCAATTCTCAAGCGCGCGCTTCTGGCACGCACATTTTCTTTTAACTCTTCCTCACTCGGCGTAATTGGTTTGCCGACTTTTTTCAATTTTTGGTTCAGTGTTACATTGGCAACCGGCAAGTCCAGCGGGTACTCATCACCTTTCACCTGTTTTTGAATAAACCGCTTAACAATACGATCTTCAAGCGAATGAAAACTAATCACCGCCAGGCGACCACCTGGTGCCAGCACATCCAACGTTTGTTGCAAACAGGATTCAAGATCACTCAACTCATGATTGATATGAATTCGAATTGCCTGGAAGGAACGGGTCGCCGGATGTTTATGTTTTTCCCATGCGGGATGTGCAGCTGCTACGATGTCTGCCAATTGTTTCGTAGTCGTAATTTCTGAAGCTTGACGCGCAGTGACAATGGCTTTGGCAATACGTTTGGCGTAACGCTCTTCACCATATACCTTTATAACGCGCGCAATCTCCGCCTCTTTTTCGCGAGCCAGCCAATCTGCCGCACTATCCCCTGCATCAGGATTCATGCGCATATCCAATGGCCCATCTCGCAAGAAACTGAATCCTCGCGAAGCGTCATCCAATTGCGGCGAAGACACACCCAGGTCCAACAAAATACCGTCCACCTTTTTGTCGATTCCCCAGGCTTGCGATTGCTGCTTCAAATTTACGAATGATTGCTGCACGATCGTAAACCTGCCTTCATCTTTAAAAACAATTTCACTATGGCGAATAGCTTCTGGATCTTTATCAAAGGCGTATAGCCGCCCGTCTGCACCGAGTTGATCCAAAATCGCCCTGGAATGGCCACCTCGTCCAAATGTGCCGTCGATATAAATGCCGTTTGTTTTTATTTTTAGTGCAGCAATCGATTCATCAAACAATACTGATTTGTGCATTAGCGGTTTTTACTTAAAACGAAAGTGACTCCAGATCGCCTATCAAATCATCTTTCTCACCCTCTTCTTCCAACCATAATTGGGTGCATTGTTTCCAATGTTGTTCATCCCAGATTTCAAACTTGCTTCCTTGGCCGATGAGTACTATTTGTTTATCAATACCCGCAAATTCTCGAAGAGCCGGAGGTACCAATAAGCGACCATTCTTATCCATATTTACATCAGTGGCATAACCAACAAGCAGGCGTTTTATACGACGAGCCGATTTATTTGTGCTGGGCAGCCGGGAAACCTCAGCTTCAACTTCCAGCCAGGTAGGCATGGGATAGAGCATCAGGCACTTGTCCATGACATCAACCGTCATGAGCAAATTACCCTCGCAACTTTCCAGCAAATTATCTTTGTACCGGGATGGCACAGACATTCGTCCCTTGATATCGAGACTCAGATGACTAGCTCCCCGGAATAAACCTGACATACTCAAACCACAATTACCCACAATATACCACTACGACCCACTATAGGCAGCAATTCCTGTACCGTCAAGGAATTAACTTTAAGTTTGTGGGAAAATTAACAATCAGTGGATAACAATAGAATTATAATTTAATTACAATGAGTTACAAGGTATATTTGAAGTAACATAAAAGACAAATTACTTTAATAAAAAATTTCTAGCCCAGCATAAACAATGATTTAGATACAAAAAAACCAAAACAAGGGATTTGGAAAGGGAAAAATAAAGCTAAATAAGCGCTACTTAGTTAGTAATCACTTACTTATTTGTTAAGAATATAATCAGAAAAGTGAGTCGGCCGATAAGCCGGGTTCTGTCGTGAACAGTCATTCATCTGGGACATACGTCACCGCATACCTCAAGCAACCTACCCGGAAGTCACGCGGGTCACGCGTTGCGATTTTCACCGCTTACTTCCCTATTTGGTCTTGCTCCGAGTGGGGTTTACCTAGCCACCGAATGTTACCACCGGTGCGGTGAGCTCTTACCTCGCCATTTCAACCTTACCGAATCATCCTAAGATGACCAGGCGGTATATTTTCTGCTGCACTTTCCGTAGGCTCACGCCCCCCAGGCGTTACCTGGCACTCTACCCTATGGAGCCCGGACTTTCCTCCGCTATTTTGCAATAGCCGCGACTGCCTGGCCGACTCGGTGAGGGATTATACAGGGTTTGGTGTTATTAAGATGGGAAATATATCAATTTGTAAAGTTCCAAGACTAAATTTGCAATACAACTTAGTTATCATTTGAACTGTCAGGTAGCTTCATCAACCTTTCGCTACGCCATACTCTAATGACACGAATCGTTTCATTTTCATATAAATAAACAATTCGAAAAGGACTGTGAATCAATTCGCGAATTTTTGGTGAGTTAAATTCAGGCACAACTCTACCGATTTTAGGATTATCGCTTAGCGTTTCTATATGTCTGATAATGCTAGTAATAAAGCCATCTCCAATATGAGGCACGCCTTCCTCCTCATAATAAACTTTAATATCCTGCAGATCATCAAAACCAGATTTGGAGATGGAAATATTCACGCTTTAATACCAAGCCTCACCTTTACCTCATCCAAACTAATCTCGTTTCCTTGCTTTAAATCAATCAAACCCTGGGTAATGGCTTTCATAAATTCTCGCTCTTCTTCATGAGCTTCGTATTCATCTAGGCCCTGCACAACCGCCACACCGCGACCACGACTGGTCAACAAAATCGGTCGATGAGTTTCATTGGTTTGATTTACGATTTTTCCTGGATTAATTTTTAGATCAGAGAGAGGAACAACATCTTTTGAAAATTTTACCGCCATTAAAGCGCTCCTTACAGGTGCTGTTAACAAGTCTTATTTTAGCAGTCTTTAATAGCATTTCAATTTTATTATTGTGACCGACTTACAGATATTGTGGCGAATCCATATATTAGCGCAATAAACACACAATGAAGATTTCTGCTTTTTGGGAAAGCTTATAATTCATTTTTTAATGAGTGCTTTAATTCCTGGGCTATTTGCTTTAACGTTCGATCGCTTTCGCCGCTCTCATCACCATCTTTCAAAGCAGCCCTTAATACCGCCAGCTTTTGCTCATACTCCTCCTATAAACGCAGAGCAGCGCTAGTATCTTCGCTGACCGAGTTGCAGCGGCCTGCTTTAATTTCCTTACTTGTAAATTCATCAATGTGATCACCAAGCACAGAATTGGTAATTTTTTGCATAACTCCCTCAGCTTCGAACCATGAAAAAACATATTCTATTATGTACCAATATTTAATATTTCGATTGGGTGGATATGTCTTTATGAAATCAATGTACTATCTGATAAACACTCCGCCCCTCACCTACATATTTATCATACACATGCAGATGAACATCATCGCAAGCCTTGGGCCAGATGTCGTCGGAGTAGGTTTCGGGGAGGCTATCTAAGACGTCTTCTATCACATTACGAACGCGCGCTTTGGTTCGCTGTTTCTTGCGCCAGTCGATAACCAGGGTCGTTTTGACTTTTTCGATCAGCTCTTTTGCAATCGCTTTTACCTTATCGCGCTCCTTTTCAGGCAACGGGACTTCTGAGCATAGCAGATCAAAAATGGCGAGTTCTTCATCACCCAAACCCTCGCGGCCTGCGCGTTGTTGCTCTTCATCAAGGTCTTTCACAAAATCTTTCAAATCTTCAAAGAATTTCTCAGCAGCGGAAGCACCAAGATTGTACTGCTCTACCAATTCTTTGAATTTCTCGGTGAGCTCTTGTCGAGTCTTAGATGCATTTTGTTCCAACATGGCAGACAGGTTTTTTTCGATAATTCGCCGCAAGCGCTCAATCTCGGATGGCGTTGGTTTTTTGATACGTAAAAGCATTTGATACAAAGCATCAAAATCAATATCAGCGATATTGATAGGATTAGGTAAATTATCACCTATATGTACCGTTTCGATGGCTTCATCCAACAACTCATTCACCTGGGTACGCACGACATTTAGCACATCTTCGTCGTCAACCTGCTCACCCATACCTTCGCGCATGGTTTTATACAACACATTCAATAACACACGTTCCTTGCTGAACACATCGGCGCGGCTGTCGGGTAGAATCGCTTTAAATATACGATTAATCTGCCGCACAAAGGCCACAAACGCTTCATAATTTTGCGGCAGCAATAACAACTCGCAAGCATCGCGTATCAAGCGTTGTTTACTGAAATCCTGTTCTGATGCATCGATAATCGCTGACAAACTGATGCCGCGGTTCTGCAAAAACGTCCGCACCTCATCAAAGGCTTGAACCAATGCCTGAAGCAATTCGTCTTTCGGGTTCATGGGTGAATCGTCATTACCGTAGATACCCGGTTCATCACGAACACCGCCACCATAAACACCTAAGGCATTTTGCAGCGCGCCAAAGATATTAATATAATCCACAATCTGTCCCGCGACCTTGCCAGGGAACACTCGGTTAGCGCGAGCGATGGTTTGCATCAACGTATGACTTTTTAGCGGCTTATCCAAATACAACGTCGACACAGAAGGCGCATCAAAACCAGTGAGCCACATGGCGCAGACAAACACAATCCGCAAAGAATGATCCGGTTCTTTAAACTTCTCATCGAGCTTTTCGTTCTTCATCCGCTCACGATGAGGCTTGAAATCTAGACCCATCTTTTCCAAACGTTCATAGTCGCCTTGGCCGCCTGACACAACCACCGCCATGTCAGTGGATTGCATGAGATCGATTTGTTCCTGCAAGCGGCGCTGATGACTACCGGTGGCATATTTCAAACGGTTCCTTAAAGAATCCAGCCTAATGCCCCATTCCCGCTGCACCTTGTTATACATGCGTATGGCGGTGGCCTTATCAATCGACACCACCATGGCCTTGCCCACCCGGCCATCGGAAAACGGCTCTCGCCCCATGTAGTGGTCAACAATATCCTTGGCGACGGTGTCCAGGCGTTCTTCGCGGGTGATGATGTGATAGGCCTTGGCAAACTCGCTTTCCAGTTTGGCTTCCTGTTCATCGCTGAGATCCGCCTCATCGAGAATATCCACAATCGCATCACCCAGATCATCCCGATTCAAATTCACCTCGGGCACGCGGTTCTCGTAATACAAGGGTAATGTCGCGCCGTCTTCAATGGCATCGCCAAAGTTATACACACTCACATAATCGCCAAACACCTCGCGGGTTTTCTCTTCCCCCACTTTCAACAACGGCGTACCGGTAAAAGCAATGAAGTTGGCATTAGGCAAAGCATTACGCATGTTCATGGCCAGAGTGTCGTATTGGCTGCGATGGGCCTCATCGGTGATGACGATAATGTCATCACGCTCGGACAAACAGGGATACTTCTCACCTTGCTTGTTCCCGAATTTTTGAATCAAAGTGAACACAAAGCGATGATCTTCGCTGAGCAAGCGTTTCAAATCCTCGCCGGAACTGGCCTGTGCTTCTTCTTTTACTAATCCAGCAGCATTAAAAGTTTTATAAATCTGATCATCTAAATCGGTACGATCGGTGACAATGACAAAGGTCCAGTTACCCGGCAATTTACGAAACGCCTTTCGAGCAAAGAACACCATGGAATAACTCTTACCACTACCCTGGGTATGCCAAAACACACCCAACTGTCCTTTTTTCAAGATACCTTCTCGTTCATCATCCGGGGCATTAACATATTCCAGGCCCTTCAAGGCCTCGTTCACCCCATAAAATTGGTGATACTTGGCGGCAATCTTCACCGTGTGCTTGGCCTTCACATACAACACATAGTTTTCGATCATATCCAGCAAACGGCTTTTGTCGCACAGGCCACGAATCAACACTTCCAGACTTACCGGCTGGCGTTTTTCTTTATCACTGGCGATCTTCTTCCAATCGGCAAAATGTTCCCACTGGCTACTCACCGTACCCACTTTGGATTGCATACCGTTAGAAAGTAAGATCAGCTGGTTGAACCAGAATAACTGCGGAATGGTGTTGCGATAATCCTTGAGATTATCCTTAAAGGCATGGATCAATTGCCGATGGCTGGCCTTTAACTCCACAAACAACAACGGCAAACCATTCACAAATCCCAATAAATCCGGGCGACGGGTTTCAATTTCGCCGGTAATGCTCATTTGGGAACACAATAAAAAGTCATTATTCGCCGGGTTCTGCCAATCAATGATTTTGACGGTAACGTCATCCTCATTTTCTTCCGGGGCAACGTATTTATAACCTTCCTTGAGCAAGGCATAGAGATCTTCATTGGCGGCAATGGCACTCATGGCGGAACGATCACGTCGCAAGGCCAGAATCGCTTCATCTATAGCAAGTTTAGGTGCTTTCGGGTTAAGTTTTACCAGGGCAGAATGAAGACGGCTTTGCAACAAAACATCGCCGCGGTTTTCGCGGCCCAAATATGTTCCCTCTCCCTCTGGGAGAGGGTTAGGGTGAGGGGTATATTCACCAAAGACTTCGTCCCAACAATTCAAGGTTTGCCAATCAAGCGACTGGAATAGCTTGATGGCGGGTTGTTCGACGAAGGTGTCTTCGGTGTAAGCCATTGATTTTTGTATACTCCAGAAATTTCAAAAGTATAATATGATTTTTCTTATTATACTTTCACGCATTAAAGTATAATATAAACTCCTATATTATACTTTCCCGGCAAATTCCTCTATTAAAAAAGTGCTAGATAACGCCTAAAAACATAAACTCTGTTTCTTTGGTAACCAGTGCTCTCTTCCAATATTCCCAAACGAATAAACTCATCGATTAATGCATTTGCAACCCGTGGTGTTATATCCAACAAATCACCCACCCGTTTGCCACTAGTCACTGGTCTTTTATACAAAGATAACAACAAGCGCCTGCCGTTTTCCGCGCGCCGCCCTAAGGTCACCATTTGCCCTTCCAATTCGTGGCGTAAAACCAATATTTGCTGGAAGGTATTTTTACCCTGTTTCGCTGTTTCAACTACAGCGGTTAAAAAGAAACGAACCCAGTGAACAATGTGATTAGAAGATCGCACAAGCGTTAACGCATCGTAATAGCCGCCTCGATTGCGCTCCAAAAAATCAGAAAGATAAAGCGAAGGCCTAGCCAACAATCCATGGCTCACTAAATATAAAGTTATCAAGAGCCTTCCGATACGACCATTGCCATCGAGAAAAGGATGGATAGTTTCAAATTGATAATGACTAATGGCAATTTTAATTAAATCCGGTACATGAATATTTTCGTTGTGCCAAAATTTTTTCAAATCACTTATCAATTCTGCAATATCCTGGTGATGGGGTGGAATAAAAACCGCATTTTGTAAATTGGTTCCACCAATCCAGTTTTGACTGGTTCGAAATTCTCCTGGCGTTTTATGCTCGCCACGCACACCTTGCATCAAAATTTCATGCGTTTGTTTTAACAAGCGCACTGACAACGGCAGTCTGGTTAATTCATCCAAAGCATAGTTCATCGCAGCAACATAATTTTGCACTTCCTGCCAATCATCACGTTTTTCTGGGTCTATTTGCGCCGCTTCCAATAGCGCTTCATCAATATGCGTTTGTGTTCCTTCAATACGGCTGGATTGATTCGCCTCCTTGATGATATGCATGTGAATAAACAAATCAATGTCCGGCACGATTAAAGAAAAAGCATTTAATTCTCCCAATGCCCTTGTTGCCTGTTCAAGAAGTGTATTAATCACCGGGTCGCCCCATGTCCATTCGACATTGATTTTTGCAGGCAAAAAACTTTTATATTGGTATTGTTGCTGAAAAGTACCGGATTTAAATGCTTCCAATTTCATTATTGCAATACCTCAACAGAAATCTTTTCACTATTGCTTTTACGACAGTATTCCTTGAACAACCCATAGAGTTCTTCATTAGCAGCAATAGCACTCGTGGCAGAACGATCACGACGTAATGCTAGAATAGCTTCATCAATGGCTAACTTAGGGGCTTTAGGATTGAGTTTAACCAGGGCAGGATAAAGGCGATTTTGTAAGATGACATCGCCGCGGTTTTCGCGACCAAGCGAGCTTTCTTCACCAAAGGTTTCGCCCCAACAATTAAGTGTTTGCCAGTCAAGCGACTTGAATAGCTTGATGGCGGGTTGTTCGACGAAGGAGTCTTCGGTGTAACTGCCAGAAGTCATCTCTGCAATAGTTCCTTTTTATTCATGTCTGACCACGTCTTCTAATTATTTCAATTAACTGCACAAATCTAGGATCTCTAACTAACTGTTCATTAGCATTTTGGATTTGTTCAAGACACTCTTGGAGCTCTCTGGGCACCCAGTCTAGTTCTTCACCAGTTATTAAATTCAGAAAACTCAATGTTTCTGTAGGGTACAATTCACAAAGGTTAGACAAATGTAAAGCATGTACAAGGTAATCAACATATTGGACTGGTTGAAGCCAATGCTGCAACTCCTGGAGAGCTTCAGGGAATGACCTATTTGCGGCTATACAAAGTCTTGCAATGCTTTCTGATATTGAAGGTGTCATTAAATCATTTGATTTTGGCCATATATTGTGAAGAAACGGTAGCACACGATTTTGCCAATACTCTTCTCTTTGGTCTCCTGAACTGTCCAATGAACGAGCCAATGCTTGCGCCGAACTTTTTAACCCTGCCGCGGGTAGCGCTTGAAGAGCATTAGCCAATTCTTCGTTTGTAAATGTGTCACCGGGGTCAAGAGCTGCAAATGTTAAGAATGCCGCATATTGCTCAGCATGTTTTCCAAGCTCTTGAAATTCTCTAGCTGTTCCTAACAACAAGTTTTTAATAGAAGACAAAAAAGGTCTATAAAGGCGGGGAGACCATAAAAAGCCTTCCCATGCGGCACGCGCTTCAACCGGCGAACGCTGCCAATCAAACTGTGGTAAAAGATTGCTTTGTACCCACTCTGGATCAACACGATATAAAGCTATTGCATGGGCTGCTAACAAAACACGACCATGGCGGTACTTTTCAATAGTGGTATTGCATAATGTGGTAAATATAGAAGACAACTCACTTGGAAGCCTTTGTCCATCTTCTAGTTTACGCCTATACCACCAGCGAAGTAGGGCTTCTGTTACGTGGCCGATTGGATGATTAATCGCGCGCGTAACAGGATCATCTGCCTCAATGTTTGCCGGGAGATCTAAGGCAATAACCCGCTGGGAAATATTTAGAAAAACCCCTTCATTACCTTCAAATGTCTTGGCAATAGACCGCAACCAATAACTGATTCCATGAACATTAGCGAGAAAAAAATCATCTGGTGCTTGATTTAGCAGTTGTCCCATGTACCGCCAAGATCGTTTAGTTAGCTTCTCTTCTGCCCAGGCCTGTAGTGCTTCTCTCCAGCGATCTGCAGGCCAAATATTTTCTCTTGCTAAAGCACATAAAGCACAAGATGTTACGGGAAACTCATCAGAACAGCGCTGGCGCCAGTTGTCTTCATTCCAATGATCAGTACTTGGGTGCGCTTTAAGCCATTCGATGAGTTCGCGGCGCCCACGAGGAGTTTTCGTGAATTTCCTCATTTCATCACCCGTGCCAATCCAGTGTGGGAACTCATCACTTTCGTCTTCGGCTAACTGCCATTCAGGGTACTTTTGTTCCAGTTCTACTAATTTATTGTTGGCTTCTGTACTTAGTGTTGCGCCTGATATTCGCAATTTTGCTAGTCGCAGCCACGCTTCCCTGCTTATAACACGGTCTAATTTTTCTGGTTCTACATCCGTACTGAACATTTCACGTGGTGGTCCAGTAAAAATCGCCTTTTCAAGTTGACTCAACTCAGCGCCACTAAACTGCTTCGCCAATGAAACTAAAAGCCGCATAACCTCACGTTGTGTCTCAGTAGACCATAGCCACCATGCGTTATCTTCTAGCAACCATTTAAGCGATTGTTCGCGTGGAATCACATCACTCTGTGCACTGGCGAAAAAAGATAGTCGTTTAAATGCCGGATATTTTATTTGCCACCAACCTTCTACTGCATGCTGTGCGCGCATACGATCTTTTTTTGCTAACGCAAGCCAGGCATCTCGTGTCAATGTAATAAGGATAGTCCAGTCCTGATAATCAGAATTCTGCGAATGTTCACTTATTGAGGGTTGATGAATATATGACAGATCACTTTTATCATCTGCTCCACCCAATTCTCGACTTAGGTCTAATGCATCACGTAACAGTAAAGTAAAGTCCAGTAATAGCTCAGGAAGAGCATCAAGCCATGTATCGTTTCTTTTTATGTCTTGCAGTGCTGAGTGAGGATGATCACTGGCCAACACCAGCTCCCAATCTACATTATCTTTTATACGTACGGCCTGAAATTCACCATCAAGCTCTTCACTCCAGCGAAAGGGTGCTCGCAAAGTAATGCAAGGTTTTAAAATTTCACGCAACTCTGCACATAAAGTGGGAGTCACACCGTCAAACCTTATCCTTTTTAACCAGTCGTAAAGATCCAAACGCCTGGCATATGACTTAACTCTGCTAGCTAGAACCACACGCCATAATGTTCGCATTATTTGATCTGGAATTGCGTTCGGCGCATCAGCACTAATGCGTTCTAATTCTTCTTGTTTGTCTTCCCTAATAAGTTTTGTTAGTTCTTCCATGCGATGGCGAATCAACAAAGAAAATCTCTCATGAAGCTGCCCCCCGTTTTTAGCTAGCCAAATAATTAGCGAGGGGTCACCCAAATGACGTGTGAGCCACCTAGCTAATTGGAACATCACTTCATCCCAGTTACTCTCATATTTACCAGCGTCAACAATGCACATTAAGGGCGAATGGCTATAGGGGCTTGGGCGCCGAATCATGCTAAAACCTAACTTGTCATCTTCTTTAGCATTAGCTGAAACGCCGAAACGAATCAAGTCTCGGTGTTTAAACTGTGATTCTGATAGTGGTTCAAGCCACTTTAATGGTGGTACGGGATTAAGTTCTGCAAAGTGTTTTGCTACAAGCCCATCTGTTAATGCCCATAAAACTCTACCAACAGCATAATCTGCTGTAGATGGCCCTAAAGGTGGTGTTGAAGCATGCTGGGTAACTATCATCTCTTTACCACGCACTCCATCACGATATGTATTAGCCCACTCTTTTAGTGTGTCATGAAGAGCAGAATGATCTTGTGTATCAGCTGGCACCTTATATAGTAAGGGAATAACTCCTTTTGCTTTCCATTCGTCCAGAGTATCTTTTTCTCCGCCATCTCGAAAACTAGCAAACGCATAGGCTTCTGGCTTGCTTTCTCCCAACAATTCATCCGCTGCAAGTGCATCCATCATATAGCGTAGAACAGGATCGTTAATCCCATAACCTACGAAGCAAACTGTGTAGTATCTGAATAGCTCGCTAACAAAGCGTGCTGCCCAACGCTCTGTCAAATATGCCAAACCAAAATCTCCACTACTAAGCACCAATCGGTTAAGTGTTGTATGATCGTTACCGTCTGGTAAAAGACCATGCAAATGCACCAAGCCATGCCAACGACTCGGCTTGGGGATTGGCAACAAGGGTGCAGCTAATAAGGGTATATCAAGTTTTTTTCTTTTGATTACACGTTGAAAAATTCGATCAAAATTGGTAGTGACTACTCTTACCGAACCTTTTCGGTCAGTCGCTAGCTGCAATAGAGCTTCATGAGTTTCTGTTGCACCCTTTTTACGCCATTTCGGTTTTAGTATTCCAGCTAATGTAGATCTGACAGCGATACGCTGTCCAGGATACCGCCTTTCTAATTGGTCAAGAGTCGCATCGTATTGTTCCTTTTCGTATGCTTTTTTTTCAATGTTCGACTTGGTGGTACCTAATTGTTTGTAGATATCATCAACTAGACCTTGAAATAATGGCAAAGCTGCGGGGGTTGAAATCCCAGCTCCACAAAAGAAAATAACCTGACCATCTTCATGAGCCTGCAATAGGTGTTCAGGAATATTTGGGCCATTAGTAACAAATGCTGGCATTAGATGGCAGCCTTCCCACCAATAAGTTTTGGTAAAAGCAAATCACGTTGTTCTTTCAATTTCTCATTGATTTCTTGCAGGGTGGCGACTTTACAGAGTCCTGGAATATCTGTGTACTTCAGTTTAGGAAAATATTTTTTTATCTCCCAAGATCCGTTATTACCATCGTCCGGATGATGCTCTAAATATGTATTATCAATTTTCTCGCCTCGATATAGGCGGACAATGTTGGCGATAAAATTAAGTTGTTCGGAGGTATAGTCTCTTACCGCCCTAGTCACCTGACGGTAGATGTGACGGGCATCAATGAACAGGACTTTATCTTTGTTCTTTTTGGCTTTATCAAAAAACCACAGCGTACACGGCAAGGTGACGGTGTAGAAGAAGTTGCTGGAGACGGCGATCATGACGTCGACGGCGCCGCTTTGAATAATTTGTTTGCGGATTTCCAGTTCGGAGGCGCGGGCGTCGCTGGCGGAGTTGGCCATGACGAATCCGGCGCGGCCTTTGTTGTTTAAAGCGGAATAGAATTGTTGTATCCAGATGTAGTTGCCGTTGTCGGTGCGTGGCATGCCCAGGGCAATCGGGCTTAAAAACAATCAATATTTTGAACAGAGGCATTTAGTTAATGACAATTGTCAGCACATTCGAGATGATTGCAGTTTTATAGTGAATCATTAAATTGGAAACTACTAACAAC
>Ga0316207_10000355_pt1 | contig 80476 bp, 77 predicted proteins | sample 6weekpyrite_MG_FD_204943 | JGI IMG/M metagenome (GOLD analysis project Ga0316207, IMG submission 204943) | Microbial mat bacterial communities from mineral coupon in-situ incubated in ocean water Damariscotta River, Maine, United States -... | ecosystem: Environmental > Aquatic > Marine >...
GACTGGTTGCGGCTAACACTTCATCATGGTGTTCAACGGACAAAGCCACCACATCAGCACCCGCCGCATGCCACATTTCAGTAATAGCTTGCGTTGCTACCGTGGCTGTTTCTTCAAGTGGCGTTAAAATGACACGCTGCCCCTGATATAACTCAGCAAAAGAGGCTTCAACACCACTTTGTTCGGTACCGGCGATGGGGTGTCCTGGTACAAAACTAGAAAATTTTTCACCAAACTCCTGCCGTGCATCAGATACAACATTACCTTTAACACTGCCCACATCGGTAACCACTGCACCAGGCTTAATTGAATCTGCTAATTCATTAAAAACAGCTTTCATTGAACCGACTGGCACTGCAACCACTACCACATCTGCATCCGAAACTGCTTTAGCAATTGACACTTCAAAACTATCAACAACACCAAGCTCAACAGCCCGTTCAAGTTGAGTCACATCTCTACCGACAGCAGTTACATGCGTAACAAACTTAGCATGCTTTAATGCCCGCGCTAATGAACCGCCAATCAAGCCGACGCCAACAATACACAATTTATCAATCATGATTGCAATACCTCGATGAGCGCATCAATACATCGCTGATTTTCTTCTCTACTACCAACCGTTATTCTTATAAATTCCGGCATGCCGTAATTATCAACGGGCCGAACAATAACGCCGCGTTGTAATAATTGCTCAAATACGTCTCGGCCATTTTTCTTTACATTAATGCAAATAAAGTTACCAGCCGTTGGTATCCACTCAAGGCCAAGTTCAATACAAGCCTGATGGTATTGCTCTAAACCTGCTTTATTAAGCGTCAAACTATCACTCAAATGTTGCTCATCTGATAGCGCAGCTAGTGCAGCCACCATTGCCAAACTATTTACATTAAAAGGTTGTCTTACTCGATTTAAAAAATCAGCAATTTCTACTGAAGATAAACTATAGCCAATACGTAACGCGGCCAACCCATAGGCCTTAGAAAAAGTTCGCGTCACAATTAAATTATCTGCCTGGGCTAAATAATGTTCGGCCGATTCGTAGTCAGGGAAAATATCCTGCGCGTACTCAAAGTAGGCTTCGTCAATAACAACAAGCACATGTTTTGGGACTGCGTTAATAAAATCTAATAAAGCATTTCGTGCAACACAGGTGCCGGTAGGATTATTGGGGTTCGCCACAAAGACAACGCGTGTTTTATCTGTGATCGCTGCCAACATTGCATCCAAATCATTGCCCCAATCTTTAGCTGGCACAACAACGGCCTTGGCACCCACAGCTTGTGTCACAATTGGGTAAACGGCAAAGGCATGCTGAGAAAAAACCACTTCATTATCTGGCGAAACAAATGCTCTGGTTAATAATTCGAGAATATCATTAGAGCCGTTGCCAATAGTCACTTGCTCAATGGATACGGAATGTTTTTCTGATAGCACTTGTTTCAGTGAAAAACCGTTACCATCTGGGTATCGAGCCAACTCAGGTAAAGCCTTAGAAATCGACTCTAAAACTTTCGAACTGGGTCCAAGCGGATTTTCGTTAGAAGCCAGTTTAATGATGTTTTTTAAGCCTAATTCACGCTCGAGTTCATCCACAGGTTTACCTGGTTCGTATGGACGCAAGCCACATACTCCAGGTAGCGCGAGTGATTCAATCGCTATTCTTTGAGATTTACTATTCATGACAGTGACTTACAAGACAGCCTTAGGATAAGAACCTAATACTTTTAGCATCGCCGTATCTTTTTCAAGATCATGCAATGCTTTTTTAACTGTGTCGTCTTCACGGTGGCCATCAATATCGATAAAGAACACATAGTCCCACATTCCCTTTCGTGAAGGACGTGACTCAATACGCGTAAGGCTTACATGATGAGAAGCAAATGGCGTAAGTAGTTCGTGCAATGCAGCCAATTTATTTACAATAGAGACCAGTAACGTTGTTTTATCGTTACCGCTTGGGGCAACATTATTGCGACCGATAATCAAAAAGCGAGTTGTATTATCGGGTTCATCTTCGATATTTTCAGCAACAATATTTAATTTATAAATTGATGCGGCGGTATCGCTGGCAATAGCTGCAACGTTCTTCTCATTCGCCGCGCACTTTGCCGCTTCAGCATTGCTACTAACTGCCACACGTTCTGCTTGTGGTAAATTAGCATCCAACCATTCTCGACACTGTGCGAGTGACTGTTGATGTGAATATATCTTACTAATCGTTGATAACTCAGAGTCAGTTGATAATAAATTATGGTGTATGCGCAGTGCGACCTCTCCGTTTATTTGTAACGATGACTGCATGAACATATCTAAAGTATGGCTCACAACACCCTCTGTTGAATTTTCAACAGGCACCACACCGTAGTGCGCATTCCCTGCTTCAACATCACGAAACACTTCGTCGATGGTGCCATGAGAAATGGTTTTAATACACTGCCCAAAATGTTTTAACGCTGCCGCTTGGGTAAAAGTACCTTCAGGCCCCAAATAAGCAATCTTCATCGGTTCTTGTAAAGCAAGGCATGCTGACATCAGTTCACGAAATAAATGTGCAATGGTTTCATCATCAAGAGGACCATTATTCCTGTCTTGAACTTTACGCAAGACCTCTGCTTCGCGTTCGGGACGATAGAAATCAGTTGCAGCAACGCCAGTCAACTCTGCTTCCGCACGTTTTGACTTAGCCACTTCAAGTGCACACTCTGCCCGTTGGCGTATCAACTCCTGAATTTGCTCATCCAGCCCATCAATACGAGAACGAATTTCTGGTAATGTGATTTTTTTTGTCATGAGTTTTTATATCTCACCATTGTCAAGCAAGCTACATAGATCGGACGGATAACACGCCATTAATTGATTTTACTGCCTCAATAAGTTCGTCAGTAACGCTATTGTCAACATCAACTATTGTGTAGGCGAGTTCACCACGTGATTTATTTAACATATCAATAATATTCAAACCGGCATTAGCTAATGCAGTTGAAATTTGACCAACCATATTAGGCACATTTGAATTTACTATACCTAACCGATAGCCATTTGTGCGCGGCATGTAGACATCAGGAAAGTTAACCGAGTTAGTGATATTGCCGTTCTCCAAGAAATCTTTAACCTGCTCTGCCACCATAATGGCACAATTATCTTCTGCTTCTTTGGTTGATGCACCAAGATGCGGTAACGTAATCACGCGCTCATGATTCTTTAATAGGTTGCTTGGGAAATCACAAACATAGGCATTTACTTTGCCCGCTTTAATGGCAGCCGACACTGCTTCATCATCGACAATACCGTTACGCGCAAAGTTAAGGATTGTCACGTTATCTTTCATCATCTTCAAACGTTCAGCATTAATCAAATTACGCGTCGCATCAACTAATGGAACATGGAAGGTAACAAAATCTACACGCGATAGCAGATCATCCACACTGTTGGCTTTTTCAACGTCAGACGACAATTTCCAGGCGCTTTGCACGGTAATATCCGGGTCATACCCCACTACTTTCATACCAAGGCGTAACGCAACATTGGCAACCAGAATACCAATTGCTCCTAAACCTATTACCCCTAGTGTTCTACCAGGCAATTCAAATCCACCGTAATTCTTTTTACCAGCTTCAACTTGTTTGCTTATCTCGGTGTCTTCACCTTGCAAGTCTCGAGAAAAATCCCAGCCCTGACAGATGTTACGCGCACCCAGTAACATTCCTGCAACCACTAATTCTTTAACTGCATTGGCGTTGGCGCCTGGTGCATTAAATACAGCAATGCCTTGGCCACTCATTTTACCTACTGGAATATTATTCACGCCAGCACCTGCACGACCAATTGCTTTCACACTATCAGCCATATCCATGCTATGCATATTATAGGAACGTAATAATATCCCATCAGGATTGTTCATTTCAGAAGCAACTTCATAGTTGTCACGCGGAAGTCTTTCTAGTCCTGCAACAGAAATATTATTTAATGTCTGGATTTTGTACATCTAACAAACTCTCCTAAACTCGCCACTTTACTGACGTTTTTATTTTTTAACCGTGACGCTTTTCAAACTCTGCCATGAATGAGATCAAGCTATTGACGCCTTCTTCTGGCATCGCATTATAAATACTCGCACGCATACCACCGACTGAGCGATGCCCTTTTAACGTCACTAAACCATTCTGTTTGGCTTCTTCTAAAAACACGCTATCCAATTCACTGTCTGCAAGAGTGAATGGGACATTCATCCACGAACGTGATTGCACTTCAACTGGGTTGGCGTAAAAATCAGAGCCATCAATAGCGGCATACAATGCCGATGCTTTACGTTCATTAATTTCTGCCATTGCAGCAATGCCACCGTTATTTTTTAGCCAGTCAAAAACCAGACCCGCCAAATACCAGCTATATGTTGCAGGCGTGTTATACATCGAATCATTATCTGCGTGATTCTTATAGTCCAACATGGCTGGCGTACCATCCATAGCATTACCGATAAGATCATCACGAACAATAGCCACAGTTAAACCAGCTGGGCCAATATTTTTTTGGGCACCTGCGTAAATAACGCCGTACTTACTTACATCAATAGGTCTCGATAAAATCGTCGAAGACATGTCAGCTACAATCGGCACATCACCTGTCTCAGGTAAATAAGGAAACTCAACTCCACCAATTGTTTCATTAGGTGTAAAGTGCATGTACGCAGCGTCACTGTTTAAATTCAAATCAGCTTGTGCCGGTGTAGACATAAAATTATTATCTTCCGTCGATGCCGCAATATTGACATCACAAAACCGCTTTGCTTCTGCAATCGCTTTTTTAGACCACGCACCCGTATTAATATAATCCGCTGTTGTTTTACCACGAAGCAAATTCATGGGTACCGCTGAAAACTGTGAACTTGCGCCACCTTGCAAGAACAACACTTTATAATTATCCGGTATCGCCATTAGTTCACGCAAATCAGCCTCAGCTTGCGCTGCAATTGACATATATTCTTTGCCACGATGACTCATTTCCATCACTGACATACCACTACCATTCCAATCGAGCATTTCATCACGTGCACGTTCAAGTACTGCTTGGGGAACTGTTGCCGGTCCGGCACTAAAGTTATATACGCGTGCCACTGCACACTCCTTCTTTTTTATCTGTTAAATGTAAATAAACCGAATTAGTACTATTAAAAGTGCTAAATAATACTAACTATATTTTTTATTGTTCGGTGTCTTCGCTACTCTCAGAAGCTGACGTATCTGCTGCAACAGCTTCAACTTCATCTGCTTGAACTTCTTCAATACGTTCCAATCCTGATAACACTTGTTCACCACCAAGGCTGATTAAGCGAACGCCTTGTGTGTTCCGCCCAACGATTGAAATTTCATCAGACTTAGTACGCACCATAGTGCCACCACTTGTAATGAGCATTATTTCATCGCCTTCTTTAACCAGCGTCGCGCCTACTACACTGCCATTTCGTTCTGTGGTTTGAATTGCGATCACACCTTGTCCACCACGACCATGTTGTGGGAAATCTTCCATCTTAGTGCGTTTACCATAACCATTTTCAGTCGCGGTCAGTACATAACCGTCTTCAGCAATAATTAACGAAATTACTTCTTGCTCATCGGCCAATTTAATTCCGCGAACACCGCACGCAGTACGACCCATAGGACGTACCTTGTCTTCATTGAAACGCACTGATTTGCCTGCGCTAGTAAATAACAACACATCGGAGTCGCCATGTGTAATATCAACGCCGACCAGTTGATCATTCTCACGCAACTCAATCGCAATAATGCCATTAGCACGTGGCCGTGAAAATTCCTTCAAGCTTGTTTTCTTCACTGTGCCGCTAGCCGTAGCCATGAAAATATACTTATCATCTTCAAATTCACGTATCGGCAAAATGGCATTAATGCGCTCACCATCTTCCAATGGTAGTAAGTTAACAATTGGGCGACCGCGCGAAGTACGACTTGCAAGTGGCAATTCGTAAACTTTTTTCCAATATAATTTACCGCGACTGGAGAAGCACAGCATGGTGTCGTGCGTACTCGCAATAAACAACTTATCAACAAAGTCTTCTTCTTTAACTTTGGTGGCTGCCTTACCTTTACCGCCACGACGCTGTGCGCTGTAAACCGATAACTGTTGTGCCTTCACATAACCTTCATGCGAAAGCGTTACAACAACATCTTCCTCACTAATTAAGTCTTCTAACGTTAAGTCTTCCTGCGAATCAACAATTTCAGTACGGCGCTCATCACCATATTGTTCGTTGATAGTGGCTAACTCTTCTCGAATAACTTCTAGTAAACGTTCAGGATTATTTAAAATCTCAAGATACTCACGAATACTTTCTAAAATATCGCTGTACTCTTTAAGTATTTTATCTTGCTCAAGACCGGTTAAACGATGCAAACGCATTTCAAGAATGGCTTGAGCTTGAGCAGGTGACAAATGATAACCGTCATCTAAAAGACCATAGCAAGCATCGAGTTCGTCAGGTCGTGATGATTCAGCGCCTGCCGCGCCAAGCATACTAGTCACTTCACCTGATGCCCATGTTGTGCTGATCAAGCCTTGTTTTGCTTCAGCTGGCGTTTTAGACGCTTTGATCAAAGCAATCACCGGATCAATATTAGCCAGCGCAACAGCGAGCCCTTCCAGGACATGCGCGCGATCACGTGCCTTGCGCAAATCAAAAATCGTTCTACGGGTAACAACTTCGCGGCGATGACGTATAAAGGCTTCAAGTAATTGTTTAAGGTTCAGTAACTTTGGTTGTCCATCGACTAAAGCGACGATGTTAATACCAAACACACTTTGCATTTGAGTATGCTTATAAAGATTATTAAGCACGACGTCGGTCACTTCCCCTCGGCGGAGTTCGATCACCATTCGCATACCGTCTTTATCTGACTCATCACGTAGCGCGCTAATCCCTTCTATTCGTTTATCACGCACCAACTCGGCAATCTTTTCAATCAAGCGTGCTTTATTAACTTGATACGGCAATTCAGTAACAATGATCGTTTCTTTGCCGTTCTTTTCATTCACTTCAATATCTATTCGCGCACGCACGTATATGCGGCCACGGCCGGTACGATAAGCTTCTCGGATACCCCGCGCGCCGTTAATGATGCCAGCTGTTGGGAAATCCGGTCCTGGAATGTGTTGCATCAAAGTTGGGATATCTATGTCCGGATCGTCAATCAGCGCTAAACAGGCATTAATAACTTCTGTCAAATTATGGGGCGGGATGTTCGTCGCCATACCGACCGCAATACCGGTAGAACCATTGACCAATAAATTCGGAATACGAGTCGGCATAACCGCCGGCTCACGCTCGGTTTCATCATAGTTGGGTTTGAAATCGACGGTTTCTTTATCCAGATCAGCAAGCAATTCATGTGCGATCTTGGACATACGAACTTCCGTATAACGCATCGCAGCAGGTGCATCACCATCCACCGAGCCAAAGTTACCCTGCCCATCTACCAACATGTACCGCAATGAGAACGGCTGAGCCATACGAACGATAGTGTCGTACACAGCAGAATCGCCATGAGGGTGGTATTTACCAATAACATCACCGACAACACGTGCAGATTTCTTGTAAGGTTTGTTGAAATCATTGCCAAGCTCATTCATGGCGTACAAAACGCGACGATGGACCGGTTTGAGGCCATCACGCACATCAGGCAAGGCACGCCCGACGATGACGCTCATCGCATATTCCATGTAGGATTGGCGGAGCTCGTCCTCAATATTTATGGGGAGTATTTCGCGGGCTATATCTTCCATTTGACGGTGACTTTTATTCGCTATAATTATATTAAATTCAGTAGGTTATGGCTTGAAGCAAGTTATTCCCCCAAGGCCTCTAAAACACCTGACCATAAGCCGATAATAATACCACATGAGAGCCTACAAAGGCACTAGGAATCAGTGTTTTAGGCCTTGGTGTTCGGAATGAAATGAGGTGTTTCTAGGAATGCATTAAGTTAGCTATTTTTACGCTATTTGGGGATTCAATCACCCCTTTTTCGGTCACGATGACATCAATTAGGCTAGCCGGTGTGATATCAAACACTGGATTCCACCCCTCGCAGCCTGCCGCTGCAACTAATTGCCCTGATAAGCCTAATAGCTCGTCTGAACCACGGTGCTCAATCGGAATCTCAGTGCCGCTTGCAACGGCCATATCGATAGTCGATGTGGGCGCGACCACCATCACTTTTACCCCATGGTATTTCGCCTGAATAGCACCGGCCAATGTGCCAATTTTATTTGCCACATCACCATTGGCTGCAATTCGGTCTGAACCGACGACAAACCACTGCACTTCGCCGCTGCTCATTAATGCCGATACAGCACCTTCAGCAACCAGCGTGACGGGAATATCATCGTGCAATAATTCCCACGCAGTGAGACGTGCGCCTTGTAACCACGGGCGCGTTTCATCTGCATAAATTTTGCGTAATTTATTGTGATGCCAAGCACTGCGGATTACCCCTAGCGCTGTGCCGTAACCACCTGTTGCCAATGCGCCCGCATTACAGTGTGTTAGTACCCCGGAACCCGAAGAAATAAATGTGGCACCTAATTCACCCATGCTTTTATTATCTAAAATATCTTTTTGGTGAATGGCCATTGCTTCGTTTAAAAGCGGGACCAAAGGATCATCTTGTAAGACCTCTATCACTTTTTTCATACGATTGATGGCCCAAAACAAGTTAATCGCTGTCGGACGAGAATCTAATAATATATCAAGATCATCTTGAATGGATTTTTTCCAATTAGCTATCGATTCTTGGTACCGGTGACGAGCAGCAAGCACCACACCATACGCAGCTGTAATACCTATAGCCGGTGCGCCACGTACAACCATATCAGTGATAGCGTTAGCCACTGATTTAACATCTTGCAAGTGAATATATTTCTCTTCTTTGGGTAATAAACGCTGATCAAGCAATTCAAGCCCATCATCTCGCCAAATAATTGGTTGAATATTTTCTAGCTCAACTTGCATGATTATTTTTTTTCAAACACAGCAATAGATTCAACATGAGAAGTGTGCGGAAACATATCCATAATACCGGCACTACATAAGCGATACCCTTGGTTCTTAACTAATTCACCCGCATCACGCGCCAGCGTGGCAATATTACAAGACACATAGACAATTCGTTTGGGCCCAATTTCCTTCATGCGGCTCACCACTTCAAGCGCGCCACTACGTGGTGGGTCTAACAACATGCGATCAATATCTTTAATTTCGACAGGAATATCTTTTGTCAAATCTGCCGCAAGGTACTCAACATTATCAATATGATTAATCTTTGCATTATGTTTGGCTCGTTCAACCAGTGCATCGCTACCTTCAATACCAATCACCTGATGACATTGTCTTGCCAACGGCAAACTAAAATTTCCAATACCACAAAACAAATCCAATACTTTGCTATCCTTTTTAAGATCCAATAGCTCAATCGCTTGACTAATCATTTTTTTATTTAGGTCTGCGTTCACTTGCGTAAAATCAGTCGGTAGGAATTCATATGTCACATCATAATCAGGCAGGCTATATACTAATTGCGATTGTTCTGGCCATAACGGGCTAGCTGTATCGGGTCCCTTGGGTTGAAGCCAAACATGCACGCCAGTTTTTTCTGAGAATGCTTTAAGTAAAGCAATATCATCTGCAACAAGTTCTTCCAAGTTACGAAATACCAGCGTCGTATGGTTATCGCCCACAGCAACTTCTATTTGAGCAATTTTCTGAAAAGCATTCATACTTCGCACTAATGCTTGTAGTTGCTCTAAATGCTCACCTACCGATTCGTGTAATACTTTGCACACGCTCATATCAGTTAAAAAACCACTACTCTTTTCTCTAAAGCCAATAAGCAGCTTGTCTTTTTTAACAACAAATCGCACACCTAGCCGTGCCTTGCGACGATAACCAGTAGTGGTAGTCGTTAATGGCTTAATCAACTGCGGGATGTCTAACTCAGCCAAATGTTTAAACTGGTCAACTAATACTGATTGTTTATGCACACGCTGAGCTTCTGGTGACATATGTTGAAGACTACAACCTCCACAAAGTAAAAAATGTGGGCAGACCGGTTCTACTCGTTCGGTTGAAGGTTTGATAATCTCAATAGCACGTCCTTCTGCAAATTTTGCACGCTGTGATGTGTAAACAAACATCACTTCTTCATTAGGCAACGCACCATCGATAAAAACAGTTTTACCCTCTATTCGGGCAATACCACGACCTTCATGTGAAATTGATTCTATCTGTGCTGCAACGGGTTCAGCTGGCAATTTTTTTTTTCGACGACGACCCATGTCACTTACCTACGGGATAATAAAAATAAATGGAAAAGTTATTCGGCAGGAAAAACGCCTGTTGAAAGATATCGATCACCGCGATCGCAAATAATTGCGACAATCACTGCATTTTCAACATGCTTAGATAATTCCAACGCAGCAGCAACCGCACCACCTGATGAGATCCCTGCAAAAATACCTTCTTGCGAAGCTAGTGCACGTGTGGTTTCTTCCGCTGCTTGCTGACCAACATCAATAATTTTATCAACCCGTGTTTCATCATAAATTTTGGGCAGATACTCTTTAGGCCAACGACGGATACCGGGAATAGATGCCCCTTCTGTTGGTTGCACACCAACAATTTCAATTGCTGGATTTTGTTCTTTAAGATAACGCGATGTACCCATTATCGTGCCGGTTGTTCCCATCGCGCTCACGAAGTGGCTGATCTTTCCATCAGTATCACGCCAAATTTCTGGCCCGGTTGTTTCATAATGTGCCAAGGGATTATCAGGATTAGAAAATTGATCTAGGATGACACCTTCTCCTGCTGCTTCCATTTGCCGCGCCTTGTCAATTGCAGCTTCCATGCTACCTTCTCGCGGCGTCAATATGATTTCAGCACCAAATGCTTTCATCACACCACGACGCTCAAGGCTCATGTGTTCGGGCATCACTAACTTAAGACGATAACCCTGCATTGCAGCAGCCATAGCTAAAGCAATACCGGTATTACCACTGGTTGCCTCTATCAAGCTATCACCAGGTTTAATGTCACCACGTTCCTGAGCTCGCTTAATCATATTTAAGGCCGGCCGATCTTTTACTGAGCCAGCCGGGTTATTTCCTTCCAGCTTAACCAATATAGTGTTGGTCGAATCGTCAGGCAATCGCTGTAAACGCACGAGCGGTGTATTGCCAACAAAATTGTCTAATGTTTGATAATTCATTCCTGCATTTTACCTTAATTCTCGCTAATATGCAGGAAGACTAGCATTAAACGTTTTTCCGAGGTATAAATAATTCTAGTCATCAACAATATTAAAACAAAGCGGAATATAGACATGGAAAATAAAGTCTACGACGAACAACTTTCTCTTGAACTGGCAGGTGGAAACAGGGAACTGGCGCAGCAAATGTTTGAGATGCTTATTAAAGAACTACCTACCCTGCAGGCCTGTATGAATGATGCCTTTCTCGAAGGTGATAAGGCGGCACTCTACGATAATGTTCATAAAATTAATGGCTCTACACGCTATTGTGGGGTACCGGCAGTAGGCGATGCAGCTAACGATTTAGAAATATTACTTAAAAGCGAAGCAGATGAGCTCGATGCATCGCTTGACAGTCTTAATAATGAAATTGAGCGACTGCTAGCACTTTAGCTAACTACACCCGCTTCACCTAGAAAAACCCAAAACAGTTATACAATAATTGCAATAAAGAGATGCCGACAATTTACGGGTATTGTCGAGCGATGATAAAGCTAGTTTTAACTCGTAAATTCTAAAAGCGTAACAAATGCGACGGCATGGTCATCCTCATCGGCAATACTAATATGCCCAACGCCAATACCCAGCTTGCTTACTAATTCTTTTGCCCGAGAAAAATATTCCAGCTCAGGTTTGCCATTTTCATCATGCCCGACACCAATATCACGCAAGCTCATGCCCTGACTAAAACCTATTCCCATTGCCTTTGCGGTTGCTTCTTTTGCAGCAAATCGTTTCGCTAAAAAATGAGCCGGTCTGACTGATTGCGCATAATCATCTAGCTCAGCGTCGGTTAAAATTCTTCGCGGAAATTTCTCACCATACTTATCAATATTTTTCTGCATTCGCGAAACGCGAACAATGTCAGTACCAATGCCGTAAATCATTTTAAAGATTGCAATGCCATTAAACGCGCATCCCTCATTAGTTGTTTCATTTCTCGTACAGACGCCTGCAAACCAGTAAAGACAGCGCGTGCAATAATGGCATGACCTATATTTAATTCTCTAATATCGGGTAAAGCCGCAATAGCTCCTACGTTATGATAGTGTAAACCATGCCCTGCATTCACATGTAAGCCTGCTTTAACACCTGCTTCTACTGCGTAACAAATGCGTTCATATTCGAGTTTTTGTTCAACTGCCGTTGTCGCATCTGCAAAGCGACCTGTATGAATTTCTATTACTGGTGCGCCAACATCAGCTGATGCGTGTATTTGATCAATATCAGGATCAACAAATAACGAAACCCGCACGTCAGCATCAGCCAAACGTGAACAAGCTTCTTTCATACGGGACAACTGCCCTTTTACATCCAAGCCACCCTCAGTCGTTAATTCTTCGCGGCTTTCTGGAACAAGGCAGCAATCATCAGGCTTTACACTTTCTGCTATCGCCAACATTTCATCAGTAACCGCCATTTCCAAATTCATCCGCGTTTGTAAAATATCTCGCAACATGATCACATCGCGATCTTGAATATGCCGACGATCTTCTCTCAAATGCAAGGTAATCGCATCAGCGCCTGCTTGCTCAGAATCAATTGCTGCCTGAATCGGATCGGGATAACGCGTACCACGTGCCTGACGAAGTGTTGCCACATGGTCAATATTCACGCCTAACAATATATCATTCACTGACTCAGACACCTTCTCATCCTCCTGAAATTAACTCGACGAACGTTGATTGTACAACATACGACTTTGTAGTGGTTTATCGCCAATATATCCCTGTAACACATTACGCATTAACCGTTTGCAGTCACGTAACGACTCAAGATCGCTGAGGGTTTCATTATTGAGGTCAATAATGCTTCTCCCCCTGATTTTAGGACCATTGGGTACGTTTTCGCTGTTACACAGCACAGGACCATGCTCGGATATATAATAATAATGTTGATCAGGAACAATTGCCTCGCCTGAATTAACATCATGGTCTAGTACGAGCCCATACCCTAGCTCTTGCAATAAGTTTTTCTCAAATAACCGTAGGCATATTTCAGCTTGCTGACTATTATCTCCTGATTTGCGTAATGCGGTAAGTGCTTTAGCGTATAAAATGAATAATTCCTCATGAACATCTGAATGCTTGAGTAGCCTGAAGATAAGTTCTGTCAAATAATATGCGCTCGCATAGGTTATGCCTGCAAGTGGTTTTACAAATTCTGCTGCTTCAACCTGGGTTAATGTATGTAATTCACCTCTTCCTGACCAAGAAATTAAAAGCGGTTGGAACACTTGGAGCAATGCATTTGTTGGTGACTTTGGTCGTCGAGCACCTTTTGCGACCATTGCCACGCGACCGTGATTGATTGAAAAAACCTCTAGTATCAAACTCGTGTTTCTAAAATCACGTCGATGAAGAACGAAGCAAGGTTCATTTTCAATTCGCTGACTCATCAAAAATCGTCTGTATACCCAAGGCTTCGTAATGCGCGAGTATCATCAGACCAACCTTCTCTAACTTTCACCCAAAGTCGCACGAAAACTTTTGAATCAAGCATTTTTTCTAATTCTTGTCTTGATTGACGGCCGATTTCTTTTAACATCGATCCGTTTTTTCCAATCACGATCACTTTCTGACCGGCACGCTCGACCCATATAACCGCACCAACATGTAAAACGCCTTCTTTACTCTCATATTCTTCAATTTCAACAGTTAGCGCATACGGCAATTCTTTCCCTAAGCGCCGAATCAGTTTTTCTCGAATCAGCTCAGCAGCAATAAATCGCATGCTTCTATCAGTAACCTGATCTTCGTCATAAAAGAAATCAGATATTGGAAGCATGTTTCTTAATGTAGACTCAAGTAACTCAGTGTTATCACCCTTTGTTGCCGACAACGGAATAATTTCGTCAATACCATCGAGTTTTGATAATTGTTGAATCAAAGGTAACAAAGCATCTTTTTTATCTAGTCTATCAATCTTGTTAACAGCAATAATGATTTTTGCATCAGCGTGCTTTAAACGCTCAAGCACAATGTCATCTGCTTTATTCCAACCAGTCGCTTCTATGACAAAAACAATAATATCAACATCATGTACTGCTGTTTTTGCGGCACGGTTCATATAGCGATTCATCGCTTGTTTTTCATCAATATGAATCCCGGGTGTGTCAACGAAAATAAATTGTGTGTCAGTAGTCGTTTTAATACCAAGAACCCGGTGACGGGTTGTTTGTGGCTTTCGCGAAGTGATACAAATCTTCTGGCCTACTAACCGATTCAGTAATGTCGATTTACCAACATTAGGCCGGCCAATAAAAGCAACATAACCGCAGCGTTTATTGTCTTCAGACATTATTCAGCACCATTGCTAAGTATTTGCAATATTTGCTGTGCCGCCGATTGCTCTGCTTTACGGCGACTACTGCCCGAGGCTGTTACTATCTCAGCACCTTCGACTTTACATTCAACTGTAAACGTCTGTGCATGAGCCTTTCCTGTTACCTCGGTCACCTTATAGACAGGCAAAGATTCATGACGTGCCTGTAAGTATTCTTGAAGTTGTGTCTTAGGGTCTTTCGTAACGGTTTTGGGGTTAACTTTCTCAAGACGCGTTGCTAACTGCTTAAGGATGAAGTCGCGGCACGTTGACAGGTTAGAGTCCAGGTATATGGCTCCAATAATGGCCTCAAATGCATCAGCGAGTATTGAGTTACGCCTGTAGCCACCACTTTTCAGCTCGCCAGGCCCTAGCTTTAAGTAATCACCTAATGATAATTTTTTTGAAAGTTCAGACAGTGTGACGCCTTTCACTAAGCTAGAACGAAGACGACTCATTTGTCCTTCTGAAGCTTCAGGAAACCGATGAAACAACTCATCCGCTATTACCATTCCCAATATGGCATCACCAAGAAACTCTAAACGCTCATAATTATTCTGCCCTGCACTACGATGCGTTAAGGCTTTAATTAATAACGCCTCATTGTTAAAAGTATAATCTATCTGCTTAGATAGCTTGGTCAGATCAGACGTCAATTAACCGCCTCAATTTTTTCTTTAAATTCAGCTAACAAACTAAGCTGAGCGATAAGTGGGGTTTTAACAGTGTAAGTTACCTCAACAACTGCAGCCCCATTACGTTTATTTACTTTTACGTTGTTTTTCTTAATTGTTGTAATGTAATTAATATCAAGCTTTTTCTGCAGCAAGCTACGTATTTGGCCTCTGGACATTCGAGAAATACCTTGCGTTTTTGCTAACGATTTAAGTGCACTTTTAACATTGTAATTCTCCCAATATATCGGATAAATTTTCAATCCTAAAGAAACAAAAAAAGCGATTAAACCAAGAATAATCATCCAACCAAGTGCTGTAACGCCCTGTTGTCTTTTTATACTTCTCATAATTAGATTCCTCTTAATGGGTTTATTGTGTTTAATTTAACTGAGAGCCAATTCGATTCCAACGGAATCGTTCTCCTGAAAACCAGCCTTTAGTCGCATCTGAGCTAAACCAAATAATTTGTGCTTTACCAACAAGATTCTTTTCAGGCACGAATCCCCAACCACGACTATCATTACTATTGTCGCGATTGTCCCCAAATGCAAGGTAATGCCCCTCAGGAACGGTTATATTGAGTACACCAGAGCTATCTCGACCGCATATGTAAATATCATGCTCAATTCCAAGCAGGTTTTCGCTCAAAACCGTCGCTGGTTGGCTGAAAAATCCTGGGCATTCAGCTTCTGCTGTACCCAGTTGAATTTGTGTCGCCTCCTGACCATTTACAGTCAGTGTTTTATTCGCATACCTAACGCGATCGCCGGGAACACCAACAACACGTTTAATAAAATTAGTTTCATTATCTTCTGGAAAGCGAAAAACAAACACATCTCCACGCTGCGGCTGATCAACATCGAACACTTTTATATCAACAACCGGCAACCTTACGCCATAACTAAACTTGCTAACTAAAATATAATCCCCTATTAGCAATGTCGGCTTCATTGAACCGGATGGGATTTCATAAGGCTCACCAACAAACGAACGAAGAAACAAAACAATAAGAAAAACCGGAAACAAAGAATTGGCGTATTCAATGACCATCGGCTCGGACACTTCCTCACCTGAAGTACTTTGTCGGCTTTTAGCTAAAAACAATTTATCAACAGCCCAAATAAGACCACTGACAAATGTCAAAATCACTAAAATCAATTCAAAATCAAAATTCACTGTTGACACTCCATTTACTTGCTTTTCCCAACACCCAGTACAGCCATAAAAGCTTCTTGTGGTATTTCTACCGAACCAACTTGCTTCATACGTTTTTTACCCGCTTTTTGTTTTTCTAACAATTTACGTTTGCGAGACACATCACCACCATAACATTTTGCCGTGACATTTTTCCTGAGTGCTTTAACATTAGAACGAGCAATGACGTGTGTCCCAATCGCCGCCTGAATAGCCACATCAAACATTTGTCTAGGTATAATTTCACGCATTCGTTCTACCAAATCACGCCCACGATTTTGTGCTTGATCACGATGAACAATAACAGCCAAAGCATCAACGCATTCACCATTGATAAGCACATCAAGCTTTACAACATTAGCAGGTTCAAAATGAGAAAAATGATATTCCATTGAAGCAAAGCCACGACTCACCGATTTTAACCTGTCAAAAAAATCCAACACCATTTCATTCATAGGCATTTCATATGACATTGAAACTTGGTTACCCAGATACTGCATATTCTTTTGCGTTCCGCGTTTTTCAATACACAAGCTGATAACATTACCCACATATTCTTGTGGCATAAGCAGGTTTGCAGTAATAATAGGTTCTCGAATCTCGTCGATGTAATTGGGCTCAGGCAATCTGGAAGGGTTATCTATTGTAATGATATTACCCTTAGTATCTAACACTTCGTAGATAACTGTTGGCGCGGTAGTAATTAGATCAATATTATATTCTCGTTCCAGCCGCTCTTGGATAATTTCCATGTGCAACATACCCAAGAAACCACAACGGAAGCCAAACCCTAATGCTTGAGAATTTTCTGGTTCAAAAAATAGAGAGGCATCATTAATACTGAGTTTTTGTAATGCTTCACGAAAACTTTCATAATCATCCGAGCTAATTGGAAACAATCCAGCAAAAACACGTGGCTGCACTTTCTCAAAACCAGGTAATTGTTGTTCAGAAGGGTTATCAGTTCGCGTAATCGTATCACCCACTGGCGCACCGGTAATATCTTTTATCCCGGCAACGATATAGCCAACATCCCCTGCTTCAAGTGAGTCAGTAACAATTCGCTTTGGAGTAAAAATTCCCACGATATCAACCAAGAAATCACGACCTGTCGACATGATGCGAATTTTATTTTTTGCCGAAAGACGTCCATGAACAATTCGAACTAGTGAAACGACGCCAAGATAGTTATCGAACCACGAATCAATGATTAGCGCTTGTAATGGCGCGTTAACATCACCAACCGGCGCAGGAATAGTTTTAATTAATTGTTCCAATGTCTCTTTGACGCCGATGCCTGTTTTCGCACTGACTCTGATGGCATCTTCTGCCTCGATGCCAATAATTTCTTCGATTTCTTTAATAACGCGATCGGGATCGGCGGCAGGTAAATCTATCTTATTCAATACTGGCATCACTTCCAGACCTAGCTCGATCGCGGTATAACAATTCGCTACACTTTGTGCCTCGACGCCTTGAGCGACATCGACTACTAATAAAGCCCCTTCGCAAGCCGATAGCGAGCGAGAAACTTCATACGAAAAATCCACATGTCCAGGTGTGTCAATGAAGTTAAGGCGATATGTTTCACCATCATCAGCCTTATAATCAAGACTGACGCTTTGGGCTTTAATGGTTATACCTCGCTCGCGCTCAATATCCATGGAGTCCAACACTTGAGATTGCATCTCACGCTCTGACAAACCACCACAGTCCTGTATGAAACGGTCTGCCAATGTGGATTTACCGTGATCAATATGAGCTATGATGGAGAAATTACGAATGTTCTCCATTTTCATGGAATGAGTACCTACAACGGGGTAATGGGTCTGCTTTTCAGCAAACCGATATAATTGAAAATTGGCAACAAGCAAATGCTCGTGCCATCCAGTTGAGGGATTATATCTTATTCAAGCGACTGGAAATACAGTTGTAGCGCCTTCAAATCGAGGAAATAGTGGCATATTTCATGATTTCCATGCATCAAAACTGGAACTTTGGTTCCAAACCGGCTGACCAGCTCAATATCAGTATCGATATCAATTGTCGTCAATTCAAAATCCCGCTCCGTGTCACACAAAGCTAAACCTTCAACCATCTCATCACAAAGATGACAACCGAGGCGACTATACATAGTTAAATGTATTGCCGCCTCGGAATGTTTATTCATCCTGAGTAATTTTGAGTGCCAAGAATAAAGGACCACCACGAGGACGATAAATCAACACAGGTATTGACTTCTCTTCAGGTAAATCGCCAAGCAAATCGTTAAATTGCTCAACATTTGAAATATCAACATTGTTCAACATGGTAATTACATCTCCCTTACGAATACCTGCTTTCGTTGCAGCACCGCGGTTTGCCGATGTGACTAATACACCACCACTTTCAATGTCGAGTTGTTTACGCTGTTTGCTAGTCAGATCCGCCACGACCAGCCCTATACGGTTTTCTTTTTCTGTTTTCGGTTTCCCTTGGGCCACTTCTATTTCATCTTCTTCAGGAAGCTCACCAATCTTAACTTTTAACTGCTTGTTTTTGCCTTTACGAAGAACTTCTACCTTCGCTTTTTTATTGACGGGACTACGACCGACTAAAGGCGGTAAATCTTTAGAGCGAATAACCTTCTCACCATTAAAGCTCAAAATGATATCACCCACCTCAAAACCGGCATCTGCAGCTGGGCTGTCAGGCAAGACTCGTGAAACCAACGCACCACGAGGTCGTTTCATTCCAAACGACTCTGCTAAATCCGAATTCACATCTTGAATTAACACACCTAACCAACCACGAGAAACGTGACCATCTTTTCGTAACTGGCTTGCAACATTCATTGCCACTTCAATTGGAATGGCAAAAGATAAGCCCATGAAACCACCTGTGCGGCTATATATTTGCGAGTTAACACCGACCACTTCGCCATTCAGGTTAAATAACGGACCACCAGAATTACCTGGATTAATTGCCACATCTGTTTGAATGAAAGGCACATAATTCTCACGTGGCAAGCTGCGGCCTTTCGCACTCACAATCCCTGCTGTTACTGAATAATCAAAACCAAAAGGAGAACCAATGGCAAGCACCCACTCCCCCACTTTTAAATTTTTTGAAGAACCAATTTTAAGTACAGGTAAATCATCTGCTTCGATTTTAAGCACTGCTACATCAGTTCGTGAATCTGTACCAATTACTTTTGCAGGATATTCACGACGATCATTCAAACGTACAAGAACTTCATCAGCATCTTTAATAACGTGGTTATTAGTAATAACGTAGCCATCTTTAGAAACAATGAAACCCGAGCCTAAAGATTTAGTATCGAAATCCTGCTGTTTACCTTCTTCATCAAAAAAACGTTTAAAAAAGTCATTAAACGGACTGTTCTCAGGCAGATCGGGGATTTGAAGCTGGTTTGGTAATTTTGAATGCTGCTTTATTTTTTGTGTCGTACTAATATTTACGACAGCAGCACTATTGCTCTCAACCAGCCCTGTGAAATCCGGCAAGCTTCGTGCCTGCACCGATGTTGAAGCAATCATTAATAACAATGCTACCCAACTCATAATATTCTTTACGTTTGCTTTCATAACTACTCCTAAAACTCTAAACGCTTCAATACGACTGGACTAAAATCTTCACTATTACGGGATACGATTGAAAAATATTTCACATAAATAATCCCCACTGAAAAACCTATGATAGAAGAGAAAATTGAAATAATTTCAGACGAAAAAAACTGATTCATTAATATAGGTAGTATTAACATCAACAATAATGGAATTGCATAGATAATAAACGAGCCGCGCAATAAGGCATCCTCATTCAGTCCTAAAAGCACCTTATCGCCAACGTCTAAATCTAAATTAGTTTCAACAACCAAAGGCTGATTGTTTCTATTAAAATACTTACTTAAAAGCGCAGAACCACACCCGCTTTTTGCAGAACAGTGTCCACAACTCGATTGGCGATCAGTTTCAACACTGATCTTCTTTCCATTTACTTCGACAACAATTGCCTGTTCTTGCATCATAGAGCGATAATCTATTTTTTATGTACAATTGAACTATTAAGTAACTCAACAGTAACAGCGGGCACTTCACCCACCGCAGTGATATGATACTGTCCCATAATACGACCGTAGGCATTCACCGCCCCCATGCTAGAGGCTCCCTGTAACAGTTCAGAGCCCGAAGATAGCTTTTCTATATAGACTGAAACCCACGCTAACCCATCTGTATACACAAGGTGTTCTACCGGCAAATTTGTTTCGGGTAACCTATGCATATTATGGTGTTCCAACATAAAACCCTTGGGTATCCCCTCTACACTCCACCTGGTGTCAACTGACATAGGAGCATCATGAGAGCTTTCATCGTCCGTCACCCATTTATATTCTCGACCATCAATATCTGGCTCAAGTAATTCTTGATCGATCGTTTCGTATAATTTGATATCGGTGAACATGATTTGTTCAACCGCATTACCTTCTGTATCTAATAATTCTGAACGTAGTAATAATTCAAAGGCATCATCAATCCAAAGACGATAACCATAACGGAACTTGTCTTGTGGTTTTATGAGTACGCGACGAGCTTGCCTCGATGCAACACGTTCATAACCTTCGAAACGAAAATCATAAAACGCATCTAGTTTAGCCAATTCTTTAGGGAAAGAAGGCAAACGCGTGCCAGGCGTTTTATTATCGACAACGACTGATTTGTTTTCAGGGGAAATACATGTGACAAATTCGTTATTACGAATAATTTCTCGTGCAGAACCAGTTAAAGAAATCATACGTTCGTGCTCACCTTTCTCATCTGCTTTATGGATGATTCGGATCGCTTCCATTTCATTACCATGGCGGTAAATAAAAGTACCTTGATAATTGAGTTCTTTACCCGCAGCCGTGACACGTCCTAACCATTCGCGAACAGTATCGGATGTTATTTGTTCTGCATTAGCCGACAGGCTAGTGGTTAGAAGAAAAAAAGATATTAAAAAACTACGCCTCATCGACGAACACTGCTCCCAGAAGGATTATATTCAAGAACAACCAAATCATCTGTCGATGCAGAATGCTTATTGCCATAACTTACAATCGGCGCAAAAGGTAATGTGCCTCGTACCGGTGTTGAGTACGAATTGTGATTAACAAGATAAGAATTCAACTTCGACGCAACAGAAGGTTGTTCAACTGACCAATTAACACCATTAACAGTCACTGGAATAAAATCTTGTTTAACAACCACAGGCGATGATGAAGCAACATTATTTGTACCCTTCGGGTTAAATAAATTTTGTTCTTCCGGCTGAACCATTAATACAGCCGCTGCCGCAACCGTAGCGGCAACCGCCATCCCTGCAACTTGTTTAAACGCAGCGGGCGTAATTCGTTTGCGACGTTGCGGCGCAAATACAGTTGGCTCATTCGCTAACGCGTCACTAATACTTTCACTCAAATTGACTGCATTATTTGTATTTTCACCATGCAAAGAGTGCCCTACCAAATGGTAACTAGCCCAGCGCGATCGTAATTCATCATCATCAAGAATTTTCGTAATCAGTACATCTGCTTCATTGGGAGCAAGTTCACCGTCAATAAATGCAGATAATTGTTCATCAGTGTGTGTGGTCATAATCTTTACTCAACTATTTCTCATTCTCGGATTCATCCGAAATAAGTGGACGAATACGTGTTTCAATCGCTTCTCGCGCTCGAAAAATACGCGATCTTACTGTACCAACAGGGCAAGACATCGCTTGCGCAATTTCATCGTAACTAAGTCCTTCTAGTTCCCGCAACATAATGGCAGTGCGTAAATCCTCCGGCAATGCCTTAATCGCTTCGTTCAGTACTTGTTTTAGCTCGTCCTTCTGCGCTAATTGATCGGGGGTGTCGTACTCTTTCAGTCCATGAGCCCCGTCGTACTGCTCGGCATCCGATGCTTCGATATCATCCTTAGGTGGGCGGCGTCCCATTGCCACTAAATAATTCTTTGCTGTATTAATCGCTATACGATACAGCCAGGTATAAAAAGCACTGTCCCCTCGAAAGCCAGCCAGCGCTCGGTATGCCTTGATGAAAGCTTCCTGCGCCACGTCCTGACACTCAGATTGATCTCGCACATAACGTGAAACCAAATTTAGTATCTTTTGTTGGTATTTTAGCACCAACAAGTCGAACGCCTTTTTATCACCATTTTGGACTCGCACTACTAGCGCGTAATCCACACTCTTCTCGCCCATCCGGGCTATCCCCTTTCGCTCAGGCAATACTGCTTCATCTGCCTGTTAAGTAGACTCTTTTTCAACCAGATAGTTCGCTCACTGGCTAAATTTATTATATTCTATCGATCAAACAACTGTAAAAGTACAGTTTAGTCCATAACGATAACAAAATGTTCCCTTTTTAGGATTATGAGCAAAAAATATAACTTCGATGTCGTCATTATAGGTGGTGGTCTGGCTGGCCTGAGTACCGCCTTGCGCCTAGCAGATGGCATAAAAATAGCCATTATCTCCAAAGGCACTCTGACAGAAAGTGCCAGTTTATATGCTCAAGGTGGTATTGCCGCTGTTTTAGACGCAGAAGATTCACTTTCCAAGCATGTAGAAGACACGATTACAGCAGGCGGTGGCCTTTGTAACAAAGAAATTGTTGAAACTGTCGTCAGTCGAGGACCGCAAAATATTCAGTGGCTTATTGATCAAGGCGTCTTATTTACCCGCGAACCCGGCGAAGATGGCTATGGTTGCTACCATTTAACCCGTGAAGGCGGTCATTCTCGTCGCCGAGTCATCCATGCTGCCGATGCAACGGGTAAAGCGGTAGAAATGACCTTGGGTGAGAAGGTCAAACAACACAAGAACATCACTATATTTGAAGATCATATTGTAGTGGACTTAATTACCAGCGCTAAAATGGGGCATTCAGGTAATCAATGCCGCGGTGCCTATATTCTCGAACGTAGTAGCGGAAAAGTGCATACCTTTGCCTCGCGTTGTGTGGTTTTAGCTACTGGCGGGGCAAATAAAGTCTACCTCTATACGACCAATCCCGATGTTTCAACAGGTGATGGCATAGCCATGGCTTGGCGTGCTGGTTGTCGTGTTGCCAATATGGAATTCATTCAATTCCACCCCACTTGTCTCTACCATCCGAAAGCCAAAACCTTCCTTATGTCTGAAGCAATTCGTGGTGAAGGGGGTAAATTGCGTTTACCGGATGGCACACGATTCATGGAACAATTTGATAAACGTGCTGAATTAGCACCGCGTGATGTAGTCGCCCGCGCGATTGATAATGAAATGAAATGTTTAGGTATCGAGCATGTATTACTCGACATTACTCATAAGTCTGCCGATTTTATTCGAAGCCACTTTCCCAACATCTATGCACGTTGTTTAGAATACGGCTATGACATGACCAAAGATCCGGTTCCTGTGGTACCTGCCGCACATTATACGTGTGGCGGCGTCATCACCGATGAAAAAGGTCGAACAGACGTAGAAGGATTATATGCCGTGGGCGAAACCGCCTGCACCGGTTTGCATGGTGCGAACCGGCTTGCAAGTAATTCACTCCTTGAATGTCTGGTGTTTTCAGAAGCTGCCAGCAAGGATATTCGAGAGAATTTATCTCAATTTGTATTAAATAAACATTTGCATGACTGGGATGAAAGCCGGGTCACAAACTCTGATGAAGAAGTTGTGGTCAGTCATAACTGGGACGAGCTACGCCGCTTCATGTGGGATTACGTTGGCATCGTTCGCACCAACAAGCGCCTAGAACGCGCTAAAAGCCGAGTTGACTTACTTCAACGTGAAATCAATGACTATTACGGTAACTTCCGGGTTACCAATGATTTGCTCGAATTACGTAACCTTGCTCAAGTGGCAGATATGATTATTCGTTGTGCCATGTTACGACGTGAAAGCCGTGGTTTACACTACACACTCGACTACCCAAATATGACTGATGAGTATTCGCCCGACACAATACTTGTACCCGACAATTATTCTGTTGCAGAAGAGATTAGCGCCTAAGTAATTTTTCTTTTTCAGCAGGACGAGATAGCGTCAGCCGACAACGTAACTGTCTATGCAAATCATCATCTAAAGAGTCCGGAAACAAAGGGATCCCGAATCGTCCTTGTTTGGTTTTAAAATTCAGCACTACCAACAGCGGATGTTTATAACTATCGTCACACAAGTCCGCATCTATTAATTCACCATTATACAAACCTAAAGACCAATCACCTTGCCGAGTTTGCGTAACACTTATAATACTTTGTGGATGTGTAAAAAATATATATTTTTTAATAGAGTGTAAGCAGCTCAAAATAATGAGTGCGGCGAGCAACCAGAAAATAATTTGATAACTTGGCACTGCAACAGCAACACATAACAATGCAGTGATATGTAAGCTTAACAGCACAGCCAGCAGCAGGCGCGAAGCCTTTGGTTTAAGATGCAGCAGTTTTTCGAATTGCCTCAATGACATGTTGCAAATGCACCTCCGTGTGCACATTTCGACCCATCAAATATTCAAGTAAATCTGTATCCGCTATTTCAAGTAATTCAACGAAGTCTTTTTTTGAATTTGTATTTAAATGCTCATAACCCTTTTCAAGAAACGTTGATAATAAAATATCAAGTTCCAACATGCCACGACGGCACTGCCAAGCTAATCGTGTGTCAGCCATCAGAGGGTTTTCTTAACCATCATTTGTTTTATTTTACCAATCGCCTTAGTTGGGTTTAAACCTTTCGGGCAAACCTCAACACAATTCATGATACTGTGACAGCGGAATAATTTATAAGCATCATCCAATGTCTGCAACCTCGCTTCAGTTTCCTGATCGCGGCTGTCTACGATAAAACGACTCGCTTGCAACAAAGCAGCAGGACCAAGAAAACGTTCTGGATTCCACCAAAAAGACGGGCAAGCCGTTGAGCAACAACCGCATAAAATACACTCGTATAAACCATCTAACTGCTCACGCTGCTCGGGCGACTGCAAACGCTCAACTTCTGGCTTTGGATCATTATTTTGCAACCACGGTTCAACAGCACGATACTGTTTATAGAATTGTTCCATATCAACAATCAAATCCCGAATGACCGGACGGCCAGGTAATGGCCTTAGCGTGACCTTACTTCCTAAACTAGATAAAGATGTAATACACGCCAACCCATTTCGACCATTAATCGTCATTGCATCCGAGCCGCATACCCCTTCCCCGCACGAACGTCTGAAACTGAGGGTTTCATCTTGTTCTTTGAGCGCTAACAATGCATCAAGCAACATCATGTCTGGCGGGCAATCATCCAGCACGAAATCTTGCATATAGGGTTTTGAATCTGATTCAGGGTTAAAGCGATAAATAGAGAAGTGCATTAGTAAACCCGCTCTTTTGGAGGGAAAGTATCCACGCTCATGGGCTTGGTATGAACTGGTTTGAAATCAAGCTGACGATCTTTTTTATAGAACAAACTATGCTTTAACCAATTAACGTCATTACGTTCTGGAAAATCGATGCGAGAATGGGCGCCCCTACTCTCTTTACGTGCTAAGGCTGAACAAATTGTCGCTAACGCAACGTCCATTAAATTTTCCAACTCCAATGCTTCAACCCGTGCCGTATTAAATTGTTTGCTTTGATCAGTTAAGCGTACATTCGGTAATCGTTTTTCGAGTTCGATTACTTTTTGTAACCCTTCTTCAAGCACCGCTTCAGTTCGAAACACACCACAATGCTGCTCCATCACTAATTTAAGTTCATTACGTAACCCAGATACGGATTCTCCTGAATCTGTTTTTTCCCAACGCTGTAAACGTTGCATTGCTTTTTCAACCGCCGATTCAGGAAGCTCTCGGTGATAACGATGCTCTGCAAGGTACCCCATAATATGGTTAGCAGATGCACGCCCGAATACCAAAATATCAAGCAAGGAATTGCCACCCAAACGGTTAGCACCGTGTATTGAAACGCACGCACATTCACCGGCTGCATACAGCCCAGGTATTTCTTCTTCAGGACCTGATGAAACCGGTACAACCACTTGACCAAAACGATTGGTAGGAATGCCGCCCATGGTGTAATGCGCGGTTGGAAAAACGGGGATAGGTTCTTCAGCCGGATCAATGTTTAAAAAAGCGCGGGTTAAATCACAAATACCCGGTAAACGTTTATGCACAACATCGCTACCCAAGTGATCGACCTTTAATAGAATATGATCTTTATTCGGTCCACAACCTCGCCCTTCTCTAATTTCGGTAGCAATAGCCCGGCTCACTACATCACGACTCGCTAAATCTTTTGCATTGGGCGCATAATTGGGCATAAAGCGCTCACCATTACCGTTGATAAGGTAACCACCCTCCCCACGCGCCGCTTCTGTTATCAACATGCCCTTTTCGGCAATGCCGGTTGGGTGAAATTGAAAAAATTCCATGTCCTGTAATGGAATGCCGGCTCGCAATGCCATGCCCATGCCATCGCCTGTATTAATATGCGCGTTGGTCGAGGTACGAAAAATTTGTGCTGCACCACCGGTTGCAATTAAAGTTGTTTTCGCTTCAATCACTAACGGCTCACCGGTTGCAATATCCATGACCAAAGCACCCAAAATATAGCCATCATCATCGCTGATCAAATCAACTGAAAAATATTCATCAAAAAAATGTGTGCGTGCGGCAATATTTTGTTGATAGAGAGCCTGCAAAATCGCATGACCGGTTCTATCTGCAGCGGCGCACGTGCGCGTTGCTTGACTGCCACCAAAATTTTGGCTTTGCCCGCCGAATGGTCGTTGGTAAATCTTGCCATTATCTAGTCGTGAAAATGGTACACCAATATGCTCAAGCTCATAGACAACACGCGGCGCAGCGCGACACATGTATTCGATCGCATCTTGATCGCCAAGGTAATCGCTACCTTTCACCGTATCAAACATATGCCAATGCCAATTGTCATCTGTCACATTCGCTAACGATGCATTCACGCCACCTTGCGCTGCAACAGTATGCGAGCGCGTTGGAAATACTTTCGACACAACGGCGACCATCGCATCAGCTTGTGACAACTCCAGTGCTGCACGTAACCCCGCGCCTCCGGCACCAATAACTAACGTATCAAATTTTCGACGCGGAATACTCAAGCAATCACCCCAGTTGGTATAAATAAAATACGTACGACCCAAATCATCATCGCAATTAAATAAACCGCAATCATTGACAAAATAAATAATCGAATTCTAAATGAATGAACATAATCAATCACAACATCGCGAATGCCCACCCATGCATGCGCAAACAAACTTACAAAGAATAATATCCAGCTAATAGAAATAATCGGTGAAGCAATAAATGCATGCCATACATTAAAGCTGTCTATATCTAAGTACAAAATATAACCCGGCATAATTAGCGCGAATAATAATAGATACACAGCCGATGCACGTTGCAAGACCCAAGCGTTCAACCCCGACAGTACGCCGCTCATAAGAATAGCCCTGCGAAAATGAGTAATAAGATCAAAGTCAAAATAATGACCGACCATGCACTGAACCTGGCTTGTGTTCGCTCTATACCGAAATCTACATCCAGCAGCAAGTAACGAACACCTGCTAATAAGTGATGAAGTAATGACCACGCGAAAATTAATAGGCCTACTTTTATTATCACCGAATCTGCATAGTGGATAGCAGCTTGAAAACCGGCCTCGCTTTGAAGCGACTGTTGTAATGCATAAATAAAAAGGGGAATAGCTAGAAATAACACCACACCGGAAAGCCGGTGCATGATCGACATAATCGCAGTAATAGGAAATCGAATCTGCCATAGATTCAAAAATACAGGGCGTTTTTGTTTTTCCATATGCTTAGTCGTCTTTCCCTACCCTACGCTGATTAAATTTACTATAAGTCATGTTAACTCGCAGGTCAGCATGACGCAATCAATGTTCATCTCGTGTTTATGAGTGATATACTTTGGATCTTTACAACTGGATATTTGGATTTCTCGCATGAACAACGATTGGGCAAATTTTCTACAATCTCAACAAGCACATATTAATGAGGCCGGCGTCAGTCATTTTGGTAACGATACGGAGACAGCCGAGAATAAAAGTGATTTTCTCTGCGACCTATCCCAACTCGGCTTATTAAAATTTAGTGGTGAGGATGCTGCAAGTTTCTTGCAAGGCCAACTCAGTAACGACATTGATACTTTAGATGGCGCGCAAAGCCAGTTAAGTAGTTATTGCAGCCCAAAGGGTCGAATTTTGGCGAGTTTTCGCGTTTTTCGTCATGGCGATGATTTCTTTTTACTAATCCCAGCCGACACGTTGGCAGCGACTCAAAAACGCCTGCAAATGTATGTCATGATGTCTAAGGTCAACATTGAAGACCTTAGTGATTCAACGGTTCGCATCGGTGTCAGCGGTGAATCTGCAACAGAAGCACTTCAGCAGCTTTCAATAACTGCTCCTACGAATAATAACGCCTATGCAAATCAAAATGGTCTAGATATTCTTAACGTTGGTGGCTCGTGTCCACGTTTTATCGTGATTGGATCGGTAGATTCTGTCCAACCAGTCTGGGAAACGCTTAAAAATACGCTTCCCATGAAAGGCTATAACAATTGGAATTACATGGACATTCAGGATGCAGTGCCAACTATCGTTGCTGCAAATGTTGATGCCTTTGTACCTCAAATGGTCAATCTGCACGCCATTAATGGGGTCAGCTTTAGCAAAGGCTGTTACCCGGGTCAGGAAATCGTCGCCCGAATGCATTTTTTGGGCAAATTAAAGCGCCGCATGTACCGCGCAAAAGTGCAAACCGAGCAAGCGCCCGCCCCTAGTGATAACTTATATTCAACTAAAAGTAGCAGTGGTCAGGGTGCTGGCCAAGTCGTCTCAAGTGCTTATTTAGGCGACAATAATTACGAAATGCTAGCTGTAATCCAAATAACGGCCGAACAAGAAGGCGATCTGCATTTGCACAGCATTGAGGGGCCCATTCTTGAAATTCAAGAAATCCCTTACACAGTGCCACTTGAGCGTGAAAAATAACCGAAATAACCCTTAATATACTGTTCACCTTGCCGATAACGACAATAATGAAACTAATTTATTGTTTTAGATAAAATTATTGTCCCGGCAGGAGAACATTGTGGAAAACATTGAAGATTTTTACACTGGGCTTATTGAAGATATTAGCAATAACAAATTAGAACTACCTACCCTGCCAGAAGTTGCATTAAAAGTTCGCGAGACAGTTGAATGCGATAACGTGAATGCAAAAAAAGTGGCTGAAGTGATTGGTACAGATGCAGCCATTTCTGCACGGCTTATCCAAGTTGCCAATAGCCCGATGTACCGAGCCAACCAACATATTGATGATATCCAAATGGCTGTTGCGCGTATGGGGTTTACCGTCACACGTGATCTCGTCGTTGGCTTAGCGATGCGCCAAATGTTTCAGGCAACATCCGAAGTCACCGATTTACGCTTAAGACTTACTTGGGAACACAGTACACAGGTTGCTGGGTTAACCACTATGTTGTGCAAACACTTCACGAAACTTAGGCCAGACCAAGCCATGTTAGCTGGGCTTGTTCATGATATAGGCATACTACCGATCTTAGTACGCGCAGAAGACTACCCTGAATTATTAGAGAACACTGATCTGCTCGACAAATTAACACGAGAACTTCACCCGCGCCTCGGCACAATGATTTTAGAATCATGGGATTTTCCACAAGAACTCATTGATGTGGCCGCACAACACGAAAACTTGGAATATGATTCCGGCCACACAATTAACTACGTTGACCTAGTACAAGTTGCGAATATTCAAGCTCACATTGGAAGCAATCACCCGCTTGGAAATCCTGAACTGAATAATGTCCCGTCGTGCATTAAACTCGGCATGACAGGTGAAGAATTAGATATTGATGGAGTTGATGATGCAGAAGAACTTCAGGGTATCTTGGTTGCGTAAAAAACCGTAGACATGCTAATTCTTAGCGATCTGAGTTGTTTGACTTGTGCTAACTACTGGCCCCTTCCTGCCAACAGAAGCCATTGAAATTATCATCATAGATGTCTGCTCATCAGCGGAAGCAGTCATTTAGTAAGTAATTAAATTAAGGTGGATTTAGCCAGAAGCAGGTATTCAATATACCGCCGAAGGATAAAATTGCAGTTTTAGAGTATTTGTCGCCTTGCTGTAATTGTCAGCCCTCATACTGGACATCTTCTCCATATGCAGTTTTAGCCGTTGCAAGAGCATTCGCAATACCGGTGTGTGTTAGCGTTCCGATGTGATTATCTAATTCTACACTCCCTGCACCTTGAACTTCGAGGTGGTGCCCTGAAGTGAGTATGACGCAATGTTGTTTCCCATTAGTAAGAAACGTTATGGGATTTGGCACTGTCATGCCTTGAAGAGCCCTCACCACTACCTTATGGTCTTTCTGATCAATTGCTTTAGCAAGTTCAATGGTATCAACATGAGCGTTTCCTTCATTAGTTAAGTGGAAAGACATAGCCCCATGCTCCAAAAAGTCCATTTCCCATGACGTTTCATCTGGAAGTGAGGATGCGATGCAATCGAATGGATAAACGATTTCACGATTCTGAGAAGAAATGATAAAATCAATTAGAAATCGCGATGAATAACAGGAATCCAATATTAAATCCACGTGCAACTTATTCTTACTATCCCCATAAGCGTTACAAATTGTTCGATAAAGATCAGTTCCCGAAAATATTCCATCGCAGAGTTCCCAGCTTCCATCGGAGGACTGACCATGCCCTGCATAAATAATATTAAAAACCTTTTTTCTTCCCTCTTCACATGGTGAGCAACGTAGGGCAGTTGTAATTTTTTTAATAGTGGCGATCAAGTCGGATATTGATGGTTTAATTAATTCGTAATGAGTAAGCTCTCCATCAACGTTTCCCCCATAGGTGGGCATATGTTTATGTAATTTCCGGACATCGTTGATCGTGTATTTGAGTTTTGCGCTCGCTCTTGTCCTCATTTTTCCATAAATGGCATCCGCTTCGTCTGTTTTATGATTACCTGGAGAGGCGACCGTCAATACTGCTCCAATACTATATGGAATCATTATTATCCTAGATTATTTATAGGGCAAATATTGCTGTAGTTACTACATAATTGTCTGCTTTTTATCAGCTAAAGTTCATCACTATGAGGAAAGAAATAGCTGCTTTTAGTATTGAATCATAACTTATTCTTTCTATACTAAGTCCCGCTCATCAGCGGAAGCAGCCGTCAGTACGTTACTCAACTATGCTTAGTTCGGTCAATAGCAGAATTATAGAGTACATCCTGCATGACTTCTTGTGTCGATAAGCGGACATGTTTTTTATGGACAGACACAAAAAACCCCGCACAGAGACGGGGCTGATTGTTAATATGTATATGCCTTACGCGTTAGCTTTCTTACGTCTTGAGAAACCAAAGAAACCTATTAGAGCTGAACCGAATAGCCATGCTGCTGCGGGGACTGGGACAGTTGATGGGACACCTGATACATTGAAATCAATTCCATAAGAATTCACGTTCGTACCAGTTCCAAATTTAATAGCATACGTACCTGCTAGTAAAAAAGGCCCGAATGCGCTTAATGGGCCGTTTTCTAGTAAATCTAATCCTACCTGTGAGCTATTGAATGGACCCTGGAAATTGGAAGTGATTGAAATTCCGTCTTGCGACCAACCCAAGTTACCACCATTACCAGTAAAAGAGGTTAGCACTATACTATCGAGTGTTGTTCCCGCTAATATACTAAAATTAAACCAATCGTCATCATTGCCACCAGGTGTAGACCCAAAAATAGAACTAGAACCTACTCCGATCGTACCTAAGTTAGTAATTCCAATAGTACCACTTGCATCACCATCGATGTTTTCATCGTATATGACTGACGCGTTTGCTGTGCTTGCAATCATCATAGCAAGCATTAATATATACTTTTTCATAAAAACTCCCTGTTTTGTTATGTTTTGTAGAATTTGATCATCAAATTCTACATTAATTAGAACTTATATTAATATGACCTGATCGGGCTATTCGAGAGAGTTATTAAAGGTTTTATTAAGATTATTTTGTGTCTGTTTGCCAAAATCAGCCGATGACGGATAAAGTTAAATGCATACTATATTAGATATTACTTAACGACCACTTATGCAGATACTAGCTATTTGCGGCTAAACGTTGAGTGGCTGCTTTGTGTATGCAGCAGCCATCCGCTGAGATTTAGAAAACGCCCGATTCGGGTCGAAAGAGGCCTATTATCACTTTATCTCAAACAAGCTGCTTCCAATACCTAGTTACCCTCTCACCTAGGAAGCTACTTATTTGCTATCCCCATCAGATTCTTTCGCGTTATTGTCAGCTTGCGCGCGCATGTGTGGGAACAAGAGTACATCTCGGATTGATGGCGAATCGGTTAACAACATCACTAAACGATCAATACCAATACCCTCCCCTGCTGTCGGCGGCAAACCATGCTCTAAGGCTACAACGTAATCGGCATCAAAGTGCATTGCTTCATCATCGCCTGCATCTTTTTGTTCAACTTGTTCACGGAATCGCGCAGCTTGATCTTCAGCATCGTTTAACTCCGAAAAACCATTAGCGATTTCACGGCCACCAACAAAGAATTCAAAGCGATCTGTCACGAATGGATTATCATTATTACGGCGTGCTAATGGCGATACTTCTGCAGGGTAGGCGGTAATAAATGTTGGGTTTTTTAATTGATGCTCAACTGTTTTCTCAAAGATTTCAATTTGCACTTTTCCAAGACCATAACTGTCCTTGATATGAATGCCTAAGTCTTCTGCAATTTTTCGTGCTGAGTCCAGATCATCTAACTGTTCTTGAGTTAACTTTTTGTTGAAGTGAAGAATCGACTCTGTCACTGTCATACGAGCAAACGGGCTACCGAAGTCATATTGCTCACCTTGGTATTCAACCATCGGCGAACCCAAGAGATCCTCTGCTAAGCCACGTAACAATTCTTCTGTGATGTTCATTAGATCTTGATAATCAGCATAGGCTTCATAAAATTCAATCATCGTGAACTCGGGGTTATGCCGTGTTGATAAGCCTTCATTTCGGAAGTTACGATTGATTTCATAAACGCGTTCGAAACCACCCACCACTAAACGTTTAAGGTATAACTCTGGGGCAATACGTAGGTACAAGCCCATGTCCAATGCATTGTGGTGTGTTACAAACGGTTTTGCCGCTGCGCCGCCTGGGATCGCCTGCATCATCGGCGTTTCAACTTCCATGAAATTACGTTTGTTAAAGAAATCTCGAATGTAGCTAATGATTTTTGTTCGCATTACAAATGTATTACGCGATACATCATTCATAATCAGATCAAGATAGCGCTGACGGTAACGTGCTTCCTGATCAACAAGACCGTGGAATTTTTCAGGGAGTGGTCTTAATGCTTTTGTTAACAAACGGATGTCGTCCACTTTAACTGACAATTCGCCTGTCTTGGTTTTAAATAAAGTTCCTTCTGCACCAATAATATCGCCAATATCCCACTTCTTAAATTGTGTGTTGTAATACCCTTCTGGTAACGTATCACGCGTGACATATAATTGAATTTGTCCTGACATATCTTGGACATGAGCAAAGGATGCTTTACCCATGACGCGGCGTGTCATCATTCGACCAGCAACACTGACACGGATTGAATCTTTGTCTAGTTGTTCTCCATCAACCTCACTGTATTTTGCATGCAGCTCACCGGCCATCACATCCCGACGGAAATCGTTAGGGAAAGTTGCCCCATCATCCTCGCGTAATGCGGTTAATTTATCGCGGCGTTGAGATATTTGTTCGTTTTCATCTATGTCAGTCATGCTTTTATCCGTTTATGTTTTCTTATTTAATAGTAACACGGGTTTAAAAATGTGCTTACAGGCCATGCTTGAGGCTTGCTTCAATAAATTGGTCGAGTGCGCCATCTAGAACAGCTTGTGTATTGCCTGTTTCTACACCGGTGCGCAAATCTTTGATTCTTGATTGATCTAAGACATAAGACCGAATCTGACTGCCCCAGCCGATATCTGATTTGGTTTCTTCAACTGCTTGTTGATCGACAGAGCGCTTTTGTATTTCCATTTCATACAACTTCGCTTTAAGTTGTTTCATCGCTGTGGCTTTATTTTTGTGTTGCGAGCGATCATTTTGACACTGCACGACAATACCACTGGGGTTATGGGTTATACGCACAGCCGATTCGGTTCGGTTAACATGCTGACCACCCGCACCACTGGCGCGGTAGACATCAATGCGTAAATCAGCTGGATTAATGTCAATGTCGATATCATCATCAATTTCTGGTGAAACAAACACCGCTGCAAACGACGTATGCCGACGATTGCCTGAATCAAACGGAGATTTTCTTACCAGTCGATGTACGCCAATTTCTGTTCTTAACCAACCGAATGCATACGCGCCAGTAATTTGAATTGTTGCCGACTTAATACCGGCTACTTCACCTGCTGACGCTTCAATAATTTCGGTTTTAAATTCGTGTTGCTCGGCCCAACGCAGATACATTCGCAGTATCATTTCTGCCCAATCTTGCGCTTCTGTACCACCTGAGCCTGATTGGATATCCAAAAAGGCATTATTGGGATCCATCTCACCTGAAAACATTCGTTGAAATTCTAGCTGGGCTAAGGCTTTTTCTTGCTCATCAAGATCTTCAACAACAGATTCGACAGTCTCTTCGTCTTGTTCAGCTTCGGCAAGTTCGAGCAACTCATTGGCTTCATTAAGTCCACCTGTGAGGTCATCAAGGGTATTAACAACTTGTTCGAGCATTGATCTTTCTCGCCCTAGTGCCTGGGCGCGTTCCTGATCATTCCATACATCAGGCACTTCAAGTTCACGAGTAACTTCTATGAGGCGTTCAGACTTGTTGTCGTAGTCAAAGATACCCCCTAAGCTCATCTGAGCGAAGCAGCATCTCTTTGATTCGTGTGTATATGAGGTTTAGTTCTAACATTATTATTAGCAATTATTTCAAAGCGTTGAAGTTTACTACAGAGCGCGCCTGCACTCCATAATAATTGAAGTCGCTACTCAAATAGGCTCAATTTGCTCAACCATCAGCTGCGCACTCTTTCTGCCTTGAAATTCATTCACATCTAACCGATATGCAAGGCGAATGTGACGGGTTCCTGCTGGCCATTCCTCATCAGTCATATTAAAGGCAATCGCATCAATACAGCCCGGGCTATCGGGTAGACGTAACATCAATTTAAGGTGTTTATCACCGAGGACTTTTTTACTGACAATTTCAAATTCACCATCAAACGCCGGTTCAGGAAAACTTTGTCCCCACGGCCCTGCGTTACGTAGTTTTTCAGCAAACTCCAGATTGAGTTCTTTTTCGGTTAACTCGCCATCACTCATAATAATGCCCTGCAAATCTTCATCTGACACCAGTTGTCGAACTTGTTCATCAAAGGCTGCACTAAACCGGGCTAAATTTTCAACGGGTAAACTCAAACCCGCCGCCATTGCATGACCACCAAACTTACTGATTAAATCTGGGTGTGTAGCTGCCACCGCATCTAAAGCATCACGAATATGTAAACCTGGAATTGAACGCGCAGAGCCTTTAATTGTGCCAAGTTCCTCTCCGGGAGCGAATGCAATTACTGGGCGGTGAAGTTGCTCTTTGACGCGTGAGGCCAAAATACCGATAACACCTTGGTGCCATGATTGGTCGTAAAGGCAAACGCCTACGGGTTGCTCGCTACTTAAATCAATTTCATCCAATACCTTAAATGCCTGTTGACGCATATCCGTTTCAATGTCACGACGTTGTTTATTCAGGCTATCCAATTGCTGCGCAAGCTCTAAAGCGCGTATAGGATCATCGGTCAGCAAGCATTCTATTCCCAGAGACATATCTTCCAACCGCCCTGCTGCGTTAAGCCTTGGGCCAACCGTAAAGCCAAAGTCCGATGCAACACATTGCGCTTGGTTGCGGTTAGCTACCCGCAACAATGCTTCTATGCCTTTGCAGCATTGGCCTTTACGCACGCGTGCTAAGCCCTGCGAAACCAAAATTCGGTTGTTATGTTCGAGTGGCACCACGTCTGCAACGGTACCTAGCGCAACAATATCTAATAAACTCGCCAAATTGGGTTCGGGGATAGTTTGACTGTCAAACCATTGCTGGTTGCGCAACTCAGCGCGAAGCGCCAACATAACGTAAAAAGCCACACCGACACCCGCCGTGCTCTTGGCTGGAAAGGTATCGCCATGTTGATTTGGGTTAACGATAGCATCTGCATTAGGTAACACACTTCCAGGTAAATGATGATCAGTGACAATTACCTTTACACCTGCTTTTTTGGCAGCGGCAACACCCTCGACACTGGATATTCCATTATCAACCGTAATAATTAAATCCGGTTTTTTCTCAAGGGCTAATGCGACTATTTCAGGCGTCAGGCCATAACCATAGCTAAACCGATTAGGTACCAAGTAGTCCGTGTTGTGCGCGCCCAACAATTTAAGTGCTCGCATCATCATGGCACAACTGGTCGCGCCATCTGCATCAAAGTCGGCGACTATCAAAATTCGATGTTGTTGCTTAAGCGCTTCCACTAACAGTGCAACGGTGGCGTCGATATCCGTCAGCGTTTCATAGGGAAGTAACTTGGAAAGCGAATATTCTAATTGCGTTACAGTTGTCACACCACGTGCGGCATAAATATGGTTAAGTAGTTCGTGGTGAATAGATTTTAATTTACAGTTTGTTTCAGCACGCCGTACTATTTGCTTAATCATTGATGCCATTATAAAACATCCAACACATTAGCCACTTTACTCGGGCGCTTCCAGAATCGGCCTAGATGTTGTTTGGTTAAGGTGAACTTTGCGGTGCCTGTTAGTAACGTTAAGGTTTCTAACTGGTTTTTCTTGATTAAATTCAAAGCTGGCTGTAACCAGTTTTTTTCTAGCATGGATAAAAACTCAGACCACGACGCGGCCGTATCATCAAGCTTATTAAAAGATACTAACGTGTTTTTTTCACTGTTAATATCATCGATAGATGAACAGACTTTTTCTGCTGCCATACTTGTTATCTTTGCAAGACCCTGAGTAAACAGATCGTTTGCATAGACAGCATCAAATACCTCTTTATACTTGCCACGTAATAAATAACCACCACCCCAGAACCACAAACCGTTAACGCTAACTTGCCCGCGTGCTTCCCGTTCTGTATTCACCACACTCTGGCTCATTTGCATTTGTATTTCATTTTGCAACAAGCGCCATTTCGCCGCCTCATCACCTTCGGGTAAATGTTGCAAAATATTATTTCCACTTACCGTTTTGATATCTGTAAAAATCACCTCAGCCTTATCTGCGGTGCGAAAAAATAAACTTTGTTGGTGGCCATGATGAGTAGTTATTCCTTCCTCCAGTAACATTTCATCCATTTCACTCACTAATTGAGCAAACTCGTGCTGAGGCAAATCAAAAGTGCTTTTATCAAATAAAAGAACATGATCAAGATCAGGATGAAGATAAACAGGCTCAGCACATAACCAATAGCCTGTTGATGCATCAAGTCCTGCGCCAAGCGCCATAATAGCGGCTGAAGGAAACGTATCCGGTTCAGAATACGGTAAGGTAAATAAATTCGCTAAAGCGATAGATTGAACATCTATCGTTTCTTTCAAACCACGAGATAATATTTTTCTTAGACTGTTAAGTGATTTTTTCTGTTGAGTAAACGATTCAGACAAACTCGCTGCATCTGGCGCATCGAGTAATAATGGCGGCAACACCAATGTTAGGTTTGATGCCGCCACCTTAAAACCAATTATTCCATATTGTCGAGAATAGCATTTTTGACTGCATCAAGTTCAGCATCAACCGTAATGAGCGCACGCGTACTTTGCTTAATAGCAGTGTCGGGATCTTTTAAACCGTGACCTGTTAACGTACAAACGATTTTGCTGCCTTCAGGAATTTTTCCAGTATCGATATCACGCAATGCACCTGCTAATGACGTCGCTGAAGCAGGCTCACAGAACACCCCTTCTTTTTCTGCTAACAGTTTTTGTGCGGCAAGAATTTCTTCGTCGCTGCATTCATCGAACCAACCGTCGGATTCTTCTCTAACTACCCAAGCCTTATCCCAACTTTGTGGGTGGCCAATACGAATGGCTGTTGCGACAGTTTCAGGATCATCAACCATTTCGCCGCGCATAAATGGCGCAGAGCCAGATGCTTGGTAACCCACCATCTTCGGACGATTATTGACAACACCATGTTCAAAATATTCTGAGTAACCCATCCAGTGCGCAGTAATATTACCCGCATTACCAACAGGCAAGCAGTGGAAATCTGGTGCGCATTCGAGTTCTTCAACAATTTCAAAGGCTGCTGTCTTCTGGCCCTGTAAGCGGAACGGGTTAATTGAATTCACAATGGTAACGGGTGCATGTTCAGCTACGTCTTTCACCAATTGCATGCCTGCATCAAAGTTACCTTTAATTTGAATAACAACCGCGCCATGCATCATTGCTTGCGACAGTTTACCTAACGCAATTTTCCCTTCAGGGATCAAAACAAAAGCAGTAATACCTGCTCTTGCCGCATAAGCAGCTGCCGCTGCCGACGTGTTACCTGTTGACGCGCAGATAATTGCTTTACTACCTTCTTCAACTGCTTTGGTCACCGCCATGGTCATACCACGGTCTTTGAATGAACCTGTTGGGTTCAAGCCTTCATATTTAACGTAGATATCAACATCTTTACCAATAAATTTAGGAATGTTGTTCAAACGAATTAAAGGGGTATTACCTTCACCAAGACTAATAACACGTGTGTCATCGGTTACCGGTAAGCGATCACGGTAGTTATTAATTAATCCGGTATAACGTGGACGAAATGGCATGTTGATACTCCGTAAAATGTTTAGTCAGCATCAAGTGTTTCAAGACGAATACGCACCACATCGCCATGAATACTCTTTAAAGCTTCAATTTGTTCAATCGCTGCATTCATTTGTTTCTCACGAATACGTTGAGTCAATAAAATAATTGGCACACTGGTTTCACCCTGTGCTGGCTGCTTTTGTAAAATTGCTTCGATACTAATATCGCGCTCGCCTAGAATGCGCGTTACATCGGCCAACACGCCCGGTTCATCACTGGCATGCAAACGTAAGTAATAAGCAGTTTCAACATCATCCATAGATAGAATAGGCATATCTGATAATGCATCAGGTTGGAAAGCTAAGTGAGGTACATGATTTTCAGGATCGCTTGTTAAAGCACGTACGACATCAACCACATCACCGACGACAGCAGAAGCCGTTGGTTCTGCACCAGCGCCTGCACCGTAGTATAAAGTTGGACCGACTGCATCACCCTTCACTAATACCGCATTCATCACGCCATCGACGTTCGCAATTAAACGGCGTTTAGGGATCAGCGTTGGATGTACGCGCAGTTCAATCCCTTTATCCGTGCGACGCGATACGCCTAGGTGCTTAATGCTGTAACCAAGTTCAGTGGCATAATCAACATCAGCACTGGTGATTTTGCTAATCCCTTCTGTGTAAGTCTTTTCAAATTGCAAAGGAATACCAAACGCAATCGAAGCCAGAATTGTTAATTTGTGTGCTGCATCGATACCTTCAACATCAAAGGTTGGATCTGCTTCTGCGTAACCTAATTTTTGCGCTTCGGCGAGCACGTCATCAAAGTCACGCCCTTTGTCACGCATCTCGGTAAGTATGAAGTTGCCTGTGCCATTAATGATACCGGCCAGCCATTCAATTTCATTCCCCGCAAGTCCTTCACGGATTGCCTTAATGATAGGTATGCCACCGGCGACTGCTGCTTCAAAGGCAACCATGACACCTTTATCTTGTGCCGCTTTAAAAATTTCATTGCCGTGAATAGCAATCAATGCTTTGTTGGCTGTTACTACGTGTTTGCCATTCGCTATCGCTTGCATAACCAGTTCACGTGCTGGCTCGTAACCACCAATGAGCTCAACGATAATGTCAATGTCAGGATCGTTAACCACCTTAAACGCATCATCAGTGAGTTTAATATTTTCTGTTGAACAGATACGTGGCGAATCTAAGTTTCGCGCCGCTGCATGCGTGACTTCAATGCCACGGCCTGCGCGCCGTGTGATTTCTTCAGCGTTACGCGTTAACACGTTTACTGTGCCACAACCCACTGTACCTAATCCTAATATGCCAACCTTAACCGGTTTCAAACTTCTTCTCCTACTGCTGCTTGCAGCTTATTATCATTTTTGAACATCGCGCGTAATCCACGAATAGCTTGACGTGTACGATGTTCATTTTCAATTAAACTAAAGCGCACATGGTCATCACCATATTCACCAAAACCAACGCCTGGTGACACGGCGACCTTCGCTTCTTCTAATAATTTTTTAGTAAATTCGAGTGAACCCATTTTGCGGTACGCTTCTGGAATTTGTACCCACACAAACATGGTTGCCTTGGGCGGTTCAACTTCCCAACCAATCGAATTTAAACCTTCACATAACACATCACGGCGACTGCGATACATATCACAAATATCTTGCACACAATCTTGCGGCCCTTCCAAGGCAGAAATCGCAGCGACTTGAATGGGGGTAAACATGCCGTAATCATGGTAAGACTTCATTCTCGCTAAAGCGGCAACCAGTTTTTCATTGCCACACATAAAACCTACCCGCCAACCTGGCATGTTGTAGGTTTTTGACAATGAATAAAATTCAACGGCAACTTCTTTCGCTCCAGGAACTTCAAAGATAGACGGAGCTTTGTAACCATCAAACACGATTTCTGCATAAGCGATATCGTGCACTACCCAAATTTGATGCTCTTTCGCGATCGCAATAACTTTTTCAAAAAACTCGAGCTCCACACAGCCTGTGGTCGGGTTGCCGGGGAAATTTAACACCAACATTTTCGGTTTAGGCCACGAGTTTTTAATCGCAGACTCTAATTCCGTAAAGAAATCGACCCCAGGCACGAGAGGAATATGCCGAATATCGGCACCTGCAATCACAAATCCATACGTGTGAATCGGATAGCAAGGGTTAGGCACTAATACTGCATCGCCTGGCCCCACCGTTGCCAGCGCCAAATGCGCCAATCCTTCTTTCGAACCAATGGTAACAATGGCTTCTTTCTCAGGATCTAGATCAACGTCATATTTAGTTTTATACCAACGCGTTATGGCACGTCGTAAACGCGGAATGCCACGTGACATAGAATAACGGTGCGTATCCCCTCGTTTCGCGGCTTCGACCAATTTTTCAACAATATGGTCAGGCGTAGGTTGATCTGGGTTACCCATCCCAAAATCGATAATATCTTCACCACGCGCACGTGCCTGAGCCTTTAATTCGTTAACGATATTAAAGACATAAGGAGGTAATCGCTTAATTCTGAGGAATTCTTCTTCCAAGGCCGTTTTCCACTCGAGGTCCGCTAGGACATTTGTCATCAATAGGCCGAGCAAGATAAGGCTCAGCGTCACTATTGTCAATCAAAACAGGCCCTGTTTCGACCAATTTTCCCAGCAAATATAACATGATACGGTATTTTTGGCACTTATCCGCTAATTCACTTTTAAACTAGGTGCCTAGCAGTAAAAAATACAGTAGCATGCCAACAATTCAACAAAAACACTTCAACCAATGAAATTACACCATAGCTCCCAAGAAGGCCTGAATATTATCAAGGCCTATACCGATGATAGCGTTACCATTAATGAAGAGGTGTTTACGCGTAGTGTTGTCGTGCAAGCCAATGCCCTAAACCGCGAATGGACGCCACAAAATATCGATGAGCTGAATGTCAACGCATTTGAAGAACTAACACAACTGGATACTGAGATAATTTTACTGGGTACGGGTCAACAACAGCGATTCCCCGATCGTAGACTGTTTACGCCACTATACGATAATAAAATAGGCATCGAGGTAATGGACACCCCCGCCGCCTGTCGAACCTATAATATTTTATTGGAGCAAGATCGGGCAGTAACCGCAGTGTTATTGTTTGGTTAATTTTTGTCGGCACTCACGTATAGAAGCTATAAAACAATTGTCTCTACTCAAATTGGGTTAATCATTTTTACTATTCGCCCACGACAACTAACGATTGCAGGTTAGATATTCGTTCAAGCTCAAATTCATTTGCAGTTTTCTTAAGGGCCTCGAGACACTGGTTAGCCACCGTATGCATTTTCAAATGAACAATTAGAATTTCTGCCTCAAGTAAACCGCATGCAACATAATCTACCTCTTCAGTGTAATGTGTTGACACGTTATGTAGTAGAGCAATTGCTAGTTTATGATAGCCTTGGTTATTTGCCTCATGTGCAAGAAGTAGCACATCCCGTGGATTAGTCAGCACAAAATCTTTTGTGACTGAAATACAATCCTTTGCAATCTTAAACGCGTCCTTATAACGTTGTTGCTTAATATACAAATCAATTAACAATCTACCTATACAAAGATACGCGCGATGTTTTTTCCATTCACCCACTTTGGTATAAAGTTCCAAGATATATTCAGAATCTATGTGTAAAGGATTTACATCAGCAAGTATTAAATTAATTGCCTCGCTATTCTGTTTGGCTCTCACCATGGTAAATAATCTATCCAAATAAGCGCCCCGCGCTTTCTTTTCTTCATGTTCTACATGTTGGCGCTCAAGTACTCGAGAAGTTGTATTCAAATTCGCCGCACTATTTATTGAGAACGACTTTTTTTGAGAATTCATGTAATCAATTTCATCATGTAATTCTTCATAAATATCTTCTTTGCGTTGTTTGAAGTAAATTCGACCAATCATATATCCCACTACGCCACCGCTCACGTGTGCGACTAAATTAATACCCTGATTCATCCCCTGTGAAAGTAAATCCCATGCATCAAAGCCAACAAACCATATCGCAAGGAACCAAGCGGGAATAGCAATACGTGTAATAGGTATAATGAACCAAACTAAAGTGTTAATACGCGCTTTGGGCATTAAATACGCTGACAAACCAATAACACCCATCACCACGCCAGACAGGCCCAAACCAGGAATATTACTGCCCTCCACTAACGCAAAAGCCGAATAAAATAATGAGCAGCCGATTGCTATTGCGGTTAATGACAGGAGGTAACGTACTACGCCACCTACTAGTAACTCAACTGCACATGAAAAAGCAAAAAAGAAAATAAGATTACCAATAATATGCAAAAACCCGCCGTGTGCTAACGAAGAGCTAATCATGGTCAATGGATTAAAGCTACGAGGAAAATACATAATTTTTTCATCAAGAATTGAAGGTGCATTTTCTTTGTAACGCGCATGATGCTCGTTCAATGACAATCTGAATTTCAAGGAATCATCGTCGGATAATTCTGGTAATTCATTCAGAATATTTAATTCAATCGTTTCAGGTGATTCGCCACGAATAGATTGAATATGAAAGGCATGCAGCAAGTAAACACAAGCACTACTGTTCTTACTAAGAATATCTATCGAGTCTACTTCTGCTGGTGCAGAAATGCTTTTACAGTAACTGCGTATAGAATTTTCATACTGCCGATTTGATTGGTATTGAAAATAGAATACAACAACACATACCAACATGATTGACCAGGTCACCCATGGTTTGCGACCAAGTCGTAAATCAGTATTAAGTGGTATTAACACACAATTTCTTTATTAACGTGGCTATTATATCTTCTCATTACGATCAGCCCGAACCAATTTTCCTTTGCTGTCGGCATAGCAGTCTACATTGAATCTCTGTTCACCTCCCTGCTCAGCCATCTCGCCCACCACTATATTCTCAATAAAATACCCATTGGATGTTTCGTGTATTTCGCCCCAATCGACAAGTCGCACAAAATCTGTTGATGATGCCAAACTGATGGCTTTGTTACGACAGGATTCACCTGCCTGCCAACGTTCTGGGTTTGTGTAATATTCGATGGCACTCCGAAAACCAGGTATTTCTTTGCTAGCAATAAACAACACCATACCACCGATAATAATGAACGGGATTAATTTACGAAACCCTGATTTACGCTGTTCAGGGTTGCGCTCAGTATTTGTATAAGGTTGCCGTCTATTCATTACCCATACTTTACTTTGATGATTTTTTATATGCAATCTTGTTATGTCTGCCTCCTGCCAATAGCGGTCATTCGTAAGTGTTCAAATAATCAATTTGGGCACTAATACCAAACTTTAGTGGTTCCGTTCTCTATTTTTCGTACATTAGTCTTAAGCTGCTGAACAATACTCATATCAATTGTTTTGATTCTGACACCTTATATTTGAAACAAGGACAATCAGTAGCTGGCGTACTGATGATTGAGCAATGCAAAATAGCCCATTTGGGTCATTCCAAGACATAGATACAAGGAGTAATGTTTGGTAACCATCATATTCACAGTTGTATATTTAGGGATGAAAACATTATGAATACTTACCTAAAATCAGTTTTTCTAATTGCATTACTGGGCTTGTCGCTCTTTACTACATCGGCTTCAGCCTCCATTGTTTCACTTGTTGATAACTTCGATATAGAAACAGCGCAATTGAATCAATCAACCTTTGTTAATTTCAATGTCATAAATGGTACTGTCGACACAATTTCTAGCGGAGGATTTGGTATTACTTGTGTAGGCGGATCCGGCGTATGTATAGACTTAGATGGTTCAACGGGTGATGCGGGAGAGTTAATATCTAAAGAATTTTTTGCCGCTGGAGCATATTTGCTTCAATTTGCTATATCAGGCAACCAACGTAATTCTGGTTCCGATTCAGTGTTTGTTAGTTTGGGTGATTTTACTGAGGTGTTTGAATTAACTGGCTTTGCTGATTTTATGTTTATTGAACGATTAGTAAATGTCGACGCTATGGGTAGTCAATTGATATTTGCGGATCTAGGTGCTGACAATGTCGGCATTATTTTAGATAACGTATCAGTAGAACTATCCACTGTCCCCGTGCCCGCCGCATTTTGGTTGTTTGGCTCGGCACTGATTGGTTTTATGGGATTGCGAAAAAGAAAAACAAACTAATCTATACCAATCTATGAAACAAAAAAGGCCGCTTAAAAGCGGCCTTTTTTGTTACTAACAACTTGTGATTATCAATCTTCCCTAAATAGATCTTCTATCGAATAACCATCACGTTCTAATACTTCACGCAAACGACGCAATGCTTCAATTTGAATTTGACGCACGCGCTCACGGGTCACCCCAATTTCATTACCAACTTCTTCTAGCGTTGAGATTTCATAGCCGTGTAAACCAAAGCGGCGTTCGACCACTTCACGTTGTTTGTCGTTAAGTTGATTTAGCCAGCCATCAATACGGCCATTGACATCATCGTTTTGTAAAACGCCGGCAGGATCAATTTGGCCTTCATCACGAATTGAGTCAACCACTGTCGCATCTGAATCTCTACCCAACGGCGTATCAATCGATGTAACACGTTCGTTCAAACCCATCATGCGTTTTACATTTTCAATTGGTTTGTCGAGCATTCTTGCCACATCTTCCGGGCTTGGCTCATGCGACAACTCTTGGGTGAGTTTACGCGCAGCACGCAAATAAACATTCATTTCTTTTACGACATGAATTGGTAACCGAATCGTGCGAGTTTGATTCATGATGGCACGTTCAATGGTTTGACGTATCCACCACGTCGCATAAGTTGAAAAACGAAAACCGCGTTCAGGATCAAATTTTTCAACAGCCCGGATAAGACCTAGATTACCTTCTTCAATTAAATCAAGTAAGGCGAGACCCCGGTTCATATAGCGACGCGCGATTTTAACAACGAGACGAAGGTTACTTTCAATCATGCGCTTACGACCGGCTTCTTCGCCGCGCTGCGCCATCCTGGCATAATGCACTTCTTCTTCAGCGGATAATAACGGGGATGCACCGATTTCGCTCAAATAGAGGCGAGTTGCATCTGCTTCAGCAGGCCTGCCTTTGCGTTTCGCTGTTTTAGGCTTTTCTGTTTTTGCAGACCGTGATTTTTCTGCTTCTGACTCAGCTTCGATAGAATCGACATTCATGTTGGTGCCCTCCGTTACGTCCGTCAACGCATCATCTGTTGCTTGCGAATTGGACTTCTTTTGCGGCATGGCCTTTATCTCCTTGAAAACGACTAAATCTCTCAATCTAATCTTCTATTCTCTGATATATGACTCATTTAACCCTGTTTCAGTTCCAAACAGGATTTCCGCTCGCTTATTGTTATCATTATTGCTATCGGCTTTTGGTGCAGATGCTGAATGCCACTGGCTCTTATCGGCGTTTTGGCAAGTATCGAAGTGGATCAACTGGGTTTCCGTTACTGCGTATTTCAAAGTGCAGTTTAACCCGATCGGTGCCGCTTCTTCCCATTTCAGCGATACGCTGGCCTTGCTTTACTTGCTGACCTTCCTTAACAAGTAACTTTCGGTTATGCGCGTAAGCACTTAAAAACCTTTCATTATGTTGAACAATAATAAGCCTACCATAGCCCCTAAGTCCACTCCCACTGTAAACAATTTTTCCAGACGCCGTTGCTTTCACTGCCTGACCAAGGCGACCGGCAATATCAACACCTTTTTTTGTAGCGGATTTTTTTGAAAACTTATTAATAATCATACCTTTAGCTGGCCATTGCCATCGAATACGCCCTTTCACGTAGCCTTGGTTTACTCTATTTTTTGTCGCTTGAGAAACTGGTTTTTTATTCGTTTTCAGCTTGTTACTAGATTTTTTTTGAGTGGAATTTGAAGTTTTTTTCCTAACTTGGGCTTTTTTAGCCGTAGTCGAGCGGCTAGCTAGCTGCTTTTTTGAAGCATGCAGTCGAATTTTTTGGCCCACAAAAATCGTGTATGGGGGGCGAATACCATTGAGTCGTGCGAGTTTTCGATAGTCTTTGCCATGCTGAAATGCGATTGAGTAGAGCGTTTCACCGCGCCGTACCTTATGAGTACTCGCTTGACGCTGAGGAGTATGTCGCGCGTGCTTCGAAACTGGAGCAAGACCGCTATGCCCACCGCAACCAGGCAATATAACCAGACTACTGCTAAGCAAAACAGCCAGCAGAATTGGTAAAAACCTAACCACGCCCACCTAACAAAGGCACAAAGCTAACTAAGTCGAGATGTTTGGAGTCAAACCCCTCTTCTGTGCGGGTGACAACGAGTAGTTGTTGTTCACCTTGCTGTTCACCAACAGGAATTACCAGTCTACCGCCAACTTTAAGCTGGTCGAATAACGGTTTCGGTACTTGGGAAGGCGCTGCAGTGACAATGATTCCGTCATAAGGGGCGTAATGTTGCCAGCCCCAGTTTCCATCACTGTATTTAAGCCGTATGTTCCTTAACCCCAGCTCCTGAAAACGTAGCCTTGCTTGTTGTTGCAAAGCTTCGATTCGTTCAACACTATAAATACGTTTAACAAGCTTTGATAAAATAGCTGTCTGGTAACCAGAACCGGTGCCAATTTCCATCACTTTATCAAGAGGCCCGGCTTCCAATAAAGCCTCAGTCATGCGTGCAACAATGTAGGGTTGGGATATGGTTTGTCCATAACCAATTGGTAATGCCGTGTCTTCGTATGCCCTCGTTGCCATCGCTTCGTCTACAAATATATGGCGTGGTGTACTGCGCATAACCTCTAATAAGTTAAGATTTTGAATACCTTTTTCACGTAGCCGATCAATGAGGCGATCACGCGTTCGCTGCGAGGTCATACCAATACCTTGGTGGCGAGAATCATTCACTGACTCACACCTTCTAACCAGTTTGCCACAAGCTCTAGTGATTCATAATGGGTCATGTCGATCTGCAAAGGCGTGACCGAAATACTGCCATTAGCTAGCGCATGAAAATCAGTACCTGGGCCTGCATCTTGCTTTTCACCGGGTGGGCCTACCCAATAAATGGGGTTGCCACGTGGATCTTTATCACGGTATACCGGTTCGGCCTTGTGACGATGACCTAACCGAGTCGCAATAAAACCTTTAATTTCAGACCAAGGCAAGTCAGGAACGTTAATATTTAAAATTGTGTTAGCCGGCAAAGGTTTCTGTGAGAGTTGCTCAATAATAATTTGTACTGCTCTTGCTGCAGAGTCATAGTGTTTAAGTCTTTCGCCCGTAAGGGAAACCGCAATAGCGGGTAGGCCAAGAAAACGCCCTTCTACTGCAGCAGCCACAGTGCCTGAATAGAGCACATCATCGCCCATATTAGCCCCAGCATTGATCCCCGCAATTACCATATCCGGCTCTTTATCCAATAAACCGGTAATGGCCAAATGAACGCAGTCAGTGGGGGTGCCTTCCACGCTAATAAAGCCATTTTCTTTGGTGGTAGCGCGCAATGGGCTTTCTAACGTCAAGGAGTTACTCGCACCACTTCGGTTTCTATCCGGTGCTACAACGGTTAAATCAGCCTGAGCCTTAAGGGCTTGGTGAAGGCAAATAATTCCTTCGGCTTGATAGCCATCATCATTACTTAACAAAATACGCATAGAACCAGAATACCAGAAAACACTTATGCTAACATTATCATCAATTTAAGCTTGCATATATACAGAATATGGCTGATAAACCCAAAATCTCGAATGAAGACAAAGCACTGTTCCGTGAGAAATTCAGTGATGCTCGCAAGCTTAAGCAAAATAAGGTGCATCATGCCACCAAACCACTTAAACCGATTCCTGCTCAACGCATAGCAGATAACAAACAAGTACTAGATGATATGTTCTCGGATGAGAGCCATGCTGAAGAAATCGAAACAGGTGAGGAGTTATTGTTTGTCCGCGAGGGTGTGCAACATAAGCTGGTTAAACAGCTTCGACGTGGCCAACTCAGCGTCACTGCTGAGCTAGATTTGCATGGATACACGGTGAAAGAAGCGCGTGTTGGTTTAACTGAATTTCTTAAAGACTGTCGTCGCCATGGAGACCGTTGTGTACGGATTGTGCACGGCAAAGGTCATGGTTCACAACAAAAATTACCGGTGTTAAAGAACAAAGTGAATCAATGGTTACAACAACGTGATGAAATTTTAGCCTTTTGTTCAGCACGCCCTATTGATGGTGGTACCGGGGCAATTTATGTTTTGCTAAAGCGATTGTAATGTTCTGCATCGAATAACTCACGGATCACCGACGTAGCATAACAACCTGGTGGCAAACTAAAGCTCAGTTTTACGCCTGCGTCATTTTGCTCCACTTTAAAGTCTTGGGGAACCAGGCGAAGCGCACGACGCTCCATTTTTAAACCCGCTTTCTCCAACCCTTCACACCAATGTGGAAATTCTACCGGTAACTGCTCTTCAAGTATTTTTATTTCATTGCTAACAGGTAATTTTCCTTGGCCCCATAAGGGTGCTGTCGGATGAATTTCACCCGCATGAAGTCGTTGCGTTAACTCTTCATCCAACTCATCTACTGGGAAAAAACCACGCCGGCCTGTCCTCAGGCAAATGTCCCCTACCTGCAAAGAACTCCAGTTACCGCCAGTCACCCGTTCAGACAAAATATAATTAAACAGCAACGAACGCGCCGCTGATAAGTAGATGGCACGTTGATGGCGCTTAATTTTTTTCTTGCCTTCAAACATGGCAATAGCATTATTTAAATTATTACCGCCACGACCAAAGCGTTGTCTGGAAAAGAAATTAGGCACACCGCCTGTTTTTATTGCTTCAACACGATGCATTAATATTTGATTATCCACTTCAACGTCACGCACTTGAATCGTAAAGTGGTTACCTGATAATGTCCCACGACGGCATTTTTTAGCGTGTCGTTTCACCTCAAGTATTTCAATTTCATCTGATGCAATCGACTGCCAATCAGGTTCATCTTTTGTTGGCAAATGAACACTAAACCATTGCGTTGTTAATGCATGGCGATCTTTCATGCCAGCATAACTAACAGCCATTGATTTAACACCTGCTAATTTTTGTAGCTGCTTGGCAACAAAATCAGTATTGTTATGACGTTTACGAATCTTTAACCAAACATGTTCGCCACTTCCATCTGGTTCAACAAGTGGCAGCTCATCAACAATGTAATCTTCCGCATATTGGCGCAGAATCCCTTTTGCTAAAGGTCCACCGTAAGCATAAGGCGTTTGTAATGCAATCGCAAGACACTCGTCAATTGTTTTCATAAATATTCTGCACATATAAAAAAACTCCGCACAAAGGCGGAGTTTTAATTTTGACCATGATTTTTCAGTGAACTTAGCTTTTCTTTCTTGAAAAACCCAGGAATCCAAGCAACGCAGAACCGAACAACCAAGCTGCTGCCGGCACTGGAACTGCAGATACAACTAAATCAGCGTCATCAAAAAGAAGCTGTCCACCACCAGAAATTGATCCAGCACTAAAAAAAGAACTGACACTTGAACCATTGCCAAAGAATAAGGTAACAAATTCATTTCCGATTAAAAATGGAATTAAGCCCTCATCGACGAAGCTACCGTTCCAGCCACCATAATCCAAACCGGTGTAATTAAAACTTGAACCTGTTCCTACATTTAATCCAGACCAAGTCACCGTAAATGCACCTTGTGGGTGAGGCGAATTTGTAAAAGTGCCCGCTGGGTTGCCCAGTGAACCGATTGGTGGCAGTTCCCATATACCAGAAGCAGGACTTCCAGAATCTGCAACAAAATCAATCTGCACGCCAACTAAGGTTTCAGAATGTTGGTTGGTTGCTGAGCCATTTTGAGCAAAGCTACCATAGTTAAACGTACCGATAGTGGCTGCGTTTGCATTAATGCTCAGCGCCAATAATGCGAAAATTACATTAGATTTTATAAACTTAGACATAGCATATCCCTACTTAGTGATTAAATTTACTGACGAAATCTTAGTTATAACAAAAACTAACAGCTTTTAAATTATCAGTATATGACCCGATCGGGCTATTTTGAAAATGCTGGAAATTTAATGGATTAATTGAGCAAAACAATCACCATCGCGGCAATGCCTTCACCGCGACCAGTGAACCCAAGATTTTCTGTTGTTGTTGCTTTTACATTCACGCAATTAATATCAACATTGCAATCACTCGCGATATGCTGACACATACCAGCAATATAGTTTGCCAATTTTGGTGCTTGCGCAATAATCGTGCAGTCGATATTTACGACACTCAGATTTTTATCAATTAGTAATGCCATGACATCACGAAGCAGTTGTCGACTGTCTGCACCAGAATAAGCCGGATCAGTGTCTGGAAAGTGGCGGCCGATGTCACCTAATGCCGCCGCGCCTAATAAGGCATCACATAGTGCATGCAACAAAACGTCTGCATCAGAGTGTCCAGCAAGACCTTTTTCATAAGGAACTGTCACGCCACCCAAAATTAATGGTCGGTTTTCAACCAATGCATGGACATCAAAACCTTGACCAATTCGCATCACTTACTTCCTTTGATTTAAATAAAATTCAGCTAGTGCTAAATCTTCCGGCCGCGTAATTTTTATGTTATCTGAACAACCTTCAAGCATTAACGGTGCGTAACCTGCATGTTCTATTGCTGAAGCATCATCCGTTACTATATATCCGTCAACTAACGCGTTACTTAGCGCTTTGTGTAACATACCGTAGCGAAACATTTGCGGTGTTAAAGCTCGCCATAGATGATCACGATCAACCGTTTCCTCTACCACGTTAACAGAGTCAGTTTTTTTAACCGTATCGTGAACAGGAATACCGAGTAAGCCCCCGACAGGATGGGTAGCCATCGTAATTAATAATTTATCCAGATCGTGTTTGTCTAAACAGGGTCGTGCCGCATCATGAACTAACACCCAATCATCCTCTTCGGCTAGTTCGTCGAGCGCTTTCATTGCATTCAGCACCGAATGACAACGCTCTTCTCCCCCTTTCACTGTTATAACTGGTCGTTCTGTCCTAAAGCTTAACGTTGGCCAATAACTATCATACTCGGCAATCGCAATGACCACTCCGCTAATACGCGGATGATGAGTAAAGCGTTCTAACGTATGTTCAAGAACCGTTTTGCCATTGATCTTTAGATATTGTTTAGGACAGTCGGTGTTCATTCTTGCGCCGATACCGGCCGCAGGAATAATTACCCAGAATTTTTGCTCGACAACTGTCATTTAGATTTTGCATCCGGATCCTCAGACTCATCATGCTCAATGACTTGAAAGAAGGTCTCATCTTTTTTGATCATGCCCAGTTCATTTCGCGCACGTTCTTCGATAGCACCAAGGCCTTGTTTAAAATCTCTGACCTCAGCTTCTAATGCGGCATTACGTTCACTAAGACGTTTATTCTCGGCTTGTTGTTTTTCAATTTTCTGCTGCAGTTGATGTACTTCCGCAAGACTCCCCTCACCAACCCATAGGCTCACCTGCAAGGTAATGAATAACACTAGTAAACCAGCCAGGAGCAATTTCATGCTTATTGGGAAGCCCGCCTCTCACATTTAAATAAACTTAAAAGCACCCTTTCCAGCATACGTTGCTTTTTCACCAAGCGCTTCTTCAATGCGTAACAATTGATTATATTTAGCAATACGATCCGTACGTGAAAGCGAACCTGTCTTAATTTGGCCGCTCGCTGTTGCCACAACAATATCTGCAATCGTGGTATCTTCAGTTTCGCCAGAGCGATGTGACACAACTGCGGTATAACCTGCATCATGTGCCATTTTAATTGCCGCAAAGGTTTCTGTTAGCGTACCAATTTGGTTAACCTTAATCAGAATTGAATTTGCAATTGATTTATCAATACCCTCTTGCAAAATCTTTGTATTAGTGACAAACAGATCATCGCCAACCAGTTGTACTTTATCGCCCAGTTTTTCGGTGAGTAATTTCCAACCATCCCAATCACCTTCATCAAGGCCGTCTTCAATAGAAAGAATTGGGTACTTGTCACACCAGTCTGCCAGATAATCGACAAATTCAGCTGATGTTAATGAACGCCCATCTGAGGCCAGTACATATTTACCCTCTTTATAAAATTCAGAGCTAGCAGCATCAATACCTATGTAAATATCTTCACCTGCTTTGTAACCGGCTGCTTCAATCGCTTCTAGAATCACTTGAATTGCTGATTCATTAGATGGCAAGTCTGGCGCAAAACCACCTTCATCACCTACGGCTGTATTCAAGCCTTTCTTTTGCAGTACTGATTTCAATGCGTGGAAGACTTCCGTACCATAACGCACTGCTTCAGAAAGACTTGGTGCGCCCACAGGCATAATCATGAATTCTTGGATATCAACACTGTTATCCGCGTGTTCGCCACCATTGATGATATTCATCATTGGTACTGGCATCGAATATTTGCCAGTGCACAGATATTCGTACAGTGGCTGACCTAATTGAATAGCAGCCGCTTTAGCAACAGCCATTGAAACAGCCAAGAGTGCATTTGCACCTAAACGGCCTTTGTTTTCTGTGCCATCAAGCGTAATCATTTTCTCATCAATCGCTTGCTGTTCATTGGCAGCCATACCGATTAACGCATCAGCAATTTCACCATTGACGTTGGCAACGGCTTTCATAACACCTTTGCCGCCAAACTGACTCTTATCTCCGTCACGCAGCTCAACAGCTTCACGTGAACCAGTTGATGCGCCAGATGGCACAGAAGCGCGTCCCATGACGCCTGATGTTAAAGTTACATCGACTTCAACTGTTGGGTTACCACGTGAGTCAATGATTTGACGTGCGTGAATGCTTGCAATACTCATATCATCTGCCATGTTGCAGAATCTCCAATCTATAAATTAAAAAAACGTTAAATAACGGTTATGTTAACCGTTGTTACATATTGTCTTCTGCAAAACCAGCAGCTTTTACACCCCGATCAATTTGTAGAAGTACTTCAAATAATTCTTTCATACGATCAAGTGGCCAAGAATTTGGACCATCGCTTAATGCTTTTTCAGGATCAGGATGTGTTTCCATAAATAACCCCGAGACACCGGCGGCCACTGCGGCACGAGCAAGCACTGGCACATGTTCACGCTGGCCACCTGAACAGCTTCCTTGACCGCCCGGTAATTGCACTGAGTGCGTGGCATCAAAGACAACGGGGCAATTTGTATCACGCATAACAGCGAGGCCACGCATATCAGATACTAAATTATTGTAACCGAATGATACCCCTCGATCACACACCATAATTTGATCATTCCCGGTTGCTGTGGCTTTATCCACGACATTCTTCATGTCCCACGGTGCAAGAAACTGACCTTTCTTAATATTAACGGGCAGGCCTTGCGAAGCAACAGCTTGAATAAAGTTGGTTTGCCGGCAAAGAAAGGCTGGCGTTTGTAATAAATCTACAACTGCGGCCACTTCGTTTAATGGCGTGTCTTCATGAACGTCCGTGACAACGGGTACACCAATTTGATCTTTCACTGCTTGTAAAATACGTAATCCCTCTTCCATGCCTAAACCTCGAAAGCTGGAATGAGATGAGCGGTTCGCTTTATCAAACGATGATTTATAAATAAAAGGGATACCTAGATCGTCAGTGAGCTCTTTTAACTTTCCTGCCGTATCCAAAGCCATTTGTTCACTTTCAATAACACAGGTTCCTGCTAATAAAAACAGTGGTTGGTCTAATCCGACCTCAAATCCACATAATTTCATGCTACGTCCTTCTTGTTAGCCTGACTGGCTAAATGTTCACGTGCGGCTTTTATGAAGCCAATAAATAACGGATGTCCATCACGTGGTGTCGAGGTAAATTCTGGGTGGAACTGGCACGCAACAAACCATGGATGATCTTCAATCTCAACCACTTCAACTAACTTACCATCAACTGACTTACCGGCGATAAGTAAACCTGCTTTTTCTAACTGTTCAAGGTAACCATTATTAAATTCATAACGATGACGGTGGCGTTCAACAATCACATCTGCGTTGTACATTTGATGGCAACGACTATTCTCGGCAAGTTTACACTTCTGCCCACCCAGACGCATGGTTCCCCCCTTGTCAGAGTTCTCATCTCGCTGCTCTAGCTCACCATCTTTGTTCAGCCATTCGGTAATTAAGGCGATGACCGGATGTGGCGTGCTCGTATCGAACTCGGTACTGTTAGCATTTTCAAGGCCGGCCATGTTGCGCGCAAACTCAATGACCGCGACTTGCATACCTAAGCAAATTCCAAAATAAGGAATCTTATTTTCACGTGCATATTGAGCGGTGCGAATTTTACCTTCAACGCCACGTTCACCAAAACCACCGGGAACCAAAATGGCATCCATACCGGCAAGGCTGCTTCCATCATTTGCTTCGATGTCTTCAGCATCAAAATAAGTAATATTCACTTTCGTATGTGTATGCATACCAGCATGAATAAGCGACTCAGATAAAGACTTGTATGACTCAGTGAGATCGACGTATTTTCCGACCATGGCAACATTAACTTCGGCTTCAGGACTGTCCATAGCATTGGTCACAGCATCCCACTGACTTAAATCAGCCGGTTTTACATCCATTTGCATTTTTTCAACGACAATATCGTCCATACCTTGTTCATGCAGCGCACGTGGAATTTTATAAATACTGTCAATATCGACTGCTGAGATAACTGCGCGTTCAGCAACATTGGTAAACAATGCGATCTTTTGGCGATCTTCAGCGGACATTGGCTTTTCTGAACGGCACATCAAAATATCAGGTTGAATACCAATACTGCGTAGTTCTTTTACCGAGTGCTGAGTTGGTTTAGTTTTCACTTCACCCGCCACAGCAATATAAGGCAATAAAGTTAAGTGTAGAAACAAACTATGCGTATGCCCTAGTTCAACCCCTAACTGACGGATAGCTTCAAGGAATGGCAGAGATTCGATATCGCCAACCGTGCCACCAATTTCAACCATTGCAACATCTGCATCACCTGCACCGGCAATAATGCGACGCTTTATTTCATCCGTAATATGCGGAATAACTTGAACGGTTCCACCGAGATATTCACCGCGACGCTCTTTTCGTAAAACACTGTCATAAACCTGACCCGTGGTGAAGTTATTACGTTTACGCATGGTAGTGCGAACAAAGCGTTCGTAATGCCCTAGATCAAGATCGGTCTCAGCACCATCTTCCGTGACATAGACCTCACCGTGCTGAAATGGGCTCATTGTGCCAGGATCAACGTTGATATACGGATCCAGCTTCATCATGGTGACTTTCAAACCACGTGTTTCAAGGATTGCACCTAATGAGGCAGAGGCAATACCCTTCCCTAATGAAGAAACTACGCCGCCTGTAATAAATATAAATCTGGTCATTTAATGGAAATCCCGTCGAATTAGTGAGCAAAAATTGCATTGCTGGACGGGATTACATGTTACCAGTACCCTTACGAATACTCAATGAGCGCGGAGGCTTCTAGGCAAAGTATTTATTAATTAATCCAACAATCAGTCGCTTGGGTGCATATTAGCCGGCGGGTCGCCATTCCAGTTCAAACCCCGCCATTTCGCCTGAGGCGGCAAAGGGCTCGCAGACACATAACCCCGGGATAGCGGCAAGTTCATCACCAACGTAAACAAGAGGCGTTCTTTTACGTTGCCAAGGTGGAATACCTGCTTCTTGAAACAGCTTTTTCAGGCTTGTATGGCCGGCTTTACCCGCCACCTGACAACGCTCACCGCCACGCCGGTATTTTAAGGTGGCTGCTTGCCTGATATTTACCCCATTTCCAGTGACCGAGCGTGATAACAGGGTTCCTGAAGAGTCCGGTAAAACTACTGCTTGGCCAGGATGCCAGTCCAGGATTAAGTTACTGTCAACCTTCTTGAGTGGCGACATTGCGTAGAGACGGTCTCGATAGCGACGCACTTCACATCCCCGCCATGAAACACATGGATTTCTATCTTCAGCGGCGTTAATCGCTTCATACTGTAATTGAGCAAGTTTTTTTGCCGAAGGTGGTTGCATGCCCTGCTTTTCTAACCAAAAACGCAATAAATTACGTTGCCGGATTACAGATAGCTCGCGTAAGCCTGAAATAATCAACGTGCCCGCTGCTTCAATCAGTTTTTCGCTATCTTGCTCGGCTAACTCAGCAAGCAGCTGCTGCGCTTCTGCTTGCTGAGTAGCAACTCTTAGCACAGTGGCATCAAGCGATGGCCAGCGCTCGCGCAACAGTGGCATGACATCCAGTCTTAATAGATTTCGATCATAACGGCGCTGTTCATTTGAGGGATCATTGATCCATTCCAGTGAATGATCTGTAGCGTAGTTTTGTAGGCTTTTGTAACTAATATTTAATAACGGTCGATACAGGTGTCCTTTTCCTAACTGGGTAAGTTCAGGCATCGCCGATAAACCACGGGTTCCTGCTCCACGTAGTAATTGCAAAAAAACTGTTTCACTTTGATCGCGCTCATGTTGAGCCGTTAGCATCACGTCATTTTTAGACATTAGCGTTTTAAATGCAGCATAACGCGCAGTGCGCGCAGCCGCTTCCGGACTTTCACCTTTGTTTGCTGTTGCATCTACTTGGAGCACAGTTAAAGAAATGTCATACCTGTGACAAACGGCTTTACAATGCGTTGCCCAAGCCTGGGACTCAGCCTGCAAACCATGTTCAACATAAACTGCCTTAACAGTGGCATCCATGTTTTCTCTACACTGAGCAATGGCATGCAATAAAACATGAGAATCCATCCCGCCGCTAAAGGCGACCCAAAAACAAGAAGGTTTTACATTTAAACGTGAACTGCATGAGCGAAGGGCTTCATGCAATTGCAAGGATGTAAATGACATGGGAGTGTCTTACTGTTCCTGATAATTACCAATGCTGGATAACCGTTCGTAGCGTTGTTCTAATAAACGGTCAATTGGCATCAGCGCAATACCATCAAGTGATTCGATGAGTGAATGTTTTAGTGTCCGTGCCATCGCATCCATATCACGATGCGCACCACCTAAGGGTTCAGGGATAATTGAGTCAATTAATTCTAATTCTTTCAAACGTTGTGCCGTAATACCCATCGCCTCTGCTGCATCTGCAGCTTTTTCTGCACTCTTCCAAAGAATGGAAGCACAACCTTCAGGCGAAATAACCGAGTAAGTGCTGTATTGCAGCATTTGCAAACGATCACCAACACCAATTGCCAGCGCACCACCAGAGCCGCCTTCACCGATCACCGTACAAACAATGGGAGTCTTTAGGTCAGAGAGCACAAATAGATTGCGCGCAATCGCTTCACTTTGGCCACGCTCTTCTGCACCAATACCGGGGTATGCACCAGGTGTGTCAATAAAAGTTAAAACTGGTAACGAAAATCGTTCAGCCATTTCCATTAAACGCAATGCTTTACGGTAGCCTTCAGGTCTTGGCATTCCAAAATTACGTTTAATTTTTTCCTTGGTATCACGACCTTTCTGCTGACCAATGATCATCACTGGGCGATCATCAAGACGTGCAACACCACCAACGATGGCATGATCGTCTGCGTAGGCGCGATCACCATGAAGTTCTTCAAAATCATCAAAGATACGTTCAATGTAATCGAGGGTATATGGTCGCTGAGGATGGCGCGCAAGTTGCGACACCTGCCATGCATCAAGGCTGCTAAAAATAGATTCCGTTAAGGAGCGACTTTTATCTTGCAAGCGCTGTATTTCATCACTGATATTAATTTCAGTGTCATCACCTACATAACGGAGCTCTTCGATTTTTGCTTCAAGCTCAGCAATAGGTTGTTCAAATTCCAAAAAATTCATGTCCATAACTGTAAAATACCGGATATTAGCGTAAAGGGCAAAATACGCTGTAATTAATAAATAAGTTCGACTTGGTCATTCCCTGCCAACTTTCGTAGTTGGTGTAATAATTCATCAGTTGGGCGAATACGCCATTCTTCACCTAAAAGCAATCGAGTCGATAAGTCAGCACGTTGATAATCAATGCAAACAGGACACTGACCATTTTTAAATGGGGTTAGCACTTGCTCTAATGACTCTACAAAGCCATTTCCGGCCTTATCCGCTGGAACTCGAATAATCAGTTGCCGCGAATAATTTTCTCGTGCCTGATCGATATCATAAATCTGCGTAGCGCGCAGCCTCAAACCACCGCTGTAATCATCTTCTGTAACAGGCCCCTTAATAACTAACAAACGGTCTTTGCCTATCAAGTCTTGGAACTGCGCATAAACATCTGTAAATGCAGCCACCTCCAAGCGACCGCTACGATCATCTAATGTCAGAAAACCGATTCGACCGCCACTTTTTGTGTTTCGGGTTTGAATCGCAACCACTAGGCCTGCGACGGTTTGCTCTTGTTTGTTCCGAGACGGCTGCACATCGACTAACCGTGTTGTAATAAATCGACTCAATTCTTTTTGGTATTGCGTAATAGGATGCCCAGTTAAATACAACCCTAGCGTTTCTTTCTCATATTCAAGTCGTAATTTTTCTGTCCAATCTTCTTGTTCATCAAATGAAATAACTTGTTCGTGCTCGACAGCACCGCCAAACATGTCGTCTTGACCACGCGCTTGATCCTTGAGGTATTGCTCAGCACTTTTTAAGGCAAGCTCTAGAGATGCCATTAATGTGGCGCGGTTAGGCCCAAGGCCATCCAATGCGCCAGCCCGCACCAATGCTTCTAACACCCGACGGTTTAATTTTCGTGAGTCAATACGCCGACAAAAATCAAACACATCACTGAACAAACCATTTTCAGTACGTTCAAGAATGACACTTTCAAGTGCGCCTTCGCCAACACCTTTAATAGCACCTAACCCATAAAAAACTTCGTCCTCGCCGTTTGACTTAAACATGTAGTCACAAGTATTTACATTAGGTGGTAATACTTTTAATTTCATCGTGCGACATTCATCAATTAATGTCACGACTTTGTCTGTGTTATCCATATCAGAAGAAAGCACCGCCGCCATAAAAGCAGCAGGATAATGCGTTTTTAACCATGCGGTTTGATATGACACCAGCGCATAAGCTGCCGAATGCGATTTATTAAAACCATAACCAGCAAATTTTTCCATTAAGTCAAAAAGATCACCAGCTTTTTTCTCATCAAAGCCCAGCTCACTTGCACCTGACATAAATATACTGCGCTGCTTGGCCATTTCTTCAGGTTTTTTCTTACCCATTGCACGACGTAACAGATCTGCACCACCCAAAGAATAGTTGCCGATAATCTGGGAAATTTGCATTACTTGTTCTTGATAGACGATGACTCCGTAGGTCGGACCCAATACTTCCTCAAGTTCTGCAAAAGGGTACGTTACCTTTGCACCGTGTTTACGGTTAATGAAATCATCAACCATGCCTGACTCAAGCGGGCCAGGCCGAAACAAAGCGACCAGCGCAATGATTTCTTCAAAGTTATCTGGTTGAAGTTTTTTTATTAACTCCTTCATTCCCCGGGATTCAAGTTGAAACACTGCGGTCGTTTCACAGCGCTTTAACAACGCAAAGGTTTCAGGGTCATCTGTTGTTAACTGATCTAATACCAATAAAGGTTCACCCGCGCGTTCCCGCTCTCGGTTAACTGTTTTCACTGCCCAATCAATAATAGTTAATGTCCGTAGCCCCAAGAAATCGAACTTAACCAACCCTATTGATTCAACATCATCTTTATCTAGTTGCGATACAATGCTTTCAGAACCTTGCTCACAGTACAACGGCAAGAAATCGGTTAATTCTGTCGGTGCAATCACTACACCACCAGCATGTTTACCGGCATTTTTTGTAATACCTTCCAAAGAAAGTGCTAATTCGATAAGACCGTGTACTTCGTCGTCTTGCTCATAACGTCGACGAAGTTCTTCTTCCTGCTCTAACGCCTTTTTTAATGTGATACCAATTTCAAAAGGAATTAACTTTGCAATAGGATCAACAAACCCATAGGGGTGCCCCAAAGCACGACCGGCATCGCGTATCACCGCTTTTGCGGCCATCGTCCCATAGGTAATGATTTGAGACACTTTATCTCGACCATATGTACGCGCGACATAATCAATTACGCGATCTCGCCCTTCCATACAAAAGTCAACATCGAAATCTGGCATTGACACACGTTCAGGGTTAAGGAAACGTTCAAATAACAAATCGTATTCAATCGGATCCAGATCAGTAATATACAGTGCATAGGCAACAATTGAGCCAGCACCTGAACCACGCCCGGGTCCTACAGGCACATCATTGTTTTTTGCCCATTTAATAAAATCCGCAACAATTAAGAAATAACCTGGGAAACCCATGTTAATAATGACGCCAAGTTCTACTTTTAAGCGTTCAAAATATTCCGCACGTTTCTCTGCACTAAATTCACCATGAATTAATTGCAACTGTTCTATACGTTTTTCCAGCCCTTTCTCAGACTCTAAAGTTAAAAACTGATTGATATCGAGCCCTGGCGGAACAGGGAAATCAGGTAGAAAATAAGTGCCTAGCTTAAGCTCAATATTACAACGCTTGGCAATCAGTACCGTGTTTTCAATTGCTTCCGGGATGTCAGAAAATAATTCGCACATTTCTTCTGCGCTACGCAAATATTGTTGATTACTATATAAATGTGGTCGACGTGAATCATTTAATGCATGGCCATCATGAATACAAACACGCGCTTCGTGCGCATCAAAATCCTTTTTATTGGTAAAGCGAACGTCATTAGTCGCAACTACTGGTATTTTTTTCTTTTCAGCTAGACTCATTGCCGCATGCAGGTAACGTTCTTCATGTTCTCGCCCAGTACGCTGTAACTCAAGATAAAAACGATCAGGAAACAACTCAGACCACTCGTCTAATAAATTAGCGGCTTGGCTAATATCTTCGCTGAGCAATGCTTGTCCAATATCACCATTACGACCTGCTGAAAGTGCAATTAACCCATCAGTAAAACCTGCTAACCACTGTTTTTCTATCATTGGGATACCACGGTGCTGCCCTTCCATATAGCTGCGAGTGATAAGCCGGTTAATATTTAAATAGCCTTCGTGGTTTTGACAAAGCAAAACTATGCGTGAAGGAGGAATGCGCTCAGTTTCCGGATGAATTAGTATTTCTGCCCCAACAATAGGCTTTATGCCTGCCGCCATCGCTGCACGATAAAACTTAACCATTGCAAATAAGTTAGATTGGTCTGTTAATGCAACCGCTGGCATGTCTGATGCAGCAATCGCTTTCATCAATGGCTTTATGCGCACCAACCCATCCACCAACGAAAATTCGGTGTGTAGATGTAAATGAACAAAATCTTGCGCCATCAGTTCCTCAAATCAACGCTGGTTAATGATTTTTGCTACAGGGGAAAAGCTGCGCCGATGTATAGGAGTGACACCTAAATCTTGCAACGCCTGCATATGAACTTTTGTAGGGTAGCCCTTATGTGAAGCAAAACCATAACCAGGGTACTCAACATCCATTTCAAGCATTTCTGAATCGCGTGCAACTTTTGCGATAATTGACGCTGCACTTATACAGGCTACTTTTTGATCACCTTTAACAATGGCCTCACTACTACATGTTAAATCAGGACATCGATTACCATCAATTTGAGCATGGTCAGGTTGAATCGATAAACCCTCAACAGCACGGCGCATAGCTAATAAGCTTGCATGAAGAATATTAATGTCATCAATTTCTTCAATTTCGGCACGGCCTATTGACCAACTCAAGGCTTTTTCACGTATTTCGACATCTAATTTATTTCGTTTGGCCTCAGATAGTTTTTTTGAATCGGCTAAACCTTCAATGAATTTTGACGGATCAAGAATAACTGCTGCAGCAACAACAGGACCGGCTAACGGGCCTCGACCAACTTCATCAACCCCGGCAATAAGAATGGTATTTGCTTCAGACATTGCTTTCTTTCATTGTTTTATTAACCACCTCTAGCACTGCCTGTGCTGCTTGCTTATCTGTATCTTGTCTTAGGGTATGGTGTATTTCTGTAAAGCGATTCATTATTTGTTTTACCTCATCGGGATTATCTAAATAATGAAGTAATTTCTCCCCCATTACTTCAGGCTTTGCTGCTTTTTGGACATATTCAGGCACTAATGTCTCACCTGCTAATAAATTTGGTAATGAATAGTTTTTAACTTTAATCCACATTTTCAAAATAAAGTAATTTAACCATGAAAGTTGATACGCAACGACCATAGGACGCTTAACCAACATTGCTTCTAAAGTAGCCGTACCTGATGCCATTAAGATAGCATCAGCTGCGCCCATCACCTCACGCGCTTGTCCGTCAATAAAAGTGATTTGTAGCTGTTCTGCTAACTCTCCACCTAGTTGAATAAATACATCTCGCACAATTTGCGAAGCGAACGGTACAACAAATTTAATGTCTTTTCGTTGTTGATGACAGTAGTTAGCCGTATTTAAAAATGTTTTTGCAAGATATTTTACTTCACTAATTCGACTACCTGGCAACATCGCAATAATCGTAGCTTCCTCAGGTAAGCCTAGATTAATCCTTGCTGCCGCTTTATCTGTTGCCAGAGGAATTTGATCTGCAAACGGATGACCAACGAATTTTACCGGTACATTATGAGCCTGATAAAACTCCGTTTCAAACGGGAACAGTGTTAAAACGCAATCAACCGCACGGGCAATTTTTTTCACCCGATAACGTCGCCACGCCCAAACTTGCGGACTCACATATTGAATAGTTGGAATACCGGCTTGGCGAAGTTGTTCAAGCAAGGTTAGATTAAAGTCTGGTGCATCAATACCGATAAAAGCAGCCGGCGGGTTAGCAATAAAACGGTCTCGAAGTTGATTACGAATTGCTCTCAACTCCCGGTAATGCGCAAAAGCATCAACCAAACCAATAATTGATAATTTTTCAGCTGGAAACAGGGCTATACAACCTTGCTCTATCATATGCGGGCCAGCAATACCTTCAGCTTCTAAATCTTTAACTGATTCGTGAAGCGCTTTAAGCATGCCTGCGCCAAGCAAGTCTCCTGATGACTCTCCTGCAACAAGACCAATTCGCATACGCTACCTTACTATGCTGCGTTCAGCGTTACAGATGAACTCAACAAAATTATTAACTTCCGGACACTTTTCTTTCTGTGACCGTAGTTGCTTGATGGCATCCGTCAATTTCATACCAGAAGTATAAACATCACGATATGCATTTTTTAATTCTTTAATCGCACTCGTTTCAATACCTCGGCGTTTCAAACCTACACTATTTAGCCCACGTGCATCGGCAGGATTACCCGTAACAATAATATACGGCGGAACATCTTTATTAACACCGCTACCCATTCCACAAAAACTGTATGCGCCCACTTTGACAAACTGATGAATTAATGCAAAACCGCCTAACGTGACATAGTCTTGAATCACTACATGGCCGCCTAATGAAGCACCATTTGCAAAGATCACATGACTACCTACCTGACAATCATGCGCAATATGCGAATAGGCCATTATAAAATTATCATTACCTAATCGCGTTACCTCGCCCCCATGTATCGTTCCTCGACTCATTGTGCAGCTTTCGCGAATAATATTGTTATCACCAATCTCTAGCCGAGTTGGTTCACCTTTATAACTAACATCCTGAGGTTCTTCACCTAACGAAGTAAATTGAAATATTTTATTCTGTTTGCCAATGGTAGTGGGACCATTGATAACAACATGAGGACCAATCCAGGTCCCCTCACCAATTGTCACATCTGCTCCAATGATAGAAAAAGGGCCAACGCTCACGCCCTCGGCTAAACTGGCCGAGTCACTAATAATTGCCTGTTTGCTAATTAAACTCATACGCCTCTTTGTGCACACATAATTTCAGCGCTTGACACTAATTTCCCGTCAACTTTTGCTTCTGCGTTAAACTTCCAAATACCGCGTTTTTCTTTAATTACATCCACTGTCATAATAAGCTGATCGCCCGGGCTCACTGGCGCTTTGAACCGTGCTTTATCAATGCCAACTAAATAATAAAGAGAGTCCCCATCCGGGCGTTGTTCTGTTGTTATGTAAGACAAAATGCCTGTTGCTTGGGCCAACGCTTCCATAATGAGTACGCCAGGCATCACAGGATGATGGCTGAAATGGCCTGTAAAGAACTCTTCGTTATAGGTTACATTTTTAAGTGCCGTTAATGTTTTACCTGGTGTGTAATCTAATACCCGATCAATGAGTAAAAATGGGTATCGATGGGGTAAATGCTTCATTACCTCGTGAATGTCTAAACTCGGCATACAAAACCTCTATTAAGTATTCGCTACTTATTCTTTATTATTAAAGTCTTTCTCGATTCGTTTTAACCGCTTAGCGATATCATCTAACTGCGTGAAACGTATAAAATTACGGTGCCACTTTGCATTTTTCTGCAATGGTGTCCCAGAAGAATACGCGCCAGGTTCTAAGATAGATTGTGTCACTAAAGATGTTGCGGTAATGTGAACATTGTCTACTATTTCAAGTTGCCCTGTAATACCTACTCCACCAGCAATGGTGCAGTGCTGTCCAATCACTGTACTTCCTGCAATGCCAACACATCCGGCAATTGCGGTATGATCACCAATACGAACATTATGTGCAATTTGGATTTGGTTATCTAACTTAACCCCATTACCTATCACCGTATTGTCGAGTGCGCCTCGATCAATCGTTGTATTAGCACCAATTTCAACATCATCGCCTATTTCAACAATGCCTAATTGTGGGATCTTAATCCAGCGCCCTTCATTATTTACCATGCCGAAACCATCACTTCCGATCACAGCACCTGAATAAATTATGGCGTTTCTACCGACGATCGTTTCATCGTGTAAGGTGACATGAGCATGCAGTTTTGAGTTTTTGCCGATTAAGCAATTTTCACCAATAACACATGATGCACCAACCACCACTCCCGCTTTGATCTGAACACCTGACGCAATAACAGATTGAGCACCAATATAAGCACTGCTATCAATATTTGCAGTTGGATCAACACTTGCATCTGGGTGTATACCTGACATAACGGGCAACGGGTTTAATTTTTCTGCAATCAAAGCAAAGGCTAATAATGGATTACTTACCACTATAAAATTTGTCGATATTAATCCGGCATGTTCTTCTGAAATAATAATGGCACCAGCCTGGGAATTCAAAAGTGCTTGTTTGTATTTTCCGCCAGTATAAAAACTGAGTTGCCGAGGACCGGCTGACTGAAGCGATGCCACATTATCGATAACACAACTAGCGTCACCTTCTACTCTACCACCGACAATGCTAGCCAGTTCTTCAAGTGTATGTGACACAATAATTCCCGTTGTTTTTAATTCCCAGCTTTTGCTTCCGCTTGAAGACGTTTTAGAATCTTCTTAGTGAGATCAATTTTTGGGTTAGCATATGCAATGCCTTCATAAAGAATCAAATCAAAATTTTCTTCTTTACCTATTTTTGTGATTGCATCATTTACAAAACGTAATAACTTGCCACGCTCTTCATTACTACGGAAAGTTCTATCTTCACGAAGCTCATCAGAACCTCTACGTAATTCACGCTTGCGACTCACAATGTCACGTTCCAATTTACGTCGCTCAGACTCTGCCATAATGGCACCATCACGACGAATTTTATCTTCTAAACCTTTAATAGATTTCTGCTCTCTTAAAAGTTTATCGTTACGTGTCGAAAATTCTTGTTCCAATCTCTGCAATGCAACTTTAGATTGTGGCGCTTCTTCAAGTAAGCGATTAGGGTTGACGACACCTATACGTAGCTCCTGCGCGACCGCAAAGCTAGTCAACGATGTTAACATTAATGCACAAATTGTCTTTTTCAATATATTCAATGTCCTACTCCGATATTTCGGTCTATTTTCACAGTTTAGCACATCAGAATCCGCTACCGAAGTTAAACTGGAATGTCTTGGTGTCATCATTTTGCTGATCATTGAACGGGGCAGCAAGGCTAACGCTTAAAGCGCCAAAAGGTGAAAGCCATGTGACACCCAAACCGGCTGAGAAACGGATATTATCCACTGCAAATTCTTCATCATCACTTCCCGAACCAAATACATTACCACCATCAATGAAGGTGCTAAAACGCCAAGCATTTGCATCTTTTACAAAAGGAACAGGGAAAATTAACTCAACACTACCAACTAGCTTCAGATCGCCCCCAATCGGGTCATCATTGTTAACCCCGCCCACAATGCGTGGCCCTAAAGTGTTTGCTTCATAGCCACGTACTGAACCATTACCACCCACAAGGAAATTCTCAAAGAACGGAAGTACGGGTGTGTCTGAATAGCCATCACCATACCCAATTTCACCTCGAGCACTCAATGTGAGGTTACGCGTCAGTGGGATAAAACGTTGAGCAGAATAATTAAGTTTATAATATTCTAAATCACTACCTGGTAGAGAAAGCTCGGCGCTAACGCGTTGCAAACTACCTTTAGTCGGGAATATAAGTCTATTACGTGTATCTTGTGCATATGCTCCGGTCAAAACAAAACTGTCAAATGTTGCTTTTTTTGAACCCGTTACAGCTGTCGCATCGAAACTATCATCCAGCACAGCGAGAGAGTCCCTGAATCGTTGTGGCGTACTACTGGTGGTGTTAATTACATCGCGTTGATAATTAAATTGAACTGTAAAACGTTCAATATCCGTAATCGGTATACCAAAGGACACGCCTGCACTCAGTAAATCAGAAGAGTAGCTTGCCAGGTTAGCTTCATCCGCATCACGTTGTCGGAAAGAAGCATTAAAACCACGGCTGACACCGTCTTCAGTGTAGTAAGGGTTGGTGTACGCAAAGCGGTAAACACGATTTGTTTCACTATTATCAAAACCAACACTTACACGCTTACCACTACCGAGAAAGTTATTCTGCGCGACACTCGCATTGAAGATAACACCTTGAGAGTCCGAGAAACCGACACCTGCCAGTAAATTACCAGAAGCACGCTCTTTTACTTTGTAATTAACATCGACTTGATCAGTCGTACCAGGAACAGCCGGCGTTTCAACTTCAACCTCTTCAAAATAACCTAGTTGTCGTAAGCGCCGCTGTGACGTCTCAATATTCTCAGTTGACACCCACGCGCTTTCAAACTGACGCATTTCTCGGCGTAAAACTTCGTCGCGTGTTTGAGTGTTGCCGGAGAAATTAACCCTTCTAGCGTAAACGCGCTTACCAGGATCAATAAAGAACGTAAGGTTTACTTCTTTTTTATCATCAATAATTTCTGGTACAACATTTACGTTAGCAAACGCATACCCATTATTGCCTAATTGCTTTGAAATATTTTCACTTGTTTTCGTTGTGCTGCGGCGTGAAAAAGTATCGCCCTTTTGTATCGTAACAAGCGGGAATAGTTTTTCTTTTTCTACTACTAATTCACCAGCTAGCTTAACTTTATTAACGGTGAATTGATCGCCTTCAGTAATGTTAATGGTAATAAAGACATCTTTACGATCAGGTGTAATTGAAACTTGAGTTGATTCAATATTGAAGTTAACGTAACCGCGGTTTAAATAATAAGAACGCAGCGATTCAAGATCCCCTGCCAATTTTTGCTTAGAATACTGATCATTACCTGTATAAAAAGAAAATAGTGTAGGAGTACTTAGCGCAAATTCATCTAATAGCGTTTCATCATCAAATGCTTTATTGCCTACTACATTTATCTGATGGATTTTTGCAACAATCCCTTCTGCTACATCAATCGTCACGCCAACACGGTTTCGTTCCAGCGGCGTCACTGTTGTTTCTAACTTAACCCCGTACTTTCCTTGACTGAAATAAATTCGACGCAGTTCTTGCTCAACTTTATCAAGCAACGACTTGTCAAATGTTCTCCCAACGGCAAAACCAATTTCTTTCAAACCGGCATTTAGCGCTTCATCTTCTATCGAACTATTACCGTTAATGTTAATAGTTGCAATTGCTGGTCGTTCAACAACGTAAACAATTAAAACACCGCTTTCTTTTTCAAGCCTTACATCCTTAAAAAAACCGGTTTTGAATAGTGCTCGAATTACGTCACCAGAGCGACGGTCATTCAGAGTGTCACCTACCTTGATTGGCAAATAACTAAACACCGTGCCCGCAGCAATACGTTGCAGCCCTTCTACTCGAATATCTTTGATCACAAACGACTCAGCGGACCAGACAACTTGTATGAACCCGATACACAAGAAAACAGCGAGAATAAATCTTTTCATTACTTGCTCTTATTATATTTCGTTATTTTTGCGTGAAGCAGCTACATGAGCCTCATCACATCATTATAAAAGGCGACAACCATCAACAGTCCCAGTAACACCATCCCTACTTGTTGACCCAACAGCTGAACCTTCTCCGATACGGGGCTACCCTTAACGAGTTCAGCCAAGTAATACATTAAATGACCTCCATCAAGCACCGGTATGGGGAGCAAATTTAGCACGCCTAGACTAATGCTGACTACTGCCATAAAACCTAAAAACTGAATTAGGCCAATATTTGCTGATCGCCCTGCATATTGTGCGATCGTCAACGGACCACTTATATTTTTAATAGAGGCTTCACCAATCACCATTTTCCCTAGCATTCTCAAGGTCAAGTGACTGATTTGCCAAGTCTTTTTAACTGCCTCGCCCCAAGCAGCAAAGAATGGATATTGTACCACAGCCAATAGGTCTTTGGACACTGGCGGCGGTGGCATACCGACTGCGCCGACATACCCATACTGCATTTCATTATGCACTTTGATGCCTGGGGTTATGGAGATAAGCTTTTGTTTTTCATCACGAAGAATGGTTAACTGCATTGTTTTCCCAGGTTTATCCTGAACCCTTTTTACCCAATCACGCCAACCAACGACTGTTTCACCATCACTCGTTAGCACTTCGTCTCCTGGCAACAGTCCAGCGGCATAGGCTGCACCATCAGGCTTCACTTCACCTATAATTGCTGGCCATGCAGGGTAGCGCGGCTTTATACCTAATTGGGAAATAACGCTCTTTTTCGTAAAATCAGCAGATACTTGCTGTAAAACGAGGGTACGGCTTTGATTTTCACCGTTGCTATCTTTTACTGCAACTTGCACAGAGGGTCGGCCTTCAACGACAGCGGCAATTAAATCTAACCCTGCAACGCTCCACGTTTGGCTTGCTTTCCCATCGATAGTTAAAAATTCATCACCTGATTTCACGCCAGCCTGTGCGGCAATACTGTTACTTTCTACTTCGGCAACGACAGGTTTTAGGCCATCGGTACCAATCGAAAATATTGCCCAATAAAAAACAATCGCTAAGATAAAATTAAAAATAGGCCCAGCCGCCACAATGGCTATTCGAGCGTAGACAGATTGTTGGGTAAAGGCATTTGGGAGGTCTTCTTCAGCCACCTCATCAGTACGTTCATCAAGCATTTTAACGTAGCCGCCCAATGGGATTTGCGCAAGCACATACTCAGTACCATTTTTGCCATGCCACGTATAAATAGGCTTACCAAAACCAACTGAAAAGCGCAGAACTTTTACGTTAAAGCTGCGAGCAACCCAAAAATGACCAAATTCATGGAATGTCACCAGTACACCAATCACTACAATAAAGGAAACGATGCTAATAAGTATGTCGATCATGGTTTATAAACTGACTCTCGTTGCTTTGTGACTAATTAATAGTATTACTTTTTACTAAATCAGCAGCCACTTTTCGCGCTGCCGCATCCGCAGTTAAAATAGTTTCCAGAGAATCTGCCTCTTGAAAATCAATCGCTTTCATGGTCGCTTCAATAATTTCAGCAATCATAGTGAAAGCAAGCTTCCCATCAAGAAACGCTTCTACCGCTATCTCATTCGATGCATTCAAAACAGTTCCCGCTGTCCCGCCGGCTTTCGCTGCCTCATACGCTAATCGCAAACAGGGAAAACGGTGCAAATTAGGTGCTTCAAAATCAAGCTGTCCCACGCTAAACATATTCAAGGGTTCCACACCGGAATCCATTCTTTCTGGCCAAGCCATTGCGTGCGCAATCGGAGTACGCATGTCTGGGTTACCCATTTGCGCCAATACTGACCCATCAGTGTAATCAACCATAGAGTGAATTACACTCTGCCGGTGAATAACAACTTCGATGTCATCTGGGCCAACATCAAATAACCAGCACGCTTCTATTAATTCCAGACCCTTGTTCATCATGGTCGCAGAATCAACCGATATTTTTCGCCCCATGCTCCAGTTAGGGTGAGCAACAGCTTGTTCCGGTGTTACATGCTTCAACGTTTCGGGATCAGCATCTCGAAACGGCCCACCAGAAGCTGTCAATAATATTCGACGTACAGATGCAGGTTTAGTTCCCGTTTTATATCCAGCCGGCATTGATTGGAAAATAGCGTTGTGTTCACTGTCGATGGGTAATAATTCAGCATCATTATCATGAACTGCTTGCATAAATAAATGCCCGGACATAACCAATGCTTCTTTGTTGGCCAACAATACGCGTTTACCTGCCTTCGCAGCGGCTAGGCTTGGCAACAAACCCGCCGCACCGACTATTGCCGCCATCACACTGTCAACCTTGTCATTACTCGCAACTTTTACGAGGCCTTCAGTGCCTGACAACACAGTGCATTCTAGGTTTTTTGATTGAATGGAAATTTCTAATTGCTTTGCAGCCTCTGCATCAGCCATCACGGCATAGCGTGGCTCAAATTCCATACACTGTTCTAACAAACGTTGAACGTCTTTGTTCGCAGTTAAAGCAAATACCTTAAAACGATCGGGGTGACGACGAATGACATCCAAAGTGCTAACACCAATTGAACCCGTTGCACCTAAAATTGTGACTGCTTGCATTACAACCATCCTGCCAAATAATAAGTAGCAGCAAATACCGGTGCAGCTGCCATGATACTGTCCAATCGATCCATCACGCCACCATGCCCAGGTAAAATAGTACCGCTATCTTTTACACCATGAGCACGTTTGAAAACACTTTCCAAGAGATCGCCCGCCACTGATGCGATGGCTGCAATAACACTGATGAGAATAAATAACCCATGTTCTTCATGTTTTACCCACCACAGTGAAACGACACTCGAGTAAATTACAATCGCTAACAATGCACCAAAAACACCTTCCCAACTTTTACCAGGGCTGATTGCAGGGGCTAGTTTGTTTTTACCAAATTGTTTACCACTAAAGTAGGCCCCTGTGTCAGCAACCCAGACAATGCCAAAAACATACAAAACCATCCATGGATTGCTTTGATGTAATAGCACCATCGCAAGCCATGTCGGAAAAATAACCATGACGCCAACTGTTATTCCAATTAGCGAATAAGATGCAGTGCTGTATTTCCGCAAATGAGCTACAGGATCGCCTGTAAAACTAATGATCACTAGTAGCCAAGCAATTAAAATTATAAACTCAAAAGGAACACCTATAAGTGGAATAACCTTAACTGAAATAGCAAACAAAATATTTAATACTACTATTCCAACCAACAAGAAAACGGTGTTTTTAATTCCACTTAATTTCAACCATTCAAAAGCAGCAATAGACATAATTACAGCCCAAACTATTGAAAAGATATCTACTGGTAACAGCAAGATACTACCCACAACGATTGGCAATAAAAAAAGAGCAGTAATAATGCGTTGCTTAAGCATCTGTCTCGACCTGCTCACCAGTACGACCAAAGCGCCGTTGTCGGCCTGCATAATCATTAAAGGCTTCAATAAAATGTTGCTCTGAAAAATCAGGCCATAGGACATCACTAAAAAATTGTTCTGTATATGCTATTTGCCATAACAAAAAATTACTAATTCGATGCTCACCACCTGTGCGTATAAATAAGTCTGGTGCAGGTAAATCAGAAAGTGTTAGGTGTTTTTCAATCAAACGTTGGTCAATATCTTCTGCTTTTGTGCCAGACGCCACAATTTGTTTTACCGCTTGTGTAATATCCCAACGGCCACCATAGTTAGCAGCAATCGATAATGTCATACCGGTATTGTTTTTTGTTAGTGATTCCACTTCACTGATACGCGACTGTAATTTATCGGAAAAAGCACTGCGATCACCAATTATTTGCATTCGAATATTATTTTCATTAATTGATTTGGCTTCTTCGCGTAAAGAACTAATAAAAAGATCCATCAACAAATCAACTTCTTTGCGAGGTCTATTCCAGTTCTCACTACTGAATGCAAATAAGGTTAATGCGGCAATATTGTTTTCAGCACACACTTTAACTGCCATGCGTGCAGATTTAACACCCGCTTTGTGTCCGGCAATACGTGGCATCAAACGTTTTTTTGCCCAGCGACCATTACCATCCATTATTACGGCAACGTGTTTTGGCAAATCACTACTTTGTGGAATTTGGAGTTGTTGTTGTGAAGGAGACATAACCATATTATTTACGCTACGTCTAAATTAAACAATTAAAAAATACTTTGGGACTTTAGTCATGGATAATTAGCTTATATTTCCATGAGATCCTTTTCTTTTGCTTCTAGTACGACATCTATTTCTGCGATCTTTTTATCCGTCAGCTTTTGCACCAACTCTTCAGCGTGTCGCTGTTCGTCTTCAGAAATATCTTTATCTTTTTCAAGCGACTTAAAATCACCATTGGCATCGCGGCGTATGTTGCGGATAGCCACACGAGATTGTTCTACTTCTTGGCGAACCAGACGAATCATGTTTTTACGCGTTTCCTCTGTTAATGCAGGTAAAGGAATACGAATGACTTCACCAGCAGTAACTGGGTTTAACCCCAAGCCAGAATCCATAATGGCTTTTTCAATTGGCTGCACCATGGTTTTGTCCCAAGGGGTAACTGTTAGCGTTCTTGCATCTGATACCGAAATATTGGCCGTTTGACCCAGTGGTGTATCGTTCCCGTAGAAAGACACCATAATGTGATCAATCAAACTTGGGGTTGCGCGCCCAGTACGCATTTTACTTAAATCATTTCTAAGCGCTTCGATGGTTTTACCCATACGCACTTCTGCATCTTTAAGAATTTCATCGATCATGCCGGGTTCCCCTTTTCTACAAGCGTACCTTCACTCTCGCCTTTAATGACACGTAACAACGCACCAGGCTTGTTCATATTAAATACACGCAAAGGCATATTTTGATCTCGACACATGACGATGGCCGTTGCATCCATCACGGCTAACTTCTTCGCTAACACTTCGTCGTATGTCAACGTTTCATATAATGTTGCGCTCGCATCTTTCACTGGATCAGCTGAGTAGACACCATCAACCTTGGTTGCCTTGAGCATGATATCAGCATCAATTTCAATAGCGCGTAGGCTTGCAGCAGAATCTGTTGTAAAAAATGGATTGCCTGTGCCTGCAGCAAAGATTACTACACGACCTTTTTCCAAATGACGTACAGCTCGACGACGAATATAGTCTTCACACACTTCATTAATACTCAGTGCTGACATAACCCTCGCTTGCAAACCTTCCTGCTCCAACGCATCCTGCATTGCTAATGAATTCATTAACGTTGCTAGCATTCCCATGTGGTCGCCCGTAACCCGGTCGATACCATTTTGTGCAAGACCTGCACCACGGAAAATATTGCCACCGCCAATCACGACACCAACTTCGATACCGATATCTATCAACACTTTAATTTCACTAGAAACCCGGCTGATAACACCTGGATCAATACCATAATCTCCATCACCCATCAGCGCTTCACCGCTGAGTTTCAACAGGATACGCTGATAGGCTTGTGATGAAGATGATGTCATTTATTCGCCTTTCATCTGTGCTGCAACTTCCGCGGCAAAGTCTTCAACCTTTTTCTCAATACCTTCACCCACTTCCAATCGTGAGAAACTCATCACATCAGCACTCGCAGACTTGACTAGTTTTTCGATATTTTGATCAGGGTCTTTAACAAAAGGCTGCCCGTATAGACTTTGCTCATTAAGGAATTTTTTCACCTTACCTACCATCATCTTTTCAATGATGTCAGCTGGCTTTCCGCTTTCTGCTGCTTGCGCGGCGAATACGACTTTCTCTTTCTCAATTAACTCAGCAGGGACATCGTCTTGCTTAACGCAAACAGGATTACTTGCTGCAATATGCATAGCGATATCACGCGCCATTTCATCACTGCCACCTTTCAGATCCACAACCACACCGATACGAACACCGTGTGAATATGTTCCTAAATGGTCACCTTGACGTTTTATAAGCTCGCAACGACGCACTGTTATGTTTTCACCAATTTTTGAAATAAGTGCCTTGCGACCTTCTTCAACAGTGCCACCGGCAGCAAGTGCCATTCCTAACAATGCATCTGCATCCGCTGCTTCGTTAGCCAGCGCACAATCAGCAACTGCCTTAGCGAAGGCCTGAAAACCCTCATCCTTGGCAGCAAAATCAGTTTCACTATTTACTTCAACTAACACAACAGTAGCACCATCATCACTGCTAGCAATTTCAATTTTGCCTTCAGCTGCAACACGCCCGGCTTTCTTATCGGCTTTAGCTGCACCAGATTTACGCATCATTTCAATGGCGGCATCAATATCACCACCAGTTTCTACGAGCGCTTTTTTGCATTCCATCATGCCTGCGCCTGTGCGTTCACGCAGTTCTTTTACTAATGAGGCTGTAATGGCCATATCTTTCTAACCCTCGTAAATTATTCAGCTGAACCAGATTCGTCAGCGACTTCTTTATCGGCTGACTTCGCTGCAGTCTTTTTGGTTGCAGCTTTCTTAGTTGTTGCCTTCTTAGTCGTCGCTTTCTTAGCAGTTGCCTTTTTAGTAGTGGCTTTCTTCGTCGTCGCCTTCTTAGCAGCTGCTTTCTTTGCTACTTTTTTCTTCGCTGGCTTTTCTTCGTTAGCATCTACTTCCATAAACTCATCAGCAGGACCTTCGGTCTTACCCATGGCTGGACGACTTTCCATTACTGCATCAGCAACCTGAGCGGTGTAGAGCTTGATGGCACGAATCGCATCATCATTACCTGGAATAACGTAATCAACTCCTGCTGGTGAATTATTTGTATCAACAACACCAATCACTGGAATACCGAGTTTCTTCGCTTCGCTAATCGCGATGTTTTCGTAGCCAACATCAACAATAAACAATGCATCAGGAAGACCGCCCATATTCTTGATACCACCAAGACTACGATCTAGTTTTTCCATTTCACGCGTCATATTGAGCGCTTCTTTCTTTGTAACACGATCAAAGCTGCCATCTTCAGACATTCTTTCAAGATCTTTAAGGCGCTTGATTGATTGGCGAACCGTTTTGTAGTTAGTCAACATTCCGCCTAACCAACGATGGTTAACGAAAGGCATTCCACAACGTTCAGCTTCTTCTTGAACGATCTTGCTTGCCGCACGTTTAGTGCCGACAAAAAGGATACGACCTTGATTTGAAGCCATACGACCTAGAAAATTTAGCGCATCGTTAAATAACGGGACGGTCTTTTCTAAGTTAATAATATGAATTTTATTGCGGTCCCCAAAAATATAAGGGGCCATTTGAGGGTTCCAGAAACGTGTTTGATGTCCGAAATGAACACCCGCTTCCAGCATGTCGCGCATGGAAACATTCGCCATGATAATTCTCCTAAGTTAGGGTTGCGCCTCCATATTCCCCACTGACCAACTTAATGCCCTTAGATATTGAAAGGACTTAAGCACCCGGGCCAATGTGCCGAAATATGTGCGATTTATAGTCACCTGTATCGAAGTTACTCAATAACAGATATGATTTGCCAAACTGGCGCGCGATTTATACCATAATTGCCCAGCTACAACAACGGATCAGACTGATTTTACGTAAATTTTTACTAAAATTAATGAAAACTCACATAAAACGAAGAGAAGTATGGCTGTCACGATAAAAACACCTGAAGAAATTGAAAAAATGCGCATTGCTGGCCGTTTGGCCAGTGACGTCCTTGAGATGATTCAACCGCACGTTGAAGCGGGAATTACTACCGATGAACTCGACAAAATCTGTCATGACTACATTGTTAACGAGCAACAGGCTATCCCTGCCCCGCTTAACTATCATGGCTTTCCTAAATCGATTTGTACGTCAGTGAACCACCAAGTGTGCCACGGCATTCCTGCCGATAAAAAACTTAAAAACGGCGATATAATCAATATCGATATCACAGTGATTAAAGATGAATACCACGGTGATACCAGCAAGATGTTTATGGTTGGCAAACCGAGCATACAAGCAGAACGCATTTGCCGAATAAGCCACGAATGTCTAATGCTAGGAATCGAACTTGTTAAACCCGGTACGCAACTGGGGGATATCGGTCATGTTATTCAACAACATGCTGAAAAAAACCATTGCTCGATTGTTCGCGAATATTGCGGACATGGTATTGGTCGCCAGTTCCACGAAGATCCTCAGGTACTTCATTACGGTGAAAAAGGTACCGGGCTCGAACTTGAACAAGGCATGATTTTCACGATCGAACCCATGGTGAATGTAGGTAAACGAGCAGTTAAAGTGTTACCCGATAAGTGGACAGTCATCACCAAAGACCGCAGCCTCTCCGCGCAGTGGGAACATACTATTTTGGTCACAGCGGATGGCTATGAAGTGCTTACGCAACGCCCAGATGAAGATTTTAGCTAATGATGAATAAACCCCTTGCTGATGTAACAAACCTCAACGAAGATGGTATTAGTGTCGCGCAAAAAATTAAAAAATTTCGTGACTATTTAAAAGAATCTGAACATGAAATTCATCATGCTTTCACTAATGATGTTTCTGCTAGTGTTTTAGTTCACCGCCATGCTGAAAACATTGACCTAGTTTTGCAACAAGCGTGGCAGCACTTTCTTGGCGCAGATCAAGATGAAACCTCTCCATCACTTATCGCTGTAGGTGGTTATGGCCGAGCAGAATTACACCCCAATTCCGATATCGACCTCTTGTTGTTGCTTCCGAGTAACGCAACGAGTCAATGGAACGATGACATTACACAGTTTCTCACTTTCTTATGGGATATCGGTCTTGAGGTTGGGCATAGTGTTAGAACGCTCGATGAGTGTATTCAACAAGCCACTGATGATATTACGATTGCTACTAATTTAATGGAAGCACGTTTGTTGTGCGGTTCACAGTTAATGTTTGAAAAAATGCGTGAACAAACCGGGCCGGCGCATATTTGGCCTAGCACCGATTTTTTCTCGGCAAAGTGGCAAGAACAAATACAGCGTCATGACAAATTTGAAGATACTGCCTACAAACTTGAACCTAACATCAAAGAGGCACCTGGCGGTTTACGTGATATCCAAATGATTGGTTGGGTAGCTAAACGGCATTTTGGCGCAGAGACATTAAGTGATCTAATTTCAAAAGGTTTCCTAACCACTATCGAGTGCGATGAACTACTCGAGCACCAAAACTTTCTTTGGAAAGTTCGTATGGCGTTGCATTTTTTGACGTCACGGCGAGAAGACAGGTTGTTATTTGATTATCAACGCGAACTAGCCAGTCAATTCCATTACGCCGATGACGCGCAGCAATTAGCTGTAGAAAAATTCATGAAGCAATATTACATCGCAGTGGGTGAAATATCTCGGCTTAATGAAATGTTACTGCAATTATTTCAAGAAGAAATTTTGTATAAACACGAATCTGAAACGCCAGTGGCTATCAATGATCACTTTCAGTCACGCAAAGGCTTCATCGAAATAATCGATCCCCAAATTTTTTCAGACCAACCTTCTGTTTTATTGGAAATATTTTTGTTACTAGAACAAGATCCAAAACTTAAAGGTGTTCGCGCAGAAACAATTCGCTTAATACGGAGCAATCGATACCGCATCGACGATGATTTTCGTGATAACAAAGAATGCCAAAACCTCTTTATGGAAATTATTCGTCAACCCAAAGGAATTACACACGAATTAAGACGCATGCATAAATATGGCATCTTGGGAGCTTATATTCCATCATTTGAAAATGTAACTGGCCAAATGCAATACGACTTGTTTCACGTTTACACTGTTGATGAGCACACTTTATTTGTAGTTCGAAATCTTCGGCGTTTTACAGTCGAAGAATTTAGCGATGAATTCCCTCATTGTAGTCAAGTAATCAGTGAACTTGAAAAACCGGAAGTACTTTATCTCGCTGGACTATTTCATGATATTGCTAAAGGACGCGGAGGTGACCATTCAGAATTAGGCGCTGACGATGCTTTTAAGTTTTGCCAACAGCATTCCATGAGTAATTACGACTCCAGCATCGTCTCTTGGCTGGTTCGCACGCACCTGACTATGTCACGTGTATCTCAGCGGGAAGATATCAATGATCCTGATGTCATCAATAATTTTGCAGATATTGTAGGCAATAAAGAACGGTTAGATATGCTGTACTTATTAACCGCTGCCGATATGCGTGCAACTGGCCCACAGGTTTGGAACTCATGGAAAGGTGTACTTCTTACAAACTTATATAATTACACGCTTAAAGCATTACGAAAAAGACTTAACAGTCTTGATAATAAAGAGCTCATTCTTGATATTCAGCAAAAAGCGTTACTTGAACTTTCTGATAAACAAATTAATATCAACGATGTCAAACAGTTATGGGAAACGTTAAACGAAGATTATTTTCTTCGCTATAGTCTTAAAGAGATCATTAGTCACGCACTGGCGATTTTGCCCCTTAATGAAGAAGACCTCCCCCTTATCGTTATCCGAGATGCATTGGATCGTGGTGGTACCGAAGTTTTTATTCACACAAAATCTGACAGCGGTATTTTTGCCTTAGTCACTTCAATTCTTGAACAGAAAGGCGCTGATATTGCTGATGCACGAGTCATTCGTTCATCTTCCGGCTATTGTTTTGACTCATATATTATATTGAACCAAGATGGG
>Ga0316207_10000356_pt1 | contig 80372 bp, 70 predicted proteins | sample 6weekpyrite_MG_FD_204943 | JGI IMG/M metagenome (GOLD analysis project Ga0316207, IMG submission 204943) | Microbial mat bacterial communities from mineral coupon in-situ incubated in ocean water Damariscotta River, Maine, United States -... | ecosystem: Environmental > Aquatic > Marine >...
AACATAATCTGCCCGGCGCTTGCGTTGATTGGGCTTCAAGGCGCGCCACTCACCGATACGGTCGTGAACATCTTGCATAAATTGATGAAAATGAACCCGCCGCTTGGCCTTCACCGGTGCCAAATCGAAGAATAAATCCATCAACATCGACTTGCCGCGACCAACACCGCCCCAGAGATATAACCCTGTCGGTGCCGGTTTTGTTTTTCCGAAAAGAGGTTTTTTGCCCGGCTTCCACGGCTTCAGGCGGACAAACACATCCGTCAATGCATGGGCGGCCCGCTCCTGGTCCGGATCCGCCGTCAGCTCGCCTGAGCTCACCCGCGCACGCCATAATGAAATCGGTGTCTTCATGGGGTAAACCTAGTGCAGGCAGGTTTCTCTAAGGTCAAGACGGATGCTGTGGGACCAGCCCATGCATTCACGGGTCAATTTTTTATTCACAATGCGCGTGAAAAAACCTTTCAAACGATCTTGATCCCGATTTTAGCTTTTTATATTTTACCCCTGTCCCAGCAAGGAGCGCGGACACGCCTGCAATTAGATCAGCATCAAGACAAGACCATGACCAGTCACTACCCAGCACGATTTGTGCATTTCGGCCTCGGTAAATGCGCCAGTACATTCCTGCAGAATGTCTGGACCCTGGACCCTGCCTACACAGCTGTCAGCCTCGACGATACAGCCGCCAATATCCGTAAACTGGCGCTGAAAAAACCAAGCGGCAACCTCCCAAAATTCAACCTCTCCGTCACAGCCGATAAAACCAGTCATATGGTGGCCACTTCAGAAGGTTTGAGCTGGGGGTTCCTGAAATCACCCGAACATCAACATCTTGTTCCAGAGCTTCAAGCCTTGTCCGCCAAATTGATCGGCGAGGCTAATGTCGCACCCGCAGCCCTGGTCATGGTTCGCAATCCGCTGGACTGGATTCGGGCTTGCCACGAACAGTCCATCAAAGAGGGCCTGTCCGATAATGGTCGTGATTTCATTGATAAGAACCGGACCCTGATCGAGTCAGTGCTGGATCTCGATCACATTTCCAGATCCCTGACCCCCTATTTTGAGCGCATCATTTTTCTCTCAGTTGATCACTTGTCTGCAGACAAGAAGGGGTTTTGGTCTGATTACTCAAACTTGCTCAACGCGCCCAAACCAAAATTCAAAACGCTTAAAAACGTCTCTTCAAAAGAGGACCTGATCAATAAATCCCTCCGGTCAAGGCTTGCCCATTTGGCCCTGCTAAACCGTCAGTTTTCCTTGCTTGAAAACACCTGGCTTTCCCTTGCTCCCATTCCCAATTACGTCTCCAAAGAACGGGAAAGCTTCTTGCCCCAATACCAAAGCTCCACCATGTGGGCGACCCGCCGGGTCATTGAGTACGCCACCGATGACGCTTTGGAAAAATTATGCGGACCGATCAGTACCCAACTGGAAGACGATTTTTCTGACATCCCAATTGATGACGATTTACGGAGCCATCTGGATAAAAAGTTTTGTACCGTTCTGGAGACACAAAGCACCATCCCCAAAAGCCTTGTTTGCGGCTACCGGGAGGCTTTGAAAACAACCCAATTTATTTCCTGATCCCTTGGAAAGGCGTGGAAGAAACATTTGGTTATGGCCTTCATGTTTTCCGCCATTCTTATGAAAATATTATACAATTCTTCTTCACATGTGAGTTGAAGTAACTTTCATGCGAAGAGCTTTATGATCGAGGAAGAAGACCAGTCCATACAATTGAGCGCAGACCAGAAAACCGGGTTGAAACGCTGCGGCGTACCCGACAGACACATTGATTGGGCGGCCCGAAATTTTCGTTATGGAGAAGGAGAGCGCCTTCTCGTAGCGATAGACAATCATCGACGAACCATTTTGGGTCTCGTCCTCGCCTTGGCATGCCTGCCGCCGCTGTTTCGATTCACAAGACTGATCTTTCTCGATAATGTTCAGCTGTATAATCAGTTCTTGTTTATTGATGCGACTTTTTTGATATTTCTTGCTTTTTTTCTATTTCCTTTCGAGCGTGCCTGGGATTTCAGACAGGCATTGAAACTGAAAGAGCCGGAACGAACTCAGCTCTCCATCCGGATGCTGGCCGGCCCCTATCATGAACCCGGGTTTGACAAGGGCGGCCGTATTTTCACACCCTGGATCAGCAAACTTCTATTTCTGTTTGAGCAAAAAAGCGAAACCTCTCAAATGTTCTATGAAGAGCGGATCGAGCAACGCGCCCGGCATTGGCGCACAATCGTTTTGTGTTTCTTGACCATATTGATCATCGCTGCATTCAGCCTGTCCAACAGGGGCGGCTGGCTCACAGACGAGGCCGTTTTCGCCCGATCAAGCCTGTGGCCCTTCCAGGCCGACCGAGTCATTCAGATCGACGAAATCAGCCATGTCAGATTGCGGTGTGAAAACTCTTTGAGTTCAACCGGATCCGGACAATGGCGCGAATACAATCGCGTTTATTATGATGTCGAATTTCAGGATGGGTTCTTCATAAATCTGGCAACAATGCGCGCCCCGGATTGGAACCGGACAGACATTCTATACAATCTGGATCAACGTTTGAGGCAGTCAGGTACACGTTTTTCCCATGGCCGAACGTCCCAGCGTTGTCTGGACAGGCGCGCCACTGGTCTCTGGGCAGATATCCTGCATACAACGCCGCAAAGACCGGCCCGTCCGGCAGGGAAATAGCGACACTCCAATCCCTCTTTAGTCTTTTTGCAACCTCAGGCATGATCTGGCGTAAGGGGGAGTAAAAGGTGGAATTATGTGACGACAACCTGACTCGCGATCAAAAAGATCGAATGAAAATGTTTGGAGTGCCACAAGAGCATCTTGATTGGGCAAACAAAAATTACATCTCGAAAGACGGGGAAAAACTGTTCCGTCAGATCAGCCGATACAATTGGGCAGTCTTCAGTCTGATCCTTGTATTGGCAGGGATCGCGCCTTTTTCCCGTTATTGGCTTGCCAAGCAAACGCCTGGTATTTTGCTTTATCAACCCTTCCAGACTTTGGATGTCATCGTTATGGCTGTCGGGTTTTGTGTGGCGATTGTCGTGCAGCGCGCCTATCGATTCTGGCTCGCTTCCAGGCTGAACAGCAAAGAGCGCAGGCTCGTCGCCATTCGAATGTTTGCTGGCCCCAAATCCACGCCCAAGGATAAACAGGGAAGAAAGCAATTTCGTTTTGTCACGGCATTTTTAAGCAAAATGCTTTTCGCGCTGTCAGCAAAACAGCGTGACTTTGGCTCGAATTTTTTCGACAACATTGTCGAAACCCGTTCCAGGCAATGGGGATTGATGTCCATACCATCCGCCATCATCATGAGTATCGCTGTTTTTGGGGCCTCCATATCCAGCGCGCAATTAACTGAAACTGAAGTGGTAATTCGGCCAAACTTTTGGCCATTACGTGAAGAAATTCGCCTTGAACACTCCGCCATTCAATCCGTTGAAACAGGCTGTCATTACAGCAATGGAGGCCGAAACACAGGCGCTCGCAGCTCACCCATTTACAGAATTAGGGTGGATAGCAGGAGAAACCTTAATCTGGTCCACTGGTGGACTGTCTCAGGAAATACATCAGAGCATTTGTTGACCTTGGATACTGAGCTTCGACAGAAAAACACACATTTCTGGCGTAGCGAGTGGGATCGTCAGTGTGTCTCGAGATATTCAGAACGAAGCCATTGGTCGGATATCCTGCATATGGATGAAAACCTTCCTCGTAGAAGGTGAAGCCTTCAATTTATGCAAGTGTCAAACATCCTTCGAGGCTCTTCGGATAAATCCTCAGAGCACCTCAGGATGAGGTTGCAAAGGGTGTAGACAACATATTAAACAATAATAAATCAGTGCCTTAAACACACTCAACCGTCATTCCAGCGAAGGCTGGAACCTAGTTCATAAGACGTGTTGTTGGTGGGTTCGCAAAGTGATCCAGTTCTTTTCCTGCAAGCTTTGAGCCCGACGAACTGGGCCCTGATCTTCATCAGGGTGACGGTTTTATGCTTGGCAATGAGACCACCTTATCCAACAGCTCGCACCTTCCCCTATAATTCACAGCGTTCCGATGGCTTTGGAGGCATGAGCTCTAGTCACTTGTGGTTATCGGAAGAGCAGAGCCTGTCCGCGCTGTGGAGGTGACAGTCCACGGAACCGGCAGGTCGTTCAGAAGGTCCGGGCGGCACTATACGACCGACCGCTTTTATCGTCTGAATAGGACACGGTCCGGAGACGGTCCGGTAAATCTCTGCGTGCGGGGCGATGCAAAACGTCACTCACTTAAAACTATCATACCGGCGCTTTGCAATGTCCCGCGCTCCTCCTGAATTATCAGGACACACCATCCCCGTAACTTCGGCGCACAAGCGCCCGAAGTTTTTACGTGTGGGTTTTTGTGGTGGGGGTGAAAATCACCTCCCTCCCCTGGATTGGGGCCCAAACGATAAGGGTCCGGCGAAGCCGGGGGTGGGGTGCCTCTAAGAAAGTAACTCTTTTCTGTCACCCCTTCCGTCCCTTCGGGACACCTTCCCCATCAAGGGGAGGGAGGGAGTAAACCGCCTCGAACCCAGAGGGTTCGCAAGTGCGCCAAATTTCAAAAGGGCGGGCGTCGGGCGGTCAGCCCGCCCCATCCAAGACATGAGCGAGCAGCCTTGAGCCGCGTTTCATGTGAGCATCGACCCCAACTCAAGTGTGAGTTTCAGGCTCGGGTCGAGCGCAGCGGAAACATACAAAATGTCGTGAGATCAAATAGAATTCTTCTTTAAGAATCCACCTCAGCTTCCAGTGCATTATCCTGGATAAATTCACGCCGTGGCTCGACCACATCGCCCATTAGTTTGGAGAATAGATCATCCGCTGTATCAGCCGCATTGATTGAAACCTGAAGCAGGAGGCGGGCATCCGGGTCCAGCGTGGTATCCCAGAGCTGATCCGGGTTCATCTCACCCAGCCCCTTATAGCGCTGAAATTTCATACCCTTTGTTCCAGCAACAATCACCGCATCGACCAATTGGCTGGGAGAATTGATAATCGTGGTCACACCTTTGGAGACAAAACTGGCCGGTCCGGAGTAATCCCCGGCCAACACCAATGCCCGTTCAGACAAACGCTTGGCATCCGGGCTGACCCGCAAATTGGTATCCAGAATGACGGTTTCGGTAACACCGCGAACGTCACGCCACAGGACCAGACCATCATCTTCGCCGATTTTGGCCGCCCAATTATCCTCACCCTCATCGGCAAAGGCATTTAACTGCTCGGCGGTCCGGCTCAAAGAGGCCTCATCCGGCTCCTGCACCAAAGCGCCCGCCAGGGCAGCCGCTTCCAGGGCAAAACCCGGTGCCCGGGCTTCAAGACGCAGGATCGATGATCTGACCTTGTCGGCTGCTTCCACACGCGCCGCCAAATCCGCACCGACAAGCACTTCCCCGTTTCGCAAGGTCAAGGAGGCCTCACTGGCCCCTTCCTCAAGCAAATAGGCATCCATTTCCGGTTGATCTTTGACATAGCGCTCTGACCGGCCCTTGGTAATTTTATACAAGGGGGGTTGGGCGATATAGAGATAACCCTTTTCGATCAATTCGGGCATTTGACGGTAGAAAAACGTCAAGAGAAGGGTCCGGATATGCGCGCCATCCACATCGGCATCGGTCATGATGATGACTTTGTGGTAGCGCAATTTGTCATAATCGATCTGGTCGCGACCAATGCCCGCCCCCAGCGCCGTAATCAAAGTACCGACCTGCTCAGAACCGAGCATTTTATCAAACCGGGCGCGCTCAACATTGAGGATTTTACCCCGCAGCGGCAAAATCGCCTGGTTTTCACGATTGCGTCCCTGCTTGGCAGATCCGCCGGCGGAATCACCCTCCACGATGAAGATTTCAGACTTGGCCGGGTCTTTTTCCTGACAATCCGCCAGTTTTCCGGGGAGCGAGGTGATGTCCAGAGCCGATTTTCGCCGGGTCAGCTCGCGCGCCTTGCGAGCCGCTTCACGTGCCGCGGCCGCTTCAATGATCTTGCCAACGATCATCTTGGCTTCAGTGGGGTGTTCTTCAAACCATTCCGTCAAGGCCTCGCCGACAATACCTTCAACAGCCGGACGCACTTCAGACGATACCAGCTTGTCCTTGGTCTGGGATGAAAATTTCGGATCAGGCACTTTGGCCGACAATACGCAGGTCAAACCCTCACGCGCATCATCACCACTGATCGAGACTTTGGCCTTGGCGGCCAGACCGGACGAATTGGCGTAATTATTGATAATTCGGGTCAGCGCACCGCGAAACCCCGCCAAATGCGTCCCGCCATCACGCTGCGGGATGTTATTGGTGAAACACAATACGTTTTCATGATAGCTGTCATTCCACTCCAGCGCCGCTTCGACATTGACGCCATCGCGATCTCCCTGAATCATCACCGGTGGTACAAACAGAGGCGTTTTGGAGCGATCAAGATGCGAGACAAACGCCGCCACACCGCCTTCATAAACCAGAGTGTCTTCAATCGGCTCGGCTTCACGCTCATCGCGCAAGACAATTTTGACGCCTGAATTGAGGAATGCCAGCTCACGCAAGCGATGCAAAAGCGTCTCGCGATTGAACTCGATCATGGTGAAGGTTTTATCCGACGGGAAGAAGCGTACTTCGGTTCCCGTCCGGCCCTTGGCCTCTCCAACCTCTTTCAGGTCTTCATCAGCCTCACCATGACGAAAGCGCATATAATGCTCTTTGTCATTGCGCCAGATCGTCAGATCCATCCATTCCGACAAGGCATTCACCACAGAAACGCCCACACCGTGAAGGCCGCCTGAGACCTTGTAGGAGTTTTGGTCAAACTTCCCGCCCGCATGCAGCTGGGTCATGATCACCTGAGCTGCGGACATGCCTTCTTCGGGATGCATGTCGACAGGAATGCCGCGTCCGTCATCATTGACACTGGCGGACCCATCAGCGTGAAGCACCACGGTTACGGCGCTACAATGCCCGGCCAACGCCTCATCAATGGCATTATCGACCACCTCATAAACCATGTGGTGAAGGCCTGATCCGTCATCGGTATCACCGATATACATGCCGGGGCGTTTGCGCACAGCATCCAGCCCTTTGAGGACCTTGATGGAGTCTGCGCCGTATTCCTGATTCGTTTCATCGCTCATGGGGTTTTTCTACCCCACACAAACCCCTCTGGCCACACACGCGCGCACGCGCGCGAGTCTTTATACACGGAAAATCAAAACCAGACTGATCACCACCATCACCAGTCCCGTCAAAATATCTGCACCGCGCCTAACAACCGGCGTTTTAAGCCAGTTTCTGGCATGATGCGCCAGCAGGATATAAGCCCCGCCGGTGAGCATGGCGAGGATTGTCATGATCAGGATCATGACGGCAAAATTGATTGTTGAAATTTGGGACAATGGCAAAATGGCCGGAACAAGAGTCAGATAAAAAACAATCGGTTTCGGATTGGACAAGGGCATGGCAATCCCGGCCAGGTACGTCGCCGCCAAACCCCGTTTTGACCCGGCCTTGAATACAGGCTTCGGGCGCGCGCCCGCCCAGGCACTCCAAAACGCCCGACCCGCCATCCACATCAGATAGGACACACCCACTATCTTGGCGACCAGCCAGAAAGAACCCAATTGTTCCGCCGCAGCACTGAGCCCGGTAACCGCCAGGGTGAACCAGAAGAAATCGCCCGTCAGAATACCTGAGCCATAGACTGCAGCATTCCAAGGACCCGCATCCAGCGTACGGGCAATCATTGCGGCTATACCCGGACCGGGCGTGACAAACAGGATCAACAGGGCTCCGGCAAACAAGGCCATGTTTTCAAAAGTCATGTCTTGCAAGCCTTGTCTGAATGTGCGTTTGAGCTCTTATGTAGGGCTTAACTGCCCGTTCTCAACCCTCAAATATTGAGCACTTTCACCGAAGGCGTCAAACAGGCTTCGCTCAACACCCGTCATCCAGGCTTGCGCGTTTGAGGCCAGAATTTCCTGCGCCAATCCATCCCGGCGTGCCGTATCCAGATGCGCACACGCCTCATCCAGTAACAGAAGCGGAGCCGTTCCCCCTTGCGTCGCCAGAACACGCGCCTGAGCCAAAGCCAGAGTCAAAATGAGGGCTTTTTGCTCCCCGGTTGAACAATCTGCGGCGCTTTGATCCTTGGCCCGATGCCGCGCGGCCAACTCTGTCCGATGCGGACCACGCGTCAGGGTCCGGCCCACAGCGGCATCGCGGGCCCGGCCTTCGCGCAAGGCTGCGGCAAAACGGTCTTCAGCCTCACCGGCCATCATACCCTCTGCCATATCCGCTTCCACGGCCCCATCCAGCGCCAAATCTGCTTGCGGGAACACACCGCTGCAACGCGCATCAATCTCGGCCTGCAGGCGCGCCAGAGCGTCCAGGCGGGCCGATGCCACTGCCACACCATGCCCGGCCATTTCAATCTCGATGGCGTCCAACCAAGTCGGATCGACCCGGCCTTCATCCAGCAATCTCTGGCGTCTTATCCGTGTTTTTTCATAAGAACTGGCCGCATCGCCATGAGCTGGATCGGCCGCATAGACCAGTCGGTCAAAAAATTTCAGACGATCCGCGCGCGGCCCGGCAAACAATCTGTCCTGGGCGGGCGTAAGCCAGATCATTGGCACAAGACGCGCCAACTCACCCTGCTGCGCCGGATCACCATCGATACGATTGGTCCGCCGGCCACCATCGCGCGCCCCGACACCAATGCGAAATTCACCCCGAGCCGTTTCAATCTCGGCATAAACCGCCCAAGCCTCAGCACGGCTATCACCGGACTTGCGAGCCACACCATCAGCCCCGGCTGATCGCATTCCGCGACCGGGAGCCAGAAAAGACAAGGCTTCAAGGATATTGGTTTTGCCGGCCCCGTTTTCGCCATACAAGGCAATCGGGCGCGCATCCAGTTCCAGATTCAGCGCGTCATAACAGCGAAAATCAGTCAATCGCAAACAACGAACCGCCGCAGGCATGACCTGCGACGGCTGTGAAACTGTGTTTATCGAATCGTTATTTGTCACACCCTCAAAGGCATCAGCACATAAAGCGCATCGGCGTCTTTGACATCGGTGACCAAAGCCGGAGAGGCTGAATCAGCAAAATGAAATTGCGCCTCATCGCCTTCAATTTGCGACGCCACATCCATCATGTAACGCGCATTGAAACCGATGGAAAAGCCTTCGTCCGAATAGGAGACGGCCAGCTCTTCCGTTGCTTGACCACTTTCCGGATTATTGACCGCCAAGGTCAGCGTATCCGGGCCCAGCGAAAGCTTTACAGAGCGGGATTTTTCAACCGAGATCGTCGAGACACGATCCACGGCTTCAGCAAAGCGCTTGTTCTCAACCGACATGACACGTGTATTGCCGCGCGGAATGACGCGCTCATAATCCGGGAAAGATCCGTCAATCAGCTTCGAGGTCAAAACCGCATGATCCATACGGAAGCGAATTTTGCCCTCGGAGACAGACACTTCAATGTCACCATCAACATCCTCAAGAAGACGACGCACTTCCTGAACGGTTTTGCGCGGAATGATCACACCCGGCATGCCATCAGCCCCTTCAGGCAAATCCATCTCAGCCAAAGCCAGCCGGACGCCATCTGTCGCAACAGATCGCAAGGTTTTGCGGCCGTCTTGCTCAGTTGCGTGCAAATGAATGCCGTTGAGATAATAACGCGTCTCTTCAGTCGATATGGCAAAGCGGGTCTTGTCGATCAAACGCGCCAATTCATCCGATGACAGCGTAAAGGAATGCTCCAAGTCTTCCGTCGGCATAATCGGAAAATCGCCCGGAGGAAGAGAAGGCAAAGAAAAGTTGGAGCGACCGGCTTTCAAAGTCAGACGCGGGTCATCTCCCGACATTTCCAGTGTCACATCCGCGCCATCTGGAAGTTTACGGGTAATATCGTAAAGCGTGTGAGCCGGTGCGGACACCATGCCTTCCCCATCACACACCGCTTCTGCCGTTTCCAGAATTTCAATATCCAGATCCGTGGCCGCAAAGCTGGCACCGTTCGAGCCCGCCGTAATCAGGACATTGGACAGGATCGGAATGGTGTTCCTGCGCTCGACGACAGCCTGAACATGGCCCAAGGCTTTCAACAGGGTCGCGCGCTCAATCGTCAACTTCATGTCTGGTATTCCGCTTTCTGCGTCATATGGAAGACTGCCAAAACAAATCAGCTGGCATCTTTAAGAATGGGACGGAGAAGATACATGAATTTGCGCGCCTGCAAGAATTTTCTCAGCAGACCCGCTGTCAAATGATGTCAGCCCCTTAATTCCCGGTTGAGCGTTTCAATATCTGTCATGACAGGATCACCGGCTTCAATCATCGCCGTAACCTTGTTGACCGCATGAATTACGGTTGAGTGATCGCGCCCGCCAAAGCGTCTTCCGATATCCGGCAAAGACCGTGTGGTCATGGTTTTAGCCAAATACATCGCCACATGACGCGGGCGAACAACCGATTGCGTCCGGCGCTTTGAACAAATATCCGCCGGTGTCACATCAAAATGTGAAGCAACAGCCTTTTGAATATCATCCACCGTCAAGCGGCGCTCGGAACTCAGAGATAATTCACGTAACGCACTCGAAACCGCATCCATCGTAACCGGCAAGCCCAGCAAGGCCGTGCGACAGATTACATTGTTGAGAACACCTTCCAGCTCACGAGCACTGGAAGTAATGCGCGCGGCTAGAAAATCACGAACCGAATCGGGCACATCCAAAACAGGATAATGACATTTGGCCTGGGCGATCTTGCAATCGAGAATTTGACGCCTCAGATCAAGATCAGGCTTGCCAAGCGGGCAGGCCAAACCACCGGTCAAAAGAGAGCGTAGCTTTTCATCCGCAATCTGCAATTCAGACGGCGGTTTGTGCGATGCCAGCACAACCTGTTTGTTCTCGGCAATCAGCGCTGCAATTGTATGCAAAAATTCATCTTCGGTTTTGGGTTTGCCGGCAATGAAGTGAACATCGTCAATCAGCAAAACATCAACACTGCGGACCGTTTCTTTAAAAGAAATCGTGTCACGGGCCTTCATAGCCGTTACAAAACCTGAGAGAAATTCTTCTGCCGTCAAATATAAAACTTTTCGGGCGTCCGCCTTTTCTTCAGAAGCCGAAGCAACAGCGTGCATCAAATGCGTTTTGCCGACACCGTAATCCCCATAGAAAAAGACCGGATTAAATGGAGGCGTGTTTGACCCGACCATGGTTCTGGCAGCAGCAGCCGCAAGCTCATTGGCGGGGCCGACACGAAATGTATCGAGGGTAAAACGTGATTCCTGGGCGGGCTTGGAATCGGCAATTTTATCTTGTGACTCCTTGCCTGTCTTTAACGCCTCACTTTGAACCGGCGCAGAACCGGTTTGCACATCGGCTTGCCCCTCAGCACGCACGATCAGCTCACGGGGTTCAGGGTCAAGCTCTGCCCATATCGCACGAATGCGCGCACCGGCATGATCTTCAACCCAGGCACAGTCAAACGTGCTTGGAGCCAGAACGATAACCTCGCCGTGACCGGACAGACGAACGCGCAGTCGCGCTATTTCTTGTGCGTAAATAGCCGCACCGTATTCTTTTCTCAAGCGAGCGCGAACTTCACGCCAAATTCCGGAAATTTTTACTGAGCCCTGATCTTCAAATGAAGATGTATTTGCTTCTGCTATCACCATTTTATTTTGCGCCATACCTTTTCACCCAACAGGTGTTTCCTGCGTCGAGGCAGGAATAAGAATTTGTAATACTGGCACAATTCCCCGGAATTCGGTGCGTGACAACATCGCGCCAAACTCAGTATTTCCCGTATGGAATTGACCGCCCTCAGATGTCCAAAGGTTACGCTTTCCCTAAAATTGGTCAACAGGATTCAACGTCAAAAAATGTAGATTCTTCGCTTGACACGAGAAATCCCTGCGACGGCGGATGTTTGGGAAATGACTCTTTTTTTTGGCACCAACAGTTGGTTCCAAACAAGAACAAGGCGGGCAAGGGATATAGCGCTAATCGGTAAACTTTCGTCTCGATTTAACTCCAATGCTCAGGTTATATTTTATTGCAAAATACAACAAAGCAAAACTTCGGAATTTCCCTTTCAGGAGGACCTGAAAATAAAAAACACCCGAGACGCGAGTCCCGGGTGTTCTTCAAATCATACAGATTGTTTTGATCAGGCGGCCATTGCCTTGATGCGAGCCGACAGACGCGAAACTTTCCGTGAGCCTGTATTCTTGTGAAGAATACCTTTGCTCACAGCGCGCATCATTTCCGACTCAGCAGCCACCAAAGCTGTCTTTGCGACAGATTGATCACCCGCTTCAATCGCTAGCTCAACCTTCTTTACGAAAGTGCGCATGCGGGAGCGACGAGCCTTGTTGACGGCTGTCCGGCGTTCAATTTTGCGGACCATCTTCTTGGCCGAGGATGTATTGGCCATGTTTATCTAACCTTTTTCATACGGCCGGAACACGAGCGTCCGGCTAAATCCAGAGCGGGGCGTATAGGCCTTAGATTGAAGAGCGTCAACCGCCCAAAATGCATTATTCCTAACGGTGTTTGAAATGCGGCGCTCGCTTCTCGGCAAAGGCTGCCATGCCTTCACTTTGATCTTCCAGCGCGAACTGGGACTGAAACACGCGTCTCTCGAAACGAACCCCTTCACTCAGGCCGATTTCGAAGGAGCGATCAACCGCTTCCTTGGTCATCATGGCAACGGGAAGTGACTTGTTGGCAATGGCCTCTGCCGCTTCCATAACAACGTCCAAAAGATCATCAGCGGCGACAATGCGGGAAACCAAACCCGCACGCTCTGCTTCCTCGGCATCCATCATCCGGCCCGTCAGACACATATCCATGGCCTTGGCCTTGCCAATGGCGCGCGGAAGACGCTGCGTTCCACCTGATCCCGGCATGACACCCAGATTTATTTCCGGCTGACCGAACTTGGCCGTATCGGACGCAATAATGAAATCACACATCATGGCGATCTCACAGCCACCGCCCAGAGCATATCCGGATACAGCTGCGATAATCGGCTTGCGAAAGCGCGCCACAGACTCCCATGTCAATGCAAAGGGGTCGTGCATATACAGACCGACATGATCACGGGCCTGCAATTCCTTGATGTCGGCACCGGCAGCAAAGGCTTTTTTCGATCCCGTAAGCACGACACAACCAATATCGCTATCGGCCTCAAAGGCCATTAGAGATGCACATAATTCGTGTGTCAGCTCATCACATAAAGCGTTCAGAGCTTGCGGGCGATCGAGTGTGATAACACCCACTCGGCCCTCTGTTTTAACCTGAATCGTCTTGTAGGCCATTTCGGCACTCCGTTTGACGTTGCCTCTCCCCCGTATGAGAAGATTTTGGCCGCTATAACGCAGAGAGGCGCACGGGTCGATACTTTCCCGTGCGCCAGAGTCACAAAACCGTCAAAAACTACTGTCGTGTGACCGTATATCCACGCGCTCTCAACAGTTCGATCACGCCATTTTCACCCGGCATGTGACCCGCTCCAACAGCAACCATGACCACACCCTCGCCTTCCAGAATGTTTTCAATTTCAGGAATCCAGTTCAAGTTTCTCTGAACAATGATCGCCTCATAGACTTCAGGCGTAAGCTCGCGCGTTTCCGCATTGACCAATTGATCAATGGCTCCCACATCTCCTGTTGCCCAAGCGATAATCATGTCATCCAGCGTTTCCGGCATTTTTTCCAATTGCCGCAAACCTTCTGCAAAACCACTTGCAATCACCTCATCGGGAATGTCGGCAAAAAATGAAAGCTGCTCATCCACCGTCTCGAAATAACCCATCTCCACGCCTTGGCCCTCAATCAGGCTCATCAGAGACATTTCAACCCCTGCATTGGGATCAAGTCCCAGCATCTGCATTTTCGTGACCGCAAGAAACAATTGGGCCAACCAAGGCCGCATCGGTTCAAACGCAGCAAGAGGTGCGCCCATTGTCGGTAGTATCTGGTTTAGCAAGTCCAGGCTTTCCGCATCCAACTGCGAAGACAAAGTCACGCCTGATGCATTCATGCCCAATTGGGGGATCAGTGCCTGCATCCGCGCCTGGCTTTCCGGGCTTCGGGCATCCACCTCTAGATACATGGTATCCAGGCGAGAGACCAAATCCGTCAGCTCATCCGTTTGCCAGTCCAGTGAGGGCGGTAAAATATGAAAGGTGCCAAACAACCAGACTTCAGAATCGTCGTCTGTTATCAGCCAAAGCGCAGGGTCTGCCTCAACGCCAGAATAATCATCTGTCTGGGCATAAGCGCTTACACTCAAGCCTGATAAAGCCAAACCAGTCGCCACCGCGCATCCGGCCGCAAGCCTGCTCGCCTTGCGGCGCAATTCTGAAACCAAAGTTATCAAAGTATAGTCTCCCAATAATCCAATTTGCGATAACACAACCTTTAGCCTGAAAGGCAACAAATGATCGCAGGGATCGTGATGCTGTCAATCCCGCCCTTGCCAATTCAGCGTTGACACTTCCCGCAATAAAAGGTCGAGCGCCCCGATTGAACCATTCTTTGGATAGAGCCGGAGCATCCATCCGTCGGGCACATCTCATTTTCCCGCCCATAGGCCCTGAAGCCGTGCTGGAAATAGCCCAGCGCTCCGTCTGTTGCGGCAAAGTCCTTCAAGGAAGAACCGCCAGCTTCAATCGCTTCATTAATCACATCGCGGACAGCTATCGCCAATCGCTCAATCCGGGCACCCGATAATCGCTGCGCCTCTTTCTTCGGACTGATACCAGAACGATGAAGCGCCTCGCACACATAAATATTACCCAGCCCTGCGACGATTTTCTGATCCAGCAAGGCCATTTTGATCGCGGTTTTTTTACCCGTCAAAGCCTCTCTCAAAGCGCCTCCTGAAAAGAGGTTCGAATTGGGCTCCGGCCCCAAGCCGGACAGGAATGACACCTCATCTTCCGCATCTGTTTTGAACACATCCATAAATCCAAAGCGACGCGGATCATTATAACGCACCACAACACCGTCCTTGAGATGAAAAACAACATGATCATGTTTCGGATTGGCCGGCGTGGCATGGGCCAGATCAACAGATGTGTCAGACGCCCCCTCGTCTTCGATAGTGAAACGACCCGACATGCCCAAATGGCATAACAGGGTTTCACCGCCGGAAAGCCTGATCAATAAATACTTCGCCCGTCGGTCAAGGCGCTCGATTTTCTGACCCTCTAACCGGGAAACAAATCGATCCGGGAAATCAAATCGCAAATTCTTCCGGTTCTGCTCAACACGCCGGATAACGCGCCCCTGCATGGCAGGCATCAAACCCCGTCGAACCGTTTCCACTTCGGGCAATTCCGGCATGATCTCCTCCTGTGCGACAATTGGAACCGCACCACTTGCTGGCGGCTGTCTCTTGCTTGGCCTATGGTTCTTTCATGAGCAAGACATCAATCCAGACACCCGGTCACAACACAACAGGGCACGACACCACAGGCAATGAATCCGTTTCCTTTGGTTTTGCCGAAGTAAAGCGGGAAGAAAAAGCCGGGCTCGTCCGCGGTGTTTTTGATCGATCCGCCAAGCGCTATGATCTGATGAATGATCTGATGTCGCTGGGTGTCCATCGGGTCTGGAAAGACATGGTGATCAATCGTGCCAATCCACAACCCGGCGAACGCATCATTGATGTTGCCGGTGGAACCGGTGATCTGGCCCGAAGCTTCCTGACCAAGGCCGACAGGGCCGGAAACCGACGGGGCGACAGACGCAAAGCCGATGCTGTCATTCTTGACATCAATGAACAAATGCTACGAGCTGGGGTCAAACGTGGCCTTGAAGAAAGCCAACAAGGTCGCATCCAATGGGTCACCGGCAATGCCGAATGCCTGCCTTTGAAGGATCGTTGCGCCGATTGCGTCACCATCTCCACCGGTATCCGCAACGTGACCAATCGCGCCACCGCCTTGAAAGACATGAAACGCGTGCTGAAACCCGGCGGGCGGTTTTTATGTCTGGAATTCACCCGTCCAACATCGCGGGGTTGGGAAAAAATGTATGACGCCTGGTCCTTCAATGTCATGCCCGAGCTGGGTGAACTCGTCGCCAAGGACCGGGAAAGCTATCAATACCTCGTTGAATCGATAAGGCGCTTTCCGGATCAGGAAAGCTTCGCTCAGGAATTGCGCGATGCCGGTTTCAATCAGGTCAGCTACACCAATTTTTCCGGCGGAATTGCCGCTCTTCACGTCGGCTGGGCCTGAACTTTGTCAGCCCTGTCCCCACCAAGACTTCACACCACCCTCGCCAAGCCGTTCCTGGCGCTCTAAACACCTCGCCATATGTTTGAAACGATTGCCTCTCTTGCTCGCCTGTCTCGCGCCATATTCACTCTGGCGCGCCATGATGCGATTCTTCCCGCGGAGTACCAGCCTCTCTATCCGGCTCCTATTCGACTTTTCGGTCGCGCCATGCGCGTCTTCGCTCGTAAGGATAATGCAGAAAACCCGGGCGAAAGACTGGCAAGGGCCCTGGAACGCCTTGGCCCGTCCTATGTCAAATTTGGACAAGTGCTGGCCACACGTGGCGATGTCATCGGAGAACGGTTCGCCCGCGGCTTGTCGCGGCTTCAGGATCGCATGCCCGCTTTTGATGACAGGGAGGCCCGAATTGTCGTCGAAAAGGAGCTGGGATCAACAATTGATGATTTGTTTGTCGAGTTTGGTCCGTCAATTGCGGCTGCCTCCATTGCCCAGGTCCATCAAGCCACAACACATGACGGTAAAAAAGTGGCGGTCAAAATCCTCCGTCCCGATATTGAAAAACGCATCAATCACGACATTCGCGCCCTTGGTTTGGGGGCCGCACTGGCCGAACGTTTTGCGCCAGCCAGCCGCCGCCTGGAACCGAAAAAGTTTGTTGAAACAATTGCCCGGTCACTGACGTTTGAAACCGATCTGCGTCTTGAAGCAGCCTCTGCGTCTGAATTGCGGGAAGCCGCTTCTGCGGCTGAAAATTACCATATCCCCGAAGTCGACTGGTCCCGGTCCTCCAAACGAGTGCTGACGACACAATGGGTTGAGGGCATACCCCTGACCAATCTGGATGCCATCGAGGCGCTCGGCATTGATCGCAGCAAGCTGGCGACGCTTTTGACCCGGTCTTTCCTGGCGACGGCTCTGGATCGCGGTGTCTTCCATGCTGATATGCACGCCGGTAATTTATTTACCAATAATCAGGGGAAACTCTGGGCCGTGGATTTCGGCATTATGGGGCGGATCGGACGAAGCGAAAGGCGCTTTCTGGCCATGATCCTGCACGGTTTTATTTCCCGTGATTACAAATCTGCGGCCGAAGCACATTTTGCGGCTGGCTATGTCCCGACAAGTCACTCCATCGATGATTTTGCCAGTGCGCTGCGTGCCGTAGGCGAGCCCATTTTCGGTAAAAGCGCAGATCAAGTCCCGATGTCGAAAGTTCTGTTACAACTTTTCGAAATAACCGAATTGTTCGATATGCGCCTGCGGCCCGAATTGGTCATGCTGCAAAAGACCATGGTCCAATGCGAAGGCGTGGCCCGTGCCTTGGACCCCCAGACAGATATGTGGGCCGCCGCCGAACCCGTTGTTGCACGCTGGATGAAACGTGAGCTGGGCCCGGAAGGGCAAATCAGGGATTTCGGTGAAGATCTCAAAAACCTCCACCAAGCGGCTCGCTTGCTGCCTGAAGCCATTCAGGATTGGGCAGATGTAGGACGAAAATTAAAGGCGGGCGAACTCTCTCTCGGCGGCGGCTCAGGAATTCGACCGTGGGCGGTCAGACTGGCATGGATCGCCTCAGCAACCGCAGGTGGCGCATTCCTTATGTGGTTGTATTCATAAAACAACCACATGAATATTCATTCAATCTCAACTTTCCTGTGATTGAGTATTCGCATGTCAAAAGTAGTCGAAATGATCCCCGAACATCGCCGCTCTCAGTTAGAGTTCTTCCAGATAGATGACGATGTGATCAACCACATCCGCAAGCTGAAGCCGCGTTTGATGGCCTATGCCAAAACGGCACTGGAAACCATGTTCGAGCATTTGGAGTATAATCCGGATGTATCCGATTATTTCTCCATCAGTGAAAACCTGGGCTATCTTCGCGCTGGCATGCTCGCTCATTGCGAGCTGGTTTTTTCAGCCCGCTTCGATGATCAATATTACCAGGCCGCTGAACAAATTGGCATGCGCCACAGCAAGCTTGATTATCCATCCCACGTCTACACCGCAGCGTACTCAAACATGCTGGCCAATCTGATGGCCCTGGCTCTGAGCGACACAAAGCCCTTCAAGGCTGACGACATGGCTGCTTTGACCAAAATTTCCTGTTACGACATGGAATTGACCGTCGCGGCTTTCTTCCACACCCAAATGGAAAAACAGGCCGCCCTGGATGCCGATGCCGGTAAAATCAAGCACCTGATCTAGGGGCTATCAGCCCGCATTCATCACGGCCAATCCAAAGCGGATCCACATAAAGGCGAGGATTGCAAACCCGGCCCTGTGTGCCAGAAATCGCAAACCTACATTATTGATTGTCACATGGATCAGCGTGTGAGCAAAACGGCTGGCCACAAAGCCCGCAGCCAAAGCGGTTTGCAAACTGTCTATGGTGTCAGGGTTCAATGACTGAAACGCCACAAGCGCGTAGAACAAAACGGGCAATTCCAGCAAATTGACAAAATTACGTCCCCAATTAGCAAGCCAGTCAGGCGGCGGATTGCCGGTCTTGTTTTTGGAATAATCATTGCTCAAGGCACCAGACGCTTTGGCGCTGACACCCAAAACGGTCAGCATCAGATAAACAAACAAGGTCAACACAGCCAGTGCGACAGCAGACATCATCATGCTTGGCATTTCATTCTCCCCGAAACTCAATCTGCACACGCTAAATATATTCGCTGCAATGTCGAGCTTTAAGCCACAGGCTATCAAAACGCTTGGGCTTTGACGCCCCAGCGTTTATTGAGAGTGAAACAGAATATTGGAGCCCTCTCTTGTCGGACAAGCCCGTGACACAAAAACGGATTCTCTTGATTATCGGTGGCGGCATTGCTGCCTATAAATGCCTGGAATTGATCCGTGAGCTGAAGCGCAGAGATATTACCTCCCGCTGCATCCTGACCAAAGCCGGCACTGAATTTGTCACCCCGCTTTCTGTCGCGGCATTGTCCGGCGAAAAAGTCCACGGCGAGCTGTTTGACCTGACCGATGAAACCGAGATGGGCCATATCGAGCTGTCACGCTCGGCAGCCCTTGTCGTGGTCGCCCCGGCCACGGCAGATCTGATGGCCAAAGCCGCCAACGGTCTTGCCAATGATCTGGCCTCCACCACCCTTCTGGCCACAGACAAGCCTGTCTTGATGGCTCCAGCCATGAATGTACGCATGTGGCAACATCCTGCCACCCAGCGCAATCTGCAGACCCTGAACCAGGACGGCATCCGCTTCATTGGACCCGATGAGGGCGATATGGCTTGCGGCGAATTTGGTCCCGGCCGTATGGCGGAGCCTGGCGTGATCGCCGACGCCATCGAGGCGGCTCTCCATGGCTGATACCTTGAAGGGTCGCCACGTGATCCTGACCGCAGGTCCCACCCTGGAGCCCATCGATCCGGTCCGCTTCATCTCCAACCGCTCCTCCGGCAAGCAAGGCTATGCCATTGCCTCAGCCCTCGCTGAATTGGGCGCAGATGTCACCCTTGTCTCCGGCCCAACCGCGCTGAACGACCCTCCAGCCGTCACCACACACCGCGTGGAGACCGCTCTGGACATGCTCAAAACCGTACAAAATGCACTGCCCGCAGATATCTTTATCGCCGTCGCTGCTGTGGCCGATTGGCGCCCGGCGGATAGAGCAAGACACAAGCTCAAAACGGATAAGGCCGCTTTTAATGCCCTGCCGCTCGTCGAGAACCCGGACATTCTCAAAACCATAAGCCAGGCACCTGAAAACAGGCCTGATTTGGTTATTGGTTTCGCGGCCGAAACACATGATATCGAGACCCATGCCATCGCCAAGCGACAGCGAAAAGGATGCGATTGGATCATCGCCAATGATGTCTCCGGTGATGTCATGGGCGGTGAGGAGAATCAAATTTCTTTAATCACCAGAAACAACTCAGAAAAATTCCCATTGATGTCAAAAGCGGATGTCGCAGCTACCATTGCACAAAGAATTGCATCAAGCTTGTCAGCGCATAGCAATGGCAGGGGAAATGTATGATGATGAATTTTTTGTTGATTGGAATGCTGGCACTTTCGCCCATGCAAGAAAACAACACAGAAGAAGGCATTTTGGTGACGGAAGGACGGTGCGTGTCGATTCACGAAAACCCTGACGGTACCTTTGGTGTCGACCAACACCCCGACCTTCATGTATTGGATTTGCAACTAACGGAAGAGCCTTTCAATTTTCCTTTTCGCGCTAACACACTCATTGTGGTTTGCGCTCGAAACATACCCGTCCCGCTCCCAACCGACTACAAGGTACTTGTTGCCGGATACGATTTCATGATGTCAACACAGGATGGACGGGAATTGGTGCTCAATCTCCAAGAGGGCGTTATCACCTATACCATGAGTAGGGGCGAGCTTGATGGGTCTGAGCAGGAATGGGTTGATGGCATAGTCGAACAAATGCAGGAACAAATATCAGGGATTTCCGGAGAATGAGCAACACACGCGTCCGCATCAAGCCCTTGCCGCATTATGAAGGCTTGGCGCTACCCGCTTATGAAACACCCCAATCGGCCGGCATGGATTTGCGCGCTGCCGTGCCCGCGGATGAACCCATTACCATCCCGCCGGGTGAATGGCACCTAGTCCCCGTCGGTATCGCCATTGCCTTGCCCGCCGGATATGAGGCGCAAGTGCGTCCTCGCTCAGGTCTTGCTGCCAAAAAAGGCATTACCTGTGTCAACACACCGGGCACTGTGGATGCTGATTATCGCGGTGAAATCCGCTGTAATCTGATCAATCACGGCAAAGAAGATTTCATCGTCAACCGCGGCGAGCGCATTGCCCAGATGATCATTGCCCCGGTTTCACAAGCCGTCTGGGAAGTCGCCGAAGAACTTGACGAGACATCCAGAGGCACAGGCGGCTTTGGCTCCACAGGCCTTTAACCGACTAATTCACAGGGTTTTGACCCAGATGGCTGGCATTTGCTGAACAAGTCCCTAGATTTGAACCTACGCAATTCAGGATTTCACCATGATCAAGACACAAGGACGCGGACGCGTCTATCCTTCCATCGCCGATACAATTGGCGACACGCCCCTCGTCGAACTGTCCAAATTTGCCAAGGCCAAAGGGGCCAAAGCGCGCATTCTGGCCAAGCTGGAGTTTTTCAATCCGCTGGCCAGCGTCAAGGATCGCATCGGTGTTGCCATGATTGATGCATTGGAAGCCGCTGGAAAGCTGGGCCCTGATGCTGTGATGATTGAGCCAACATCAGGCAATACCGGTATTGGCCTGGCCTTTGTTGCCGCTTCGCGTGGTCATCGCCTGATCCTGACCATGCCGGAAAGCATGTCGATTGAGCGCCGCAAACTGCTCGCTCACCTCGGTGCTGAGCTAGTGCTCACCGAAGCCGCCAAAGGCATGGGCGGCGCTATCGCCAAGGCCAATGAATTGCTCGAAAGCACACCCAATTCGGTCATGCCAACCCAGTTCTCCAACCCCGCCAATCCGGAAATACACCGCACAACAACCGCTGAAGAAATCTGGAATGATACCGGTGGTGATGTCGATGTGTTGATATCCGGCGTGGGCACAGGTGGAACACTCACCGGCGTGGCTTCGGTTTTGAAAGAGCGAAAGCCTGGCTTTCATGTCGTTGCCGTCGAGCCCGCTGACAGTCCGGTCATCTCCGGAGGCAATCCGGGGCCTCACAAAATTCAGGGCATCGGCGCCGGTTTCATTCCCGACAATCTGGACACTAGCCTTGTCGATGAAGCGGTTCAGGTCACCAATGAACAGGCCTTCGAAATGGCGCGTGAGCTGGCCAAAGTTGAAGGCATTCCCGGCGGCATTTCATCCGGGGCCGCCCTGACAGCTGCTCTGGAAGTCGCCAAACACGACGATATGGCTGGAAAAACCATGGTGGTCATTCTGCCAAGCTTTGCCGAGCGTTATCTGTCGACGCTTTTGTTTGAAGAGGCCTGATTTCTATCTTCAAGGCCCGGGCAGTGTCCGGGCCTTGTTGCTTTACCCGGTAATACTCGCCGGGACAGGATCGCAATAGCTGCGCACATCAAAAATTCGCGCATCTGATATAATGTCTGAAGGTCGTAAGGGGCGGGACAGCTCAAGCCCTTCCAGCGTTCGTGCCCGAGACAGGGCGACATAAGCCTGACCGTGCGCAAACAGGCGTCTTGAGATATCCAGATAAACCCGATCCAATGTCAAACCTTGCGCCTTGTGGATTGTCATCGCCCAAGCAAGACGCAGCGGAAACTGGGTAAAAGCACCAGTCGTGGTTTTCTTCAGCGCCTTGGCCGCAACATCAAAATCATAGGCATTACGTTCCCATTTTTGCTGTTCGACCGAATAGACATCGTCACCGATACGAACCCGCACGGTTTTTTCGTCAAAGCCCTCAATTTCAGCCAGTGAACCATTGACCCAACGCCCCTGCGGATCATTGCGTGTGAGCATCACCCGTGCGCCCACTTTCAGGATCAAAGGGTCTTCCGTCGGAAATAGCCGCGGATCAAACTGGCCCTCCACCTTGGCTTCAAACATGTGTGGTTTTGTCGGCAAGCCCTCTAGCCTAGCCCGGTTGATCTCAAAGGCAGTCTGGTTGGTGGCCGTAAGCACCACATGGCTGCCGCTGGCCTCAAGGCCGGACCGTCCTGTCACACGGTTATTGAGAACATCCGCCTGGTCCTGCCTTAAATCGCCTTCGCGTACCGCATTGAGAACATCAATGAATTCCGGATCCGATTGACGATAGATATGCTCCAGCTCAACCAGGGAAAATCCGGCATCTCGAAACACCGGCGGGTGAAAGAAAAACGGCCCGCCATAGCTCATCTCCAGATAGGCCGCCTCTTCATTCTGGACGATAGGAGGAAGCTGAGCCAAATCCCCGACCAAAATCACCTGCACCCCGCCAAACGGCTCATTGCGATCCCGGTTCAGCCGAAGCGAGGCATCAATCGCCCACAACATGTCGGCGCGAACCATGGAAATCTCGTCGATCACCAAAGTTTCCAGCGCCTTGACTGCGCGGGCATGACGCAATCGCTTGATATCACGTGGCTCGATCAGGCGTGGCGGCAGGCGGAAAAAACTGTGCAGGGTTTGCCCGCCCGCATGCATGGCCGCAACACCGGTCGGGGCCAGAACCGCCGCCTTATTGCCTGCCCGGCGCATAAATTCACGCATCAAAGTCGTCTTGCCGGTCCCCGCCCTTCCGGTCAGAAAGACATTCGGCCTGTGATCAAACAGCCAGTCGAGCAATCGGCTTTGCTCAGGCGACAGGGCAGGTTCAGATTTTTGGGTCGGAGCAAGATCAGACATGACATCAAATTGCGTCTGTTCGGTTTTCGATGGAAGAGGTTTGCAACACCCTCTTGATCAAAAGTCCCGTCTCAGTCATCTCTGCATCATGACAACTCCGATTGATATTGACCGCTTTGCGCGACATCTGGTTTTGCGCGAAATCGGCGGCCCCGGACAACAAGCCCTCGCCAAAGCCAAAATCACCTTGATCGGAGCCGGTGGGTTGGGCGCACCGGCCGCCCTTTATCTGGCCGCAGCGGGCATCGGCCACATCACATTGATCGACCCGGACACGATCAGCCTAGACAACTTACAGCGCCAAATCCTGTTTCAGACCAAAAACATTGGTCAAAGCAAGGTGGAAACCGGAGCCAGCGCCCTTCGCGCGCTCAATCCCGGTGCCCGGATCAATCCGGTTCAAGCCGCTCTGGATGTAAGCAATGCAGCGGACCTGCTTCAAAATACGGATTTGATCCTTGATGGATGTGATAATTTCGAGACCCGCTTTGCTGTAAACGCCGCCTCACGTGCCGTAAACACACCCCTCATTTCAGGCGCTGTCGGGCGCTGGGACGGCCAAGTCTCCCTGTTCAACAAAGCGCCTGATGCCCCCTGTTATCGCTGCTGGGTGCCGGAAATTCCACCCGATGCCGAAACTTGTTCCCGTGTGGGTGTGGTTGGCGCGCTCACCGGGGTGATCGGTTCAATCATGGCCCTGGAAGCGATCAAACATATCTGTGAAGCCGGCGAAACACTGTCCGGGCGCATGCTATTGTTTGACGGCCTCGACATGTCCAGCCGCACCGTGCGCCTTAATAATGATCCGAATTGCCCTGAGTGTGGAAACGCTCGAGTTTGAAGGGATTAATCTTTTTCCTCTTCAACCTCAGCTCTTTCAGGTACGAACGTATCCAATGATCCGTCCATGGCGTCATCAAGGAAGTGACGAATATTACCATAAACCCGCCTCCGGTTTTCTTCCCCCAAACCCCATGTGTGCCTTCCTCCAGCCTCCTCAAGATAGACATAAGAAACATTTGCCGCCTCAAGAGCTTCAGCCATCGCTCTGGATTGCTCCACAGGAACAGATTGATCATTCTCTCCATGAATCAATAAAACAGGAATGGAAATCCGGTCGGCCAACATGACAGGGGAAACCTCAGTGACTCTTTCTCGCCCTTCAACGGCTTCCGGGTTCCCGATCAAGTCAATCCAATAAGCATATGTGTCTTCCCCTGCTTCTTCCTTGAATTTGAGAAAAGAAATTAGGTCGGTCACGCTCCCGCCCGCAACGACACACTGATACAAGTCCGGTGTCAGGCTGGCTCCAGCCAAGGCTGCATAGCCCCCATAACTAAAGCCCATAATGCAGATTCTATCAGGATCAATTTGGCCCTGATCAATCAGATGCTGAACGCCATCTGTGATATCATCTTGCATCGCACGGCCCCACTCACCATGCCCAGCTTCTGTAAACGCCGCCCCATATCCGGAAGAGCCTCTGAAATTAGGCTGGAACACCGCATACCCCAGAGACGCCAAATATTGAGGCGTTTCTTCAAATTGAACTGAATCACGTGTTTCCGGACCACCATGCGGGTAAACAATCAATGGCGTTTGCTCTCCTGGTCCCTGTTCTGGCCAAGTCAGATATCCGGGAATTTCCAGGCCGTCTCGGGCAGCATATCTAAAGGGTTGAACCGCAACGGTGTTGACTTCAAGGGTTTCAGGCCATGTTGCATAAATCGGGTCGACAGAATTAGTCTCAAAATCATACAGATAAGTCGTTCCCAATTCCGTGGGACCGCTGGCGCGCAACAGCATGCGGTTTCCACTCAAAGATACGGGGGCAATCTCGATTTGGTTGCCAAAAAAGGAAGTCAGGCCATTATAATGTCTTAAAAATTCTAAGTTTTCAAAATGAAAGAGCTGTCGGTCTGACGTATAGCCATAGCCGAAATATTCCCCATTCCACGGATCAATCAGGGCAAAATCTATATCGTAATCATCTCGAATGGCTACTGGCTCCAAAAACTCGCCCGTTTCCAAGTCATATCGGTAAATTCCAATAAATTGAGCCCCTTCAGGCTGGGCTCTTACATATATTTGCCCTGGCACGCCCGTTTCACCCGCCCATTCAAAATCATTTTCTTCCTGGTCTTCCAGGTCTCTTCGCCGAATAGTCAGCGTCCTGCGCCATCGATTGCTACGCTCGGAACGGGAATAGATATTGATGCGACTGCGACTTCTCGGAATATCGATCCGCATGACCGCTTCACCATCAATGGTATGCCAAGCTACGGTCGTCCGAGTTCCTCGCTCCACTATATCAGCTTCACCGGTCAAAATATTAACGCGCCAAAGATGTAAATTATTGCCCCTGTTGGCGGGCATAAGCACAAAGTCGGGCTCGTCAGACAAAAAATCGGCTATTTCGGATAATTGCCAATTACTCCGATTTACTCGCCGGCCTTCATCTCCAAATAATACAACGGTCTCTCCCTCAAAAGTTCTATTCAGGGACAAAATACGGCTACCCCGGATACCCAAATAATTATAATGGCTGTACCGACGCGAAAATGACATTTGATACGACGCACCAACCAACAGGCGGTCTTCACTTGCCCACCTTACCCACAAGGGCTCCAGTTCACCGAATGATGTCGCCCTGGCCGCGGGTGCAACCTCCGCATCCAGATCAATGACCACAAGATGTTGCTCATCTTCTTCGGGGTTAGGTTTGTAAAAATACGCCATATACCGCCCACTGGGAGACAAGCGCGCGCCGTGAAAAACGGCGGGGGAATATAACATGTCCAAAAAGGCATTACCGGGATCAACCTCTTCAATTCGAAGAGATTCATCCAAACCCTCTGTATCGGATTGAGTCTCGGTATCTGAAACTGGTGATAATTGTAACTCTTGAGCCAAACTAAGCTCAGGCAAGGCCCAACCTCCAAAGACCACGCACAACAAAACACGTAAAAACATACTCTCCCCCGTCCCGTATTCTGGCGGAGTTAACGCGAGCAAATTGCATAACGCAATGAGAAGTTGGGACAAAGGGCGTGTTTGATCATTTTTCCTTGTGGGTAAACTGCAAAGCCAAGCCAATCACCAAACCCGGAACCAGGCCAAAAAGCGCCCCCAGCAACCAATTTTCAACGGCGTGGGCAATAATGATCCACAAAACCACACCGACTCCTATTCCGGCCAGAAAATCCTTTGGAATCCGGGGTGGTTTGCGTGATTTATCTGGATCGTTTCGAGGTAATTGCGCGTTCATCCCCTGACAATAAAAAGCCGCCCCTGACAGCAAGCTGGGGGCGGCTTTAAATTTCAGTCAGAAACCGGGATAAATTATCACAAACCGGTGATCAATCCCAGGAATGATCCCCGCCAGTGGCATCATTATACAGAGTTTGGATCATGCGGTCCGTGGTTACAAAGCGCCAGTTCCAGTTCGCATCAAAATCAGCCAGGGGTTCAGCCGCCCTGACCGCTTCAAGATCAGCGCCGCCTTCAACCAGTGTGCGCACCCGAAAGGCCGCTTCTTTCAGCATATCGACAGAAGCCTGCAAATCGGCCCGGGTCGACAAAGGCCCGTGCCCCGGAATGATCCTTGTGCTTTCACCCGCCATCGCCACGCCCTGTTCCATACCGGCGATATAACCATCGACCGATCCGCCCGCTGACAAATCGATATAAGGGAACCAGCCGGAAAAGAAGATGTCGCCCATGTGCAAAACGTCGGCTTCACGGAAATACACCACCGCATCGCCATCGGTATGGGCCGTAGCGATATGAACCGCCTCTACCGTTTGACCATTCATATGGAAGGTCAAATCATGGCCAAAGGTCAATATCGGCAATGTCGCCGGACTTTGCGCCCATTCATCATCGCTCGCTTCAAGGCGGGTACGGATATTATGATGCGCCGCGATTGTGCTGCCCTGCTCACCAAAATGGGCATTCCCGCCTGTGTGATCGCCATGCCAATGCGTATTGACGATAAAACGCGGCGTGCCCTCTCCGGCAATCGACACCACCGCGCCTTCAATGGCCGCGCCGGTGGTCGGAAGCTGATCATCAATCATCACAGCGCCATCATCACCGATCAACAAGGCCAGATTACCGGCCATGCCCGTAGACAGCATATGGATACCATCACCCAGATCCGTAGTTTCTACAGCCACGTCCGGCTGCTCATCCTGAACTGTTGCGGCATCGGCCTCCTGGCCTGACGGTGAACACGCAGCCAGTAAGGCGGCCGCACTCGATATTGCCAAACGAAAACTCATAATCGTCTCCCCAAGTCTTGCCGACACCTGCGCCGGGACTGTTGAACAGAGCATATAGGGCTCCTTGAAGCTTTTGCACGCCTTTTGCGGTCAATTTTTAGTAAGGCGCTTTCTTTTCTGCTCTGAAAGCAAAATTATTTACCCCGTCTTCACCCTGTTTTGACACTCAGGACGAATAGAGGAGTTCCTGATGCGTGACCTGTTAGCCCTGATTGCCAGCCTGGCCCTGATAGCGCCATCCCACGCTCAGGACGAAGCAGAACCGACGCCTTCAGGACAAGCCGTTCCGCGTTTTGTCAGTATCAAATTTGATGTGGCCAATGGACGTTCCGGCCCCAGCCGCGAACATCCCATTGCCTGGCGATATGTCCGCGCCAGCCTGCCGCTGGAGGTGATCGCGGAAACACCCAATTGGCGCCGCGTGCGTGATCCTGAGGGCGAAGTTACATGGATGCACCGCCGGGTTCTGTCCGGACGGCGTTCTGTCTTCACATTGGAAGACACACCCTTGCGCGCCCGGGCCGAACTGGATGCCCCCGAAGATGCCATTGCTGAAGCCGGTGTCATCTTGTCGCTGGAACGCTGCAGGGCTGGTTGGTGCCGCATTGAAGCGGAGGGTTACCGCGGTTGGGCCCAGGCTGAGACCCTCTGGGGCGTATATACCCAAGAGCGTGAATCCGCGGCAAATCAACCCGCTGACGGCACCACTGCCTTGAGCCCCACTCTTCCCCATGATACCGCTCTGCGCTGAACCCCCGTTCTTGTTGAAACAGGATCGGGTTTGTTTTCCCAGCCCGTGACCGGCTTCTCTGCTGCTGTCACGTTCAGCGCAACCGATCGGCCTCATGACAGAACGTAAGAGCTCTTTCGACTACGACGACCTCATCGCTTCCGCCGAAGGCAAAATGTGGGGGCCTGACCGCTCCCGCTTGCCCGCACCACCCATGCTGATGATGGACCGGATTCTGGAAATCAATGATGACGGTGGAGAATATGGCAAAGGCCATATCGTTGCCGAACTGGATATCAAGAAAGATCTCTGGTTCTTTGATTGTCACTTCAAGGGTGATCCGGTCATGCCCGGCTGTCTCGGGCTCGATGCCCTTTGGCAGCTCGTCGGCTTTTTCCTGTGTTGGAAAGACAATCCCGGCAAAGGCCGTGCCCTCGGTGTCGGTGAAGTCAAATTCACCGGGCAAATAACACAAGAGACCAAAACTGTCCGCTATGTCATCGACCTCAAGCGCGTGATCCAGCGCCGCCTTATTATGGCCATTGGTGATGGACATGTCGAAGCCGATGGAAAAATCATTTATACTGCCAAGGACCTCCGCGTGGGCTTGTTCAAGCCCGGCGAAATGGCCTGATTCAGGAGTACGATATGCGCCGTGTTGTCATCACCGGTCTGGGTGTGATCTCACCCATTGGCAATAATGCTGACGAAGTGACCCAATCCCTCAAAGCGGGCAAAAGCGGCATTGGCCGCATGGAAAGCTTTGCCGAACTGAATTTCAAATGTCATGTCGGCGGAAAACCCGATATCGATCCGGCCAAGCATGTCGACAAACGCGTTTATCGCTTTATGTCGGAAGGCTCCGGCTGGAATTACATGGCGATGGAACAGGCTATTGCTGACAGTGGCATTCCAGAAGCCGACATTTCCCATCCACGCACCGGTATCATCATGGGCTCCGGCGGACCCTCTGCGATGACCATTGTCAGCGCTGCCGATATCACCCGTGAAAAAGGCCCGCGCCGGATCGGCCCCTTTGCCGTTCCCAAGGCGATGAGCTCAACCGCCTCTGCCACATTGGCCACGCCGTATAAAATCCTCGGCGTCAATTATTCCATCACATCGGCTTGCACCACCTCGCTGCATTGCATCGGGGCCGCCACGGAGCAAATCCAGTGGGGCAAGCAGGATGTAATGTTTGCCGGTGGCAGTGAGGAAATTCACTGGGCCCTGTCCAATCTGTTTGATGCCATGGGCGCAATGTCGACCAAATATAATGACACGCCCGAACTGGCCTCACGTGCCTTTGACAAAGACCGCGACGGCTTTGTCGCCGGGGCTGGCGGCGGTGTTGTGGTGCTGGAAGAATATGAGCGCGCCAAGGCCCGCGGGGCCCAGATTTATGCTGAGGTGACCGGTTATGGGGCCACATCTGATGGCTATGACATGGTCGCGCCGTCAGGCGAGGGCGCTGTGCGGGCGATGAAAATGGCCGCCGAAACCAGCCACGGCCCGGTTGATTATCTCAACCCGCACGCCACAGCGACACCGGTTGGCGATATCAAGGAAATGGAAGCAGTCAAGGAAGTCTTTGGCGATGATGCGCCGATGATTTCCGGCACAAAATCCATGACCGGTCACTCACTGGGCGCGGCGGGCGTACACGAAGCCATCTACACATTATTGATGATGAAAAACGGCTTTGTAGCCCCCTCCATCAATGTGTTTGAGATGGACCCGGATATTGCCGCACTGAACCTGCCCATTATCACCGAAACACGCGAGGCCGATATCAAGGTCGCCATGTCCAACAGTTTCGGTTTTGGCGGCACGAATGGCAGTGTGGTCTTCGAAAAAGTCTAACCCAGAGCCCCAATGAGACAAAAAGCTCAAACACGTCGTGACATGCTGATTCAAACAGGCCTGTCCACTTCCTTGATGGCGTGTGGGCAAGCAGCAAATGCCTTTACCGGCACATCAGGTGAAGCTCTGAATGACGTATTGCGACGCGTTGACATAAACACGTCCAATCTGCGCTCGGAGCAACTGTCAATCGCTCACTGGCGAACGGCTCTTGATGAAATATATTCTCAAATCGATCTGGCAGATTTGCTTGGAGACATGGATTTTGAGCGCCTGGCTCAAGAAACCGGATATGCAGGTCATGGAGTAGCAACCCAGCCACTTCACTTGAGCGCACCAGATGGTGGCAGATTGTCTTTTGTGCCCAAACTGTTCGCTGTCGGCCAAGGACGCGCAATCATCCCGCATGGTCATGATAATATGGTTTCGGCCCATCTGACCCTGTCTGGGCAATTTCATTTGCGCCAATACGACAAAGTTTCTGTTGAAGATAATTCCTTGTTGATCACACCCAGTGTGGACACACATATCAGACCCGGGGATGTGTCTTCCATATCAGAGCATGAAGACAATATTCATTGGTTTATCGCTGAGGAAAATGCCCATACATTTGATGTTATTGTGCTGGGACTGAACGAAAATTCTGGCCATGATTTTGACATTTACAATCTGGACATGAACATGTCTGAGCGTGTGGGAAATGATGTTTTTCGTGTACCCAGGCTTTCCGTTTCCGACGCCCTGCGGCTATACGGGTAATCAGAACCAATCAAAGGACAACCAAATGGCTGACATGGTCTTTCCAAAAGGCGAGTTGATGAAGGGCAAGCGCGGGCTTGTCATGGGCGTCGCCAATAAAAATTCCATTGCCTGGGGTATTGCCCAGCAATTGGCCGCCCAAGGCGCAGACATTGCCTTTTCCTACCAGGATGAGGCGCTGGAACGCCGCGTCCGCCCCCTGGTTGAAAGCCTGGCGTGCGAACCTTTCATGGTGCAGGCCGATGTCACCAATGACGCTTCCATGGATGCCTGCTTTAAAGCCATTGAAGACAAATGGGGCAAAATGGACTTTCTCGTGCACGCCATTGCCTTTGCCGGTAAGGACGAGCTGGTCGGCTCCTTTACCGAAAACACCACGCGGGAAGGCTGGCGTCGCGCCATGGACATTTCCGCCTTCTCATTCGTCGATGCCGGAAAGCGCGCCTCGCATTTGATGCCCGATGGCGGCTCCATGATCACGCTAACCTATCTCGGCTCTGAACGTGTCGTGCCGTCCTATAATGTCATGGGCGTCGCCAAGGCCGCCCTGGAAGCCTCCACGCGCTATATGGCACGCGATCTGGGGCCGGATAATATCCGCGTCAACGCCCTGTCAGCGGGCCCCATGCGCACATTGGCCATGGCCGGTATTTCCGGTGGCAAAGGCCTGATGCGCACGGGCCGCGAATGGTCGATGATGAAACAGGACACCAAGATGGAAGGCGTGGCCGGCGCTGCGCTTTATCTTCTGTCTGATCTCGGCTTTTCCTGCACCGGCGAAACCCTGCATGTTGATGCCGGTTTCCATGCCGTCGCAGTCCCGAGCATGGACGAGGAATAAGTTCCTAAACGTTCTATTGCAGAATAAAAAAACCCCCGCCGGATAATTCCGACGGGGGTTTTTCTTGCCCAGCTTTGCTCAGGCCTACTCGGCCTCTGCCTCAGCCATCGGATTCTCTTCGGGCTTCACCCAGCGGTCGAGCCAATCAATCGATTCCGCCAACACGTGGAGCACGCTTTCGCGGGAGCGATAGCCATGGCTCTCATAGGGCAGCATGACCAGGCGCGCCGTACCGGCATTGCCTTTGACGGCAGCATACATACGTTCCGACTGTATCGGGTAAGTGCCTGAATTATTGTCGATCTGACCATGGATCAGCAATATCGGCTCGTTGATATCATCGGCATGCATGAAGGGGCTCAGCTCGAAATAGGTTTCCGGCGCAGCCCAGAAAGTGCGGCGTTCAGCCTGAAAGCCAAAGGGCGTCAGCGTTCGATTGTAAGCGCCGGAGCGAGCGATGCCCGCGCGGAAGACATCGGACGCCGCCAACAAATGCGCCGTCATAAAGGCCCCATAGGAATGACCGGCAATGGCCAAACGTTCACCGTCGCCAAAGCCCATTTCTACGGTGACATCCCGCGCCGCTTCGGCGGACAGGACCAATTGATCGATGAAGGTGTCATTTACCGTTTCGGGGTCATCGCCAACAATCGGCATGGTGGCGTTTTCAAGCAGAGCATAACCCTGTGTGACCAAGAAGCGGGGGCTGGTCCCGGCCACGCGGGTGAATTCATAGGGCGAGCCGGTCACCTGACCCGCCGTGTCAGCATTGTTGTATTCCAGCGGATAACCCCAGACGAGGACCGGCAGTTTGTCGCCCTCCTCATAATCAGCCGGCAGATAGAGCGTCGCAGACAGGGGCACGCCATCCGCGCGCTCATAGGTGATCAGCTGGCGGGAAATATCATTGAGCTGCGGATGCGGGTTTTCAAAATCGGTTATCTGCTCGACAGCGCCATCGCGATGCCAGCGCACATTTTCCGGCGATACCGGGTTTTCCCAAGTGGTCAGGAAGGAGGAACCATCCGCCTCAATGACTCCGATGACTTCCTCATAATTCTCGCCGGAATTGCGCCACAGATCTTCGGTTTCAAAGGTTTCGACATTCATCCGGCGCAGGAAGGGGCGGTCACCCTCCGGGGTCGCACCGTCTCCGGTGAAGAGAATGTGACCATCATGCACATCAACCACCGAGCGGCCGAATTCATTACGCGTCGTCAGAGGATTGCCCGGATTGGCGTAAGCATCCCGAAGGCTGCGCTCTTCGGCCAGACGCGGATCATCCCCGCCTTGGGAAAAATCGACGAGCCAGCGGCGGATGACGCGCGTATCTCGGTCATATTCAGTGGCAAAACCGGTCTCGCCCATATCTGTAAATTGCGTGCCGAAATAGCGGTCCTCCGTGCGAAAGATTTCTCGCGGTTCACTGGTGAAAGGCGCTTCCAGCACCCAGACGCTGTCACGCTGGTCCGTGTCCACGCGCGGGTCGCCGCCATCAAGGGCTTCGGCCCAGCTCAGCTGGGCGGGGTGAGAATCCTGCCATTCGACATTGCGCCGACCTGTGATGACGCCGCCAATCGGGACAGTGTCGGCGATGGGCTGTTCGGCGATCCGGGCGACGAGACGGCCACTCAAATCGACGACACGCGTCTGGTCCGCAAAGCGCGACCATGTCACCTGGTAGGAGAAGGGCTGCGTCATCTCACCGAGGAGAATATAGTCACCGTTCGGAGAGGGATCAGCCATGTAGTAAAGACCCGGCTCGCCCACCATGTGCGGACGGCCGCCATCGGCGTCAATAAGGGCCAGCTGAGATGTCGCCAGCCAGGCGAAAACATCAGCGTCCGGCTGGTCCTGCAACAAATCCTGATAGGTGCGCACCGGCGCTTCATAGCCGGAAGCCTCCTGCGTCACCGGTCCGACTGGAACGCGCGGACGATCGGGCATCGAACCGCGATCCGTGTCGACCAGATTGACCAGAAGGCGCTCGCCATCGGGCATCCAGCGGAAGGGGGTAAAGACAGCGTTCACACCCTCATCAATGATCTCGCGCGCGCGACCCTGGCGGATATCGAGAATCCACAGGGATATCTCGTCATTGCGCGTGGCGGTAAAGGCAAGTTTGGAGCCATCGGGAGACCAGCTGATACCGGAAATACCCGCATCATCAGGCAGGTTCACCGCGCGAGTTTCCTGAGTGTCCAGATTCATGAGGCTCAGGCCGACAATTCTGCGCGGTCCATGACGTCCATTGGTCGCCGCATCCAGTCGCAAACCGGCCAGGCGCTCCATCGGGCGCGCCATTTCCGAGATAGGCGGCAAAGCCTCCCGGTGCATGAGCAAAATCGTGTCCCGCGCAGGCGAAAGGGAGATAAAGGGCGCAGGCGGCGCGTCGACAATATCGACAATATCCTGAGATGGCAGACGATAGACATCCTGAGCAGCAGCCTGGCCGAATATCATCAAAAGTGCGACCGGGGCCAGAAAGGCACCGATCCATGGGTTATTTCTGAGCATGCTTGTCTCCCCGATTCGCATTGAGGAGAAGGCTAACGCTTTTCTCTCGCCCGTCGAGAGCCAGCAGGTATCTTTTTTGTAAGACTCATTCCAAACAAAACCCCCGCCGGATTGCTCCGACGGGGGTTTTTATTCAGTCTAAGAAGGTTTGAAAGAAGCGCTTATGCGTCTTCTGTCTTGGCCTCTTCGCCAGTTTCCTGGTCGACAACTTTCATCGACAGGCGAACCTTGCCGCGATCATCAAAGCCCAAGAGCTTGACCCAAACCTCATCGCCTTCCTTGACGACATCGGATGGGTGACCCACGCGCTCATTTTTGAGCTGGGAAACATGAACCAGGCCATCCTTGGGACCGAAGAAGTTCACGAAGGCACCAAAGTCCATGACTTTGACAATTTTGCCCTTATAGACCTTGCCTTCTTCTGGCTCGGCAGTAAGGCCGTGGATCCAGTCGAGAGCCGCCTTGATCGATGCGCCATCAGAAGAAGAGACCTTGATCACGCCTTCATCATTGACATCAACCTTGGCACCGGTAGTGGCGACGATCTCACGGATCACCTTGCCGCCGGTTCCGATTACGTCACGGATTTTGTCGACAGGAATAGTGATGGTTTCGATGCGCGGGGCGAATTCACCCAGCTCGTCACGGCTTTCATCAAGCGCCTTGGCCATTTCATCAAGAATGTGAAGACGGCCGCCTTTGGCTTGTTCCAAAGCGGTCGACATGATGTCCTTGGTGATACCGGCGATCTTGATGTCCATCTGCAGGGAGGTGATCCCTTCCGATGTACCGGCCACTTTAAAGTCCATATCGCCGAGATGATCTTCATCACCGAGGATGTCAGACAAAACAGCAATGCCTTCAGGGTCCTTGATCAAGCCCATGGCAATACCGGACACAGGGCGCGTAATCGGCACACCCGCATCCATCATCGCCAGGGATGAACCACACACCGTGGCCATCGAGGATGAGCCGTTTGACTCGGTTATCTCGGAGACCAGACGGATGGTGTAAGGGAATTCTTCCGCTTCCGGCAGAACAGCGCGCAGGGCACGCCATGCCAGCTTGCCGTGACCAATTTCACGACGCCCTGGAGCCAGACGGAAGGATGTTTCACCAACAGAATAGGGTGGGAAGTTATAGTGCAGCAGGAAGCGCTCTTTGAACGTGCCTGTCAGATCATCGATAAACTGCTCATCTTCGCCTGTACCCAACGTGGCCACACACAAAGACTGGGTTTCACCGCGCGTAAACAGGGCAGAACCGTGTGTACGAGGCAGAACACCTGCTTCAGAGATGATCGGACGGACCTGATCAAGGGCCCGGCCATCAATACGCTTGCCGGACTTGATGATGCCACCGCGAACGATGGAGGCTTCAACAGCCTTGAATGCACTGCCCAGAACGGAACCCGGAATACCATCCGGATTTTCCTCGGATGCGGCCAGCGCATCCATGGCTTTTTGCTTGGCATCGCCGATAGCGCCAGAACGGATAGTTTTGTCGACATTGGCGTAAGCAGCAACCAGATCTTTTTCGACCAGCTTGCGAACTTGAGCTTCTTCAGCAGACAAATCTTCTGCTTCAACATCCCAAGGCTCTTTGGCAGCTTTTTCAGCCAGCTTGATGATCATGTCGATCACCGGCTGCATAGCCTCATGGCCTGCCATGACAGCGCCGAGCATGATCTCTTCGGACAGCTCTTTGGCTTCCGATTCAACCATCATCACGGCACCTTGTGTACCGGCAACCATCAGCTCGAGATCGCTCTCTTTTTTCTCGTCTTCAGTTGGGTTGATGACATAATCGCCATCAATATAACCCACGCGAACACCGCCAATCGGGCCCATGAACGGCAAGCCGGACAGGGTCAGGGCAGCGGAAGCGCCGATCATGCCGACAACGTCCGGATCGTTTTCCAGATCGTGCTGGAGAACCGTGATCATCACCTGGGTGTCGTTTTTGAAACCCTTGAGGAAGAGCGGACGGATCGGACGGTCAATCAGGCGAGACGTCAGTGTCTCTTTTTCTGATGGACGGCCTTCGCGTTTGAAAAAGCCGCCTGGTATCTTACCGGCGGCATAGGTTTTTTCCTGGTAATTCACGGTCAGCGGGAAAAAATCCATTCCCGGCTTGACGGTTTTCATACCAACGGCAGTGGCGAGCACGGTTGTGTCGCCATAGGTGACCATAACGGACCCTGTTGCCTGACGGGCTACGCGCCCGGTTTCGATGGTGAGTGTGCGTCCTGCCCACTCAATCGTTTCTGTGTGTATATCGAACATATCGTCTTTCGTACGGATGCAATCGCGGGATTAACGGCGCAGACCCAGTTTCTTGATCAGGTCTTGATAACGAGCTTCGTCCTTCGACTTTACATAGTCGAGAAGGCGGCGACGTTGAGAAACCATTTTCAGAAGGCCGCGACGCGAATGGTTGTCCTTCTTATGGTCTTTGAAATGCTCAGTGAGGTTTGTGATCCGTTCAGTCAGGATTGCAACTTGAACCTCGGGTGAGCCAGTATCGCCTTTGCCACGGGCATTTTCAGCAATTAGCGCAGCTTTGCGCTCTTGAGTAACCGACATCGGAGTCTCCTAATTGTCGTTTGCCCCTTACGGGGTCAGGTTAAAAACACGCGTAGGCTGGAATTGACCAGCCTGCGCTTCGCCGAGTGCCACTGCCACACCGTCCAAGGTCGCCAAAGCGGTGAAAAAACAGTCTTTGCCTGCCACAACACGGGGGCGGCGCTGTTCTTTCAGCTCTGACGCTTGACGCGGGAGCAGGACGATCGAGCGTCCTTGCTTCAAATTGAAGGCCTCTTCCTCGGTAATGGCCAACGCCGGGATGTCGTCCAGCGCGGTCTGAACCGGGAGCAGGGCTTCCGAAACGGCGTCCTTATGAGCCATTTCCTGCAAAACGTCCAGCCTTATGGCATTGGCCTCTTCAAAGCGGCCAACAACAATGCGCCGAAGCGCTGCCACATGCCCCACCGTGCCCAGCGCCAAAGCCAGATCACGGGCCAGGGAGCGTACATAGGATCCCTTGCCGCAACGCATCTCAAACACCGCCATGTCACGGTCCGGGCAATCCAGAAGGGTCAGCGTCTCAATAAAAATTGTCCGCGCTTCCAGCACCACCTCTTCGCCCTGACGGGCCAGATCATAGGCGCGCTCACCATCAACCTTGATGGCTGAAAAAGCAGGCGGAACCTGCTCTATCTCGCCCGTAAAATCCGGCAAGACAGCCTCGATATCATCCCGGGACGGTCTTATATCCGATGTGGCAATCACCTTGCCTTCGGTGTCCAGCGTATCGGTCTGTTCGCCCCATTTCACCGTGAAGCGATAAACTTTCTCGCCCTCGACGGCAAAGGGCATGGTCTTGGTCGCTTCGCCCAGCGCAATCGGCAATATGCCTGAGGCCAGAGGGTCAAGCGTACCGGCATGTCCGGCTTTTTTGGCGTTATAGGCCCGTCGAACCGCTGAAACAGCCTGGGTCGATGTCATGTCCAGAGGTTTGTCCAAAACCACCCAGCCATGGACATCCTCACCTTTGCGTCTGCGTGCCATTGTATCTCTTCTTGAAAGCCTGAAGCTCTCAGCTCTCATCATCACCATCATGCGTCAGATCCTGCTGGACCTGTGGACGCGACAAAAGGGTGTCGACATGGCTGGCCGTGTCAAAGCTGTTATCGGCGTGAAAATGCAATTCCGGCGTAAATTTCAGGTCGATTTCACGGCCCAGCTTGCCGCGCAGAAACCCAGCACAGCGATTAAGAGCTTTTGCCAACACACCCGCATCGCCCTGCCCCAAGGGAGCCACATATACCTTGGCCGTGCGCAAATCCGGGCTGGGCCGCACTTCGCACACCGAAATCAGGGCATTTTCCAGATCAGGATCGCGCAGCTCACGCCGGGCCAGAATATCCGACAGGGCATGACGCACCAGCTCACCGGCGCGCAATTGACGCTGGGACGGCATTTTCGGTTCATTCGTGGTTTTTTTGCGGGGCATGATCAGTCTTTCAACTTGGCTTTAACAGGCAACAGGCCTGCCTCAGCAAGGCGCGCGGGTTTACGCGCATAGACGGTCAGATGCAAGGGCGGTCCACAAGTAAAAAGGGCGGCTCCATCAGAACCGCCCTATATTTATTCAATCACTTCTATGAGCAATGATCAGAAATCGCCCCGATCAAGTTTGCGCGGTACGTCCGTGACCTTGAAGCACTCGATCCGGTCGCCCTTTTGCAAATCGTGATAGCCGATAAAGCCCATACCGCACTCTGTGCCGGATTTGACCTCTTCCACTTCTTCTTTGAAGCGTTTCAAGGTCGAGAGCTCACCTTCATGGATCACCGTGTCTTCGCGCAGCAAACGCACACCACAACCGCGGCGCACAATGCCCTCGGTCACGCGGCAACCGGCCACCTTGCCAACTCGTGTGATATTGAAGACTTCCAGAATATCGGCGTAACCGATGAAGTCTTCGCGTTTATCAGGCGCAAGCATGCCTTCCATGGTGCTACGCACATCGTCGATGACGTCATAGATGATGGAGTAATAGCGAATTTCAACGCCTTCGCGTTCTGCCAAATCCTTGGCTTGCTTGCTGGCCCGTACGTTAAAGGCAAACACAGGAGAGCCTGCTGATTTTGCCAACAACACATCGCTTTCATTCACACCGCCCGGGGCCGCATGGACAACGCGAGCCTGGACCTCTTCATTGCCCAGTTTTTCCAGCGACATCTTGATCGCTTCGGCAGAACCTTGAACATCGGCTTTGACCAGAAGTTTCAATTCCTGTGTCTGGTCTTCCTGCAAACGCGCCATCATCTGCTCAAGCGAAGCTCCACCGGCGGTCAAAACCTCGCCGCTGGCCTGACGTCCCTTGCGCTGACGATACTCAGCGATTTCCCGCGCCTTGGCTTCACTATCCACCACAGCAAAAATTTCGCCGGGACCTGGAGCCCCGTCAAGACCGAGGATTTCCACCGGAATGGAAGGTCCGGCCTCTTTCAATTGCTGCCCCCGCTCGTTCAGCAAAGCTCGCACCTTGCCCCATTGCGAACCTGCAACAACGATGTCGCCACGCTTCAATGTGCCGCGACGGACCAAAAGTGTGGCCACTGAACCCCGGCCCTTATCGACCTGGCTTTCAATCACAATACCTTCAGCAGCCCTATCAGGATTGGCTTTCAGGTCGAGCACTTCAGCCTGCAGCGCAATCGCTTCGGTCAACTCATCCAGACCTTCTTTGGTCTTGGCGGAAACATTGACGGATTGCACTTCACCGGACATTTCCTCAACAACCACTTCATGTTGAAGCAAATCGGTGAGGACTTTTGTCGGATTGGCTTCATGCTTGTCACATTTGTTGACCGCAACAATCATCGGTGTTCCGGCAGCCTTGGCATGCTTGATCGCTTCTACCGTTTGCGGCTTGACGGAATCATCCGCAGCCACAACCAGAATGACCAGATCCGTTGCTTCAGCACCGCGCGAACGCATGGCTGAGAAAGCCGCATGTCCGGGTGTGTCGAGGAAGGTGATCTTGTCACCCGACTTCAATTCAACCTGATAGGCACCGATATGCTGGGTAATACCACCGGACTCACCCGACGCCACATCCGTGGCCCGCAAGGCGTCCAGAAGCGATGTCTTACCGTGATCAACATGACCCATGACGGCAACAACAGGTGCGCGTGGCTTTTTGCTGTCTTCATCATCATCATCAGAGATGAAGCCTTCTTCCACATCCGCTTCTGAAACCCGTTTGACCGTGTGTCCAAATTCTTCAACCAGCAATTCGGCCGTATCAGCATCCAGCATGTCATCCATGCGAACCATCTGGCCCTGCTTCATCAGAATCTTCATCACATCCACAGCCCGCTCAGCCATACGATTGGCCAGCTCGGCAATCGAGATGGATTCCGGCAGGATGACTTCACGCGCGATTTTCTCGCGCTCGGACCCACCCGATTTGCGGCGTTGTTTTTCCCGCTCCCGCGCCCGGCGAACAGATGCCAGTGAACGCTGGCGATCCTCATCACCATCAAGAACATTCTGGATAGTCAGCTTGCCGCGGCGGCGTGCATCATTTGATTTGGCCCGCGCTTGCGGTGTTTGCTGGGCACCTGGACCGGAAGCGCCTTTGCGCTTGACGCGTCCACCCATGGCTTCCAGAGCTGATTTCGGCTCGGAACCACCCCGACCAGGCGTTTCGCGGCGCCCACCTTGGGCATCCTGCTTTTCAGCCGCGGCCATGTGAGCTTCTGCAGCCGCTTCCGCTTCTGCAAGAGCGGCCTCAGCTTCTTTGGCAGCTTTTTCTTCAGCTTTTCGCCTGGCTTCTTCTTCAGCCTTTTTCTTGGCCTCTGCTGCCTCGCGAGCCGCCTTTTCTTTTTTGTCTTCAAGCTCTCGGAGTTCAGCTGCGCCCCGCTCGGAACGCGCTGTCGCTTCCTGCTCTTTTTTGGCAGCGCGCTCAGCCGCGTCTGCCCGCGCCTGGGCAATGGCGCGCTGACGAGCGACCAGCTCAGCTTCCGACAAGCCCAGTTGGCGTGCTTTCGCAGCAATCGCAGATTCAGCCTTGGCCCGCGCTGACCCAGGTGTCGGCTTACCGCTGGACGCACCCCCGTCTTTGCCAGGAGCCATTCCGCGCTTGCGCTTCTTCTCAACCACGACCGCTTTCGAACGACCGCGCGTAAAGCTTTGCTGCACGGTGCCTGGTCCAGGCCGTTTCAAAGAGAGCGGCTTGCGGCCGGAGGTGTTATTGTCGTCTGAGTCGCTCATACGAGCCTTCCAAGTTCGGCTGTCGTTTCATTGGCATTTTCCGGCAGCCGAGGGCCGGAAGTCCGCACTGTTCAAACCTTGGTCCCGGTTTGAAGGCTCGCTAAACTAGCGACCTTCGCCCCGTATTCAACTGCTTCTGCGTCATTCACCGCAGGTTCCATCAGGAATCCAGCGGTCGAAAGCCCGAAAGCTTCCTCAAATTCACTCCGAAACTTCGCGAATGCGAACCTTCGTTCAAAACGGCGTGCACAACGGGGCCCCGCCCCAGTGCCAAGCCTAATTGTTCAGCGCTGAAGCACGCTGCGACCGGAACATTGCCCCAGGCCGCTTCACAAAGACGGTCTAACTTGCCACGACCGTCCAATGCTCCATCACTCGCCTCGATCCGCCAAGCTGGCTTTCCCGCCTTGAGTGCCAGTTTTGACGCATCAAAACCCAAAGCCAGATCACCTGCCCGCCTTGCCAGTCCCAGAAGACTGAGCGCCCGCGCCTCGAGTAAAGCCTCAAGGCAGTCGCTCAAACCTTCCGGTACTTTAACAGCTCGCCCGGCACCCCGGTTGAAAAGGCCTTTACTGGCCGCTTTTTCAACAGAGCCGCGATCAGCACTAACCCAGATACCCCGACCGGGAAGTTTGGCCGCAATATCCGGAACCAGTTCATCATCCGGACCAATCGCGAAACGAAGCAAATCCGCTTCTTCCCTGACTTCGCCGGAGGCAATGCAGCGCCGTTCCCGCTGCTTTGCCTGACTGACCACTTTGGGGTTACTCAGTCTCTTTCTCCTCTTCGGATACAGCTTTGTCCAGATCAAGCCCAAGCGCTTCCGCTTCAGCCTCCAGAGCTGCCAAATCCATATTTTCCAGATCAAAGGCACCATCTTCGCCCTCAACCTCTTCTTCTACAGCCTGTTGAGGCAGATCATCTTCGGAAATCCAACCCGCGGCCACACGGGCACGCATGATCATCATTTCAGCATCTTCAGGTGACAATTCATACGCATCAAGAATACCCGACTCACGCACGCGCTCACCGTTCTTGGTTTCAAACCAGCCACGCAAATCATCCGTGACCAGGCCAGCCAGGTCATCAACAGTTTTGACATCGCCTTCACCCAGCGTCACAGCCATTGCAAGGGTCACACCCTCGATTTCAAGGACGCCGTCCTCAACACCCAGCTCAACACGCTTGGCTTCTTGTTCAGCTGCTTGACGCCCGAGATAATCACGAGCCCGCTCCCTGATTTCTTCGGCGGTTTCTTCGTCGAAGCCTTCAATCGCAGCAATTTCATTCAATTCAACAAAAGCGATGTCTTCAACATCGGTAAAGCCTTCTGTTGCCAGCAATTGAGCAATCACTTCATCAACATCAAGGGCCGCAGTAAAGGACTGTGTCCGCTCAGCAAACTCTTTTTGACGGCGCTCTGATTCTTCTTCCTCAGTGAGGATGTCGATCGACCAACCGGTCAATTGGGAGGCCAAGCGTACATTCTGCCCGCGACGCCCAATGGCCAGTGACAATTGCTCGTCGGGAACAACCACTTCGATCCGTTGATCTTCTTCGTCCAGAACAACCTTGGCCACTTCAGCGGGCTGCAGGGCGTTGACGATGAAGGTCGCCGGATCCTCAGACCACGGGATAATGTCGATCTTCTCACCGGCCAGTTCGGAGACAACCGCCTGAACCCGTGAACCGCGCATACCCACACAAGCACCAACCGGATCAATTGATCCGTCATTGGAAATCACGGCAATCTTGGCCCGGCTGCCCGGATCGCGCGCCACGGATGGAATTTCAATTATGCCTTCATAAACTTCAGGCACTTCCTGCGAGAACAGGGCTGACATGAAGTCAGGATGGGCGCGGGACAGGAAGATTTGTGGTCCCCGTACTTCTTCACGCACATCATAGATATAGGCGCGAACGCGCTCATTGTTCTGAAGGTTTTCACGCGGAATACCATCGGCCCGGCGAATGATCGCCTCGGCCCGGCCCAGATCAATAATCACATTGCCGTACTCAACCCGCTTGACCACACCATTGATGACTTCACCAATACGGTCTTTGTATTCAGCAAACTGACGGGCACGTTCTGCTTCACGGACCTTTTGAGTGATAACCTGCTTGGCGGTCTGAGACGCAACACGGCCAAACTCGATCGGTGGCAATTCGTCAGAAAACACGGTGCCAATTTCCGCCGTCTTGTCGATTTTTTTGCCGTCTGCCAGACTCAGTTCCTGATTGTCGTTTTCGACCTCTTCCACCACAGTCATGCAGCGGGTCAGGGTAAGCTCACCGGTTTTACGGTCAATCTCGGCGCGAATATCATTCTCAACGCCATAGCGTGAGCGTGCCGCTTTTTGCAACGCTTCCTCAATCGCTTCAATCACGATTGATTCATCAATAGATTTCTCAGCCGCCACGGCACGGGCGATCTGTAGCAATTCAAGCCGGTTGGCACTAACACCAATGCTCATCGGGTTATCCCCGCAGACATGGACAGCGACATTATTCGTCTCCTTCAGTCACCGCAGGGCTTGAGCCCCGCGCTTTCAAATCCGCCTCGATCAAGGCGTCTGTCAAAACCAGTTTGGCTTCCACGATCCAGTCAAACGGGATCAGTGTTGTTTCGTCTTCTCCGCTCATATCGAGCAAAACCTGTTCGTCCTCGACACCGGCCAGAATACCGCGAAAGCGCTTGCGGCCCTCAGCCAGGCGATCCAGCTCAATCTTGGCCTCATAGCCCTGCCAGCGGTCGAAATGGGGCAACTCCGTCAACGGCCGATCAATCCCCGGTGAAGAAATTTCCAGATCATATTCACCACTGACCGGGTCATTTTCCTCAAAAACTTCATACAGTCCACGTGATAAACGAACACAGTCTTCAACCGGCATTGTGCCATCTTCACGCTCAGCCATAATTTGCAGACGCGCGCGCTTGCCCGACATGATCCGCACCCGGACCACCGACAAACCCAGTTCATCAGCCACTGGCTCAACCAGGGCGAGGATGCGGGCATCTTGTGGCGACTTTGTCTTCAAGTCTTGCGACTCCGTATCGGTTAAATCAGCGTCTGAACATGGGCCAAAAAACAAAAAGAGCGGCCGCCGGAAGCGACCGCCCGATAGCATCATCCGATGCAATCGAACTTGTGTAGTACGAGGGGGCTTATACGCCCCTGTGTTCAGCTTGGCAAGGTCAAGAAACCTGAACCCGGACAAAGTCCATGAAGACCGGTGCACAATCGCCGAGATTCTTCGATTCATAACGTGTCTGGATGTGATCTGCAGGCGCAATACGCCAATCGTCTGCCTTTTGCGCCGTCCACTCAAAGCGATCATCTTGTGCCATTTGCATCATGACATGATCGGCGTAGATCTTCACATCGGTGGCAATGCGAAGCTTGCCACCCGGTTTGAGGATGCGGGCAAATTGATCGCGCGTCGCCTGCTGCACAAAACGGCGTTTGGTATGGCGTAATTTTGGCCAGGGATCGGGAAACATCAAAAAGATGCGGTCAAAACTGCCCGCTTTCATCCGGGGCAGATCATCCCGGGCATCACCGCGGTGAATGCGAACATTATCCAGCCCACCCTCTTCAACATGGGTAAGCGCCTTGGCAACGCCATTCAGGAAGGGCTCGATCCCGATATAACCCGCCTCCCGATGCATGGCCGCCTGTCCGGCCAGATGCTCACCACCGCCAAAACCGATTTCAAGGATTTGGGTTGTTTTGCCGGGATTGAGACTATCGGGGTCAATTTCGCCGCTCTCCGGCAAATTTATTCGCGGCAATGTCTCGTCGACAAGCTTTTGCTGCCGAGATGACAAGGCTTTGCCAACAGATCGACCATAGAGGCGAAATTCAGACGGTATCTGGCGAGAACGGGTCATTGGCGCGATGTAACGCTTTTATCGAACCAATGCATCCGGGCATGACATTAGGATCAAAAGCCGGTGATCAGCTCACCAGCTCTTCTTCACTGGCCAGTGTCCGCACCAATTCCAAGACCCGGCGACGGACTTTGGAATCACTGATACGCGAAAAAGATTCAGCCAGCGAAACACCGTCAGAGCTTTGAATAAAATCATAAACGACTGGCGTCTGATCTCCCTCAGCCAAACCTGTCAAAGCGGTTTGCTCTCCAAGGCCTTCAAAGAAAAACTGTACCGGCACCTCCAGAACACGAGAGAGACGATACAAACGGCTGGCACCAACGCGGTTGGCACCGCGCTCATATTTTTGCACCTGCTGGAAAGTCACACCGAGTTCATCGCCCAGCTTTTCCTGACTCATCTTTTTCAACTGACGACGCAGACGAACGCGAGACCCGACATGTTGGTCAATCGGGTTGGGGCCACGTGGGTTCACCTTGGGCATGCTTCTACCTCACTAAAAAGACTATTTTGGCCAATGTGTATTGTTTAATAGCACAACCCGTACGGGGGTAGGCAATCCTTATCACGCAATGACTGAAGATTAAAATATTAACTTCGGCGCTCTCTGCGTGCAAACACAATGCCGACCAGCAATCCCAGAGCAACAATCCAGAAAAGCGTGTCCCCCCATTTGGCATAAGCCGTTGCAGCAACAGGGCGGGGCAGCGACACATCGTGCGCACCCTCATCCTCAATTTCAATACGGACCGGCATCCGGCCAAGAGGATCAATCACACCTGAAATTCCGCGTGATGCAGAGCGAATGAGCGGCAATCCTGTTTCAATGGAACGAAATCGCGCCTGGTTCAGATGTTGTCTTGGGCCTGAATTATCGCCAAACCAGGCATCATTCGACAGATTGAATAACCAGTCCGGGCGCTGTGTAGACGCGTTTACAAAATTCGGGAAAATCGCCTCATAACAGATCAGCGGCATCATCGTGGCTGCGCCCTCAACCTCAAGCACAGCAGGACCGGGGCCGGGTGAAAACTGCAATCGGGCAAACTCTTCAAACCCGATCGCCGCCAACAGCTCCACAAACGGCACCGTTTCGCCAAATGGCACCAAGCGCACTTTGTCATAAAGGGAGTAGTGCGGAGCAATAGAGCTGAAATCCATAACCGCCAGCGAATTATAATACCGCAACCCGGTTTCGCTCGCCTCTCGCCGGTTTACGCCAGATAATAACAGGGTTTCTTCAGGCAAAACCTCCCCGATCAAACGCAAGGTTTCGACATCTTCCAGCATGAAAGTGGGCAGGGCCCCCTCAGGCCACAGAACATGCGTTACCTGATCTAAGCCCGGCGAAGCCGTCATTTCGAGATAGCGGCCCCGCGTCGAGATATCGCCGTCCGGTCCCCATTTTTCAGCCTGGGTCACAGCCAGTTGAACAATACGAAACCGTGTCTCCAGCAAGGGCGATACATCAGCCGTGGCCAGACGCAGGGACCCCATTGAAAACAAAACCAGAAAGATCACCAGACCCGCCAGAGCCGGAAGCAGGTTTTTAATCGGGTATGCTCGGCTCACAGCCATGGCGGGAGATACCAGCATCAGTACTGTCAACAGGCTCAACCCATACACACCAAACCAGGCCGCAGCCTGACTGACCGCGCCGCCAGCTTCCCAGGTATAAGCGGGCAAATTCCAGGGCAGGCCCGAAAACACATGCCCGCGTAGCCATTCAAAAATGGCGATGGAAGCCGCAAAGCCCAATATTCTCCAGACCGACCGCTGACCAATCGCAACATAAAGTGCCATCGCACCGCCCCAGAACACGGCCAGAATGGCGGCAAACGCAGGCAAGGCAATCGGGATAAGCGGGATAAATTCAGGCCCCCGGTTGATAAAGGCAAAACCCACCCAGAATGTCCCGGCCAGAAAATATCCCATACCAAAGACAAAGCCGCGCCAAAAAGCGCTCTTCAGTTTTCGCGGACGCTTATGGACACCATCCAGGCTCCAGATCAGAACACTTAGCCCTGCAGCCATAGCAAGCCAGGCATGAAAGGGGGCCATCGCTAAAGCTGACAAGGCACCAACAAGAAACACCAAAAGCGTTGAGCGCCATCCTGTCAGGCTGGCGATGAAAACCCGAACCCGCCAAGGCTGAAAAGCTGTCGCCAAAGTCACGGTGCTTGACGTCTTTCAATTTTGGCTGCGTCTTTTTGTGAAGCTTTGGCTGTCGCGCGAACCCGCATCCGCTTTATCCGACGCGGGTCAGCCTCAAGCACTTCAAACTCATATCCCTTATCGTGACGGATCACTTCTCCGCGCTCAGGAATTCGACCTGCCAGGGTGAAAATGAGCCCGCCGAGCGTATCGACATCTTCATCCTCATCGGGCGCAGCGATTTCCTCGCCGACCACTTTTTCAAAATCATCAATCTTGGCCCGCGCCTCAACATCCCAGACACTGGGCCCTTTGGTCATGATCGCCGGTGCTTCATCGTCATCATGCTCGTCTTCGATATCGCCGACAATCGGTTCGATCAAATCTTCAAGCGTTACAAGCCCGTCCGTACCGCCATATTCATCAACAACCAGAGCAAGGTGAGTCCGTCGACCCTGCATCCGGCGCAATAAATCGGTGGCGCTCATGGAGGGGGGCGCAAATAATAAGGGGCGGACAATTGAGGTCAGAACTTCTTCAGACCAGCCTTCAGGCCGTATGCCCTTTTCATCTGGAACCAGATGATGGATCACATCCCGAATATGGACCACACCAACCGGGTCATCCAGTGTCTCACGGTAGACCGGCAAGCGGGAATGAGCGGCCTCGGCAAAGATTTGCGTCAATTCCCCCAGCGGCGTGGACACTTCAACGCCAACAATATCAGCGCGAGGCACCATCACATCTTCAACCCGCAGACGCTCAAGCGCATCAGCCTCAATAGACACACCGCCATCTGCAACGGAGGCGCGTGACGGTGAATGTGGCTCGTTTGCGCCCTTTCCACGAAACAGGCCAATCAGCCAATTCCAGGTGTTATCGTCTTTCTTGGTGGACATTTGCTGCGTCATGTCGCGTCCGCTTCTCCCGCTGGTGTCTTGATCGCATAGGGATCCGCAACACCAAGCCGGGCCAGCGCCCGACATTCAATAGCTTCCATTTCCTCCGCCTCGTCGTCGTTTTGGTGATCATAACCCTGAAGATGCAAAAATCCATGTATGATCAAATGACGGACATGGTCTTCAATCGATTTACCGGCTTGTTCGGCTTCTTTTTTCATCACCCCCCAGGCCAGCGCCACATCACCCAAATGGTTTTCAATGTGTTCCGGGGAAGGAAAGGACAAGACATTTGTCGGTCCGCTCTTTTGGCGAAACCGCAAATTCAGGTCAGCAAGGGCTGCATCATCAGCCAATAAAATGGCGACACCCCCCGGATGCATATCGTCCAATTCTTCAGACGCCGCATCGACAGCTTTTTGGGACAAGCCGGTCAGATCATTCAAAGCCTGCCAGGCCTCATCTTCAATGATCACATCAACGGCATTCATAACCGTTCAATCCTTACCCGATTTGCGCGTATCATTTTCATATGCCTCAACAATGCGGGCAACCAGATCATGACGGACCACATCGTGCTTGGAAAAGCGGGTAATGGAGACACCCTTTGTTTCCTCAAGAATTCTCAAGGCATGAGACAGACCCGACGGATCGCGGGGATTTAAATCACACTGGCTGGGATCACCTGTCACCGCCATTCGCGAACCCTCGCCCAAGCGGGTCAAGACCATCTGCATTTGCGCCCGTGATGTATTTTGGGCCTCATCCACGACCACAAAAGCCCGGTTCAACGTTCGCCCGCGCATAAAAGCAAGCGGAGCCACTTCAATACGCCCGTCTTCGCGCATCCGCTCCAACTGGGCTTGGCCCAACGTGTCTGCCAAAGCATCCCAAACCGGCAATAAATAAGGATCGACCTTTTCGGTCAAATCGCCCGGCAAGAAGCCAAGTTTTTCGCCTGCCTCAACAGCGGGGCGTGTAATGATCAGTTTTTCAAACTTGCGCTGCACCAAAAGCGAGGCACCATAAGCCACAGCCAGCAAGGTCTTGCCTGTTCCGGCAGGGCCAACCCCGAAAATCAGATCATACTCATTTTCATTCTTCAGCGCCCGGACATAATCCCGTTGACCATCAGTTCGGGCAATCAGGCTTGAACCCCGGGGCACTGAAATGACCCCGTCACCCGAATCCGGCTTTTCAGAGCCCCCCCGCATGCGCAGGGCCGCCCGCACAGCGGCCTCATCACAGGTCAATCCATGCTCTAGGCTGGCATACAGGCTTTTAAGCACCCGCTTGGCCTCATCACGTGCTTGGGTGTGATCGCCTGAAATGATCAATTGGCCGCCACCCGGAGCACTCAATTGCACACCGAGCTCTTCTTCAATCAGCAATAAAAAGCGGTCCCCGGCTCCCGCCAGAGCGCGAAGCCGTTCAATATCGTCAAAATGCAGGGTTTCCGACGCTTTTCGTTTGGGCTTGGCAGCCCGACCGCGAGAAGGGGGTTTGGATGCACTCACTTGTCGTCTTGTCCTTTATTGGCCAATCGTCCGCCCAACGCACTGAGCGTCGCCGTCTCAACCTCAACCAGACCAATCTGACCGATCAGCTCAGCGGGCCCTTCTACATGCACGGACTGCAAATATGGGCTGCGACCGTGAATTTGGCCTTTACGCTTGCCCGGTTTCTCAAACAATACAGGCAAAGTCTTGCCGATCTGGGTTGTATTGAAACCTGTTTGCTGATCAACCAGCAAAGCCTGAAGGGCAGAAAGGCGCTCACCCTTTACACTCTCATCGACCTGATTGACCATTGCCGCACCTGGCGTACCCGGGCGGCGGGAGTATTTGAACGAAAACGCGCTGGCATAACCAATTTCGCGCACACATTTCATTGTGTCTTCAAAATCTGCATCTGTTTCACCGGGAAAGCCGACGATAAAGTCACCCGACAAGGCAATATCCGGGCGTGCTTCGCGAATACGCCCGATCAAATCGGCATATTCGCTATAGGTATGCTGACGGTTCATCGCTTTCAGGATTTTATCAGACCCGCATTGGATCGGCAGATGCAAATAGGGCATCAGCTTTTCCTCATCGCGATGGGCGTTGATCAGATCATCGTCCATATCGCGCGGATGACTGGTAGTGTAGCGCAGGCGCTCAATACCACCGATCTTGGCCAGATGGCGCAATAATTGGCCAAGCCCCCAAGGCCCGTCTGCTTCACAGCCAGCAGGCGGCTCACCATGATAGGCATTGACGTTTTGGCCCAACAGCGTGATTTCTCGTACGCCCTTGGCCGCAAGGCTGCGAATTTCAGCAACCAGCTGATCCACCGGGCGCGACCATTCAACGCCGCGCGTATAGGGCACCACACAAAAGGTGCAAAACTTGTCACACCCTTCCTGCACTGTGACAAAGGCAGAATAGCCCTCAATATGACGATCCACTGGCAATTGGTCGAACTTGTCTTCAACGACAAATTCAGTGTCCAGCGTCTCCCCTTTGGCACGGGATGCACGGGCGATCAGCTCGGGAAGCTTGTGATAGGTTTGCGGCCCCACGACCAAATCCACCACGGGAGCCCGTTTCATGATCTCGGCACCTTCAGCCTGAGCCACGCACCCGGCCACAGCGATGGTCATTCCACCCTTATCTGACTTGGCTTGCTTGAGCGGTTTTAACCGCCCCAATTCAGAATACACTTTCTCGGCTGCCTTCTCCCGGATATGGCAGGTATTGAGAATAACCAGATCAGCGCCATCGGGAGCCTCTGAAGGTTCATAGCCAAGTGGGGCCAGAACATCTCTCATCCGTTCGGAATCATAGACATTCATCTGGCAGCCATAGGTCTTGATAAATAGGCGTTTACGCGTCGAGCTCATGCGATCTACGCGGTGTTTTCCGCGAATTCCCGTAAAGGGCCGGAAAATCCCGGCCGGTCAAGCGAGGCGTTATGGGCAATAATGACGGACTCTTCAAGCATGCACGCCTTGTCATTATTCAGCCGGAGATGTCGCACCGTCTCGTCGGCGAGCTTTCAAGGCAATGATCAAGGCGATCAAGGTCAATGCCCCCGCCAAGAAAAAGGATGCGCCCGGCATATAAACCGGAGCCCCGTCCGAGCTGAAAAACTTGAACACACGCGGCATGATTTGCGGCCCCAAAACCATGGAAAGTCCTTGCAGGCTGGTCACAGCGCCTTGCAATTCTCCATGGGCATTGGCTGGAATTCTTCGGGTCATCACAGCCTGCAAGGCTGGTTGGCCCAGACCACCCAGAGCCCCAACAGCAATGATGGCGTAAATCATCCAGGCCTCGGTCGCAAACCCATAGGCTGTATAGGTGATCACAGCGACAGAGATGGCAAACATGATCGTTCGCCATTCACCAATTTTAGGAACAACCAAGCGGGTCAGACCGCCCTGCACCAACGCCGTCATCAAGCCGACAGCCCCCAGCGACAATCCGATTTCCCTTGGGCCCCAATCAAAGCGATGATTACCAAAATAGGTCCAGGTTGTCGGAAACACTGAGTGCGCCAGCATCATGACAAACAGAGAGCCCAAAAGCACATAAACAACCGGGTATTTTCTGATCTGCATCAAGGCTCCGAACGGATTGGCGCGTTTCCAATCGAAGGCCCTGCGGTTTTCCTTTGCCAAGGATTCCGGCAAAACTATCAATCCGTAAATAAAATTCAGACCCGCCAAGGCCGCCGCGGCAAAAAACGGAGCCCGTGCACCAAATTCATGCCCCAGAAAGGCTCCGATCACCGGGCCCAAAATAAAGCCGAGCCCGAAAGCAGCCCCGATCAGGCCAAAATTGGCCGCCCGTTTTTCCGGTGTTGAAATATCGGCAATATAGGCGCTGGCCGTGGTGTAGCTGGCTCCGAAAATCCCGGAAACGGCACGCCCGATAAACAGGACCGTAAAGCTGCCGGAAAACCCCATGATCAAATAATCAACGGTAAAACCAGCCAGGGCGATCAATAATATCGGCTTGCGGCCAAAACGATCTGACAGGCCTCCCACTACAGGCGCAAAGACAAACTGCATGCCCGCATACAAGGTCATCAACCAACCGCCCATGACCGCAGCGCTGGGGGCTTCCTGACCCGTCAAACCCTTGATCAATTCCGGCATCACCGGAATGATCAAACCGAAACCGATCATGTCGATCAGTACGGTAATAAAAATGAAAATGATGGCATGCTTGCCGGGTTTGCGCACAGGAAGACGTGTCCTTGTCTGGATGCGCCTATTTCTCGACGCCCTTGAGGGGAACGCCGTAAAGCTCCAGACGATGATCGACAAGCTTGTAACCCAGCTTGCGGGCAATCGCTTCTTGCAGGGCCTCGATCTCATCATTGACAAATTCAATGACTTCACCGGATCTCAGGTCAATCAGATGATCGTGATGATCGTCACCGGCTTCTTCATAACGCGAGCGCCCGTCGCGAAAATCATGGCGCTCGATAATGCTGGCATCTTCAAACAGGCGAACGGTGCGATAAACCGTGGCCAGAGAAATCCGTGGATCTTCTTTTTCGGCACGCCTGTGTAATTCTTCAGCATCAGGATGGTCGTGCGAATCCGACAAAACCCGGGCAATAACCCGCCTCTGCTCAGTCATGCGCAGACCTTTTTCTACGCAGAGTTTTTCGATCCGGTCCGGCATTCTGATCCCCTTGCTAGGCGATTGAGTGATAAGCGGTCACGCGGTGTTTTGTCCATCTTTGCACAGCGCTTTTTCCAGAACCAAAGCATCTGTACCATCCGCATAATATCCGGGTCGCCGGCCAATCTCAGAGTAACCTGCTCGGTTATACAAAGCTTGGGCGGCCTGATTTTCAACGGAAACCTCAAGAAAAAGCCGCCTGACGCCCTTGGCTTGTGTTTCTAATTCTGCGCGCTGCAATAAAGCAGTTCCGGCCCCGCTTTGCCGGGCTTCCGGCCTGATCCCGATGGTCAATATTTCCGCTTCATCAATCGCTACCCGGACCAAGGCCAGCCCGATGGGTTTTTCTTGGCTTTGGACCACCAGTCCGATCGTATTGGTCAGATGAAGCAAGGCCGAAAACTCGATCTCCGACCAGGCCTTGTCAAAACAGCTTTGGTGAATGTCGGCCATCCGGGCCGCACTTTGAGCGTTGATTTTTTCGATCTTGATCGCGCTCAAGGCGTTATGCCTCCGGGCAATTTGGCATCCGGAGGTCGGGCATAGAACGGTGTTGCCAGATCGGTTTCAGGGTTCGCACTCTGGGCCATATCCAAAAAGACAGACATATCCAGGTCACGAATACCGCTATCAATAAGGCCGTCCCGTTCAATCAATCCGGCCCCGGATCCCACCAAAACACCATGGTCTATGGTGCTCAACCTGGATAAAAGCTGTCCGACATCCAGGCGCTCGGTCTTGCTTGGCAAATCGCCCTGCCTCACAGATACAATCACCTCACCCCGCTTGGCATCATGAACGGCAATCACGGGCGTATCACCAAGAACCTGACCTGCCAGAATATCCAGATTGTTGAGACCGATAATTTCAGCGCCCGTGGCAATCGCAAGTCCTCGAACAAAGGCTATGCCCACGCGTGTGCCTGCAAAACTGCCCGGACCAATGGTAACCGCCAATCGCTCAATATCTTTGGGCTTCAAACCGGACCGGTCGAGCAGACGCACAACCATCGGGGCCAGATATTCTGCATGGCCTCGCCCGATCACATCCGTTTCACACACATCGTCCCGGCCCGGAGCACGCAGTGCAACCGAGCAATTGGCTCCCGTGGTATCAATGGCAAGAAGGATCATCGCCAAAACCTAGAGGATTTCGGCGGCCTCGTCGAAGGCCAGACGCGGCAAACGCGGAAACAGGTTTTTGGTTGTCCCATAGCCCAGATTGATCAAAAAATCGGATTTCCAGTTTTTCTTCTCATCATCGCCTGCGAAAAATTCCGTATCGACCCCTGCCGCGTCAAAGCCGGTCATCGGTCCGGTATCCAGCCCCAGCGCACGCGCCGCAAGCATCAAATACCCGCCCTGCAGCACCGCATTGCGCGGGCCATTGGCCTCAGCCGCGCCAGGTCCTGTAAACCACTCACGAGCGCCCGGATTATGCGGCATCAATTGAGGGATTTTATCGTAAAATTGCGTATCCCAAGCCAAGATCACCGTCACCGGGGCCCGCATGGTCTTGTCCAGATTGCCCTCGGACAAATGCGGTTTCAGACGCTCTTTCGCCTCTTGTGACTGGACAAAAACAAAGCGTGCCGGCGAAGAATTGGCACTGGTCGGACCCATTTTCACAACATCATACAAATTGCGCAAAACCGTTTCCGGGATCGGCGTGTCTGCAAAATCATTATAGGTCCGCGCTTCCAGAAACATCTGGGCAATCGCGGCCTCATCTACAGGCGTATTGGCCGTCGGCTTGGCTGTCAGTTCAGCAGACATGGGGAATTATCCTGAAAATTATAGAGCTTATTCAACCGCCTCAACAGAGGTGATATCCGGGATATAATGCTTGAGAAGATTTTCGATACCCGACTTCAACGTCATCGTCGAAGACGGGCAACCGGCACAGGCTCCGCGCATTTTAAGCCGGACAATACCGCTCTCACCCTCAAAAGAATGAAACAGGATATCGCCGCCATCCTGAGCCACCGCCGGACGTACCCGCGTATCAATCAGTTCAACAATTTGCTTGACCACCTCAGCCGCCTCACCCTCATAAGCCGCATGTCCACTCAGGGATTCCGCCGTCTGAAGAATGGGTCGGTCTGACTGCAGGCCATCCATGATCGCACCGAGCAAAAACGGCTTGATATGACCCCAGTCTGCCTCAGCCGATTTGGTAATGGAGATAAAATCTTCCCCGAAGAAAACGCTGTTGACGCCTTCAACAACAAAAAGGTCTGCCGCCAAAGGGGAGGCAGAAGCTTCTTCAGCGTTTTCAAATTCGTGTGAGGCATCCGGTGAAATGGCTCGCCCGGGCAAGAATTTCAACGTGTTGGGATTGGGTGTGGCTTCAGTTTGAATGAACATGGCAAACTCCTTGGGCTCCACTTGGCGCCCAAAGCGTTCCATTTCAAGTATTCTTGCAGTGATCTCGCAGAAAGGCGTCAGGTAAGCGCGTCTATTTCCGAGCATTCCATATCACCCGGAACGACGGTTACAGGAACAGCCCGGCCTGAAAACAATCCTTTACCGCGCGCCAAAGCCGAAACCAGGGGGCCCGGCCCTTCGCTGGAGGGTGATGCTCCCAGGATCAGCAGGGAAATCAGTGGATCTTCCTCCAGAATTTCTGCAAGGACAACGGCTCTCTTGCCTTCTCGCATCAATAATTCAGGGCGCGATCCAGTGATTGCTTCAGCATCTCCGGCCATTGAATCCAATGTCGCCTGAGCCGCCCATTGGGCATCCCGTTTTACCGCCTCGGCGACACCCAGCCAGTGATTGAAATCACCCGGCTCCATGGTTGCGAGTATGCTGACACTCGCCCCTGTTGCCACCGCGCGGCGGGCGGCAAAATAGAGCGCCTTTCGGCACTCCGGGCTTTCATCTGCAACGACGAGAAATTTTCTGATCCGATCCGGCATGTGTCAGACTTTGTCTGCTTCGAAGCGTCTCGTCCAGCGCGAGATGCTATTTCATTGATATTCATACGCTCCAAACACGCCAAACCAGCATCAATTAGAGAGTCCTAATAAGCCTATCCTCAGTACTCATTAGGGCTTCCTGGAGGCATCGCGCTCACCTCAAAAGTGACAGGGAACTCACCAGAGCGCTCAAACACCAAAACACCCTCAACGCTGTCGCCTTCAACAACAGCAGACAGACCATGCACCATCAAATGACGCCCACCGGGGGTGAAAATCATCGGCCCGGCATCGGTGATATCCTGCGCCCCAATCGGACGCATCTGCATCATCCCGTTTTCACCAATCATGTGGCCATGCAGCTCAACTGAGCTGGCCCCGTCAATGCGTGCTGATAAAAGGCGGTCAGCGGACCCTTCCGCCAGATAGACAACAAAATAGGCTGCCGTCATATCGCGCCCATTGGGGTGTGGTCTCATCCAGGCCATGCGCAAATCAATCACCGGCGTAACACCATCATCAGCCAACGGCATCTGATCATGCTCTGTCATCTCATGGCCATCATGATCTTGCATGACATGTTCATGCGTATCCTCTGGCTGAGAACAGGCAGCCAATGCAGACAGGGCTAAAACCCCGATCAGTGAAACAAATGTGCGCATGACGGACTCCTTAAAAGCTGTAGATAGACCGTCTTTTCAGGCGGCAAAATGCGTCAGATTGACGGACCCCAAAAGCCGACCGCCTTCTTGGCTTCCTGAACCACGGGTTCAGCCACTGCAGCCGCCCGTTCGGCACCATCGGCCAGGATACGATCTATTTCGGTCTTATCGGAAATTAGGCGTCTGTATTCATCTGAAATAGGAGCCAGATACTCAACCGCCACATCCGCCAGCGCGGGTTTGAAAGTCCCAAAACCCTTCCCGCCAAACTCGGCAAGGACATCGGCTTTGCTGGTTCCTGTCAAAGCCGCATAAATCCCGACCAGATTGGACGCTTCCGGTCGATCCGCCAATCCATCCACATTATCAGGCAACTCCGTCGGATCTGTTTTGGCCTTCTTGATCTTCTTGGCGATCTTGTCGGCTTCATCATCCAGATTGATGCGGGAATTGTCCGACACATCAGATTTGGACATTTTGGCAGAACCATTGCGCAAACTCATGATCCGCGCACCCGGCCCCTGTATCACCGGCTCTGTCAGCGGGAACACCATATCGCCCTTGCCAAAGTCGCGATTGAATCGCGCGGCTATATCGCGGCACAGCTCCAAATGTTGTTTTTGATCTTCGCCTACAGGCACATGGGTCGCCTTGTAGACCAAAATATCAGCCGCCTGCAAAACCGGATAGGTAAACAGGCCCACAGAAGCCCGTTCCTTATCCTTGCCCGCCTTGTCCTTGAACTGGGTCATCCGCTCAAGCCAACCCAATCGTGCCACACAATTGAAAATCCAGGCCAGTTCGGCATGAGCGCGAACGGCGGATTGGGCAAAAATGGCACTCTTTTTCGGATCAACACCGGAGGCAATATAGGCCGCGGCCGCTGAACGGACAGAATCCGGCAAAACCTCGGGATCATGCGGCATGGTGATCGCGTGCATATCCACCACGCAATAAAAACAATCCCAGCCCCCATCATCTTGAAGCGAGACCCAGTTTTTGAGCGCTCCCAGATAATTGCCAAGGTGCAATTGACCGGTCGGTTGCATGCCCGACAAAACGCGTTTCGGACCGCTATATTCAGCTGGGGTGTTGCTCATCGAAAAAGCCTCTGTTGGAAGGAGGAAACAATCCGGGGGTCTTAGCCTTGTGTTGCCCAAGCCTCAAGAGCGCTTCAGCGCCCCTAACACCTCAGAAGGTTTTAAAGCCCCCGTCACCACAGCCATGAAACCATAAAGACCCACCCCTGCCCCCGTCAGGGCAATCAGGGCCAACAAACGCGAATTGAAAGCCAGAGCCGTCAATTGGTCCGCATGATAGGCACCAACACCCACAAAAATCGTCATTCCAATGGCGGCGATCAATATTCGGGGAACCCGTGATAAAAGGCGTTGATCCACTTCAAGCCCGCCAAAGGCGATAACACCGCGCAAAAGCAATACAGCATTCAGCCATCCCGCCACTGATGTAGCGGCCGCCAAACCGACATGGCCATAAAGCGGCCAGCTCTGTCGGATAAAGAAAAATGCACTCACACCCAAGACGACATTGACGATCATTGAAAGACCGGCAAATCGCATCGGGGTTGCTGTATCTTCCCGGGCAAAATAAGCCGGCGACAAAACCTTGATCAACACAAAGGCCGGAAGGCCCGCTGCAAAAGCCATCACCGCATAGGCGACCCCCCTTGCATTTTCCGCGGAAAATTCACCGCGCAGGAACAGGCCTTCAACGAGGAAGTTCGGCATCACCGCCAAAGCCAGGGCCGCCGGTATGGTCAGGGCCATGGATATTTCCAAAGCCCGATTCATGGCATTGGCAGCACCCTGGTCATCACCCGCTCGAATGCGTTTGGTCAGCATCGGCAACAGCGCCACACCCATGGCAATCCCGATCACGCCCAAAGGCAATTGATACAAACGGTCTGCGTAATACAGCAAAGACACCGCCCCGCTTTGAAGCGAAGCAACAATCTGGCTGATGGTCAGATTGATTTGCGTCACGCCAGCAGCAACAGCGCCTGGAACCCCCAGCACAATCAACCGCTTCACGCCCGGCGTAAGGCGCGGCAAACGCCATTTCAAAACTATTCCAGCACGTTTCGCGCCCCAAAACAGGAGACAGGCCTGTAAAATGCCTGAAACCGTAACGCCAATTGAAATATGGGTTCCGGTTTGTACTTGATCGTCCGATGCCCAATACAAAATTGAAATCAGCAGAATATTCAGAAGTATCGGCGCGCCTGCCGCGGCAGCAAACTTGTCACGGGCATTAAGCGCCCCACCGACCATCGCCGTCAGCGACATCAACAACAGATAGGGCATGGTCAATTGGGTAAACAAAACCGCCAGCCCGAACTTGTCTGGATCGTCCAGAAAACCCGGAGCCAACACCGTCATCACCCAAGGCATGGCCAATTGAGAGGCCACAACCAGAACACCCAAGGATACAATCAGGACCGATAAGACCTCAGAGGCAAACCGATCAGCCGCACCATGTCCTTCTTCCTCCATTCGTCTGGAATAAAGCGGCACAAAGGCGGCATTAAACGCGCCTTCGGCAAACCAGCGTCGGAACAAATTGGGAAAGCGCAAAGCCACAACAAACGCATCGGCAACCGGACCGGCACCCAAAGCCGCAGCCAAGAGAACATCCCGGAAGAAGCCGAGAATCCGGCTGCCCATAGTCAAAATGCCGACAACGGCTGTCGATCTTAAAAGCCGCATCTGATCACCTTAGCGAGCTGGCGCGCGCACGGGCAATGCCCCGCTTGGCTGCCGTCTGGTCAAACGCTGTTTCGCTTTCACTCAACACAGCCAGCAATCCAGATTTGACGCGTTCCATAACCGTTTCATCTTCCAGTTTTTTACCCGCTTGGGTGACATAGAACACATCTGTGGCCCGTTCACCATAACCATCAATTTGTGCCGACATTATGGACAGTTTTTCGTCCGCCAGAACATCGGCAAGGTCTGCCAGCAAGCTTTGCCTGTCGCGCCCGGAGGCCTCAATAATGGTTGCTAAATCAGAGACATCATTGGCAATCGACACATAAGATTCAACTTTAAAGGCCGCATCGCGCCGCTTCAACGCCATGTCATGACGCCTCTGGGCGGGACGCTCATTGATGGCGACAGCCTTCAAATGCTCGAGCAATTTTTCCCTCAAATAGGCATCATTTTCGCCATAGGGCTGCCCGGTCACATCCTGGATGTGAAACACGTCAAAGACCTTCCCCGAGCGTGTCGTGGTGATATTGGCCCCCACCACATCGGCACCGGATTCTGCTATGGCGGCGGCCAAATCAGCAAACAAACGCTCACGATCCGGAGCCCAAATCATGATTTCCGTCGCAGCCCTTCGCTTGTCCACCCGGGCTGCCGTGTCACACGCTTTTTCATTGTCAAATACTTGTCGGGCAAAGGCGGCGTGTCGAAAACGGTCTTCTTCGGAAAACCCGGGCCAGTATGAATTGGGTAATTCCTCGATCCACCATTTGGAAAACTCCGGATTGACCCGCTCCAGCCGGTTTCTCATGCCCACTCGGGCATCTTCAACCCGGGCCGCCAAGGCCATGGATGTATAATCCAAACCGCTTCCATCGGCTTCAATAACAATTTCTGCTGCCGCATAAAGCTGGCGCATCAGCTGTCCTTTCCAGCCATTCCACACGCCCGGCCCCACGGCGCGAATATCAACCGTGGTCAGGACAGTCAGCAATCTGAGGCGTTCCATCGAGCCGACCGCTTCAACAAAATCAGCCACCGTTTGAGGGTCGCCCAGATCGCGCCGTTGAGCGGTATCACTCATCAGCAAATGCACCCCGACCAGCCAGGCCACAAGCTCAGCCTCGCCATCATCGAGGCCCAGTCTTTTGCAGGCCGCCAAAGCCCGGATAGCGCCCTCTTCACACTGATCACCGGCACCCTTGCCTGTATCATGCAGCAAAATCGCCAAATGAAGCGCCCGACGGTTTTTGATCAAGGGCATGATTTTGGTGCAAAGAGGATGGTCTTCCGGGTGAAGTCCATCTTCAATTTCCCGCAACAAACCAATGGCTTTCAGCGTGTGCTCATCCACTGTGTAATGGTGATACATGTTGAATTGGGTCCGCCCGACAACATCCCCGAACTCAGGAATGAAACGGCCCAGCAAACCCGCCTCGGTCATCAATCGAAGCAAGGCCATCGGAGCCGGGGAATCCAGTAAAACGGCAAAAAAGGCCCGGGCTGCGCGCGGGTCTTTCCGGTATTCGTCTTCAACACAGTGCAAATTACGCCCGACCCGGGCAACCGCTTCAGGGTGTAAATCCAGACCGCGAGAAGAGGCAATGTGGAAGAAGTCCAATAACCGGACAGGATCGTCAACGATCTGCGTCGGGTTGGCAAATTCAAGCCGCCCATCCTTGAGCACAAATCCGTCCAGGTCCGGGTTTTCAGGTGTCTCGGCGTCCGGAAGGAAACGTGCCAATCCCTTGGGTTGGGATTTCCAGGCATCGGCTTCAAATTTGGCGCAGATCAGGCGGGTCAAGGCCCCCACATTCATCGCCGTTTGAAAATACTGGCGCATAAAACGCTCAACCGCGTTTTCATCTTCGCCATCCTCAAAGCCCATGCGCGAGGCTATTTCGGGCTGAAAGTCAAAGCTCAGTCGCTCATCCTTGCCGCCCGCCAAATCATGCAGGTGGAACCGGACTGTCCATAAAAAATCATCCGCCGCTATATATTTGTCGACATCAGATACACTGAGCAAACGGGTGCCCACCCAGCGTTCAAACGCGTCCGCACCATATAGGAACAAAGCCAGCCAGCGGATCAATTGCAAATCCCGCAGCGCGCCTTTTCCCTGTTTGATATTGGGCTCAACGGCATAACGGGACTGTCCGGCCCGCTCCAGACGATTGTCTCGCTCTCTCAGCTTGGCTTCAACAAAGCCGGTTTCATCCCCATGAACAAGTTTCAGGCGAAATTGTCGCTCCAAATCGACGGGGGCATCCACATCACCCGCCAAAGCCCTCAAGCTCAGCAAAGAGGTTCGCTCGGATGCATTCACGCTGGCCAGGTCAAGCGTTTCTTTATTGGTCCGGCACGCACCACCGCCAATATCAATCTTCAAATCCCACAGAGCATATAAAACGCGCTCCAGGAATTTATGGGTTTCATCCGTCGCATCTTCCGGTTTGATAAACAGGATATCGACATCAGATTTGGGGGCCAGCTGGCCCGCCCCGAAACCGCCTTGAGCGCACAAGCTCACCCCGCGTGAGCCCTTCGGGTCTGCCGCAGCCATAGAATCAAACAAGGCGTGCAGACAAACACTGACCCCTTGCGCCAAAGTTTGCGAAGCCGCAGCCCCGCCACTATCGCCTGAAATTTGCTCAAAAGCCCGGGTCCGGAACGCGTCCAGCGCTGCCCGAACATGGGCCAGGGCAGCAGAACGCGCTACAGGTGCATCCCATCCGTCCGCTGAGATGGAAGAGGCAATCTGGGCACGCAATTTGAGCGCATCAAGGGAAGCGGGCAAAGTCATCGTATCAACAACTTAACCTGCCAGTGCCGCATCGTCACTCACCCTTTGCGATGGTTTTGAGCTTATACAGCACGTCCAGGGCTTCTCGTGGTGCCAGACCGTCCGGATCTATATCGGACAAATGCAACTCGACCGCCGACGGGCCCGTTTCAATCACAGGCTCCAAAGACGCAAACAAGGGTAATTCCGCCAAGGCGGCCGCCGGAGCCCCTTCAGCTTCCAATCGCTCCAAAATAGTCTGGGCCCGTTTTATCGCTTTGGCTGGCAAGCCCGCCCGGCGCGCCACTTCAATCCCGTAGGAACGATCGGCAGCCCCCGGACCCACCTCGTGCAAAAACACCAGCTCGCCCTTCCACTCACGGGCCTTGAGCGAACAGTTTCCAGCCGAGTCCAACTCGTCAGCAAGGCGCGTCAGCTCGTGATAATGGGTGGCAAACAAGGCCCGGCATTCATTGATACCGTGCAAATGCTCACAGGCCGCCCAGGCAATCGACAAGCCATCAAAGGTCGCTGTTCCGCGCCCGATCTCGTCTAGAATGACAAAGCTTTTATCCGTTGCCTGATTTAAAATCGCAGAAGTTTCAATCATTTCGGCCATGAATGTCGAACGACCGCGGGCCAGGTCATCCGCTGCGCCCACGCGAGAATACAGCCTGTCGGCAATACCAATACGAGCGAGGCGCGCCGGCACATAACAGCCAGCCTGAGCCAGCATCAAAATCAACGCATTTTGCCGAAGATAAGTCGATTTACCGGCCATGTTTGGTCCGGTGACCATCATCAGGCGTGAATAGTCCATTCCGGCACCATCCAGCACACAATCATTGGGCGTAAACCGGCCCTCTCCGGTGCGCGCCAGAGCCTGCTCCACAACGGGGTGTCGCCCGCCCTCAACGGCAAACACCGTGCTGTCATCAATGACCGGACGACACGCCTCGCTTTCAACGGCCCACTCCGCCAAGGCTGCAGACACATCCAGCTCCGCCATCGCTTTGGCGGCCTGCCTGACAGGCTCGGCCAAAGCTTCAACGCGGTCTCTTAATTGGGCGAAAACCTCCAGCTCCATGGCCAAGGCCCGCTCGGCCGCACTGGCAATTTTCGCTTCAATTTCAGCCAGCTCGGTGGTGGTGAAACGCACCGCATTGGCCATGGTCTGACGGTGGATGAAATCATCATGCTCCATCAGAAAATCGGCATTTTTCGCCGTCACCTCAACAAAATAACCCAACACATTATTGTGCTTTATCTTCAGCGAGCTGACCCCGGTGACCTCGGCATAGGTTTGCTGGAAACCGGCCACAATCCGGCGCGACGCATCCCTGAGCTGGCGCGTTTCATCCAGTTCCGGTTTCCAGTTTTCAGCAACAAAGCCGCCATCACGAACCAGAAGCGGCGGCTCATCCAAAATCGCCCGCTCAAGATCACCGACCAATAAAGCCAGTTCCGGCTTGTCAGAAAGGTCAAGAGCCTGCAGGGCACGGGCAATCTGATCGGGAGGCGCGCTCAAGGGCTTTGCTTGAATGGTGACAGCCAATGCCGCACCCTCTTCCAACGCCCCTGACAGGGCTTTCAAATCGCGTGGACCGCCCCGGCCCAGCAACAGACGCGACAGGGCCCGTTCAGCATCACCCGCCGATTTCAACCGGTCCCTTACCGCCTCTCGCAATACCGTATCGGTTTCAAAAAAGGCAATCGCGTCAAGGCGCGCTGAAATCTGTGCCACATCGGTTGATGGACGCGCCAAACGCTCTGACAAACACCGCGCGCCCGGAGCCGTAACCGTGCGATCAATCGCATCCAGCAAGGAGCCTTTGCGCGCACCAGACAGCGTCCGGTCAATTTCAAGGCTGGCCCGTGTCGCCGGATCAACCGCCAGCACAGCACCTTCCAGCACCTGATGGGGCGGAGATAGTTTGGTTGCACCGCCAGCCTGGGACAGGGACAGATAATCCAGCAAGGCTCCCAGTGCGCCCAGTTCGGCTTTTGAAAACGAACCAAACCCGTCCAATTCTTTGACATTAAATTGTGATTTCAAACGCCGCTCAGCCGAAGCGGCATCAAATTTTGCCCGGGGAAGCGGTGTCAGGGACGCTCGTGGAGCCCACTCATCACCTTGTGTATAGAGCGCTTCTTCCAGCAATAATTCGGCCGGATTGATCGCCGCCAGCTCCGCACTGATATTGGCAATGGAAACCGGCATCACGGCAAAATCACCCGTCGACACTTCAGCCCAGGCAATCGCTGCATCACCTGATGCCAGCTTGGCCAAAGCCACAATCCGGTTGGACACCCGTGGGTCGAGAAGGGAATCTTCTGTAATTGTACCCGCCGTCACCACCCGGGTGATCGCGCGTTTGACAACAGACTTGCCCCCCCGCGCCTTGGCATCCTTCGGGCTTTCCATCTGCTCGCCAACAGCCACTTTAAAGCCCGCCTTGATCAAGCGCGCCAGATACGCTTCTGCCGTTGCCGCCGGAACCCCACACATCGGGATCGGCTCCCCGCCGTGTTCGCCGCGCTTGGTCAGGGCAATATCCAGAGCCGCCGAGGCCCGGACTGCATCATCAAAGAACAGCTCGTAAAAATCGCCCATACGGTAAAACAACAGCGCATCTGCAGGCGCTTCATTCCGCAAGGCCAAAAACTGGGTCATCATCGGCGTCGCGCCTGCTGCATCAGGAAATGTGCGGCTGGCGGGCACGGGAAGAGTGGTGTGAGCGTTCATCACGCAGAAATTGACGAGGTTTCAGCTTGTGCGCAAGACCCGGAAACGGCTAGAGCATTACCGGACAGGGGAAAACCCTCATTGAGGAAGTGAAATATGAGCGACAGAACCAGTAAGGTCGATGACGACGAAGCCTTGGCCTTCCACCGTGATCCCGTTCCTGGAAAGATCGCCATGTCGCCCACCAAGCCGATGGCGACCCAGCGCGATTTATCCTTGGCCTATTCGCCCGGCGTCGCCGCGCCCGTTCTGGCCATCGCGGAAAACCCTGAAACTGTTTATGATTATACCTCCAAGGGCAATATGGTTGCCGTTATTTCCAACGGCACAGCCATTTTGGGCCTTGGCAATTTGGGAGCCATGGCCTCAAAACCGGTGATGGAAGGCAAGGCCGTCCTGTTCAAGCGCTTTTCTGATATCGACGCCATTGATATCGAAGTTGAAGAAGAAGACCCGGAAGCCTTCATTGAATGTGTGCGCCGCTTCGGCAATACCTTTGGCGGCATCAATCTGGAAGATATCAAAGGGCCAGAAAGCTTCATTATTGAGCAAAAACTGCGGGATTTGCTTGATGTTCCTGTCTTCCATGACGACCAACACGGCACCGCCATCATCTCCGCCGCCGGTATAATCAATGCCTGCCAGATCACCGATCGACGCATTGAAAATCTCAAAGTCGTCGTCAATGGCGCAGGGGCCGCCGGTATTGCGGTTCTTGAGCTGATCAAGGCCATGGGCGTGCAAAGCCAGAATGCGATTTTGTGTGACAGCCGGGGCATTATCCACACCGGACGCGACAATCTGAACCAGTGGAAAGCCGCCCACACCGTTGAAACCGACAAGCGCAGCCTGGCCGAAGCCGTTGAGGGGGCTGATTGCTTTTTGGGGCTGTCCGTTGCCGGAGCGCTGACCCAGGACATGGTCAAGTCTATGGCGGATCAACCGATCATCTTTGCCATGGCCAATCCGGACCCGGAAATCACCCCGGAAGATGTCCGGGCTGTTCGCGATGATGCCATTATCGCCACCGGGCGTTCGGATTATCCCAATCAAGTCAATAATGTATTGGGTTTTCCCTATATTTTCCGCGGCGCACTGGATGTCCGCGCTCGCACCATTAATGAAGAAATGAAAATAGCCGCCGCCCAGGCCCTCGCCGCTCTGGCCAAGGAAGATGTGCCCGACGAAGTGGCGGCCGCCTATCACGGGGCAAGACCCAGCTTTGGCAAGGATTATGTCATTCCTTCGCCATTTGACCCGCGCCTGATTTCCTATGTCCCGCCCTATGTTGCCCAAGCTGCGATGGACACCGGCGTTGCCCGCAAACCCATATCTGACATGTCGGCCTATCGGGCCTCTCTGGCGCGCCGCCTTGATCCAACCGCGTCGCTTCTGCAGCGCATTCAGGGCGCCGTTATGGGTCAGGAACGACGCATTGTCTTTGCCGAGGGCGAAGAACCTGCCGTGATCCGCGCCGCCTATGCCTTCCAGAACCAGGAATTGGGACGCGCTATTTTGGTCGGTCGCGAAGAGATCACCCGGGTCAATATGCGCCTTGTCGGCGTGCCCGAAGATGCGATTGAAATCGTCAATGCCCGCTTGTCCGAGCGCAATGCTGATTATTCCGATTTTCTCTATCAGCGCCTTCAGCGCAAAGGCTATCTGCGCCGCGATGTGCAGCGTCTGGTCAATAATGACCGTAATGTCTTTTCCGCCTGCATGGTCAAGCTGGGCGATGCCGATGGCATGGTCACCGGGATCACCCGAAATTATGATGCCGCTTTAAGGGATGCCCGCCTTGTGCTCGACCCGGCGACAGGCGAGCGCATCATCGGCATGTCGATCGTACTGGCCAATAACCAGACCCTGTTCATTGCTGACACCAATGTCACTGAATTCCCCGACAGTGAAGCGCTGGCCGATATCGCTGTGGAAGCTGCTGCTGCAGCCAAAGGCTTTGGATATACACCGCGCGTGGCTTTCCTGTCCTATTCCAATTTCGGCAATCCGTCCGGCACACGCACAGAAAAGCTTAAGCGCGCCGTGGAAATTCTCGACAAACGCAAGGTTGATTTCCAATACGAAGGCGAAATGAATGTCGATGTCGCGCTCGACCCGATTCACAAGACGCTTTACCCGTTTTCACGCCTGAAAGGCCCGGCCAATGTCTTGGTCATGCCAGCCATTCACTCCGCCTCCATTGCCACCAAACTGTTAAGAGCCAACGGCGGGGCCACAGTTCTGGGGCCGATGCTTTTAGGCTTTGAAAAACCGGTCCAGATCGCCCGTCTGGGAGCATCCGTCAGCGAGATCACCACACTGGCGGCCCTGGCAGCCTATGATCCTGAAAAACACGAGGTTCTGGCCCAGATCGCGGAATAGGGGTCAGCTCGGCTTGTCGACGGTTTTTCGCTCGTCAAAATTATGCTCACCGCGCGCTGCTGCGGGTCCGCGTAACATCACAAGAAAAAGCACCAAGCCCGCCGGAATGGTCCAACCGGCTGTCAGAATGAAAAAATTCACGTAGCCGACCGCATCCGCCAGAACGCCAGAGAATCCCGACAGGAACTTGGCGAATAATGCATAAAAAGAGCTGACCCAAGCATATTGCGTGGCTGCGTTCGATGGATCGACCAAGCTGGACAGATAGGCAATGAAGACAGTGGTCACAAATCCACCGGCCAGATTGTCGCCCACGATCGCTATCGTCAATTTCCACACATCGTCAGGCCCGGCCGTCGCCGCGAGCCACGCATAGGCACCATTGGTAAAAAGCGTGATAACAAGGCCTATGACCAGAGATTTCATCAAGCCAATACGGTAAGCGACAACGCCGCCCACAAATAGCCCGAACATTGTCGCCACGAGCCCGGGCCCACCTTGAACGCCCCCGACGATGGCACGATCAAAATCGAGGTCGGAATAAAGAGGGGCCGCCATAACGCCCATTGTGAAATCGCTGATCCGGTAAAGCGATACCAGGGCAATCACCGGAATTATCCACCAACCAAGGCGCGAGAAGAAGTCCTTGAAAGGCTGCCAGATCGCGTTGACCAAGCTTACACCGAAGCCACCTTTCAACTCGGGTTTCTCAACACCGGCGTGAGGCTCTTTCATCAGGAAAACAAGACCGGCAGAACCCGCCATGGCCGCCGCCATGGTTAGGAAAGAAACGTCCCAATCTGCCCATTCAGAAATAGCCAGACCCAGCCCTGATGTCATATAGGCAATGCGATATCCGAACGAATACCCCGCAGCCATGTTGGCCTGCATATCGTTGGGGGCGGATTCAATTCGCCACGCATCGATGGCAACATCAAGGGTCGCACCCGAATAGGCGAGCAAAAGAGCCGCTAATGCCACCGGAATGAGACTTATGGTTGGGTCCGTCTGGGAGATAATCACCAATGCGATAACCGTACCGCTGATCGCCGTGACAATCCAGGCACGACGGGGACCGAGTAGCTTGTGTAGAAAGGGGACTTTCATTCGATCAACGACTGGTGCCCATAGCCATTTGAGCGTGTAAGACAGCGTCACCCAGTAGAAAAAACCAATGGTCGAACGCTCAATACCAGCGTCACGCAGCCAAAAAGACAGCTTCTGGAAAACCATGTAGAGCGGCAGGCCTGAGGCAAAACCGAGTACCAACATAGATAGCATGACAGGCGTGGCATAAGTTGCGAGTGTTTGCAGCCATGTTCTTTGCCGCGCGGTGGTGTTGTTTGTCATGCCCTGAAAACTCCAGAATAAGGCGCGTTGTTCAGCCCATGCTGGCCTGCTTTTTGGCCTCGCACAAGCGCAGCAAGGTTTCTGCAAGCAGGTCTGGGTCAACCGGCTTGGTCAAAAAGGCATCCATGCCCGCGTCCAGACAATTTTTCCGGTCCGCTTCGCTTGAATTGGCCGTCAGGGCAATCAATGGAATATCCACCCCGGCCAATCGCGCCAGCTCGGCCACATTTTTTCCGTCCATCCCCGGCATTCTCTGATCCAGTATGGCGGCATCAAAGTGCCCGCCTTCCAGGGTCTGCATGGCCAGGGAACCGGTATCAACAGGTGTCACGCTCGCGCCCAGACGCTCCAGTGTTCTGCGGGCAATCAGGGCATTGACCGGGTCATCTTCAGCCACCATCACATGCAAACCCTCCAGAACAGGGGCATCTGTGGTGTCAGTGGTCTGTGATGCTGTTTCAATAACGGGTTTTGCCAATCCGGTGATCTGACGGATCAGCGTGGTCCAGCGCACGGGTTTGACCATCCAGCCATTTACCCCAGCCGGTTTATTTTCAATGATTTGGTCTTTCTTGTCAGGATCAACCAACAACCAGGTATGAGCCGCCTTTGCCGCACTGGCCGCCTCCACCCAAGACGTATCCAGCAATAACTCGCGGCCTGATGCCGCTCCAATCCGGCTCATATCATCAATGCAAACAACATCACCGCCCAAAGCCTGCAATTGTTCGCTGAGCGCTGTGCGCAATACTTCGTTCTCGCTAGCCACAGCCAATTGCCGACCCGCCAGCGGTTCATCCGTCCAGCATTTGATCACGGGAAGTTCAAAAATTACCCAAAACTCAGACCCTTCTCCGGGTGTACTTTGCACACCCATGGAGCTGTCCATGGCTTCAACCAAGCGGCGCACCATGGCCAGACCCAGGCCCGTTCCGCTTTCTGAACTCTCTGTGTCAGCAGCCCCGCGCTCAAAGTTTTCAAACAGGTTTTCCTGATCCGTTTCAGAAATACCCGGCCCTGTATCCTTGATCGACAAGGACAGGCGCGGCTGGCCGTCCGGCCCCGGATTATTGGATATCTCGACCCTTACGCCGCCTTTTTGGGTAAATTTGACGGCATTACCGATCAGATTGAACAGGATTTGTTTTAACCGGGAGGCATCGCCACGGATCAGGGACGGCGCTTCCTGATTGTAAACAAAGCTGATTTCCAGCCCTTTTTCCTGCGCTTTCGGCGCGGTCAGCTCAACGGTTTCACGCACCAGATCGCCAATATCAATCTGTTCAGGATGCAAAACCAGCTTGCCCGCCTCAAGACGTGACAAATCCAGAATATCATCGATCAGGGTCAGGGCATGGGCTGTTGATGCCGACAATGTACGGACATAATCGGCCTGGTCCGGTTTGAGCTTGGTTGTGCTCAACAGCCTGGAAATGCCGAGCGCCCCGGCCAATGGGGTCCGCAATTCATGGGTGACAGCCGCAAAAAACAGGGATTTGGCCTTTTGCAAAGCCTCCATATTTTCATGTGCTTGCCTGCGGGAGGTAACATCACGGCCCACCGAAATCACACCGCCATTATCCGGTAATAAGCGCTCATCCCACTCAATCCAGGCCGGGCCCGCCTCGGTCCGCATCAACATGTCATAACGGCGGGATTCTGTTGAAGGTTGCGGCGGGGCGATTGAATACCAGCGCCCGACCCAATCACCCAGATTTCCGCCAAACGCGGTTAAAAAGGCCGTGTTTACGTGAAGGATTCGCCCACCAGATCCGCGCAGAAGAACCAATTCACCGGCCACATCAAAAGCACTCAGAAACAGTTTGGAGACATCAAAGCCTTCAGCCCAATAGGGGTTGTCCTCGTCCGGACTCTCGGTTGAAGCTTGATCGCTGGCGGCGATATTATGAGGGTGAACGGGTGACATCTTGGTTATTGGTGTAGGCGATTGGTGTTAACGATTTCTGCCCAAACCCATAAAATCAGACCGTTTCTTATACCGCTTCAACTAATAGTCTCCCTTAACGACCCCACATCCGGCATGGCACGCCCACTGCCGCGCCGACACGACAAGGCTTCCGCGATATGATGGCGGCGCACCGCCTCCTCTCCCTCCAGATCCGCGATAGTGCGCGCAACCCGAAGCACACGGTGATAACTGCGCGCCGTCAGCCCCATGCTCTGGGCCGCCTGGTTGAGCAGATTTTGGCCCGCCCGGTCCGGTTCAGCGACATGATCAAGCACATCGGTGGGCAATTGCGCGTTCAAAAAACCCCGCTCCAATTGCGCTTTTCGCGCCACCAAAACCCGTGCCGCCGCCTCCTTTGTGCCCTCAACAGGGGCAGGAAGCGCCAGATCAGCCGGCGTCACAGCGGGCACCTCAATTTGAAGGTCTATCCGATCCATCATCGGGCCTGAAATCCGCGCCTGATAATCTGAGGCACAGCGCGGGCCCCGCTTACACGACCGGCCATCCTGCCCACCCCCACCGCAGCGACAGGGACACGTTGCTTTCTTTCCAAATCAACATTGGACAATGAAATCAAAGAGAAAGATTTTATGGCCTGAAAAGCCCAAAACTCTGGGAGAACATTTGAAGCGAAAACGTCTTATGTCAGGATTGCTTCAAAAAGAAGTCGCTCTGAAACTTGGCGTATGTAAGCAAACATATATGGAATGGGAGAAAGATAAATACAGCCCGTCAATCCAGCATTGGCCACAATTGATTGCTTTCCTTGGATACACACCATACCCAAAACCTCGGTCCTTAGGGGGGTACATCCTGGATTGGCGTAGACAAGAAGGTTTGACCTTAAAGGAACTCTCACAAACCGTTGGAATCGATCCGGGGACTCTTACGCTTATTGAAACAGATAATTACACGAAAGTTGATGTTCGGGTTGAAGGAGCCATTACAAGGCTGAAAGAGCGCTTTGGGCTTGCTTAATCTAAGCGAAGACAGATGTGCAAACAAAAGGAAAAATCGACGCTGTTTGAGTTGCGGGTCTACTTACCTCAACTCATGTCTCGATGAATTAATTTCCGGTATAGAGAGAACAAATATTTGATTTCTTATAGTAGCAACCCGAATTCACGGATTTACCAATCCAGAAACTGGCCAGCCTCTGCAGGCGTCATCATCGGATTACGAACCGAGATATCTTGCCCCATAGCTACTCGCGCCGCATCACCAGGCGGAGTACCGCCATGCTTATCCACCAAAACTTGAAATTCTTGCCTCTGTTCTTCGAGCCGAGCGGCAGCTTGTTCTTCGTTGGTTCTAATCGGGACTCCATGAGGAGTTTCCCGTGTCCGATGTGTCTGCTCCCCCGTCGGATCTGTTGCATTGAGGGGATTGTTGCCAACATAGGCCGAGGGGAATTTGGCACAGCAGCGGACACGACCTGCAAACAGGCCGATCGATACGTCGTAATCACAGACACGTCCGTCGTACACGTGGAATAGCTAGCTCTCCCCAGGTTCAACGTCACAAATCCGCAGCATCTCATCCAAAAACGCTCGGTAATCATCTCGCGTGAAGTCGGTGACGATGAAAGCTTCATCGTCCCAGTTCTGGTGCAGCCAAGAGAGACCGCGCATTATGAGGCTGAATTCATCGTCACGAGACATGCGTAGCGTGACAGTTTTGGCATCCCGAGCGAGTAGCTTCATCTCACCCCCCATTTCTTACAAGTTGGTCGAATTCATCCTTGCCGCGAACAGGCCGATACGCCGTACCCCAATCATCGGCTCTCGGGTTGACGATTACTATAGTGTTATCCGCTTCGTTGTAGAAAATTTGCCGACCGTTGGTTGCGTGATCAAATCGATGGGTAGCATTATCGACGGTATTCGCAATGTGCTGACTCATCTGGCGAGAATTGGTGATGCCAAGCTCCGCAAATTCGCTCCCATGCCGCTGGAGAGCATGCCCTGCAATGGAATCAGCAATCAGCTGATTGCGCAACCCAACTCTCGCTAAAGGCGAAGCGGCATCAAAAACACGATCTGCAATGCGGGCGTAGTTCGGGCCAGGTAGGAAGCCAACGGCCATGACGCCCGCTCCCGCTAGGCTTGGGTTTTCTCCAAAACGAGCGAGTTCGATCATAATGTCGGTTACGGGCAGCCACTCAGCAAATCCCATCACCTGATCAGCGTACTCCGACGGGCTGACAGTGCTTGGCTCGCGCCCACATGTTCCGGCTGCGTCACAGTTCGCGCTTTCAGCAGAACCCACGCCGTACATCGCTGTCGGGCATGTCCCCATGCCCTCGCAATCGGCAATCATCCCACTCGGATCCGTCGCATTCAGCGGGTTATTGCCGACATAGGCATAGAGGTTCCACTGATCGGCATAACCGATGGGGTCGGTCTGGAGAAAGCGGCCCAGATCGGCGTCATAATAACGGGCGCGATAATAATAGAGCCCGGTTTCCGGATCATACTTGCGACCGGTATAGCGAAACGGGTTACCTGCGGCATCGCCCACCATCTCAACCCCGAACGGGGTGTAGAAAAACTGTTGCTGGATCGCGCCGGTCTCATCAGTGACGGCCAGAACATTGCCCTGACGATCTGCAAAGTAATATTGCGCGCTAACCCCTGCTCCGTCTGGAGCGCAAACAGTCGCGCCTGCACCTGTACCGCACTCAACCATCGCAATGCGCTGATCTACCCCCGGACCGGGGATATAACGGCGCAGGAGAGTGGTGCCATCATATTCGGCGATTTCCATCTCGCCGGCATGGATGAAGCTGGTGGTGGTGCCATCGACATCCTTGCGCACACGCCGTGCCGCCGGGCCATAGGAATAACGCGCCGTGCCGCCGGTCAGCGTCGTGGCCTCAAGCAGCTGGTTTTGCGAGGAATAGATATAGTTGCGCGTACCCGCTGAGATCAGATTGCCATTGGCATCGTAATCATGCGCCTCACCGGTGACACTCTCGTATTGATCCAGATTATTGCTGGAATAACTGGCATTGTCATAGCTGGCGGCTGTGGTGAACGGGCTCCATTGCCAGCTGGCATTATTGACATCCTGGCTGGTGATATAACCGGACGCATCATAGCCATAATCAAAGCGGACATTGGCGGACCCGTTGAACACATAATCCAGGGAGGCCAGATCATTGTCTAGCTCATATCCTGGAATGATGCTGCCAACAGGGCTTACGCCCTGGCTGGCAATATAGCTGCTCATTCGGCCCTGATTGTCATAGGCATAAGAGGCCAGCAAAATGGTGCCATTGGAATAGATATCGGTCAGCTGGCCAGCAAGGTTATAGGTATAGGTGACAAAATACCCATCCGGCCAAGTGATACGATTACGATTACCGGCAGCATCATATCCATAGCTAACGGTTCTGGCCGCACCTTCGGGTGAGGTCTGGGTTTCTGTCAGTATCCGCCCGGCAAAATCATACGTATAGCTCAACGCCCAATTTGTGGTGGGGGCGTGCTGGTCCGGCGCGGTGACAGTTTCCGGCTCTCCGGCCAGATTATAATCAGTCACAGTGGTTGCTGTCGGGCCTGCTGCAGCCGTTCCTCCCACATAGATCGGAGCTGTGCTGGTTAAAGGACGATTGGAAGCATCATATGTGGCGACAATCTCATCACCGGCTCGCGTGGTGTGCGTGTCAACTGTGCTGTCCGGGTAATATGTAAAGCCTTCAAAATCAGCGGCTTCCACACCATCAGAAGATGGATAGGTGACACGATCCACCCGGCTAAAGGCATCAAAGCGCCACAGCGTGTTAAAATCATCATTATCGCTGGTAATGCCGGGGTTTTCACCCAAACCCTTGGCCTGGGTCAGGATTTCACGCGCATCCAGTGCGGTATAGACTTGTCGCACCACGGCGACCGGTTCTACCGAGCCCCACGCCTCATAGGACACATCCACCAAGCCATCAGGCAGATATGAGTTGTGCGTTGTCCGCCCCACCGGGTCAGACGCTGTATCCAGTCGCCCTGCCAGATCATAGGTGAAGGTCTGCGTATCGCCTGCCGGGTCGGTGATGGTCGCAGCCTGCCCTGCATTTGTGTATGTCACTGATGATGTCACCCACGACACCGGGATAGATGATCCATCGGGCGAGACATCGATACTGGTGACACGCCCCGAAAGGTCATAATTATAGCGCGAATAAGATCGCAGGCTCGTATTGGCCGCATTACTGCTCATCGAGACAATACGGCGCGCATTGTCGTATGTGGCAGCAGCCACACCGCCGCGCGCATCCGTCACACCAACCAGATTACCCACAAGATCCCAATCAAACGTCACCGTCTCATCGGTGCCAGTAGGATTTACGATGGTGGTGGTCTCGGGAAGACCGTCACTGAGCCGATAAGTCGTTACCGTCTCGCGATAGGTTGGGGTCGTCTGGGCCAAGGTTGGAGCCACAAGGGCCAGCGTTGAAACAGCCCAAGCCGCTGAAAACAAGCAACGGCGAAGAAGAGGGTTTGACTGTGTCATCATATCTCTCCTAATTGCTCACACGGGTGCGTGTGCGGGTCACACGGCCCTGCCCGTCATACTCAATCAACGTCTCCTCACCCGACGGGCCCAATATCACCTGGGGCAGACCACCCCGGTCATTGGCATCCATCGGGCGACCCGCGCATTCCGGCTCATTCGTCGCCGTCGAATAACACGTCACCGAGACATGACCCTCAGCATCAATAACCCGCGTCGGTAAAGTCGGAATAGGCGGGTGATTATAGGCCGTTGACGTCGTGATCGCAGACGCAACCATCGGCACACCAAACTCATCCGTACGAGGATGAGCCGTCTGTGTTAGAACATTGCTGAAGGCATCGTAAGTTTGGCTTGAACGAGCCTCGTAATGATTGTCCGGTAAATTCGCATACCCGGTCCGGGTTTCCGTAACACGGCCAATACCGTCAAAATCACTCTCACTGACAATGCCGCGGGGGGACAGGGAAGCAATAGCCCTTCCATCCTGATCAAAATAAGACCAGCTTTCATTTCCGAGCGGATCCTGGGTGAACCCTCGAGCGCCCTCGCCGACACCGTATGTGGTCGTGTCACCATCGGCATCTGTCACCGTCAATAAACGGCCCAGCTCATCATAGCCAAAAGTGAAAAACGGTGCGGTTGGTGCGTGAGGTAGACGCACTTCAGATAGCAGGTGTTGTTGCGTTAAAGGTGAAAATGGTGTGCCTGACCCACCAGATGCCGACCATGCATGTTGAGGCGCATACACGTAAGAATATGTATTTGTATCCGGAAGGGTTGCACTGCTTAGATGTCGACCGTTATGAAGCAAATTTGTTGTATCAAACCCAAAACTGACACTGAAACCGTTTTCATCAGTGACACTGGACAAGATATAGGCCGGGCCATGGGACGCACTACCCGGTGTCGGTTCTACCGCAGGATTAAGCGGGTCCGTATAGGTGTAATCAAGGCTTAAAGAGCGCCCCAAATTATTAGAAACTGAAGTCAGGGCCCCCGGCCATGTTTCGCCAGAATAGTCATACGTGACCGTTACGCCATAGGGGTATTGCGTCTGAGTTCGAAGGAATGAATTGTACGAGCCGATTTCTTGTAATGCATTGTCATTAGCCACAGGCAATATGCCAGAGCTACGCGTCCGGTCAGCTCCATAGGTATAGGTTTCAACAACGCCATCAGCCGTCTCATAGGTGAAACCAAGCGCTGAATAATCAAAAGCTCTATGATGTTGGTAAGCTATCCCCACCCATGTTTCCGGTGTGTTTTCAGCATAGTCCGCGATTTCTTCATCAATCGTGATCACACCCGCTTGGGTCAAAATAGTTTGCGAACCCGGCGTAGACACAAAGCCACCACTTGGCAGTCGGTAAAACTGCTCTGATCCACTTCCGCGTTGGATCGAAATTGAGTTATTGACCAGACTTTCAGCCCACCAGTTTTGAATCAGCAAAGCCCGGATCATATCAATCTGATCACCGCCATTTTCAAACAAGGATAAAACCGCATCCGCGGCCACAATCGTTGCCACAGCAGATTGAGGATGCCCATTGGTGGCAGAGCGAATGTCCGAACCCACTTCAATGCGCGCTTCCAGATTATGCGACCATCCATTTCCAAGTGGCCCTGCAGAATTTGATGCAGAATTATAGGTGCGCTGAAAAGCCAAACTGTAAGGAAATCCGCCCGCGCCGGTTTCGATGTCTGCAGGCGGCGAAAACGTCATGCCACCATTGGATACATTCACACTGAAAGAGGAAGCCCAAGTGTCGTATTGCTCGTCCAGATATTTTCGCTCAGCGGTTGGTCCATTGATCTCTGATGAAAATGTTGCCGCGCCTGAGCCTTTTAACGGCAAGCGCAAGCAAGATATGGAATGTCGAAACCCATAACGTTCGGTTGAACAAGCAGGCCCAGTCATATGAGCGACATCAAAACCACCAATTCCCGGTTCTGTATAAGCAATATACGCTGACCCCAAGCGCCTCCAATAATCGAGTTGGCCTACATTTTCTCCAACAAATCGTATCGAATCCTCTGATGGACCGAGTCTTCCAGATAAGGGAAATATCAGATCAAACCCGGACTGAGCAAAAACATCTGCGTATGCAGCCACAGGGTCCGAATATTCAAAAGTTGATGGAAATGCTGTGTCGAAGTTAGAAGAATTCAGTAATAAAAATATTGGACTTCCCCCACTCAACCCTCCAGAGGGCACATTGCCTGACGATAGATACCATTCAAACATTGACGCAGTAGAATTTGTATCCGTTGCTCCTGAAACTTCTTTTACAATAGCCCCCTCAAGAGCAGAGAGTCCGCTTGACGACATATGACCAAACGCCTCTTCCGATATTGAAGTAGAAGACATTGGTGCAAAGCTGACTCTGGTAGTCACAGATAATAGAGCCTGGTCTTCCCTGACTGAGTTATCGTTACCTATATCTGCACGAGATGTCGCGACGCCAAATCCGTGATGGGTTAGATGTCGGCCCTCAGAAAGCCCATCCATAATACGTAGCAAATCTTCTGACCGCGCCAACCAACTTTCTGACATTTGTGATTTGGAGCGAGATTGTGCCGAAAAGAAAGCAAGTGAAAACTGTTCTTCAAAAGTCGGTAAACACCCTCCAATGACAACCCCACTTGGGCTTGCCCCGTTTTCTTGTACCCTAAAAATTGTATGTGAAGTTTGTACTCTGATTGGCATTCCTTCACCCGCAGGATGTCCTGCAGGAGCCGGTACTGTTTCGACATGTTGATGTTCAATCTGTGCTGGCGATACAGGACTTGGTGCACTGTTTACTGCGGCTTGAACTTCAGCTCCATAACACTGCGAACTGCTTCCTACGGAAAAGGGTTGGCGATGAATTTGCCCTTCCGCAGCGATTGAACGGGCATTGTTATTTTCTAATCCAAGGCCATTATCCCCCCACGACGTAAAAATTACCGTTGAAGATATATCGCTAACTGGCTGCCTCCATTCATCATCCATATAGTTTCCAACCATGGATGCATATGGATGATTAATTGTTAGGCCAAGCAAAGTACCAAAGCCTGTCACCATGCAAGAAGAACAGCCACTATCGTAAGTCGACTGAAGTAATAATTCTTCATCCAACCATATGATCGCGGACGCATTTCCACCAAGAGAAAACGGAGCAAGCATCATTCGCCGTCCAGCGACATCAGCCACATCCAATGTGGTTTCCACCAAAGTTCCGCCAATGCGCAATTGAACATCAATGGTTAGTTTTGCTCTAAGCGCTGTCGGTATTTCGCCAACCCATTGTGTATTGGCTGCTGCCTGATAAGGGTGGGACGTTGTCGCTGCATCCAAGCTCAAATGGTAGAGGTGCTCTTCATCAATGCGCGCACCACCCACAATTTCCACCAAGGACTGGTTCATATTGGCGGGTTGTTGAAGTTGGGTAACAAGATTGCCCGTCGCGGTATTCAATTGAGTTTCAAGGCTAGTAACGGAAGTCGCATCAAGTCCGGTGATCGCTGGTATCCCATTATATGTCCCGAAAGCACCACCTGTCGCGCTTTGGTAGGTGGCGGCGGAAGGAAGTGTATCGAGGATAGCGCTCCTTTGTGTCCATGTATGGCGCTTGAAACTGGGATCATAGGCCCGTGCACCATTTCCCAGGTCAGCCACAACCCAGACATGAGACATGCGCACACTGGTGAGAGACGCATTCAAGTTGGAATATGTCGTACAATCCCATGCCGTTGTGCTGGTATCGCCATTGACGATAGCTGGAATACCGCCACCTGATAATAACTCACACGCACCGCGCGCCGTAGAGGGGCCCATCCAGCTGGTAAATTCTGCTATATTTGAACCGGAAAATTCAATCTCACCGTATTGATAACTGGCGGCTTTTCCAGCCTCACGTAATAGCTCAACCATAAGATTGGCTTGATCAAACGGGTTGCCATAGCCATCCAGCATGGCACCAAAGGCTCCTTTTTGAAGTCCAAACTGCGGCGTGATCTCAATGGAGTTTTTAACGTATTCATAAATCCGCCAAGCATCATTATCGAGACTGTCGGCCATTCGTTGTATACGTGGGTCGCGCGGATCCACAGAAATGGTCGGGGAGGAAAACGCGCCCGCTTCAAGGGCATAATACGCATTGGCATCTGTTGGTGAAATCAAAGGGGCTTCAGAAAAACTGACAGATGGTAATCCTTCAATGGAAACTGTTGTTTGAGCAAGTACCGGGCCAGACATAACCAGACTAGCCACTGTTGCAAAAACACTTTTTCTAAACATCATTTTTATCCCCTGGAAGGCCCACTGACCAATTCCCAAATTGTCGCTCTTACATCACATTCTCTGTCACAAAAGCCAGTTGGCCCTTTGCCCTCAACCCGCCTGCGCCACGCACGCATCGGCAATAGCCTGCACACTTGCCGGGTCGGTTGAATACTGGGCCCCTCGGGCTTGATAGGTCTGCTCAACGAGCGGACCGACCGTTTCAGCGGACATGCCCGCAGAAGTGCCCGCCTCGAATATGGCCGACGACCAAAACGTATTGGCGTTTTGATAGGAGAGCTGGTCAGACCCACTGGATGTCGCCATCATGATCGCCGTCGTTACTGAACAATCAACCGCTTGATCAAACGTCCAAGCCGGCGCTGCCTGCATCGCGGCTGACGACGCCAGAATACCAATCATAAATCCAGTCATCTTTTCATTCTCCGGTGTTTATCGGATTGCATTTGCTCAAATCTCGCATGAGCAAAAAAGAGCGATATTTTCAACGGTGCGATCAAAACGGTAATCCCCCACCGCCAGATGGCGCTATCTCAACAACAATGTTGCCGGTCGAGCTTCCACCATTGCCGTCACTGATTGTGTAGGTGAATGTCTCAAAGCCACTGGAAAACGTATAGGCGCTATAGCTGACCCGGGTTCCGCCATTTGTGATGCTGGCATAACCTTTCGATAACGACCCGCCAATCGCGGTTATGGTCAGGGTGTCACCGTTCGCGTCAGTGTCATTTAACAAAACAGGAATGCTCACCGTGCCACCCGCCAAGGTAAACCAATTATCCTGGTTCGCGACTGGGGCTACATTCTCATTCACATTCGTCACTGTCACCGCAACAGCGCGATTTGCGGTCAATGTGCCATCAGAGGCCCGAAGCGTGACGTTATAGACATTATTGCCTCCACTATCGGTCGGGGCCTCATAGTTCGGCGCTGCGATGAAGCTCAAAGCACCCGCCGATGTAATCGAAAATCTCGCCGCATCAACACCACCAACGATGGAATACGTTCTGGCAGG
>Ga0316207_10000357_pt1 | contig 80151 bp, 96 predicted proteins | sample 6weekpyrite_MG_FD_204943 | JGI IMG/M metagenome (GOLD analysis project Ga0316207, IMG submission 204943) | Microbial mat bacterial communities from mineral coupon in-situ incubated in ocean water Damariscotta River, Maine, United States -... | ecosystem: Environmental > Aquatic > Marine >...
TTTCAACAAAGACCAGCTGCAATCCCGGCAGCTTATTTTGCAAACCTTCAACCGCACTTAAATTCATTGAAGCATCTTCACGAATAGCTGTATGGGGACAACCACCCGTTTCAACGCCAACAATACGGTCTTCCGTTAACGCACCACTGCGCGTCAGGAATTGTGCATCTTCTTTGGTATAAATATCATTGGTTACAACAGCAAGGTTATAATCATCACGCATATTTTTACACAACGCTTCTACTAGTGCTGTTTTTCCTGATCCAACGGGCCCACCAATTCCAACTCGTAATACTAGACTGCCACTCATTCAATAACCTCTTTAAGATCTAAATAATCGTGAATATTGTTCTTCATGAAGTGCACTTGCAATAGCAACACCCGGTGCAAGCATACCAATGTCATCATCTTCACACGCTAAAGAGCGCTCTACCGCAGCAGGAATCTCTTTAAGCACATCCGCTAAAATACACTGTCCGGCGGTTTGACCTAACGGAACAACTTTAATGGCCGCCGCGACCTGATTTTCACTCCATGCCCAAAGAAAACCGTTAGCTGCTTCAAGAAGTGGGATATCCCACTGCACCGCAGCGTAAGAAAAAATAGCCGCATAACTCCATTCAACTTCATCTTTAATTGGAAAGTTAATGTTGAGTCCTTTAACCAAACGTAGCAACGCTTTTCCTAGCTGTGTATCTTCATCATGTAATTCTTTTGCTTCACGCGCAGCCAGTAACCACTTATTCCAGTATATAACTGTTTCATGATCGTTTACCTGCCATGCCAGATACATACGTTGCATCACAGGAAGATCGAGTGAAGATAAGGTATTTTTAATTTGACCTCTGATCCAATGCTGGGTTTGTGCTTCGCTATTTACCCAACCTGCATCAACTGCATATTCTAACCCCTGAGAATAAGCAAAACTTCCAATCGGTAAGGTCGGGCTAATCAACTGCATTAAACGTAATTGTGATTCTGCTAACATGATTTAATTCTAATGGCTATGCTGGTGTGCATGGTGATGATCATGGGAGTCATCGTGGCTATGTTTATGGCCTCCCCCATAAGCACCAGCCTCAGGCTCAAAAGGCGCCATAACACACTCAACATTCAAGCCTAATCCAATGACCATATCATCAAGCACATGGTCATGGGTATAACAGATGTAATCTTGTGTAATTTGCAGAGGTACATGACGGTTACCCAGATGATAACAAGCGCGTGCCCGCATCAAAGGATCATCATGTGTCACTTTGCTTACTGATTCGTTTGCAGCGATAACTTTAACGACTGTTCCATCTTCTGCGCGTAATAAATCACCACCACGTAACAAACCACCACGCGGCAACATTAACCCCACTTCGGTACTATTGTCTAAAGTCGCTTTTAACCGGCTTTTTTGCCGTAATTCAAAAGGCAGTGTTAAAGTCGCTCCATTTTCTGCAATGGGGACATCATCATTTTGAACGTCTAAACGTTCATATATTTTTAAAACCATATTTATTCTCAAATTTTTTAAAACATAAAATAACGCTGCGCTAAGGGCAGCACATCAACCGGTTCACAAGTGAGTAACATACCGTCGGCACGCACTTCATAAGTTTGTGAGTTAACATCTATTGTTGGCTGGTAAGTATTTAGTAACATATCTTTTTTACGAACTGATCGCGTATTTTTAACCGCCACAATGTGTTTTTTTAGTCCTAATTTTTCTTTAATTCCTGCATCTAATGCTGTCTGCGAAACAAAAGTCAGGCAGGTTTGTGAAACAGCTCCACCTATTGCGCCAAACATCATTCGATAGTGTACTGGCTGCGGTGTTGGAATAGAGGCGTTGGGATCACCCATTGGTGCAGCAGCAATCATTCCTCCCTTTATAATTAGTGACGGTTTTGTAGCAAAAAATGCCGGCTTCCATAACACCAAATCCGCTAACTTACCCACTTCTACCGAACCCACTTCATGCGAGATACCGTGAGTGATTGCCGGATTCATTGTATATTTCGCAATGTAACGTTTTACGCGATTATTATCATTTCGATCGCTATCGGAATCTAATGCGCCACGTTGTACTTTCATTTTATGTGCAGTCTGCCAGGTACGAATAATCACTTCACCCACACGACCCATAGCCTGCGAATCAGAAGCAATCATCGAGAACGCACCCAGATCATGTAAAATATCTTCTGCTGCAATGGTTTCTTTACGAATTCGCGACTCTGCAAACGCTACATCTTCCGGAATATTAGGATCAAGATGATGACAAACCATTAACATATCAAGATGTTCATCAATGGTATTGACTGTATAAGGTCGCGTCGGATTCGTGCTTGAGGGTAAAACATAATCTTCACCACAGGCTTTAATTATATCCGGAGCATGTCCACCGCCCGCACCTTCTGTATGGTAGGTATGAATAGCCCGACCTTTAAACGCAGCTAATGTATCTTCAACAAAACCAGATTCATTTAACGTATCAGTATGAATTGCTACCTGTATGTCTTCTTTTTCAGCAACAGATAAACAATTATCAATTGCGGCAGGAGTCGTTCCCCAGTCTTCATGAAGTTTTAAGCCCATTACGCCTGCAGCAACTTGCTCTTCTAAAGGCAAAGGTAAGCTAGCATTACCTTTACCTAAGAAACCGATATTCATCGGAAGATCTTCAACGGCTTGTAACATGCGGTGTATATTCCATGGCCCCGGTGTGCAGGTTGTTGCATTCGTTCCGGTTGCCGGCCCGGTTCCACCACCAAGCATGGTGGTGACACCCGACATCAGGGCTTCTTCAACTTGTTGCGGACAGATAAAATGAATGTGAGAATCAACGCCGCCGGCAGTTAGGATTTGACCTTCACCGGCAATCACTTCTGTGGATGGCCCGATCACTATATCCACATCATCTTGTACATCGGGATTACCCGCTTTACCTATCGCAAAAATACGGCCATCTTTAATTCCTACATCAGCTTTAATAATGCCCCAGTGGTCAATTATTAATGCATTGGTAATAACAGTATCAACGACGTCATCAGCGCAACGCTGACTCTGCCCCATTCCATCGCGAATAACCTTACCGCCACCAAATTTAACTTCATCACCATAGGTGGTGTAATCTTTTTCCACTTCAATAAAAAGCTCTGTATCACCTAGCCGGACACGATCTCCAGTAGTGGGCCCAAACATTTCTGCATAGGCTTGTCGATTAATTGTTACCATTTGAATACTCCATTACCTTTCCTTCCTGATACGTTAACACCTTACAACGCACCCATAATATCGCCACGAAAGCCATACACTTTTCTATCACCCACATATTCAACCAATTCAATTGTTCGGGTCTGGCCAGGTTCAAATCGAATTGCTGTGCCTGCGGCAATGTTTAATCTGAAACCACGGGTTACTTCACGCTCAAACTTCAGAGCCTGATTAGTTTCATAAAAATGATAATGTGAGCCCACCTGAATTGGGCGATCACCTGAATTCGCAACATCCATCTTTAATGTTTTGCGACCCGCGTTCATGGTCAGTTCGCCTTGTTCAATAATATATTCACCGGGTATCATATTACTCTCCTTTATTATTGAATCGGGTTATGCACAGTGACTAACTTTGTGCCATCTGGAAAAGTCGCTTCTACTTGTACGTCATGAATCATTTCGGGAATACCCTCCATTACTTCATCACGCTTTAATAACGTTGTACCATGGCTCATTAATTCGGCAACACTTTTTCCTTCACGCGCACCTTCCACAATTTCTGATGATATAAGTGCAATCGCTTCCGGATAATTTAGTTTTACACCACGCTGCTTTCTGTCGCGCGCAACAATCGCAGCAGTATATAAAAGTAACTTGTCTTTTTCTCTTGGTGTAAGATCCATAACGTACTTCCTTTAAATTTTAAGTCATGTAAACCAGATTCTCGGTGCTACAGCAGGGCGTTGCATAACCTGTAAACGTAGTGCTTTCCAGATTGCAATAAAACTTTCACGCGCGGCTTCCGCCTGATTCGCTAACGCTCTGCAAATAAGCACATCTTTAATTAATGTGCTGCTCAATTTTATTTCTTTATTATCTAAATTTTGTTCTTCTATATTATTACGCACTGCATCGAGCACAACTTTATCTGTGCTCGTGACCAACATCACTCCCATTACGATAAAGCTTTGCATTCCCCATGTGGCATCTAACAATTCATCACCACCTTGTAAAAAACTACGTTCAATTACGACAGGTTCTTTATCTCGCCATACTTCAATCATCTGGCGACAAAAACCCTGCTCAAATGTTTCTTTACTTGCGGGGCGACCTAAACAAATAATCTCCCAGCCGATGAATTGCGCATCATCTTGTAAATTAATAATTGTTTTCGTTTTAGCTTCACAACCTGAAAAGAAAATTGTTTCTTGTGGCAACCATTCCATTTTGCAGCCAGCTTGCACTTCTATTTTTTGTGTTTGTTTCGCCTCATAACCATTACCACGATAAAATTTTGTTGCTGCAGGTGTAGTAATTAAAGCATGGGCGTTATCATCCAGGTTTACTGTTAAATTTAATTCGTCACCACCTACAATGCCTCCAGGAGGATGAATTAAATAAACATGACAAACCTCACCTTCTGGATAAAAAGGTTTCTGTATAATGAGCGGCCCAATATGTTTACGCTCACTTAAAATAGTACGACGGCCATCAAACTTAAAACCAAGTTTTAATTCAGCTAACCAGCGACGCTCAATGTTTTCAGCAATACCTGTCATACTTTTATGCCAACCACACTAGCCCCAACGAAATTGAAGAGATACCGACCAGCCCCCTAATTAAATTAATTGAAAGCACACTATATTTTTGTATTCCTTCAATTACTTTACCCAATACACCGCCAAAAATAAGCATTGATAAAAAAACACCTAAACAAAATATTAATAAATACACAACCGCAAGCCAAAGAGGTTGTTTTGCAATCGGCACGATTGCAAGTAATGGCGCCAGTCCAGCTAAGCCATGTAATACACCAACCATCACAGCACGGTGCTCGTGTTTATGTTCAATAGACGATGCTGCTTTATTTGTTTCAGTTTCTTTAATATGCCAATGAGCATGGCTTGCTGTTCCATGATGTTCATGAAAATGAAAATGTACACGAGATCGATATAAATCCCATAAGATCCAGCCGCCCAATATAAGCAATAAAATAGCCACCGCTTTTTCAGCATAATGACTTAATGCATCAGGCAAGCTAACACCAAAAACAAGAATACTTGCTCCGGCAAAAAAGATAACCGCACCATGACCTAATGACCATTTCAAACACAACCTCACAATGGCACGTATTCCCATCTTTTTTGCAGACATAGCCGTCACTGCCATTACATGATCAGCATCAAGCGCGTGTAATAGCCCCGCACCAAAAGCAAGGACAAATATTCCCCAGCCTGTAAAATCCATCCCGTATAACCTTTTTAATTTTTTAAACGATAATTTATTGATATGGCACGAAACGTTTGTAATTATCTGACACCCATGAAGCATAGGACATGCCAAAATAAAAAAGCAATAATATCAAACAGTTACAAGAAAAATTACTGTAAAATATTTTTTTTGCACCAATATAATACTGCCTGTCGTGTTAAGCGCACTAAAATGGGGCGCAAAGTACTCTCTACTAGAATAAAGAAATACACTTATTTTTATACGTAAAAAAACCCGCTTAAAAGCGGGTTTTTTGGATGACTTAACAAAACGTTTAGTCAAATGATCTGCCAACGGTTACGAAAAAGATAACATCATTATCAGCGCCTTGGTTCTCATAAGTCACACCGAGGTTCATATTAAAATCTTTAACATCAAATGCGAGGTTTGCGCTTACATCACTACTACTTGGCGATGAGATGTAGCGACCAAAATGTAACTCTAAATCAAGATCATCAAGCACAATAAATGAGGCGCCAACATCAAGATAATTATAACTGCTGATCCCCGATCCCTGCCCGTTATAGAGCTTAATATAAGCTGTTTCATAATTTACACCAGCATATAATTCTGTAATATCCTGGCTAAATGAGCTTTTAGTATAAATATAACGAACAATGCCGACATCGTAGCCCATATTGCTTTGCTTGCTAAAAAGCCCCTTCCAACCAGCGAAGACATCAAGCTCTAACCCTTTAGCCACCGTCGACGCAAATGCACCTGTATACCAACCATTTTCCTCTTCTTGTTCTAGTAAAAAGTCGGCCTGTATAGCCGAGCTATTTTTTGTTTGAGTTTGTCCACGAAAAACATAATCACTTGTTACAGAAATGCTTGATGAGCTTTCAGCGGCATACGCGATACTTGATGGAAATATTGCTGCGGCACTCACAACCAACGAAACAAGCAACCCTTTTATTTTCATATTTCTAAACTCCGGTTTTAATTATTTTTGGACATCATTTATTGTCCATTACAACATTTTCTCAGTGGTACAAACTAGCGTAATTTATGTAAAATACCAAGCTACATTAACCTTCGAGCGGCTAAATTATGCAAATACCTGACATTGATAAACTCATCCAATCCGTTGTTGGCAATTTACCTGGTAAAGTCGGCCCGCTGGGTGATGAGGTGCAAGATTATTTACGCCAGAACCTCTCATCGGCATTAAAGAAAATGGATATTGTGACTCGCCATGAGTTCGATGTTCAGGCTGCTGTGCTACAAAAAACACGCAGTAAAGTCGATGAAATGGAAAAAATCATTAAACAGCTAGAATCTAAGCTATAAAATAAGCTCTTTTAGCGGCTGTTTTAATTTCATAACCTTTACTGCTACACATCAAAAGGGGTAAAGTCATCTCACCCAGGCTTAACGGATTAAGTCGTCAAAATATTAAGAAAGGAAGCTATGTCTCTCGCCACTGTTTTTTCTCGTGCCCAGGTTGGCATTAAATCGCCCCAGGTCACTATAGAAGTGCACTTATCCAATGGTTTACCGAGTTTATCGATTGTTGGACTCGCCGATACCGAGGTGAAAGAAAGCAAAGATCGTGTTCGAGCGGCACTAATAAACAGTCAGTTTGATTTTCCTGCGCGCCGTATCACCATCAATCTTGCACCGGCAGATTTACCCAAAGAAGGCAGCCGTTTTGACCTTGCAATTGCGATCGGCATTCTTGCTGCCTCCGGCCAAATTCCCTCGGATAAACTTGAGCAATTTGAGTTTATTGGTGAGCTGGCATTAAGCGGTGAGCTTCGCGAAATTCGTGGCGTATTACCTGCCGCGGTGCAGTGCCGGAATCAATCGCGAACATTAATTCTCCCGAATGAAAATGCACATGAAGCCGCACTGGTCAGCGATCTTGAAATTTTCCACTGCTCACACTTGTTACAGGTTTGCGCAAAACTCAATGGCCAGGAAGATTTAGCCCACGTTCTGCCTGATAATGAAAAAAATCTTTCTTCCTTCTTAAATAATATTGATGATTTATCCGATGTTGTTGGGCAACACCACGCTAAACGAGCGATTGAAATTGCGGCAGCCGGTGGGCATAACCTGATTTTACTCGGCCCACCGGGAACGGGGAAAACCATGCTCGCCACACGCTTGCCCGGTATTTTACCTTCGATGACGGAAAAAGAAGCTTTAGAAAGCGCTTCAATTCAGTCCATTAGTTTTCAGGGCTTTAAACCAAAAAGCTGGAAACAACGTAGCTTTCGCGCGCCCCACCATACCGCTTCCGGTGTTGCTTTAGTAGGCGGTGGCAGCCATCCACAACCGGGAGAAATTTCATTGGCCCATAACGGCGTGCTCTTTTTAGACGAACTACCCGAATTTGATCGGCGTGTTTTAGAAGTTTTACGTGAGCCTTTAGAGTCAGGAAAAATTGTTATTTCCCGAGCAACACGACAAGCCGAATTTCCTGCACGCTTCCAGTTAATCGCCGCAATGAATCCCTGCCCTTGTGGTTATTTAAGTCACCCCAATGGGCGTTGCCACTGCACCCCCGATCAAATCCAACGCTACCGCTCTCGAATTTCGGGGCCACTACTCGATCGTATTGATATGCATATAGAAGTGCCACCGGTACCACTAAAAGATATTCAGTCAAACGAGTGTAAAGAAGAAACCAGCCAGACGGTGCGTGAACGAGTAATGGTGGCACACCAACGACAACTACAACGCAGCCAACATGTGAATGCGCAAATGACGACTCACGATATTAAAAAATTCTGCAAACTCGATAAAACAGCAACACAATTATTAGAGCAAGCCGTATCACGGCTCGGACTTTCGGCGCGTTCGCATAATCGTATTCTAAAAGTCGCGCGTACCATTGCAGATTTAAATAACGAAAATGCCATTTCATCGCAACACATTAGTGAAGCCATTGGCTATCGTCGCCTCGATCGAGGCTATCAATAAAAACGCATAACTTACTTATTATTTTTTTCATCAACCCGTATTTCAAAAACATCTGTATCCTTATATGAATGATGTTCGTCGCTACCTCTTCGTGTCGTTCCTTTTATTTTGGTAGTATGAACAGAGAGTTTGATTTTATTACGTGCTTTTTTTAACGGAATAATAATTTTTTCATCAGTGCCAGCAGCCGGATTAAAAAATCGTTTCATCCAAGCCGGTTCAACTTTAAATGTCTTAGCATCAATATCTTCACTATAAAAAATATGTAAAGTCGTTTCTTTTGTGCCCGCAGCAACATGGAAACGATCTTTTTGGGGTAATCGGTATTGTAATAATTTATTGATGTTTTCAGGTTCTACTTGAAAAGTTGAACCTGGGTAAACACTTGTTCCTGGTGGCTCGGTAACACCAGGACAACCGGGAGCTTCAATCATCCCTGTTATCGTAAAATCTACAGTATCCGGTACCAGTGACTCGTCTTCAGGAAAATCCCAGCTTTCATCATAATCAACATCGGGGGAAAGTTCATAACGTCGCATGCCTGGCTGGGCAGGACTAATTAAACGAAAACCCGTACTGTTCTCTGCTGGAGGCATACGAGTTCCCCAAAGTGCTGTATTACTTTTCGATATAGCATAAATTGCGGCACTACCATAGTCCGCATGAATAGCTGTAGGGGTATATAACTTATCTTTAGAAAAAACACCTTCATAACCCGGTTTACCCTCAGCTAAAGGAATCACAATTGGATCAAAATTCACATCACAAGCTAAGTCTATCATTAATCGATCAATCTCACCTTTATTTTCAACCGGATGATTAATGGTATACACATATTCATACAACCCATCCGGACGAGTGAAATACTCTACAGAAAGTTCTGTTGCCGAAATATCTTCATCCCGTAATGTGGCATCTTTTAGTTCATTAGCATAAAGATGACTTTGCGCCATAATATAAAAGATAAAAATATTTATCATAATTCTAATATTCATGTTTTTCACCTAATAACCTTCGAGACGATAATGTATCTGACCATCTCTTTCTTTAATTTTATTTAATTTTAAAAGTTCAGCCATCTTAGTCACATAACCTATTCTTTTAATGTCACGGCCATTCAGCAAATAAGTCTCTGTTAAAATATTGATTTTTCCTTCATCTTTTCTATTTAAGTCAATATCAATACCTTGCCGATGTGAAACATGGCATTCACTATCTCGCCCACCAGGTTTTGGATTAAGTTCAGTGCCGGTATTATTATCAATCACCCCACCAAAAGGTAGGCTTGCATCATTAAACGATAAACGATGTCCAAACTTATTTTTATATATCGCATCAAGTAGCACTAATCTTGACTTCATGCTAGGTATGACCCAACGAGCCGTGGGATTGTGCAAACAACTTCCACCATATACAAATAAGAATTCACCATCATTAATGCCTTCTTTCATTGGAATCAAATCGGGTATTTTTATATCTAATGTATAGGTATCTGATTCTTCACCTTGAACAGGTTTTTCTTTTGACTCTAATGTAAGCTCGGGATGGATGTCTGTTGCGTCACGTGTTACTTCAATAGTGACTGTCTCTCTTATTCCAAAATCACCAGCTTTATATTTTGTCTGATAAAACCCGTTACTATTTGTTTTTCCTTCAATCGAGGTATTTTTTGTGGCATCAAAATCAGAATCAGGATTTAAAACATCTGTTGCGAAACTCTTAATGTACTCACCTGTACCAATTTCATTGTTGCTTGTAAAATGTGCATGCCCATCAGCGCTCTCAACTTCTTCTACGATGGTGTTTGTAAATCGCACCGTTGCGTCGTATATCGGTGCAGTACATTGCTGTTCCTTACCAGCAACGCCACGAATGAGAATTTGTACATCCGTTGTTTCTGCATTAGTATCATTTTTTGTTACTTTTGGTCTTATTGTTTCTTTGGAACCTCTGGCATAAATAAAAGGCTTATACCGTGATGGTGAAAACTCATCTTCTCCAACTAAGTTTCCATTAAACAACACTTTTATTCTGTAACGGCCTTCGCTTGCACAAGGGTATGTCCACCAAACTGCCCAATTCGTTGACTCTGTGCACCAACCATTACTCCAGCTTGTTTTGCAGCTTCCCACTTCACCTTGATAAGTAATGGGATATTCTGAAAGCAATTGATTAACCGCATTACCCTTTTCGTCTTCTATTCGATATAAATACCATGTCCAGGTTGAACCTACCGGCACAATATAGTTAAAGTCTTCATCATAGCCTCCACTAATCCACACTCTTGAACCGATGCCATCATAGGTATCGCGATTAAATAGTGTATTTTGAAGAGGTTTGGAAAATATTGCCATATGTTGTTCCAACAGCAAAACACGTTGATGAAAAGGCAAAGAAGAAAAAAGCAAAAGAAATGAAAATTGATTTTATTTTTTGCATCACAATCCCTGACTCATTTTTTTAATCCGTTAAAAACTTAAGGTTTTCCTCAGTCTAGACGCAGATAAGAAGGTGTGTAAATGCGCTATTGATTCTTTAAACGAGTTATGTGAAATACATCAGCCTTTTAAGACAGGACTCTTATATAAATGTCAATATCGACCTTCACTCCACTTCAGCATAGAATGTATATTTGTTTTTACATCCGCTTTTAGGCTAAGTATTCTTCGTGAAGTTAAACCCCCAACAAAATTCTGCTGTTAAATACATTGATGGCCCCTGCCTTGTGTTAGCCGGTGCTGGCAGCGGCAAGACCGGTGTTATTACAAAAAAAATTGCCTACCTTATTGAGCAATGTGAAATTGATCCAAAAAATATTGCTGCGGTAACCTTTACTAATAAATCCGCACGAGAAATGCAAAACCGTGTTGCAAAGTTATTAGGTAAAGAAAAAAGTAAAGGCTTACGCGTTTCTACTTTTCATACCTTAGGCTTAGATATTATTCGCAAAGAGCTGGATAATTTACCGTATAAAAAAGGCTTTTCAATTTACGATAACCAGGACTCCTTAGCCCTCATTAAACAACTAATGAAGCTTGCCTTTGCTGATCCCGATGGAAAAACAGATAGTATTTTATGGCAAATATCTCGCTGGAAAAATGCTTTTGTTTTACCAGACCAGGCGCTACGAGAAGCGAATGGTGATCCATTGCTCACCGTAGCAGCAACGGTTTACGAACAATACAATCATCACTTACAAACTTATAACGCGGTTGATTTTGATGACCTCATTATGATTCCAGTTTTACTGTTTCGTGATAATCCTGAAGTAAATGAACGCTGGCAAAATCAAATTCGATATTTACTTGTTGATGAATATCAAGATACCAATGCAACGCAATATGAACTGGTTAAATTAATTGTTGGTAAAGTTGCTAACTTAACCGTGGTTGGTGATGACGATCAATCGGTTTATTCCTGGCGTGGTGCGCAACCGGAAAATCTAAATTTATTAAAAGAAGATTTTCCAATGCTGAACGTCATCAAACTAGAACAAAACTATCGTTCAACGGGTTGTATCTTACAATGCGCAAATAGCCTGATAGCAAACAACCAACATATTTTTGAAAAAAGTCTTTGGAGTGATTTAGGCTTTGGACAAGCAATTAAAGTGATCCGTTGTCGTCATGAAGATGATGAAGCCGATCAGATTGTTGCCGAACTTAATCACCACCAATTTGTAAACCGCACCGATCATAAAGACTATGCCATTCTTTATCGCGGCAACCATCAATCACGCGTGTTTGAACGCATGCTGCGTGAAAATAATATTCCCTATTATTTAAGCGGCGGCATGTCCTTTTTCGCTTATAGTGAAATTAAAGACATCATGTCGTATCTTCGTCTTATCGCAAACCCCGATGATGATAATGCTTTTTTACGTATCGCCAATGTTCCTCGCCGAGAAATTGGCCCGACCAGTTTAGAAAAGCTCAGTAATTTTTGTAATAAATATAATCACAGTTTATTTTCGGCTTGCTTTGATTCTTTCTTACGTGAAAGCGTCGGCAACCGTGCCAGTACAAATTTATCCGGGTTTGCAGAGTGGATAAAAGATTATGCTTTACGCACCGAATCACCGGCCGAGGGCGAGAACCCCGCAACCATTGTTAAAGAGCTTATCGCCGATATTGACTATGAACGCTGGCTTATCGACACAAGTAAAGATGAAGCCGATGCCGTACGCCGCATGGATAATGTTAATGAACTCGTTGGCTGGTTAGAACGATTATCACAAAAAGAGCCTGATGCTGATCTTGCAACATTGGTGGCCAAACTCACCTTGCTCGATACCCTGGAAAAAGACAATGAAAGCAATGATGAAAATAAAGTTCATCTGATGACTTTGCATGCATCCAAAGGACTGGAGTTTCCGCATGTTTATTTAGTGGGCGTTGAAGAAGACATTCTGCCACACCGTGCAAGTATTGAAGAAGATAATATAGAAGAAGAACGGCGCCTGGCTTATGTTGGCATTACTCGTGCGCGTAAAACCTTAACCATTAGCTTTGCCAGTAAACGAAAACGTTATGGTGAAATTATTGATTGCGAACCCAGTCGCTTCCTCGAAGAACTACCGGAAGAACTCTTACAGTGGAGTGGCGCGGGCATTGAATTGCCTGAAGAAGAAAAGAAAGCCCGCGGTAAGGCCAGCCTTGCTGATTTAAAGAGCATGCTCGCAAATAGTTAATAGTTACATTTTAAATATGGTTAATCTATATAACCCTAAGGTTTATGGTGTTTTGTCTGATCAAGTGCTACAATGCGTGCAATATGCAACCTCCAGCTAAAGAATAAACAATAATAGCCAGAGATTAAAATGACCATAAAAAAAAATGTAGGTACAACAGATAGAGTTTTAAGATTCTGCGCCAGTTTAGTCATGATTTATTTTGGCTTTATAAACGACACCGTTATTTCAGATCAAATCGCATCCATATTACTCGGTAATTTTGGAATTCTTATATTTCTCACAGCTTTATTTAATCTTTGTCCCCTCTATAATCTTATTGGATTGAATACCTTTGATAAACATAATTAAAGTTCATTATTATCGTTCTTCATGAAACTCCGTGATAAATTACTATTATATTTTATATCATTAATGGCTGTGACCCTATGTGTCTTTGGTTTTAGTGCTTATCAAATTAGTTATGATAGTTCAATTGAATACGATAAGGCTATACTGGAAGCAACAGCAAAAAATAAAAGCAACGCCATATACCGCGACTATAAAACAAAAAAGTCCCTAGATCATGTAATTGATCATTTACTGGATCTTCCCAGTGAAAATCATGCATGGTTACTTATTGATAAAAATAACGAGGTAATGTTTCCTAAACAAATTAAATCCTTATATTCTGAAGACATTCTCCTTTTTCCATTAAAAAAGATGATAACTGGTTCCGTTAATAATGGCACTTTTAAAATTAACACAAATACTTACTTATGGGTAAAAACAACCATTCAAGAATCTCACTACAAACTACTTCATATTTATAAACCTCTCACCCATCTTTATGAAAAGCGTTTTTCAAAACTCGCCTCAAGATTTTTTGTAACAGCACTAATCATTACGTGGGCCGCTGTATGGCTTGCATTAATTATTTCAACGACCATCACAAAGAAAGTTAACTACCACAAAAATGCAAAACAGGAGCTCAATGCTGCTAATAAAATTTTAATAGAAGCAAAAAATATTTCTGACAAAGCAAATAAAATGAAATCTGAATTCCTGTCCAATATGAGTCATGAGTTACGCACTCCGCTTAATGCTATTTTAGGTTATGGTCAGTTACTGGAAATGAAAAGTGAAAATGAAGAGAGCCAAAATTATACTAAGGAAATACTAAAAGGCGGTAATCACCTCTTAACACTAATCAATGAAATACTGGATTTATCTAAAATCGAGGCAGGCCATCTGGATTTATATATTGAAGATTGCAGTCTGAATACTCTACTGGATGAATGTATTGCCCTGATAAAACCACTCGCAATAAAACATGACATTAGTATCATTAATAATATCTCAGCTGATGTTAACTACATAATTAAGGTAGATTACACCCGCATTAAACAAGCTTTACTTAATCTTTTATCTAACGCTGTAAAATATAACAGGGACGAAGGAAGTATAACTATAAACATTGAAAACCTTCCTGATCAACAACTACATATTTCAATTACCGATACCGGGAAAGGACTTTATCCCGATCAGATTAACCGGTTATTCAACCCCTTTGAGCGTATAGAAGCAAAAAATTCTAATATTGAAGGTACCGGTATTGGATTGACCATAACTAAACGATTAATTGAAGCAATGGAAGGCAGTATTGGTGTTACCAGCCTGCCAGGGCAAGGCACAACTTTTTGGCTAGAGTTTCGCCAGTACAACGACGACACCATAATACCGTTAGAAAATGATAATTTACAAACAGACTCAACACAAACAGACTCAACACAAACAGAAAAAATTTCTACTACATTAAACAAAACAATACTTTACATTGAAGATGATTCTGCCAATTTACGCCTGATGGATAATATTATAAAAAATGTTACAACGCATTCTCTTATATCAGCACCTAACGCTTCACTTGGGCTTAAATTGATAAAAACTCAAAAGCCTGATCTAATTTTACTTGATATCAATTTACCGGATATGGATGGCTATCAAGTAATGGCGCTACTGCAAGCTGACGATGCAACTAAGCATATTCCGGTTATTGCCCTAAGTGCCAATGCAATGGAAAATGATATGCTGAAAAGCGATAACGCGGGCTTTCAAAAATACCTGACTAAACCAATTAATGTAAAAAAATTACTATCAAGTATTAAGGCCATCTTCGAAAAAAATTAACACGATTCCAAACTCTGCTTTCTCTTAAGCATAAAAAAGCCGGTTATAAAACCGGCTTTTTAAATTAATAGCACTTCAGAACTATCTTCGATATTTCACCATTCCTTACCCAAACAAGCTACCTTCTGGCATTTTATTTGCTGCCTTTCACCATGTATTCCACTGCCGCTTCAACCGCTTCATCACTCAAGCTTGCATTACCGCCTTTCGCCGGCATACCTTTAAAACCGTTAATCGCATGATCAAGCAATGTATCCATACCTTGTGCAATACGGTTTTTCCACGCACCTTTGTCGCCAACCTTAGGAGCACCGGCCGCACCCGTAGCATGACATGCCGCACACGATGAGCCGTATGTTCCTTTTCCATCTACCGCACCTGCAACAACAACCGGAGCAGAACCAATATTAACCTCACCAAATGGCTTAATGCGCTTAATTGTCGCCGCCTCAACCATTTTATCTACGCCCGTACTTGAGCCCGATGAACCTGAGACCATTTGTGCAATAATGAGAATTAAAACAAAAAAGCCCACTAATGCACCCACAACCATAAGCAGCATTCTCATTACGCCACGATCATCTAATTCTTCACTCACAATATATTCCTCTTCTCAATTTTAGCCTGACTAAACCAAGCTAAAGTAAACAGTTCTGCCGAGCTCATACCGGGCCGACTCACAAAAATTTGGCGTGAGTATAGCGAGAAAGAAGGGAATCAGCCAGTATATTGCCGAAATCCTATAGGGTCATTTATGCGTAACGGCCAAAAGATATCGAATTATAAAACAACAATAACCTTTAAATATATATGTTTTTACTTCTGCCTGTTTTGCCCTCATAGTGAATTAACAATGCTCAGAAAATCAGCAAATTACACCCACATTTGGCAGACATCTCAGTAAATAAATCAGATATAATCACAAAAAATTTGCGCCTGTAGCTCAGTTGGATAGAGTATCGCCCTCCGAAGGCGAAGGTCACAGGTTCGACTCCTGTCGGGCGCGCCACTTATCGCTAAACCTTCATTTTGGGTCACGGGGTACTTTTGATAACCTTTAGCCCAGCCAATAAAATTTATATTGCGGGCTGACAGTTATTACGTCCATTTTCTTTTGCTTTATAAAGCGCTTTATCCGCACGCATAAACAACGATTCACCACTTTCATCTTTTTTAATCTCTGCAAAACCTGCTGAAATTGTCACCTCAACAGCTTCGTCCCGAAAGTGAAAATTGCTCTCCTCAATAATACGTCTCAATTTATCCGTTATTTTTTGCGCGTTATTTATATTTGTAACGGTAAGTATTGATACAAATTCTTCACCCCCATAACGCGCAATAAAATCTATTTCCCGCATATTTTTACTTAATATAGAAGCCACTAACTTTAATACTTGATCGCCTGCGGAATGGCCATATTGATCATTGACCTTTTTAAAATAATCTATATCCCACACGACTAAAACAAAAGGAATGCTATTTCGCTTAAATGTTGCAATACTGAGTTCTAAACGTTCATCATACGCCAATCGATTTGGTATCTCCGTTAGAGCATCACGCATAGTTTGTTCACGTTCTTTTTCAAGTTGCTCTCTAAGCTCTTCCGTTTCTTCCTCCATTTTATGCACTTTTTCTACGAGCTGCTGAATAAGCAGTGAGGCCTGTTTATCTTTATCACCTTCATCGAGCAAAAATTTATCAACATGATTTCGCAACATAATAACGCGGGATTGTATTGATGATTTTAATTCATTAATATTATTAATATCTTGCAAACCTTGCTCCATTGTTTTCATTTCGGCTTGCATTTCACTTGCCATTTCAACACCATAACGATGTGTTAGCTCCCTAAGCCTTGCCGTATCTCTTATGTCACTATCTAATTCTTGCAGCCGTCCTGTCAGTTGTTTTAAAAAATCTTCAATTTCTTTTTTTTCTTTTTTTATTTTAATCAAGACTGCAGCAACAATTACAACTGTTTTTTCTAGTGACTTTAGAAATATTTTTTCATCTACATCATTGTTTAATTGTTGTTTAACTTGATCTGCGGTGAGCTGAAGATCTTTGGGTAAAATCATTTTTTCTAGTAAGGTTTTCAGGCTAGAAACGGCACTATCTAAATCTATAGCGACATAATTAACGACCTGATCTTTTTCAGATTCATAGCGTTCAGAAAAAGCATCTGTTTTTTCAAAAGTTCCGGTATTTTTATCTTCAATTGAAATATCATCTTCTGCTATATCTTTTTCATCTATCGGTTCATCATTTAATTCTTCTTGTTGAGACGTACCTTCTTTTTTATTTAATATTCTCGAAAAAAAACTTGTGTTCGAATTATCATTTGCAAAAGAAAGACCTTGAACTAAAAGTTTGGCGAGATCATTTATAAGAGGAATAATTTCTTTGTTTCTGGATGTTTTTGAAATTTTATTTGATATTTTATGAAGCTTCTTTTCTATTTTTCCAGCTGGCTTTATTTGATCGATTAGATCTATCAGATTTTGACTCGCATCTTTTTTATTTTTACTACGAATAGCATCTAAACTTGAAACGCTATCAGCGACTTCTGCAATGGCTTTTTTTAATTTTCTAGCCTCAACACCTTCATTAATGGCATTGCGAAGTACACTTAGTTGCTTATTGAGTTTTTCTGATGATGTGTCTGCTGCATTGGTGAGGTGGGTTATTAATGCACGTAAGTTTTTTTCACTTTCTTGCCATTCTATTTCTTTTTTTTCTAAGCTCTTTAAACTTAATAAATATTTATTTTTCCAGCCATCATTCCCTGAAAGGTCATCATCAATGTCGGTATATTTATTTTTAGCCATATTTTACAAACAACAGTAATTTTATTAACAATCATTTAAAAGTTTAAAGTATCGGGTAATTTTACTTCCATCATGATGGGAAGGTGATCTGAGCAAACATGATTGATCGGTTTTGCATTTATCACTTCAAGTTCTGATGTTACTAAAATATGATCAATATGATGTTGGGGACGCCAGCTAGGAAAGGTACAAAGCTCTTCTATAGGTTGGTGCAACATTGTCTTCTTAAACAGCAAACGCATTTCTTCGCTTTCAATTTTGCAATTTAAATCGCCCATTACAATTGCGTGTTCATATTGATTTACCTTATCGCTAATTATAGACAATTGTTGTAATCGTGCTCGTCTACTCAAGGCTAAGTGAAGCACAAAAACTGCTAATGTTTCTTTTTTATCACCATACTTTGCCAGTATTGCCTGTCGACCGGGTATCAATCCAGGTAAACGTATATTTTCAATATCATAGGGTTTTATGTGGCTCAACAAGCCATTACTGTGTTTCGCAATGTGTCCCAGGTTTCGATTAACTTGATGATGCCAATGGGGGAAGCCCGCTTTATAGGCCAAATACTCGGTAAGGTTGATGTAATTACTGCGTAAACTGCCGGCATCTGTTTCTTGCAGACCAACGATATCGTATGTTTTTAAAAACTGCAGAGTGTCATCCAGGTTTTCTATGCGCTGAGAGTGTGGAATTAAATGCTTCCAGCTGCCCGTAAGATAATGGCTTGGCTTGCTGGTCTTAATGCCAACCTGCAAGTTATAACTAAGAATGCGTAAGATTTTATCTTTTGCTATATTGGACAAACCATTTCGCCTAACTTGCCGGTAAGTTTTAAGTTTTCACTATAATCGACCGGACAATCAATAATACTTACCGTTTTATCTGCTAATGCCTTTTTCAACGTTGGCAGTAGATCTTCACCATTTTCAATTCGGTAACCTTTTGCGCCAAAGGCTTCTGCATACTTTACGAAGTCAGGATTATTAAAATCAATGTGTGATTTACGTCCAAATTGATTGATTTGTTTCCATTCAATTAAGCCATAAGCAGCATCGTTCCAAATTAAAATAACAATCGGTGTTTTCATCCTTAGCGCAGTTTCTATTTCCTGCGAGTTCATCATGAATCCTGCGTCACCGGTAACCGCAACAATGCCTCGATCAGGATATGCTAACTTCGCCCCAATCGCACCGGGCACAGCAATGCCCATGCTGGCAAATCCGTTTGAAATAATGCAGGTGTTTGGAAACTCGCAGCGGAACATGCGCGACATCCACATTTTATGCGCACCCACGTCAGAGATGGCAATGTCCTCCATCTCCATCGCTGTACGCAAGTCCCAAATAATTTTTTGAGGCTTCATCGGTACAGCAGTATCATCTTTGTGCTGATTCATATCTTCAATCAATGCATTTCTTAACGCACGCATATGAGTGCCCGTATTTGGACTTGCTAATTCCATAATGCGCAATAAGGAGTGTTTAATATCTCCTACAACACCACAACAAACCGGGTAGAAAGCATCAACCTCCGCCGGATCATGATCAATATGAATAATGGTGCGGTCTTTAGTGGGATGCCAAAGATAAGGGTGATACTCCACTAAATCATAGCCAATACAAATAATCACATCGGCTTTACTAAAACCACAACTCACATAGTCATTAGCCTGCAAGCCGGCACTACCTAATGCCATCTCATGTTTAAAGGGAATAACTCCTTTTGCCATAAAAGTGTTCGCAACGGGTATACGCAACGTTTCTGCAAACTGGTCAAGCTGCTTCCAGGCTTTGCCGCGTACAACCCCGTTGCCTGCTAATATCATAGGGTTTTTTGCATTGGAAATAAGTTCAGCAGCACGATCAACGCGCTCACCCGGTGGTTCAGATAAATGCGCATGTTTTACTCGCAAAGGCACATCATTAACTTCCATTTCTGCAATATTTTCCGGAAACTCGATGAAACAGGCACCGGTTTTTTCTGTTTGCGCGACCTTAAAGGCTTTACGCACAACTTCAGCAATAATATCTGGCGTTAATAAACGTGAAGAATATTTTGTAATAGGTTGAAACATGAGTTCCAAATCTAAAACCTGATGAGATTCCTTGTGCAAGCGATGGGTGCTTGCTTGACCGGCAATAGCAATGACAGGCGCATGATCCATATTAGCATCTGCCACCCCGGTTATAAGATTGGTTGCACCCGGGCCTAACGTTGCCATACATACACCTGCACGCCCCGTTAAACGACCATATACATCCGCCATAAAAGCCGCGCCCTGTTCATGTCGTACCGTAATGAAGGTGATAGACGAATCGAGCAATGCATCCATCATGTCTAAATTTTCTTCACCAGGAATACCGAAAATGTACTCAACACCTTCGTTCTCTAAACACTTTACAAATAATTCTGCTGCTTTCATTTATCGCTTTTCACTCGAATTCTCATCAAACTATAATTTTTTTAAATTATAAACTTATTTTTTTGTTTCTTTTTTGATTAAAAAATCTAAAACTTTAATTATACCTTTTCGGCCACCCGCCATTGGTCCATCAGTACGATATTTTCCATTGACGATAATCGTCGGCACACCTTGAAGCTGATAACGTTTTGATAATGCCGCAGCACGATTCACTTTGGTGTTCACCGCAAATGAATCAAAAGTGTTATTAAAGTCTTCTGCCGAAATTTTAAAGCGAGCAAAAAAAGCTTGTATTGATTCTTTATTGTTTAGGCGTTTTTTACTCTTATGAATCGCATTAAAAAAAGCTTCATGGAATTCTGTTTTTCCCTGATCAAAAAGCCCCAGCGATTTTGCGGTATAAAATGCACGTGCATGTAATGCCCAGCTCGCATTAAAAATTGCCGGCACACGATAAAAAACCACATTATCGGGCTTCTGTGCTAACCACTTTTTTAATTCTGGCTCGAAATAAAAGCAATGTGGGCAGCCGTACCAAAACAACTCAACCACTTCTATCTTATTCTTTGTGATTGTTGGCTGCGCCGGAGAAACAAGCTTATATTCTATTCCTTCATCAATGGCAGCAAAAGTGGTATTGCTCAGCAATCCGGACAATAAAATTGCCACAAATACTTTAAATTTCATTTTTCTCAATTTCCTTTTCATTTACAATAATCTTTAAATTTAGGGTATTCAATCTTGTGCACGAGCGCAAGCTGCCGATAACATAAGTTGTAAATCCACACATCGTATAGACTATTAATTTATCAAGGAGTTTCACCATGCCACACCAACGTAGCACTGAAGAATTTGAACTAAACGATGTGCTTTGTCAGAATAAATTCTGTGAATCACTCACAATAAGAGAAGTTAATACCTTTTTAGAATTTACTGAAGCCGTTTCCTATAAAAAAGGCGATGTTATTGCTGATATTGGCGAAATTGGTGATGCCTTATTTTTTGTTATCGAAGGCGTAACCGGCCTATTTCATGAAAACCAGGGCAAAGAAGTCGAAATTGGTGAGCTCGAAGCGGGTGAGCTGATGGGCTCAATGTCCTTTTTCGATGACAAACCACGCTCAGCCAGGATCCGTGCCATGAGCGGGGATACCAAACTCCTGCGTATTTCAAAAGTGATGTACAACCGTTTACGCGTCGAACACCCTTACATCGCTGTACTCTTGCTCGAGCAAGCTATTATGAGTCTGGATCACTTGTTCCGTGGCGTGAGCATTGATATCGCCAGCTTTAACCAATATATGTACGGTGGTGTAATGCGCTAGGTTGTTATGTCCGGTTTCGGCCGGACAGCCGCGTCGGGTTTCGCCCCGACAGGCGAGTTACTTTTTCTTGCTTGTCCAAGCAAAAGTAACCAAAAAGAAAGACACCCAGTGGCTAGATCTCGTTTTACTCGATTCCCCTCAATGCTCGTATGTAACGGGCGCTGCGCAACTCGCGCAATGCTACGCATTTTAATGCGCTCAAACAGTGCTCGCTATAATCCCGTTACCTACTGCGCGTCTCGGCTGCGCCAACGGGATATTTCTACACTAAACTTTGGTGCTATGATAATGACAGCTACCGACCCTAAGCAGCCGTATTAGATAATTGCAATTTGGGTATTCAATTTTGGCAATCCAGTTCATATGGAAAAGCCATAATATAAAACCAAGGAACGAGGTATAAGGATGTTTGAGGTGTTTAGTAACCCAGATTTTCAGCTTAACCTTTACGCTGAAGCACTAGGCGTAATGACTGAAGTGATTCTTATTACCGTGGTGGTTTCCAAGATACTGACATACAAAGAAGCCAAACGCTGGCGACCTGCTAGATTAAATGTCGCGACAAAGGTAGTTGATGTGCAGCGCAACCTTTTTAATGCACTGCATAAAGTGACCGACCCTGACCTGCAGACTAATAAAAAAGACCACAACATACCTGAAGCAATGTCTCAAGAAGGCGCCAACCATTGGAATAAAAGTATTATAGCTGGACCAATGAAACCCGCACTAGATGAATTGAAAAAAATGGTAGAGTATAATAATTCAGCGTTAGATTCTGTTCTTATGCCGCTAGTGTCAGATTTTTTGATAGCCGCTGAGGTAGTGCTATGTACAATTAAATATATGCTAGACGCATATGACCCAAAAAATCCACGCGCAAACTGGAAATTTAATATATCAATACCATCCGAAGAACTTCGAAAAATGGAAGAGGTTTCCAAAACAATCCATAAGCATTACCCGAAAATATATAAAAATAAAAAGCGTAGTGAGTTTGAAATTTTTACAACCGATGAGTTAATTGAACTATTCCATGCGGCTGTAAAAAAAATAGATAAATTTCAATAAGAAGTATTATTTATCATTAAGCTGCAACTATTGCCCACAAGCAAATCTTTATTTTAATTAACACAAATCTATCTAAGTGAAATAATCCCGTTAAACTGTAGCGCGACAATCATTTTGCGACAAACTGACAATCATTTTGCGACACGATTTTCGCCCCGTTTTACAGTGATTTTGAATCAACTTTAAAGTTGGTTCAAAACCACTTTAAAGTCACTTCCAACTTCTTATGATTAACTCCTTTTTGGGTGTCCGGCCTTGGGTGCCTCCGACTGTGTAGGTAATGGGGACAGTCTTCATTCTGAGCCCTTTGAACACCTTCCTGATATTAGGGTGGTCATTGATACTGATGATCATCTTGCCTTTGATTGAATGTGCCAGACTGGCCATTTGTTCATACTGCTCTAGCCCAAATTCATTGCCGTAGCCTGCTGTCTGCCAGTAAGGTGGATCGAGGTAGAACAGGGTGTGGGCTCGGTCATATCGTTTGACGATATTTTCCCAGTCCAGGTTCTCGATATTGGTGCGTGTCATGCGTAGGTGTGCCTGGCTTAAATCTTCTTCAATGCGTAGTAAATTGAAGCGAGGTGGACTGGTGGTGGCGGTGCCATATGTTTGGCCATCTACCTTGCCGCCAAATGCCAGCTTCTGCAGATAGTAGAACCGAGCGGCACGTTGGATATCGGTGAGCGTTTCGGGTCGCTTTTCCTGTTCCCATTTGTAGATTTGGCGACTAGTTAAAGCCCATTTAAACTGCCTTACAAACTCTTCTAAATGGTGTTGAATGACCCGATATAAATTAACTAATTCACCATTAAGGTCATTTAGCACTTCGACTTTGCTGGGTTGCTTTTTAAAGAAGATAGCACCCGCTCCAGCAAATGCCTCAACGTAGCATTTATGTTCAGGGAATAATGGCAGTATTTTATCTGCCAAGCGTGACTTTCCACCCATCCAGGGTATAAACGGTTTGGTCATTTTATGAGCCTTTTTATTTTAAAGTTTATGGTAAAGTCACCTTACCGTGATCGCGGTGGAAGGTGCCTTTGCTGGCTCACAGTACTCGTTTTACTGTTTGCTGGGGCTGGGCTGATGTTAGTGCATCAACCCAGTCGCCCTTTCTTTTTATTAATACTTACCAGACGATAGCATCAACCATAGCTTTGGTATTTGTTGCGGCATCATTCACCTGTTCAGCTAAACCCTTAAGCTTATCTTGTGCATTTCGAACATGAATAGCAGCTGCTTGCCCTACTTGTTGTATTTGTGAATGAGTATGTCTGCGGCGATCCCAAAGGTCACTTGCATCAGCACACCAAAAAGGTACTCCCCATGTGTTATCTGATACATTAATAATTGACTCAGTTACAACACCATTAAGATTTGCTTGGTCACGCTCACCTGATGGGTAAGTGTGAAAAGCACCTAAAGCATCAGATGTAAAGCCTCCCAATATATGTAAACTACATGCAAGGTATAAATCCGACACTTTTAATTCTTTGTATTCTAGTAAAGTTGGAGCAAGTAACTCTATTGCTTCTTGCTCTGTAATCTCAGTACAACCACTTGGCAAAAGTCGTTCAAAACCTTCCTTAATTTCATGTACGTTACTGTTTTCATCTTTGAATTTTTTAATCATTTTATTCTCCTTTAACGAAGCTCTGTCCAGTTTTGCAGAGAGCTATTTACAATAGATGCACCGTATGATCCACCTGGGGGAACTATCCCAAAAAGTGACGCTAACAGAGTATCTCCTGAAGTAGTAACAGGTCTTTGCCTTGATATAGTCACACCATCTATTGTTAATGTAACATCTGCTTGATTAACTCCTGATGCACTAATGACGACAGGAATCGGTTTATCTGTGACGTTGTAATAGGTAACACCAGACGATCTGCTAGCCGTTTGATCCTGCCAAGTTTGATTAAAACCAATATTTATTTGAGAATATGCTTGGATGGCTTGTGACAACAAAGACAAATCACCATCGTCAGGAACGAGCCCCATGTCGGTAATTACTCTGCGTAGTGACTCACCAACTTTATAAAACCAATGTGGCCCTGGTGTTGTTGCTAGTTTTCCGGCAGCTGGGTCAGCAGCCCGTGGGTAACCTGTTGATGGTGCTGCGGGTACTGCTGGTGGTGTGGCTTCAGCATTAGCAGCATAGTTACGTGGTTCCATAATACTTACTCCTATTTTTGGAATTCAAACAATACAAAGATATGTGCAGGTGCTCTTTCTCGAATTGCACATATCAGTTTTTCTCTTGGTAAAAATTCACCTAATGAATTATCAACATCATCATCAACATTAAACGCATTCACCGGTTTTTCGGTTGCGAGTAAAGTGATCACAAAACGTTGGTTCTCATCATAAAGGGGCATATCAACATTGCTATCAACCGAATGAGATTCATATTCAGTAATACTGGCAGGAGCAAAATCAATTCGTTCTGCAACATCAATAAGCTCTTGATTGCTATCTTTAGCTTCTTCAATTACTTTCGATGTTAAAATTTGTTGTCGTTCTTCAACGCTTGCACCCATATATCCACAAACACCTGGAATATCGAAGCCTTGCTCCCAGCCAGGTAATAACTCAACCGTGCTACGTGGGTCAGCTTCATCCAATAAATCAGATACACGTCCATCGATGCGAGCAAACTCTGTCGCAATGCCTTTTAAAAATTTGCTATAAACAGAATCATCACGCAGCAACGATGTCCACAACTTACCGCGTGGGTGAAGTTGTTTTAGTTGATGTTGATAGTCTTCAACCGTTGGCATTTACAACACGCTCCATGTGAATGCACCGGGCGTTAATAATTCACCTGCATTTAACGTAATGTTTGCAGCAGGAGAAATCAGAACATGATCTTTCTCATCGGTTGAAGAACTAATGACTTCGCGTATGTGTGAAATCAACATCGTTGCATTACCGCTACCGTCTTCAACTTTTGCTTCGCGTAAGAACAATGCTTTAATTGCAGACTCAACTGCGGCTTGAACAGCTGCTGTGTTCGGTGAAAGCTGAATGTCAAAGTTTTGTACAACTTCAGTGGGTGCAAGTGCACTAAACCCTTTCATGCCTGAAGGTCGCAATACATCGATATAGTCTTGCACTGTTTGTACTTCAGCAGCGTCAGGAATGAGTGATGCATCATCATCACGCACAAAGAACACACCGACCGTGCCATAACCCATCCAGTTGCTATAAGACCAGGCGCGGGTGACACCGGCCACTTCACGTGCCCACACTTCATATTGATCGTTATTCGATCCATTTGGGTTTTTAGCAATGCGTTCACGAATGCGTTGGTTAACTTGATCCCATGTTTCTTGATCGGTACCGCCACTTAAACCACCCGTGGCCACGGTTGCATTAGAGTTAATGCCTGCAACCGGTACAGTTAAAACCAGAGTCAATCCTTCATCAGCATTGGTGTCTTGGCCAGCACCATCAATATCAACCGTGGTGGTTACTTTAACGGTAGCAACACCGGCCACAATGGTGGCATCGGCATCTGTGACATAATCAAAACCCGCACGCTGAAGAACACTGCCTGCCGGTAATATTTTTCCATCAGTGCCAACAAGGTCAACATTACCCTTAGCCCCCACAGCCGCTTTTCGTCCTTGTTTTAAATATAACGTTGCCTGGCGTTCAATCACGGCTTCATCGGTTGCATGACCGGGTATCACTTGTTTGGCTAAATATTGAATGTGGCCATGCAAGCCATGCGCAACACCGACAACCGCTTTACTCAAAGCCGCGGTTAAACTACGACGCAACCAGCCATAGGTGCTGTTGGTTTCACTTTCAACATCACTGCGAAAATATTGTTTTAGCTTTGCTATTGTTGGTCTGGTGAATGCCATTTAAGCCGCCTTTAATTCATAATTAAATAAGTCTTCAAATTTACTGCCGTCGAGCACAGTTATGGTGATAACAATGGCCATCACGCCAGAGCGGTGCCAATAGGTTTCGACGTTTATTTTTGCTGCTATGCCATCTTCAATAAACCACTGCAATGCTTCAGTCGCATATTCTTTGCCGCGGTCTAATGTTTGTTGCGTTTCTTTAGCGCGTTCGAGTAACCACAATCGAGATCCCATGCTGTCACCTTCATAGCTGTCTCCCCAGTGGCCGCGCTTATCATTTGACCCATCGGGAATTTCATCATCATCACGTGCGCGTGCGTCGGTAAATAAACTAATCATCACGGCTGTGCGTAAACCAGCATCATGTTCTAAATCATCCTGTCCAACACCAATGTCAAATTGTTTGTTATCAAAGTTAAGTGCGATATCCATTACAGCACCCACCAAATTAACCAAGCCAAGCCGCTCAAAACAAGGGCTAAAAGAAAGTGTGTGCTCCACCAATTTGGATAATATCCATGTGCTTCGTATGCATCCCAAAAACAGAAAATATTAATGAATAAGGGGATTATCATGCTCCAGGTCATTGTGGTACTCCTGTCACGCCACCCGCCACATTATTCTCTGGGTGAACGTGTGGCGTGAATGGAATGCCGCCAATCGTTGCTTCACCTGCAATATCAACATCACCAGAAAACGCTGCAAGTGGTGAAGTTATCGTAACTTTGGTGCTGGCAATCATATTGATGTCAGGTGCTTTGGCCGTTATCTTAGTCATCGCATCAATATAAATATGATTACCACGTTTAAAATGAATGACATCACCTTCGTCGGTATAGAGTGCCACTTCACCTTTAGCCAAACCTTTCAATCTAAAAACACGATTCGCCACCGCAATGGCCACCGTGTGCGAACGTTGTCCATTGAGTGATGCAGTGAGTACTTCAGAATCAGCCGGTGCATGCGCGGTGTAACCATAAGACTCGAAATGTTCAACATCATCAAGCACTTCACCTTTCAGTAATTCAACTTGTAACACTTGCATAAGTTGATTCGGGTCAATCAAGGTCACCACACCACGCGAGACCAACTGGCGCACTTTACGACGCAAAGGTTTTAACACCTTATTCAATGTGCGCATCATAAGAAGCTGTCCTCATTCTTTTCTTCAGGTAAAGGAATCAAATCCAATGCTTCAGGGGGTAACAATTGCAACTCGGTACGCTCGCCATCATCGTCCATTGTGAAAGTGACATGTACAATTAATAAATCGGTATCAAGTTCGTTATAAGCATCAACCACTCGCACTAACTTATTAGGCGACCATAAACCTGTGTCATGTCGCCAACCATTCACGGTGTAGGTCTTAGCCTGCGATTCTCCAAAACTAATATTTCGATTAAAGGTGGCAATGCGTTTTGCATCATTTAAGGTGAGGTCATCGGGGATAATATATGTAGAGCGAACTTTGCGTATATTGTCATCGATAACTTTTTCTTCAATGTGTGCTGCGGCTTTACCATTAAGAAAATCATCACCGGCACCTTGACCAGATACAGTATAAGAATAAAACCGATCACGTTTACTGCGTGTCGCAGAACAACCGAGAATATTTTCACCGAGTATCAAAGCCGTGTTGATTTTTTCTTTACTGGCGCGGGTGATCACTAAGTCACCCCTAGCATTACTGGTTAAATGTACAGCGCGATAACTTGCAAGCTTAGATAAAAACTCAAAATAAGTATCGCCACCATCACGGGACTGTAGTTTAAAATCTTCACCTACATCTGTTTCAACTACCACGTTAATACCAAAGGCGGCACATTCTTTTTTTGCAATCGCAGCCAAGTCTAAATTATTGTGAGGTGTTCTGTTGGTTGAGCAGTCCACCAAGTCGCCTAACTTAGAACGACCGTTAACCGATAGACTATGACTTTTATCATCATAAGATGTATTTACATCATCAACATATCCCGTGATGACCGCTTCACCATCAATCTCAACGACACACGGGCTGTCTTCTTTCACCACGCGTTTTGTTTTTGAGTTGGCCCATTTATCCGTTAGCTCAAGTTCAAAGGTGTCTGCAAATTGGCGCATACCCCGTTGAATTTTAATTTTCTTCCAACCACCATAAATTTGACCGTCAACCTTTAAAGCTAAATCAGACATCAGTTAAAACCTCCAGTGCGTGGCCACCCTGAACAAATCCAGCGTGCGGAACTTTGTTTCGTGTAACAAGCTCTGCTTCACGAGTCGCATCACCATAAACGTTGTGCGCAATAACCAAGGCAGGCAAGGTGGTCAAAGGTGTGTGTTGTTTAATCTTCGGCAGTTGTGCAGAACGGGTGCGCAAGTCACGAATAACAACAGCACGTAACTCGACCAGGCTAAAATACATCTCATCGGCAACCGGTGAACCATCAACAATGTTCTCTTGTTCAATTTGGTTTTCCAGCGCGGTAGCTAAATCTTGTTGCACACGCAACGCATCATTACTGGTTGCAAAATTTGTGGTGGTTGCTGTTTTTGCACTCTCACAAATAGCAACGCGTTTTGTCAGTGTCACTAAGGCTTGTTTTGAATTTGCTGCTTGTCGACCCTGCGGTGTGCGGGTTGATGGGTAAGTGGGCTCTGCTTTATCAAACACACCTTTGTACAAATTAAGTGCATTGCCTGGTTCACTGAGTAAAGATTGAACACGAGAAAAAGAACCGGCAATGGCAACCGCCATATTAAATGGGGTACGAATTAAACTGGCGATAGGAACAGTCGCTGCACCCGTCACATTTTCAACAGCACCAAGAATATCGCCGAGCTCTTTGGTAATGTCATCCACATAACTTTGTGCCTGACCCAGCACATCAAAGACCGATGCAAAATCATTAATGCTATCGGCAATGGATTTGTCCGCTTGTTTATTAACACCCGAGGCAGTGTCATACGTTGAGTTGGGATATCGTGGCTTCGCTTCGGCTTCAACATAAGTCAATGTGAAGGTGGCTTTGCCATGAGAGCGTGACGACTCACTCATCCGCGCATCAATAATTGAAACAACCATGCTGCCATATTTAGGGTGCAGCAATGTACCGTCCCCAGGTAACTCAATGGCATCCAGTAACTTATCACGCGCTTCTTGCCAGCGCGCACCCATTACGGAAACTTGAATATTATATTTTCGTGCCTTCTTGCCTAGGTCTTCAACATAAGGTTCATCGCGAGACGGATATTCATGCACTACATTACGACGACCAAACTCCAGGTCTTCACTGGTTACTATAAATTTTGCATCACGAAACTGTCCGATCACATTATGACTCATGCGAAAATCCTCCCGTGTGCTACACTAAGGGCATCACGATAATTAAGGATAATGTTATGAAAAAACTGTTGTTGATTTTGTTTTTGCTGCCTAGCTTGACGATGGCTATCACCCCGGCTCAGAATGTATTTAATTACGAGTGTGAGCTGCTTAATAAAAAAAATTTGGGTTTTAGCTGTAATGGTATAGAGGGGGACGTACAACGCCGTCTTAAGATGCATGTTGCAAACACAAACCCAACAAAGAAAAAATATGTCAGTTATGAATTTAATAGATTTTTGCTTCGCTACATTGATTTGGGTGGTAAGTATATTGATATTACTTACAAGGGCTGGCCAAAGAATAAAGTGCGTATGTGTACAGCCACTAAAAATCGTAAAAACTTTAGATGCAACGACTGTATAGTTCCTAAAAAAGGGACTGGTACATGCAAGTAGATATGCCCACTTCATAACGCCCCCCCAGCTAACAAACCATTATCAACATCAACACCCATACCCTCGGTCTTAACCTCTTTGGTTTTGACCTTGGCGCCTTTGCTTTCAATTTCCAGTTTTACGGTGGCTTCATTCGGGTTGTCGTGCAATGCACGATAAACCGCCGCACCAAGTTTATTAGGAAGGTCGCCCAGTATCATAGACGTTAATTGATAGCTTGCTGCACCCACAGCAAGTGGCCCTGCATATTTTGCGAGAGACATTGCCTTACCGCCGAGTCGCTTAACCAATGATGCTTTACCTTTCCCCGCACCACCTTTGCCGCCAGCACCGCCACCCCATGAATCAGGGGTAAGACTTAAATGTTTATTCACAACATAAACGGGTAATGGAATCGGGCCACCACCATTGCCACCTGAAGAACCTTTGCCACCTTGACCAGTCAATTTGTTTTTTGCCCATGACGCGGCTTTATAGGTTTTACCTGCAACCAATGCACCGGCACCACCAACGACCAGGTACTTTAAAATTTTCCCCGTGTTTTCACTGCCTAACTGGTTTAATAAATCAGCCGCATCTTGAAGTGGGCCGGTTAATGATTCATCTGCAAATTTTTTCCAGGCAGTGGATAACATTTCAACACTACCTGCTGCATCTTTAGCAGCGCGAGCAGAATCTTTTAATGTGGTTTCACCATTCGCAGTGACGTTCATAAATTTATCTAAACTTGTTACAGCGCCAGTGCGTTGAAACTCTGAACTTGCTGCATTAAAGGCACGTATTGCTTCACCATCAAACACTTTGCTTAATACTGTTTTTTTACCGCCGGACATTTTAATAATATCAACTATCAACTCATTAATAGGGCGAAGTACTTCTTTGCCTTTTTTAAGTTCTTTAGGATCGAAAACTTTAATGCCGCCTTTTTGCAACATGGCCACTTTTTTCTTATCACCTAAAGTTCTTAGCATTGCCTCAAATGCGGTTGCTGCCATTTCAGATGACCCCGTACCCATACGAATAACTTGTAAGGCTGCACCCATTTCTTTAATGGCACCAACACCACCACGCCCCATTGAGGTGTAAGCAGTAACAACACGTGGGCCAAGTGTCGCTAAGTTTTGTAGTGTGAATGCACCGGCTTTACCTTGCACGTTTAACAGGTCAATGGCTTTGAGTACTTGCTGTTCCTGGGTGATGCCCATCTTTTGAAATTCAGCCATGATGCCGCCAATGGAAACGCCTTGTGCACCCGTGGCTTGAATAGCTGCACCAATGTTGCGAATGTTTTTACGGGCAAATTCTAAGTCGCCGGTTTTCTCAACGATCTCTTCAATGGCTGATGTAATTTGGTCTGGGTTAACACGAATGTCTGGTGCATTGGCTGCATCATAAATTTCTTTCTTCAGCAGATTCATATCATCAGCCGACTTGTTAGCCTGAATACCTAAACGAGTAAAGCGACGCTCAAGACTAATCACCATTTTTCCAGCACCCACGCCAGCAGCACCAGTGAGTAAAGCAGTGTAACGATTGCCTGCTCGGTCAAGCATGCGACCAGTTGCACCCGCCGTTCTACCTAAACGCGATAAGTGACCACGACCTTTCTTTGAGAAGTTTCCCAAAGAGTCGGTGTACTTTTTTGCGTTGCGTGCAAGATTACCTGCGAGATCAACGACGATGCTTGTTTTTAATTCAGTCACTCAAATTTCCTAAGTAAGTGATATAGCGCCGTAGCGTTAATTGATGAATTTCTTTTTCTGCCCAGCCTGTACGAGATGCGATAACCAGCGTTAACTTATTAATCGCTTTCGCCAGACTGTTCAGACTCTCCCCGTGATTCAAATTCCTCTACAACTTTCACCGCCGCGTTTTCAAGTTCGTTGGCTTTTTCTTGTAGCAAACTTAAATCTTCAGGGTGAAGTGATTTAATGTTATCGAGTGAAAGTGGGCCACTGCAATCATCAATGCTTTTAATTTGACGACGTAACACATGCACACCCACCATTGTTGGGCTGGGTATAAATTCATGTTGTGGTTTATTTTTTTCATCAAATGTTGTCACAAGCTTTTCTGATTCTTCTTGCGCTTCAATCACATCACCTGCAGTAGGTTCACGTAAAACGGCCTTTTTAAAGACCGCTTTACCTACCGTTAAACCATGTGTTAAGGGAACAGTAATTTCACTCATGCCCTACACCTTCTCTGGTCTTTGACCACTCATCTTCATTGGTGCTTTTCCGTTACCGGTAAATTCAACTGGTTCAACTGTATATGATTTACGCATCATATATTTTTGGCCTGTATCTGCCTCAAAGAAAACAGTTATTCCTTCGATGTCACTCAACTCAATAGCATCAAAATCTTTTGTTTCTAAAACAGTGAATTCAAGCATAGGTATTTGGCTCTCTTTGGTGAAATAATTATCATCGCCATGCATTTCACCATTTCTTTTATTGCCACCGACATTTAGTTTTGCTTGATTCTCTGTTGGTATTTTTTTCCCGTCAAAACGGATGTCTACTTTTCCTGTAATTTGACCCATTTTTATTTCTCCTTATCGATTAACGACGAAATTCGTTGTGAATTGCAGTTACACGCATTTGACCAACCAACTTCGGTGAGTCGTAAATATTTAAACGCGCTGGATCATTAACATCCACTTCTGAATTTAACGTTTCTTTGTAACCCGCATAATCTTGCACCCAGCCTTTGTCTTCCATTTCTATGTACAGAGCCAATAACTCAGCCTTAGCGATTTTTGGTTGCATCACCGGTTGACCCGGTGCGACTCGCATGGTGTCTTCAGCTAACTTATGACGTGGATACTTTTGCGCAAACATGGCACGTTGTTCAAAACGAATGCGCTCCAATGTTTCTGGTGTGTTGATATCAAGATAACTGTCATCGGCAAAGCCTGATGTGTTTTCCTGGTACATAGTAACTTGACGTTCAATCATCACGCTGCCATCACTTGCCACGGTGTAAGTCGCAATACCATCAAACAATAACTGGTTACGTTCAGTATCTGTCCAACGTGTTTCTTTTGTTGGTGCCATGATGCCGGTCAACTTCAAACGTTGTAGTGGACGCGCAGGATCAATGCTTAAATATTTCGCACCGATGATTGCATTCACACTTGCCCAAATGTATGGAGGTTGCGGTGATGTGTTGGTACCCATGCAAGTAACATGTGGGTTGTTGCGACTGTTACCTTGAGTACCCGTTGCAGCATGGCTACCACGGAATGCAGAAAAGGCACGGGCACCAATTTGACGCATTGGGCCCCAACGACTATCCAGTTCAGTTTCTAACGCAACTAAATTAGCTGTGTCGGTAAACGGCATCACTATCCAGTTGTACCATTCATCACCCAATGCAGCGATGGTCGCAGTAACATCAGGATTAGTGGTACCACCGGCCATCACACCAAAGCTCATGACAACACCGCTTGGTGTTTTTTCATCGTAGTAGTTCATACGAAGGTCAAGGTCATTACCTGTTTCACCTTTCCACTTACACGTGAGGTCAACCTGATTAGTTGTAACACCATTCACAACAGCATTCACAGGCAATGTTGTATCAGCGGTAATGGCTGCAGCAATGGCTGTGGCAATTTCATCGTCCGTGTCACCAGAGGCCACGCCCACTAAAACTTTTGCACCGGCAATATAAATTGCCAGGGTACCGGCACCAGTTGCATCACCCGTTGCCGTGATGGTGCCAGCAGCAGCTGCACCGGCTTCATCTAAAGCAATGGCATAGGTTTCCATAAATTTATCAGCGTTTTTAATCGCTTTGATTTGTTCAGCTAACATTGAGCCACGACCAAAGTATTCTTCAGCTTGCTCACCGGTATTAACACGCGTTGCGATATCAGCCGCAACGGTACCGGTCGTTAAACGCTGACCAATGACCAGCACTTTAAAGTTGATTGCTGCATTACCGGCAAGACGATTATCAAACTCAACAAACGTACCAGGAATACGAAGGGCTGCTGGGATTTCATTAAATGCAATCATGTTTTATTACTCCTGATTAGTTTTTTCTTTTGTTTTTTTAGGTGCTTTTGCTTTAACAACATCACCATCATTCATACGGCGTAACCAATAAGCATCGTAAGTGACAAACTCACCCTCAACTTTTAAATGGCGGTTACGTTCTGGGTTACGCACCAATACTTTTTCATTGGCAGGTTTTACAAAAATTTTAACGGGCTGGCTCATAATTAAAGTTCCTTATTGTGGTATCGTTTCATTATCAATTGCAGCAGGCTCGTCTTCGCCTGGTGCCATTGAATGTTCAGCGTGATACGTTTCAAAATTACTTAATGCGTTTAAGTCCATCGTGTATTCAAATGCAAAGTTAGGAATGGTTAAAGTAACCGCATGAACTCGCGCACCTTTTTTATCTTTGTTAATAGAAAATAAGTTATCTATTCGACTGGCGCGGATCGTGCCAACATCAGTTATTGTTTCGCCATGTAATGCAGGCACCACAACATTCAAAATATCGTCTGGCCCAAGTACGCGCTCATCATTTTTTGGATCGGTAACAACATAAACAACCCAACTGGCATTGAAGGTGGCATTGTTAAAATCACCCGCTTCACGCCCACCAACAAAAGCAACATAAATAGACGGTGTTGTTGTCATCCATCGGTTTAATACCTCATCAGTTAATCGACCAGGTAATTCATCAACATCACGCAACTTGGTTTTAAGTGCGCTGGCTTTGATTAAATTAATAATTTGTTGAGTGGTTGAAATAATCATTAACCGTTCACCACCGACTGATAAAAGTCATCAACAATATAATTAATTTCATCTTCATCATCGGCATTAATGCCCATAACTGGTCGCGGAGGTAATTCAGTTGAATGATTGCGGCCTGTCTTTCCACCGAAGTGTTGAATGGCGGCATAGACCATATCTGAACCATGCTCAACACCGGAACCATCAATGAAAACATTGTGTGTATATGAGTCGCGTAAGTGGCCATAATCAACTAATGTTTTTCCGCCTTCTTTTAATGCACGCTGGCTTGGTATTAATGCGTTACCTTCCCAGTCTTCGCCACTAATAAAACGGCGAGCAACTTCACTATCTAAATAGCCACCAACTTCATCAAACATTGGACGGGTATCAACATCACTAAGCCGTGATAAAAATTCACGCGCTGCAGTGTCATCAATGCTATGAACTAAACGAACCCCCATTAAAATGTCCCCCAGTCAGTTTTGCTTTGACCTTGGCCTGTTTTAATACGGCCTTGTGCTGTTGCGGTACCCGTGTCTTGTTCACCAAGACTGGCTTTGTTCATTGAAATATCACGCAGCCATGAACGTGCCTGGACAAAACGGTTTTCAACTTCTTCAGTAACACGATCATCACTTAAACGATGCCGTGTAATATCAGCGCATACATCAGACAACGAACTACCATCAATTAACGCTTGCGTTAAGGGCAACGTGTATCGAGGGCTGATGTATGAGTTGATAAAGTTTGTTGCACTTGTTAATGCTTTATTGATTTTCACCAATGCCTGGTCTGCTGCTGCAGTATCAGCTGCTGAATAAGCAGTGCGATCACCTTCTTCAACCGTTAACCGAATGAGTGTTTCATCAACTGCTGGGTTTACAGAAGACAATAAGGCGACTTCCTTTTCGCCAAATAAATCAAGTAACTGTAATGCTGTGGTATACATTTAGTTATTCTTTACCTTCTGCTTCAAGTACTTCCATCCATGCCTGATTGCGTTCTTCAGCCTTTACTTTCCAGCCCAGCATTTCAGTCAACACGTTTGCATCCGGCATTCCACCTGCCGTCCATTTTGTTTGGTCTTCTTTATCAAGCTTTGCAGCTTCAACTTTAATAGCCGCAATGCGATCAGCTAGTTCTTCAGGTGCCTTGTTTAAATTAACGATATTTGTGTTGTTACCTTCAGAAGTCTTTCCATCTTTACCTAGTAAACTGATAACAGGCGGATTTGTTTCCAGTAATGGTTTTGCATCTTTATCACTTAATGTGATGCTGTCACCAACTTCATATTGTTTGTCCATTAACAAACGATGGTCGACTTGATATTTTACTTCAGAGTTGCTCATGATTTTTTCTCCGGTTATCGGCTCCCTGGTCATGTGGGTACCCACATGACCAGATCATCACCTTCGCTTCTTTTGGGGTTATGCTTTTACGCTACTGCGTTTTGAATGAAGTACGCCAGGTCATTCGCAGTAATGAGTTCTTTAACAGATTCACCAACACGTACACGTTGTCCACCACGCAAGCCGATATCCGAATCTTCTTTTGCGCCTGCAACACGATTTCCATGTTGTGCGGTTAAGGCAAACGTCATACCTGAACGGGTATCTGCCATCACGTCACGATATTGCAAACTAATGTGTTTACCCCATGCACGTTGTAAGGCAGCAGCTTGACCTTTTTTAGCAGTATTGATTCGTGCTTCACCAACAAGGATGTCTTCGAGCTCAAATAACTCTTTAATTGCATCACGATGAGCAACACCTTTGTCACCACTATTACCATGCGCTGCTTTAACGATATCTGGATGACGTGCTAATACTGAATATGCCTGGCGGCCAATGGTCATGATGTTGCCACGCATCACCATGCCATCGAGTGCATCCATTAATACACCGATAGGATCAGAGTTTGCAAAATCACTAAACTGATTCACACCCGCTAATGTTTGCTGGCTACCTGCTGCATAGTTCGCGGCATTGAAAACCATATTGGCTACACGCACTTCACGACCTAGTTCAATCAGGTTTGAAGTTTGTTCTACCGACTTGCCCAGTGGATCATAATTTTCTGGTGCGTTGTCGATATCGGCTTGAGGGATTTTATCGTCAAGACCAAAGTCAACAGTCGATGCTGTTTCTTCAGTTGCAGAGAAACTCACTTCATTGGGTGCAGACTTTCGACCCACCTTTGTATCTGGAACAGTGAAGCCTTCAGCCATGTTGTGTTTAAGATATTTGAAATCTTCTTTGTTAACAGGAACACGCGGTGCAACTTCATCAGCAATCATGCGTGTGTTTTTATACGCAATTGAAATGGCCGTTAAGTCTGGTTGAATAGGAAATGGTGCTGGCATAATGTGTTACTCCTAATTTAAATTTTTAATAAAGTGATTGATTAACCTTGCATTACGCCAGGTGCATAATCCATTGGGCCGATATCACCATCCGCAGCATCTACAGATGCGAAACCAATGATGCGTACATTTGCTCCTGCCGCTGGTGCAGCTTTAACCGCTTTACCATTTGCATCGGAAACTAATTCATCACCACGCGAGACGACACCACCGTATTCAACGTCGGGTTGGCCACCTTGATTAATATCAATACGCTCGCCTATATCAGCGCCAAGCTCACCGGCAATACCAAATACTTTGTCTGCTGCTGCTGCACCTTGAAGCACTTCATCATCTGAAGTACCGCGCTTAACAATACGAAAAGCAGTAATGGCACCTTCAGCAACATAATTTTTTGTAAAAGTCGGGTTCATAATTTATTTCTCCTGTTAGCCTTATTTATAAATAAGCCTGATTACGAGTTTTGTTTTTTAACGTGAGCAACCGCCTGGCTAACACTGACTGTGATGCCTTTATCCGATTGTTCTTTTTGATATTCCATTGCGGCATTAGCAATGGCTTGTGCATCATCACCATCAACACCACCAGATTCACCAGCGCCACTTTCATTAAGGTCAATTTGCTTGCCGAGTGATTTAGTGAAATCGTTAAACCAATCGAGCGGTGATTTTTTAAATGTTTCTTCCTTGCCTTCTTCACCTGCAGAGAATTCAAAGTTAGCTTCATCGCTATCTGAAAGTTGCAACATGAATTCAGCCATGCCTTCAGCTTGAGCAGGTAGTAACTTTCCTTGATCTACAAGCTCAGCAATGTTTTTACTGAACTCAACACCTAAACGCTTATTACGCTCAGCTGTTAACTCTGTTTCATGTTCTTTTTGTTTGCTGGCAAACTCTGCTTCAACTTCTTCGCGCGCTTTTTTTGCAGCTTCTTCTTTTGCTGCATCAAGTTCAGCTTGTGAGAACTCAGACATGGGTTCATCTCCTGTTTTTTTAGGTTCGGGTTGTGAAAAGGATGTGGGGGTATCACTGTCTTCATCACGCAATCGATTTGCATGCTCAGACATTGATTCGATTTCATAATCTGGAAGAACAGCATCGGCTTTTTCAACACCGAATTGCTCTATAAAGAAATCACGCATTCGGCGCATCATGCGACTTAATGTATTTGGCGTGTAGCTGTCAGATGAATAATCAAAGCATTCATCATCAGTCGATGCATTGTAGATAGAGTCCATGCCTTCAATGGCTGGAGGTACTGCACCTAAGAAGCCAATGTGTTTTAAATAAAAACCATCAGCACCCTTACCAATACGAATAGAACGGTTTGGCCATAAGCCATCTTCTACACCTTTGGCAAACTCATCATGAAGCTTGTCACCTTTAACAGATAGCACATTACCTTCACGCTTTAGGTCTTGAATCCAACCATAAGCTGGTGCATCTGTTTGAGGGTGACCAATCACCATTGGTGCACCACTGAAGATGTTCTTATCTATAAGCTTCTTGGTGTTGGTTACAATTTGGTCGAGTTCATCTTCAGTCCAAACTTTCTTTGTACCGTTAGAGTCAACTTGTTCACCACCAACAAAGGCAGGGAAAAAGTCGTCGAGACCTTTGAAGTCATGTGTTTTTGTTTTTGATTTGTCCATGCCGTAAAGCATGAGGGAAAGGCGGGTTTTGAAATAGTCGTGAATTATTTCACTACTACTTATTTGCGGTGCTTTTTATATGCTGCATGTACTTGAAGACAAACGCAAGCGATAAATTTTAACTACAACAAAAGAGGAAAATAATTATGCTTGGTTCTATTAATAAGAACAGCTATGTCATTTTGGCATTACTGATGAGTATGACGATGATGATTGTAATGGCCGGACCAGCTACGGCTGCGGGTTGTTCTAACCCAGCTCATCAACACTTTATTTCTTTTAACTCAACAGAAACAATGCAGCCAGTAGCAGTAGCGGCCACTAAACGAATGTCTATCGGCCCTGGTAGCGGTGATGTTTTAGTTGCAGATAAAGTAGCTGATAATATTAGTTCATATAATAAGAGTGCCACCCATCATACAATTGCAGATAGTGGCTCCGTCTATTTATATAAACAAAGTCAATCGGTATCGACACATCATAGTAATCGACATGCTTTGACTGTGGCCTTTAAACATCGATCACCACCTGATGGTTGGCATGATGTGAAGCGACAATAAAGTAGTAACAAAATATAGATATAAAAAAGGCCGCTTGAAGCGGCCTTTTTTTATTATGATTTTTCTTTTAGAGGAACAATAGCATGCTCTCTAATATCAATTATTTGTGAAAACCATCGCTGATACCATGTGATTTTGACGGCTGGTGAATAGTTCATATCATACCCCATAGAACGCAGTAATTCATTATAGCAAATCGAATCTAGAACTCTTAAAGGTGGTGGCTCATCTGCTTCGATGTCCAAACGCTCAGCATAGAATACATTGTATTTTTCATCAGCTACGTCATTGTCCAGAAGAAGAGCCTTTTCCAGACTGGTAAACCTTCTGGATAAATCTGAGTGCAATCTTGCCTTTGATGATGTGCCCACTATTAAGTCTATAATAGAAAAAGCAGTTACTATCGCAGCCAGAATCACAGCAACCATCTTATGCTCCTTTAAAACAGCATAGATTGATGATGAACCAAATATTAATGATACAGCAGATGTGGTTTTGCTGAATCGTTCATAAAAAGCTACTCGCCGATTGTGATAGCGCACTGAACGCTGGATATCAAACAGCAGCTGCTCTTTTTTGCTAGAGTCGTCAGTCATGGTTATTTTTTGCCTTGTTTACCACCTGAGCTTGGCTTTGTTGTAGGGGCAGGATGCGTGTTTGATATTTGACTATCAGTTATACCTTTGATGTTATTGATTGACTCTGATATATCACTGGGTTGTCTGTTTCCAGTCTTATTTCTGGTGTTGTTTTGGTTTTTCTTTGTCATCATTTTCTCCTGTTTTTTATAATTCAATTTTTAATTCTTTTCTTGCCACATCCCAAAAATCTTTTACCACGGCTTTAAAGTGTTCCAATTTTTGATCTGGGTCACCCGTATTATCTGTGCTATTCAACACTGCCACTATCGCATCAATTTTTGATGTTGTTTGCTTAGTAGATATGAGCCGCATCTTTTGTAAAGCTCTATACACATCACCCAGACAATCAGATGCTTCGTTCTTCCTGTTTTCACTTAAAAGAACAAACGCTGAATTTGCGCTTGTAATAAAATCTAAGTACGTCTCCATTCTCTGTTCTTGAAAGCGACTTTCATCAGCATGCTTTAGTTGCCTGTCCTGAATTTTCCAGGTAACAAAGCCACCCACTGCAACACCACCCAAACCAGTGAGCGCAGTTATTAATAAATTCCAATCAAACGTTGCGACTTCTTCAAGTCGCCATATTAAGTTTTACTCGGTATTACATGACAAGATAATTCAGCTACACCACCAACCTCGGTGGTACTCGCTTTAAAAATCACGCCATTAATTTTTACTTGCTTGCTTATACCATCTGCCGCAGAGTTTATTACATCTGCAATCTGAAATTTTTGCTTGTCTGTTCTTGTCTCTGTGCCAATATGTCCAAATGCCATGCAACGCGTAACCGCATTCGTAGCGCCAACGGATGTTGGTAAGTAAGAATAAATACTCGATTGATTTCTACTAATGGATATAACAACGTTTTCTAAATTAGTGATAGCGACTAATGCGCTACCATTTTTAGCATGCTTCCAACCAGTGACTTGAAAGATTCCTTTCGCACCCGATACAAAAGATTTTATTCTGTCTGCATCATAAGCAGCAGACGCGATCATTGGCAGCGATATTGCCAAAATGCACCCGATTATTCTTATTTTCATGAATCTCCCCATTTCTTATTGTTTAAACATCTTCAAAACCCCTTCAAAAACGGCACAGCGCCGATTTCACATCGGGGGTGATAACATCATGGCGGTATGGGGGTGATACCGGCCTTAAAACGGCTCTCAGGGCGAAAGCCAAATTTATTAAATTTCTATTGTTTCATAATCTAAATTTGGCAAATCAACTTGTTCATTATCAAAGCTTTCAAATGGAGGGGGGAGCTCCATTATCCTCTGCATATCTTCAACTTGTTTTTTTAAGCTGACTGTATGATTGTCTTTGGTGGTGAATTTAGCTTCGACAAAGGGTTGATTGATTACTAATAGACCTGCCCTTAGTTCACGGTTTTCTTTTAGAGTATTAAAATAAGACGTTAGAAATAAAGTAATGGCAATACCTAAGCTCATCCACATAATAATATGCCAATAATATGGAACACCTTTTTTCTCAAGTTCTTCTAACGCTGTGGTTGATGTTATTTTTCTTGTTGTTGCGTTACTTTTTATTTCACTTAACCACTTTTTCCTTTTGTTGCTCATCGAGTTCTCCTTGTTCTTGTACTTCTTCTTCAGCAAGTTGAAGTAAGTCGATTACGTTATCGGGGATATCACTATCATCATCATCTCGAATTAGGGGATATAACATTCGAATGACCTTGGCTTTTTTGGCGAGGGTTACCTTTAGGCCCAGCTCCTCAATATATACGTCTACGCATTCTATAGCAATTTCTAGGGCTTCTTGATCGAAGGGTTTTGAGTCGTTTTTTGTGCTCAGTACCACCTGATATAAGTCACGAGCCCACCCATCTATTCTTTCTACCCATTCACGCTTAATTTCGGGCTCTAACAGGATCTGTTTTAAGCCCTTAACTATATTAGTAACATAACTTTTTGCTTCGGAGACTTGATCGTCAAATGGTAATTGCTCTGACTTTTTACCAGTTACTATATATATGATGTTCGCTCCAGCATTTGCAATACCTGCAAGGTAGTCAGCATCAGGCCTCCTGTCATCAGACTCATAATTACCTTGTGCTTGTCTTTTAACGCCACCTAGCTCACCAAAATCAGATTGGCTATATCCCAATCTTTTTCTCTCTTCTATTAATCTGCTTCCGATTGACGACATTATTTACAATACACTCTTGACATTGTTTGCTTATGAGTACATATTGCGTTTCAAGGTTCAAATATGTACTTAAATGAATACAAATAAAGGCGAGACTCTAATCTCACCAAAGTTGCTAACTAACTATTTAAAAACGGTTGATTTGATTATGCACCACGCAGATATTTTTTGCTTATTAATGAAGAAAAATGTGACGCTTTCTTCAGTTGCTAGTGAAGAGCAAGTGACCCCCAGTTTTGTCAGCCAAGTCATACGCGGCAAAAAAATCAGCTTTTCAGTTGCTACTGCCATTGCTGCGAAAGTAGACAAAAGCCTCAACACACTTTGGCCAGGTAAATATGACCATACTCCGCGTCCATTACGTCGTGCATCTTCACGGGTGGCTGCATGATTAATCATCCTTTAGAAAAGGGTTTGGTAAAACAAACGGCCAAACCTCAATGGAACAGGTTCGTAAACTTCGATGAATCTGGTATGCATCTGCAGCCATTTGACGATAACTTCCCCCTGGTTTCAGATCTGGATCATCCAGCGCAGTCAAAAACTTGGCTGCAAGTTGAAAGTTCCAATAAGCCGCAAATGCCAATTTGGTTTGATTGTCTTTCCAGCGCTTTTTGCTTTTGCGCTGTGAAGGTGTTGCAGCCATGTATTCATTTATATCTTGGTTATTCTCTTCCCGCCATTCGCGAAACGCCGAAAGACCCAGCTTCTTTAATTCGCTTTGCAATGACACTGCCTGCTCATCCGTTAAGTCGCCGACAACTTCTTTTGCCAGTTCTCTTGCGTTGGCGGCGTATTTATAAACGTGTTGCATTGTGGGTCTCCTTGTCGTTTCGATTGAAAAATACTACCCCTAAAAAGGAAAAATAACAGTGGAAAATAACGATAAAAAAATTACCAGCAATCAGGGAGATTTGTTCCAGCAACTTGCTGAACACGAGCCGGACTACTTGTCTGATAACGCGCCTGAGTTAGATATCGAACAAGAATTCATGGGGCAGATTAAATATGCCTTACGTCAATCTAAAAAACGTGGGCTTAGTCGAGAGCGCATTATTGAGCGTATGAACTTGTGCTTGCCAGAAGAGCTTCACATCACAAAGCGTCAACTTGATGCCTGGTGTGCGGAGTCAAAAGAATACCACCACTTCCCAGCTATTTATTTACCTGCATTTATTTGGGCGGTGAGAGGTGTGCTTAGACCACTTGAAGTTTTAACGGGTGCATTAGATTTAGTTGTTCTTGATGAGCATGAGCAAGAAATTGTTGAACTAGGTCGAGCGCATTTAACACAAGTGCAAGCAAGTAAAACAGCTCGCTTAATTAAAAAGAAATTCAATATTTAAGATAAGGAGAAATGATAAGTGAACCTCACACTTGAAGATTTACAAAAGGCTGCGACACAAGCAGCAGAAGAGGCAAAAGGCCAAACTTCTGATGAACTACTTGAGAAAGTAGCCAGCCATCATCGAGAAAATATTCAGAGAGCTATTCAACAAGGATATGCATTTAAATCTGTGTTGCTTAAGGAAGGCAGTGAAGTGCTGACTGACTTATCTGCAGAACACGGCATGTCAATTATGTATGTCCATGCGGCTATCAAAGTTTTTGACATTGCAATCACTCTAGCAGAAACGATTGAAGATAATAATGAACTACTCAAACAGGTTGGTCTGTCTCCTGAGTTTGAACATTATGACGCCCTTTCTCATCAAGAAATTTTAACTTCTATAAGAGGATTAATTAATGAGTAAAGATATAGCAAATATTCCAACACATATAGCCAACTTCATTAGTGGTTTAAAACTTAAGCCGATTTCTGACGTTATGGCATCAGCACCTAAAGAAAGATTTAAGCATGCGGCAATTGGTGACCAGCTTGAATTAGCAGGTGTTTTATATAAAGGGTTCTCCTTGTTGGATTTGAAAGATGGACTTGGGCATGGGAAATATATGTCGGGTTTGGTTAGCAATAATATTGAGCCTACCGGTGCATGGAGAGCACAAAGTTTAGCCAAATTAAGCTTACGTACACATTCTTCAAATTTTGCAGCGCTGCAAAATTTGCCCCCTACAAAACTAGCCATGATGGTGAAGTGGGATGATAAAGAATTAAATGAATTTTTCTCAGGCAAAGAAGTTAGGGGTATTACCTATGATGATGCTGTAGTTATTCCAACGCGAGAAATGGAACAGCGATTAAAACAAGCACAACGCAGCAACAATGAACTGGAACAAGAGCTGGATAAAGTAAACCAAGAAAACTCTAAACTACATGAACAAATAAAACTCAGCCGTAAGAAGCAAAATAGTTTAGAAGGTTTTAATTATCCGCTTTCTGTTGAGCGGGTGCGCATTGAGTCTTCTGTTTTATCTGCACAGGCTGTTCAGTTTATTGACGACATGGAACAGCTTGCTGTTGAACTTACCCAAGCTTCTGACCTTAGTAAAGATAAAAAGAAACAAGAGGCTGAATTCTCAGCAGGTGCATCATCTTTATATTTAAACCTTAAAGCTATTCAGTCTAAGTCAGCCTATTTAATGAAGTGGTTTGCTGAAACCATCGGTGAAGATTATTTGCCTGACAATCCAGAAGATGTGCCATCGATGACATTGGAAGAAGCAGAAAAAGTTCATTCATTACATAAATTATTGTTGGCTGAAGCACGACTTGAATCTAAGTCACGTGATAGCCAAAGAAAAACAAAACGCAAAAATAAAAAGGCTATGAAATGAAATCTTCGCCCAGCCTTAAAATAGTGAGTGATAGCACCGAACTTGTGACTGCAGATGATGCATGGCAGCGCATCCCAGAAAGCAAGCAATTGATCGCAAATGACCGAGGCTTAATTGTAAAAGAAGCAAAGCGTATTGCTGATTCTGAAGGTCGAGCGTTGCGTGATGCAATTGAGATCATGCTACTACGTATGGAGGTTGAGGAAGATGTTGATACTAACCTTATTAAAATTGCTAAAACATTAGGTAAAAAAGGAAAGATACCCAGCTATTCAACCATCAACCGTTGGGTTAAAGATTTTAATAAGCTTGGCATCATTGGCTTAGCACCCAGACATAAAGGCAGCGAGCAAAAAGTGTATGGCTGGGAAGCTCGAGCCATGTGCCTTTATAACAAACCTAGCAAGCCTGATATTAATGCCGTAGCACGTAAGTTGATGTCTGAAGGATTCAAAAACGTAACTTATGATCGAGTATACCGTTTCATCACTTCATTACCTGCACAAAAAGGTGAGATGAGTCGTGGTCGACTTGGGCCACGTTTATATGAGAACACCCAAAAAACATTTAAGCGACGCAGCACTGAACACTTGCCTGTTGGTTCATGCTTTCAGGGTGATGGACATACTCTTGATATTTATATGCAACACCCTACGGGTAAAAAACCGTGGCGTGCTGAACTGACTTTATGGATTGATGTGACGAGCCGTTATGTTGTGGGCTGGTATTTGTCTGAAGCGGAAAGTGCACACTCTACTTTATTTGCTTTAAGTTATTCCATTCTCAAACATGACCATGTGCCAGCCATTTTACATATTGATAATGGCTCGGGTTATAAAAACAAAATGATGGGTGATGACTCAACAGGTTTTTATGCAAGGCTTGGCATAGATGTAATGCATTCACGACCTTACAACGCAAAAGCAAAAGGTCAAGTTGAACGTTTCTTTGGCACGATGGAGCGTGACTTTAATAAGTGGTTTGATTCTTATTGCGGTGCAGATATGGCCGATGAAGCGATTCAACTTTTATTAAAGAAATATAAAAAAGGTGAGGCAACATTACCTACACGTGAGCAATGGATGGCCGCATTCACTGATTGGCTAGAGCAATATCATAACAAGCCACATGGTGGTCTTGATGGAAGAACACCGGCTGAGCTTTGGGCAACGCTTGAACGCCACCCTGTTGAAATGAAAAGCACAGCTATCTTCTGGCCTCGTGTCACACGTACTGTTAAGCGCCAAGCTATTACTTTAGATAAACGTGAATACATGGCTCCTGATCTTATTCAATACAACAACAAGAAACTCACTGTTGAATATAACCTTCATGATGACAGCATGGTTCGCATACTTGATGACAAAGGTCGTTGGTTGTGTGATGCCACGTTAGTCACCAAACAAGACTATCTTCCTGCTTCTCGCCTTGAAGAAGCAAAACAAAAACGCCTGGCTTCATCCATTAAACGATTGGAAGTGCATGCTCAAGAAAAAAGAGATCGTGCTGGATTATCAATTACGCACGATCAAATTATTGATGATGTTGAAATGCTTGAGAATCAATGTGATTCAACATTGTTAGAAAAGACAACGGGAACCGAAGTTCCCGTTGATATCAACATCGGTGTACAGACCGAAGATGATATTGATTTTAACGATATCGATTATTAACGAACTTAAAACCAACAAGAGGATTATATCAGATGGGTCAAGCAACAGCTATACCGCACCAACAAAGCACGCAGGAATATCCTGAAACATGCCATGCCATTTACACAGAGAACGACATCAAAGATGTATATAGCATTGTCGACTGGATTAATGATGGCCAACATCATGAGCCTGGCTATAAAAACCAACGCTCACAAACCAAACTAAGCAAGGCATCAAAAGTTAATGATTCCACATTGAACACCATTCTTCGTGGTAAGTATGTGAGCTCGCCAACCAAGTTTATTAAAAAAATGTTGGATGCCATTCGTCGTTGGGATATGCGTGAAGAAGAAGGTGTGCATGACTGTGCCTTTGTTGAAACGTCTGTTTACCGAACAGGCATTGCAGCCTGTAAGCGTGCTCACCTATATCGTAACTTTGCTGTATTGAGCGCCTTCGTTGGTACCGGCAAAACGCGCACCTTAAAACATTATGCAGCCAATAATTCAAATGTCGTTTTAATTGAAGCAACACCTGATATGAATGCCTCTGTATTGGTATCAGAGTTAGTTCACCAGACAGGTGCGGTGGTTCATAAAACAAATAAATATTCTGCAGGTACCAAAGCTGAAAAAACAGCAGCGATTATTAATGCCTTAAAAGGTTCAGACAGTTTATTGATATTGGACGAAGCCGAAACGGTGAGTACAGCCACTCTGGAATACGTTCGACGCATAAGTGATAAAGCAAACATCGGTGTTGTTTTATCTGGCACAGAAAAACTTCAACCTCTTATTAAAGATCCACAAGGTCGCTTTGGACAGATTAGTTCACGAGTTGGTTTCTGGCCACCGGTTATTAAAGGGATCACGCAAGATGATTCTGATGCGTTAGCAATGGCTGCTTTAAGTGATTTCGATATAGAGCTTACTGAAGAAATATTGGATGCCTTTTGGCAGATGTGTGATGGCTCTGCACGTGTACTTGTCTCAGCACTTATTCCTGGCATTAAAGATTATGGATTGAAAAAGAAAAAAGAGCTCACGCCAGAACTTATTTTTAAAGTTGGCCAGACGTTACTTGGCTTCAAAAAAGCACGGAGGGTTTAATGATGCAAACGTACAGCGATGAATACATTGAATACTGGGCAGAAGTTTATTTGCAAAATGAAATATCTAAAAAATTCATTTACTTTGAAGCTTTCTTACAAGACCCAGAAAGTATTTTATATGCGGTTCAATCAACTGATGCATTACTGGCTGCTGTTGATGAATTAGATACCTTGCTTCCTGGTCATGAAGATGTTGATGAAGCAGAAGCTATGCAAGAAGAAATGGAATCCGCTTATGAGCGGCAAGGTCATGTTCTTGAAATGCAGGGCGATAAAACGATTGAAAAATTTCATCATCATGATCCTGCTAAAAAGTGGAAAACAAACACGGGCAATAAATCAAGGAGAGCATCATGAGTGAGTCAATTGGATATTGTGAGTGTTGCGGTTTAATGGAGCATCACCGCGTCGACGGGTTGTGTTCTCTCTGCATTAAAAAGGCAGTGAACTTTGATGACATTAAAGATGATATCACTCTAGGTGTTGAGGCTGCTGATGTATCAACAGTGAAAGGTTTTAATGGAGATAGTCATGGACGCTAGTGTTGAAACACATTCTGGTCGCATGGTGCATTTTCTATCTCCGCAAATTGATCAGATTGCCTTTGCTGATATTGCCTGGGCGTTGTCTCGTGCCTCACGTTACAACGGGCATACTCAGGGTGAACATCCATACTCTGTTGCACAACATTCGGTATGGGTTGCTTTTGTTACTCAGCATTATTTTGATGCTGACAAAGCAACAACCTTACAGGCTTTATTTCATGATGCGCATGAAGCATACACCGGAGATATGGCAACACCACTAAAATCAATCCCTGGCGTTTTTGAAAACATTAAACCTATCGAGCATCGCTTGCAGTGTGCTATTCATGCAGCGCTTGATATTCCAGAACCCACCGATGCTGATTTAATCACAATCAAACAAGCAGACCAGTTTGCGCTTGCAGTCGAAGCACATCATTTAATGTATTCAAACGGTAAAGGCTGGGCATGTAAAGAAGATGTGCCTGAAGATTTATATGGTCTTTTCTGGCGAACATTGCCCGTGCAAGAAGCGCATGAATTATTCTGGATGGCAAAAAATTATATCGACCGTGGTTTTAAACTGGAGGAACTATGGCGCTCCATTTAAGTTGCCCTGAATGTGCAGCACAGTTCGACTTGAGCCAGGCAGTGGAAGATGCTGATGCACGACGATTAATGGATTTAATTAAAGACATTCAACCATTAGTGATCAGACCTTACTTTCGCTACTTAAAATTATTCAAACCACAAAAGCAAGGTTTGCGTTGGTCAAAAATGTTAACGCTGACAAAAGAACTGGCTCCGATGATTAAGGCTGCACAAATAAAACATAACCATGCAGTGTATGCCGTGCCACCGACCGCGTGGGCAGATGCAATGAATGAACTGGTCGATAACCCTCCGGCCACTTTAAAGCTGCCATTAAAAGGACACGGGTACTTATTAACAATTTTATCAGCCAATGCTGAAAAGGTTGCTGCAAAAGAAGAACGTAAAACAGAAGAAAGAAAGCAACGTCCACGTGAAGGCATTGAACAACAGCCTAACCAAGTATCGAACGTGATCAAAAAAGCAAGACCGAAAATGCCAGATGGTTATTTAAGAAATTCAATCTATGGAACTAAAAACAACCAAGGGGAATGAGTATGGATGTCCACGACCAAGAACGGCTTGAAATTAAATTTAAAGTTGATGCTCTATTAAAAAAACACATGGGGCCAGACGATTGTATTTTGATGAATGAAATATTTGTCGAAGTTACGGGTGGACACATTATCCCTAACCGCCGTTTAGATCAGACGCGATTTATTAGAACAATAATTAAAGAGCTTCGTGAACAGGGTTGTCCCATTGGTATTAAAGGTGGGAAAAATGGCGGTTACTTCACAGCGCGTAATGACGAAGAGCTGAAAAAAACAATTGAAACATTTCACAGCCGTGCCATGAGCTCACTCAAACAAGAGGCGGCATTAAAACGCATTAGCTTTAACGAATTACTTGAACAATATGAATTAGAACTATCACAAGAGCAAACACAGGAGAAAATAGCATCATGAGCAACGCAGCAAAAAAAATCCCAGACGGGTATATGCAAGATCAACAAGGTAAGTTAGTTCCCGTTGAAATGGTTAAACCGATTGATATTGAGCGCAATGACATGGTTCTGCAGTTGGTAGACCAGGCAAAAACAAAAAGCGTCGAACTGGCTGCATTTAAAGAAAACGCAATGAGTGCAATTGAAAAGTTTGTCAATTTGTCTGGTCGTAAATATCAAGTAAAGATGGGCGGCAATAAAGGCAATGTCACTCTAATGAGTTATGACGGTCGTTTTAAAATTCAACGTGCCATTGGTGAGCATTTAGTTTTTGATGAACGTTTACAAGTTGCCAAAGAGCTTATCGATCAATGTCTCAATGAATGGTCTGAAGGAAGTCGCCCTGAAATTAAAGTATTAATCAACGATGCCTTTCAGGTTGATAAACAAGGCAAGGTCAGCACAGCTCGCATCTTTGGTTTACAACGGTTAGACATTAAAGACCGCAAGTGGAAAAAAGCCATGAAAGCCATTAGCGATTCAGTTCAAGTGGCAGGTAGTAAATCCTATGTGCGTATTTATGAGCGTGTGGGTGATACTGATGAGTACAAACCTATTCCGTTGGATGTGGCAGCACTATGAATGAAGAGCTACTTGAAATTGCTCTCGCTATGCATCAGGACTTGCAAGAGTATGTTGATGCTGGTGAGGAAGCTGGCTCTAACATGACTGCTACTAAAGATTTGCTTGCTGAGTGGGATGTTGCTTATCAGAAAACTCAACGGTGGCAGGATATGGTTCCTGATGACGGATCTATTCCTGAGATAAAACTATGAATCCTGACTTAATAAATGGATTGTTTGAATTGGTGGGCAGCTACTTTACCTGGATGAATGCCTGGACATTGTTCAAGCAAAAAGAAATCAAAGGTGTGTACTGGCCAACAACGGTGTTCTTTACTGTTTGGGGATTATGGAACTTGTATTACTACCCAGCACTTGGTCAGAGTTTTAGTTTTTATGCTGGCATTATTTTGGTGCTAGGCAATATTGTCTGGGTGGGTTTAGTCATGCATTACAAAAGGAGATTAGCATCATGAATTCTGATCAACGTACTAAAGCAATTGACAACTTAATTAATACATCTGTAGATGATTGTCGTATTACTTTGGGTAATTATTCAGATCCAACTTTGCTCTGTGAATTATTAATTAGATGTCACGACATGAATCATGGTTCCAGAGAACAGGTTGTACGACGTCGTATTGCACAATTAATTAAAAAAGAAAAACGTAAGTTTAATGGCTAATAAATCACCTCGCACAAAATGTTATACCTTGCTGGCTGTTGGTAAAAAGCAGCTAGGTTGGGATGATGAATTTTATCGTGATGTATTCCTGGTTAAGTTTGGTGCGACTAAAGTGAATGGCAAAGTGTCAGCAAGTACTTTAGAGTTTGGTAAGTTGCATGAAGCGGTTGAGTCCATGAAGCGTTCTGGATTTAAGCCAGTTAAAAAAGGCATTGCTTCTCGTAAACCAGACTGGAGAACACCGCGTATTAATAAAATAAAAGCACTTTGGCATGCGCTGCATGATGCTGAAGTAATTAAGAATCCGTCTGAAATTGCTATGCAACGTTGGTGTGCCAGTATTACCAAGAAAGCCAAACTTGAATGGGCAAACGCGACTGATTTGAATAATTGTATTGAGGCTTTAAAGTCTTGGGCACATCGTGAGCACGTTAAACTTGAACACTAATCCCACCATAGAACATGAAGACCTTGAGCTGGTAGATCCGAAACTGTTACCACCACAGATTCGGTTTTATATTAATGTGATTGGTCTACCGGACACATTAAAATTACTTCAAAAAAAGGGTGGCACATTTCTTCGTGTTCCTCTTTCAGCTAAAGGCACTCAACTTGAACAACTTATTGGCTATGATGCGGCTAATAAATTATGTGAAGCCATTGCAGGTGAAATTAAAGAGCTGCCTAAAGCCGATAAAATATTAACGCAGTTGCGTAATCATGCAATTAACGAAGCTAGAAAAACAATGTCAGCATCACAGGTTGCCTTAAAATTTAATTTAACTCGCCGTCACACTATCAACTTAACCAATGAAGAACCTGAAGACCAGAACGGTGATCTTTTTATTTGACACGACTTACTAAACAGATCAAGATAATCGTATATCCCACCTTTAAGTAGTGAAACGTTTCACTACTTTTTCACTCCCTCTTATCCCGTCATGCTCCATTCATGGGATTACAAAACAAAAACAAAATACACACGCTAATTATTCATTGTGCTGCTACGCCTAATGGTAAGCACTTTACCACTGAAGAAATTGACCGGTGGCATGGTGAACGTGGATTTAAGCGTGATAAAAAATTAATTGGTGATCATGCTCCTTATTTAAAACACATTGGCTACCATCTCGTTAATTATATTAATGGTGATGTATATGTGGGACGTTCCTTACAGGAAATTGGTGCACACGCAAAAGGTGCTAACACAAACTCTATTGGTCTTTGTTTAATTGGTACAGATAAATTCTCACTCAAGCAGTGGGAGTCTCTTAGCCACCAAGTTAAATATCTCAAGCAAGAACTACCCAACCTTAAAAACATCATTGGTCACAATGAAGTTAACTCACATAAAACGTGTCCAGGCTTCGATGTGCAAGCATGGCTTGCTGGTGGAATGGTTCCGTTGACCTCTCATGTTTTAGCTGATGATTTACCCGAACCCTTTTATGTAGGTGATGATGATGAGGAGAGTGAATAATGGCTTTGATTACAACAGCATTGGCGCTTGCTGAATTTGTACCAACCATTGCAGGGTGGTTTGGTGGTGATGACGCAGAAGAAACCACACAACAAGTTATTGATGTTGCTAAATCAGTAACCGGCATGGATAACGACTCCGATGCTATCGCCGCAATTAAAAAAGACCCCGCATTACAAATTCAATTTCAACAAGCTATGAGCCCCGTCATCATTGCGAGGCTTGATGCTGAAACCAAACAGCAAGCCGAAACTAATGCCACCATGCGTGCCGAGCTTAATTCAAGCGACAAATTTAAAAGTTACTGGCGACCTGCATTAGGTTGGTCGGTTGTTTTAAGTTTTGCTGCAACGATGTTTTCTATCTTGTTTATTCTTGTGTATGGCGTAATTGAAAAACCTACCGTTATAAAAGATTTTGTGACTGCTCTTGGAACATTGATGGGCTCACTAACAATGATGTGGACAATGGCTTTCGCTGTTCTTGGTGTCAATGTTAATCGACGCAGTGATGACAAAGCTCTTGCTGCAGGCCACCCACCAAAGCCAAAATTATTAAATTCATTAGCAAGTAAGTGGTTAGGTAAAAATGGATGAAGCTGATCACGCTCAGATTTATGAAGAGCAAACAAGGGAACGCGGGATACGTAATGCAACCCAACAACTTAAAGAACCGGCACTAATAATAAATGGCAAACGGATGTGTATAGATTGTGAAGAAGAAATTAATCCAAAGCGTGTTGAAGCAGTTAATGCCATTCGTTGTGAACATTGCCAACCTTTTTTTGAAAAACGGAGCAACCGGTAATGGCTGACAACGATGAAGTGATGTTTATGTTGGGTCAAATTAAAGGCCAGCTTGAAGGCATGAATAAGCGCCTTGATAAGGTTGACACAATGGATAGTCGATTGCGTAAAGTTGAACAGCGTGCAGCTATTAACGGTGCAGTAACTGGTGGCTTGATGGGGGTCGGTGTGTCAGTTATTGCTCATGCTATCCGCGAAGCCTTAAAAGTACAGGGAACTTAATGCATGGCTCACAAACCAGAAACGCGTAATGCAGTTCGTGCCTCTTATGTTCATGAACACCTTCCTTTAGAAGCTGCTGCTGATAAACATGATGTAAGTTACCCAACCGCTCGCACGTGGAAAAAGCGTGCAAAAAATAATGGTGATGACTGGGACAAAGCACGTGCAGCCAATCAGATGGCTAAAGGTGGTCTGGGTGACATTACTACCCAGCTACTTGAAGACTTTACGTTGTTATTTAAATCAACGGTTGAAGATATCACCACCGGCGAATATGACGGCTTAAAAAAAGCAGAAGCGTTATCACGACTCAGTGATGCCTACACAAAAACAATGAAAGCCGCTGCCGGTGGTGACCCTAAAATTGCCAAGCTTTCGACTGCTTTAGAAACTCTGCAATTATTGGCTAACTACATCAAAGAAGAACACCCCGATGTCTTAGAACGATTCAGTTTAATACTTGAGCCCTTTGGTGCAAAAGTAAACGAGGCGTTTGGATGAGTTGTGTTATCGACACATTCGCAATTTTATGTTTACTTTATGGTATGTGGCAACTATGAAGGACATTAAAGAAAAACAGTTCTTAAATGAACTTCAAGATTTAACCGTCAGTCTCCGTAAGGAGATTGAAGCGTTTCAGGTTGGGCTAGATTCATCAAAGGCTGCTATTGCTGAACGACGTCGTAAAGTTCTAAGTGGTGACTTTGCCTTTTTTGCTTACACGTATTTCCCCCATCATGTTCGTGGTGAACCTTCTGTTTTTCAGGCTCACTTTTGCAACCGTTTTTCAAAGCTTCTATTACAACAAGCAGGTTGTCGTGAATGGTGGGTTGCGCCGCGTGGTGAAACTAAGTCCACTTTGCTCACTAAGATTGGCCCATTGTTTATTGCTGTGCTGGGTTTGTTACAACTCGAAAGTATTCGTCGAGAAATTAACTGGCAAGGTGATGCTCCACCTTATCTTGATTATGTGACTTTTTTGGGTGCTGAAACTAAATTGCCCACTAAGTTAATTGAGGTTGTTAAATCTGAACTCACTATGAATGCGATGTTGGAAATGGACTTTCCTGAAGTAACTGGGCGAAGTGTTAACTGGAAGATTGGCGAATTCACAACGGCCAATGGCATCAAGATGGAATCCTTCGGTGCTGAACAAGCAGTACGTGGTACGTTTCATGGTTCATCACGTCCAAAGGTTTTATTGGGTGATGATCTCATTACCGATAAAGAAGCCAAGTCACCAACAGAACGTGATAACCGTTGGAGCTGGTTAGAAAAAGCCATTGATTATCTTGGCCCACCTGATGGTTCAGTGAAGTACCTGGGTGTGGGTACCATATTAAATAAAGATGATCCTATCTCTCGTGCCAAGCAAGCTATTGGTCATATTGTTCATCACTTTAAAGCTATTATTAAATTACCGACCTTTATGGATTTATGGGAACAATGCGAAGAACTCATGCGCAATGATGACCCGCGTTTTGAAGAAAAATATAACGACAAGGGTGAAGTAGCTCCACCTGAGTTAATGCCTTCGTATAAATATTACCTGAAGCATAAAAAGAAAATGGATAAAGGTGCTGAAACATCATGGCCTGCTGTACGTAGTCTTTATTGGTTAATGCATCAACGTGCCAAAAACAAACGTGCCTTTGGTACCGAGATGCAAGGTGAACCACTCACCGATGAAGACCTGGTATTCACTAATTATCAATTTTGGGTGTCACGTTTATCGGACTGGATCATGTTTGGTGCTTGTGACCCATCAATGGGTAAAGGTGAAACATCTGATCCCAGTGCTATTTTAGTCGGTGGCTTTAATGTGCAAAAGAAAAAATTGCATGTGATTGAAGCGGACATTAAACGTCGAGTGCCATCTAAATTATCAGCCGATCTAATTAACATGCAAAGAGAGTATGGCTGCCAGTCCATAGGCTTTGAAAACAACAATGCTTATGAACACATGCGTAAAACATTTATTGATGATGGTATTGCTAACCAGGTGGTGCTTCCACTAGCAGCTATTACTGCAACGGTTCCACCTGAAGTGCGTATTGATTCTTTGGAGCCCTTTATTAATGACATCGACCCCAGCATTTTATTTCATTCCACGTTAACGCGCTTAATTGATGAAATGAATACCTGGCCAGAAAAACAATCACACCACCATTACGATGGTTTAGTCGCACTGCACATTCTTTGGTATGTCGCTGTGACACGTGCAGGTGGTCTACCCAATATTGCAACGCGAAGACGTAAAGATAGCGTTAATACAAAACGTTACTGAGGTTTAACATGGAAAAATCTGATATTAAAAATGCAGCAACGAAAAAGGCACTCGGTCAAGAGATAGCAACACGACAAACCGATCCTAATTTTTATGGTGCATTATCTTACTTACCTAACCCAGATGAAATTTTGCGAAAGCTTGGGCGTTCACAAGAAGTGTTTGCGTCCATTATTGCCGATGCCCATGTTATCGGTGAGATGCGTTCTATTCGTTCTGGTTTAATTAAATTTGAATACCGTTTACAGGCTGGTGGTGACTCTCCTGCAGATATCCGTGCACTAGAATTATGCCAGCAGGTAATGAACAATAAACCGGCCAAAGGCATGCAATGGATCGATACCTTCTGGAACATGGCGCAAGGTGTATTCCGTGGTCACCAAGTGCATGAGGTGGTTTGGAAACGTGAAGGCCAGTTCCTGGTACCCGATAAAATTGTTGATCGCCCACAACGTCGATTCTTATTTTCACCTGACAATGAACTACTTTTAAAATCTAAACAACATCCTATGGGTGAAGAGTTAGGCGATTATAAATGGCTACTCACTCGCCACATGCCGAGTTATGAAAACCCGTATGGACAAGCATTACTTTCATCATGTTTCTGGCCTTATACCTTTAAGCATAACGGGTTTAAATACTTCGTTAAGTTCTGTGAGAAGTATGGTATTCCCTGGGCAATTGGAAAGTACCCGCAAGGCACACCTGAAGATGAACAAAATGCTTTGGCCGATGCATTAGCAAACATGGTTGAAGATGCGGTTGCAGCTATACCAGATAATGGTAGCGTTGAATTATTAGAGCATAAGCACGGTGGCCAACTGGTTCAAGAAAGCTTAATCAAAATTTGTAATAGTGAAATGAGTAAGGCGCTCACATCACAAACACTGGCCACTGAAATTCAAGGTGAAGGTTCACGAGCTGCCAGTGAAACGCATCGTGGTCGTGAAGAGTCGGTCAATGAATCAGATCGCGTCATCATCAGTGCTGCAATGAATGAACTTTTATCCTGGATAACAGAGATAAACATTGCTGATGCCAAGCCACCCACCTTTGAGTTTTACCAGGAAGAAGAAGCCAGGCAAGAATGGGTAAATGTACTTAAAGATGCGCGAGACTTTGTTGATATACCGGCACAGTTTGCACACGACCGTTTACAAATTCCAATGGCAAAAGAAGGTGAAGATGTATTGCCACGTACAAATGGTGCTTCACCTGCAGCACCTGAATTTACCAAGAGCAGCTGCCCGCACTGTGACTCCGACTTCAATAAAAAAGATGATCCAATTAATTCATTAACAGACCAGGCAATTGAACAGGCCGATGAGTTAATCGAAGGCATGGTTGATGAAGTTCGTGAACTACTATTTAGCTCCAACTCACTCGAAGAGTATCGTGATGGCCTGGTAAAAATTTACCCTAACATTACAGAAACCAAACTCGGTGAAATGACCAGCCTGGCATTAATGACTGGTTCACTACAAGGTACGGAGGATGCGGAATGATTATGTTCATTGACCTATTGCAGAATAAAGCTTTAATCAACCCGACTGATGTTTCATCTGTAGAGCCAGTGCCATATATAAAACTACCAAATAAAGATGGTTTTGTTGATGGTGTAGAAATCATCATGAAGACTGGTAAGAAATTTCTAATAGCGCTGGATTTTGATTTTGTAACTAGTGCTATTCAAGATGAGGAGAACACATAATGACTATTGATATTGCACTATGGAATATCCCTGTATTTATAACAGTTACGTCTATTGTGGCTGCATTTTTCTTTGTCAAAGAAGATAAGTCCAGTGGTTTTTTATCAGGTGTAAGTGCGGTATTTAGCTTGGGCTTAAACTTAATCGTGGCGTTAGTAATTTCATTACTGTCGTGGGTTGTTTACGCAATATTTTTTGGTGCCAGTTGATGCCATTAACAAAAACCCATTGCTCCATTTGTAAAAAATGGCTCACAAAAACATATTGGCCTGTTTCATCAACCCAAATATGGTGCAACAGAATTATATGCAGGTTATTTAGATGGTGGGCAGGCTTCGATTGGAAGAATTAAAGTTGAGTAACAAGAAATGAATTTTAACCCTGAAGATTATCGTAGCCTTAATAATGATGAATTAATCCAGGAAGGCGACGTGCAAAAAAATCTCGAAGAAGGCGCTTATTTTTTAATATCAACTAATGTTATTCATGGTTTAGTTATTGGATGTAGGGTCGGAATGGTTCGTGGTCAGTGGGCTGGATTTAACGACATACTCAGGAAATTATAACTATGCCAGAAATAGATGTTGGTAAAGTCCCTTTCAAAGAAGCCATTGATCACTTCCAAGGCAAACTAAAAATACCATCTCAGCATTGGGATGACATGCTCGGTGATGTTCATGCGAAAGCCTTCACGGTTGCTGGCGCCACTAAAGCTGATCTATTAACTGACTTCCACACAGCAGTAAATGATGCCATTAAAAATGGCACCACCATCACTGAATTCAGAAAGCAGTTTGATAAAACAGTGGCCAAGCATGGCTGGTCATACAAAGGTAAACGTGGCTGGCGTACTCGTGTAATTTATGACACCAATTTACGTACCGCACATGCCGCCGGTAAGTGGCAACAGTTCCAACGCTTAAAAGATCGCCGACCATTTTTACAATACTACACAGTGGGTGATGAACGTGTCCGACCAGAACACCGCCAATGGCATTTAATTACTTTACATATTGATGATGAATGGTGGATAACACACTATCCACCCAATGACTTCGGATGCCGTTGTGGTGCACGCCAACTTTCTTTACGACAAGTAAGAAAAGAAAAAATAGATATCTCTGGCCAAGCGCCAGCACTCGATCCAACTGAACGTATAAACATTGCTTCAGGTGAAATTTATGGTGAAGTTCCAAAAGGTATTGGTGTTGGTTGGAACTACAATGTTGGCAAAGCATGGCTAGGGCCAGATATCGCTTTTGGTGAAAAGATTATGGCCATGCCAAACTCACTAAGAACAGCAGCTTTGAACAACACAAAAGACCTGGCTCCGCACCTTGAAAAAACGTTCAGCCCGTGGGCAAATAAACTACTTACGCGGGAAAAAGCACTCGGTGAAATTAAGACCGTTGGCTACCTATCACCACGCATTGTTGATGAATTAATTCGCCGAAATCAGGCTCCAACAACAGCCGTGATCACCACCACTGATAGCGACATTATTAGCATGCTTCAAAACGCTACTGATATCCAAAATCTGCCAATCGACATGGTGCGCTCATTGCCTAATATCATTCAACAACCACAAGCCATATTGTGGGATAAAAGTCAGGCTGGGTTACTTTACATTTTCAATGCGCCCGATGGGGCAAACGATGTGAAAACCGCCCTCCGAGTAAACATCAAAACTATTAATAAAGCCGTTAATGTTGCAGCTCAAACCAACAGCTTAAAAGCAGGTAACCTGGTCGAATTACAAAGCCTGAAGGACAAGGAAATATACGATGTGCTGGATGGCCAGCTTCAATAAATAACTCTTTAGATATATTTAAAACAACCTTAAAGGAAGTTTTAGAGAGGTTTAAGGGGTATTTTAATGGTAATTAATGGATCGTTTTTTACCAGTAATGTGATATTTTTTTACTGGTAAAAAACGTTTTTCTGATAATTTTGTTTCAAAATGATTCTAAAGTGAAATTAGGCCAATAATCACCTAACTGTTTGTTTTCGTTTTTAATTTTTCTTTTTTTCTTATTTTACTAATTGATCCAATATCATCATCACCCCACATAAACGCAGCCGAGCATCGAAAGTAAAACAGGATCATAGCAAGCGTTTGTTTGAGGGCGAATAATGCGCAGCATCGCCCGAGTTCGCGCAGCGCCTGTTTTACTTTTGAAGCGAGGGGATTGGGATTGAAAATCCCAACAAGTTTTCGGGCGGCTTTCTTTTTGGTTACTTTTTCTTGGCCGCGCAAGAAAAAGTGACTTGCTGTCGGGCAACCCCCGACGCGGCTGTCTGGCCGAAACCAGACATAAACTTAAAGCTCACCGTATGAATGCAGCCCAGCAAGAAACATATTCACTCCAAGGAAGGCAAACAAAGTAACGAATAAACCAATAATCGCCCACCATGCGAGTGGCACACCTCGTAAACCTTTCATTAAACGCATGTGAAGCCAGGCCGCGTAGTTTAACCAGACAATTAATGCCCACGTTTCTTTAGGATCCCATGACCAGTAACCGCCCCATGCTTCTGCGGCCCACATTGCACCGAGCACGGTGGCGATAGTGAAAAAAGCAAACCCTAAAGCAATGGATTTATGCATCACATCATCCATCATATCTAAAGAAGGCAGACGAGTTGCAACCAAACCATTTGGATTAGATCGTACTGCTTTATCCTTAATTAAGTACGCCACCCCAATCATTGCAGCTAATGCAAATGCACCATAGCCGACAAAATTTGCGGGTACATGAATTTTCATCCAATAACTTTGTAAAGCAGGTACAAGCGGTTTAATTTCCGAAGCGTCTTTTTCAAAGTGATACCACAATAAAAAAGCGACTGCGGCTGAAATAACTAATAAAACAAAACCGCCTAAAGCCCGTGTTTCATAACGTTTTTCATAATAAAGATAAATCAGCGCGGTGATGATTGAAAATAAAATGAACACTTCATATAAATTACTAACCGGAATATAGCCAATATCGATACCATGCAAATAAGTTTCACGCCAACGCACCAATAAGCCAATAAAGCCCATTGCTGTTGCCGACCATGTCATTGCCGTCGCAACTTTTCCGGTAAACGCATTGCCCGAAAACAATTCAATAAAATAAGCAATGGTGGCCATAACAAACAAAGCACTCATCCACATCGTTGCAGATTGTGCCGAGAATAAAAATCTCAAAAAGAAATTTTCTTCACCTGCTGCTAAATTTGTTCCGTATAAATTAATCGCGAATAAACTAAGTACCGCAACATAAAACATTAACGCACGAGAAGGCTTCCAAAGCCAGCCCATGGCAATAAACGAAAGTGCTGTAGCAAATAAAATACTAACCTCATAAACATCCATTAAGTTTGAATATTTTTGATAAGCATAAACACTGCCCACCATTAAAAGCGCAGCAAAAATCCAATCAACAATCGTTAATCGTTTAAAAAATGATGGCTGCATTTCGCTGTTCATAAATTCATTGGTTGCCGACATAGTACTCACCTACATTATTCTTTATAAAGTGCCCTTTCGTATTTAAGCACAATTAACTAGTAATTTTTTTCGTTTTCTCTGCTAACTCATTAAATGCTTCTGCAAAATCACGCTGATTTCGATTCCCTGATCCTGCAAAAATAAGTTTTAACGCGCCATCTTCCGGTTTTAATATAATCCATACCCGCTGGTATGAAATATAAAACATCATAAAAATACCGACGATCAACATTAGACAACCCAGGTAAAAAATATTTTGTCCCGGATGAAGTGTAATCTGAATACCCGACGACTCACGCTGTTTGAACTCTGCTAATTGTAAATAAACAGGTGAACCATACGCGCCAATCCCAGCAAAAGCAGAAATTGCATCTTCAAAAAAGAGGCTGTCTTCGTCATTTACGCCGCTCTTGGTATCAACACCTTCTTGCTTTAATAAATCAAGAAACGTCATCTGTAATAAATTTTGTAAAATCTTAACATAAGCCTGAGCAACTTTAACCTGTCTATCTTTAGGGACTTTGTCTTTAATGTCTTTATCAATAGCGACATATCCCCCCTTATTAAACAAGGTTAATAGCTTCATCATTGAGGTCACAACTTCATCTTGTAGTGCGTTATTTTTCTTGCTGATATTATTCATTGCGCTACCGACACTATTTTGTGCAATTTTCTTAACCCTTTTTTCGTCATTTAATAGAGCATGAAATGCCATAAAGCGATCAATGCCATCATTTTCATCTACCGGGATATGCAAATAACGAAATGGGTCGGCAACCGAAGAACGTACCCCGGTCAAAATAAAACGACGTTCATCCTGTGTAACTGGCAACATGTAGTTGTGGTATTCCTTCGCAACACCGGTAGCATCGCGCAATTTAAAACTAAAACTTGGACCAAAATTTTTAAAATCTTTACCTGTCTCTAATTTTTCTTCTTCTGTGTTTGGAAAAATATTAAACATTTTAAAATCATCAGCTTCAATCGTGTATGGCCCCGCTGTCGTTTTAATCGTCCGCTTTTCTTTTACCGACAACTCAATATCAAGCGCCTGAATATTTTTATTATTAAAAGGCCACGCTCTTAACGAAAGGTTTGAACCACCGTCACCAAAACTTGCCTGATACAACGCATAACCACGGTAAATTAAAGGATGGTTTACAGAAATAGTTTGCTTTAAAGGCTTTTCCAATTTGTCGTCATGAATAATTAAATCGCTCTCAAAAGACTTAGGCATACCCGAAGCATAATGCTCAATACGAAAATCTTTTAACTCGACCGTAAAAGGAAGCTCTTGAACTAAATAACCATCACGAATATTTAAAAAAGCAATATTGCTTGCCGTTCCTTCCTGTAAAGAAATTGAACCACGAAAAGCGATTGATTCGCTAGGTTTTAGGCGTGCTGTTGCTGGCACTTGATCCGCTCGAATATCGCGTGTTTCAGGAATAATTCTACCCGTCCATTCCTTAATGGTTAAACCAAAGCCACCATCAAGATAAGCACCAATACAAAGAACGATAATCCCCACATGCGTAAAGATATAACCTGACCGATTCCAGGCGCCTTTCATACCAGCAATAACTCGATGATCACCGTGCTCTTTTATACGAGAGCGATAACCTTTAATTTTTAAAAACTGGCGTATGTTTTGTTCAACATCTTCTGCTGGTTTATCTGTTGACCATGTTTTACTATTGCTCATTAAACGCAATGATTTTTCTTTTACGTTTAACCGAAACTGTTGCATATCTCGCAACATTGTTGGCGTATTTCGATAAACACAAACACCCGTACTTATTACTAAAAAAATAAGTAATACAAGAAACCAAACAGCACCATAAACATTATATAAACCTATTGTTTGAAATACCTCATGCCAGAAGGGGCCAAACTTTATAATGTAGTCATTATAGGGTTGGTTTTGCTGTAATACTGTTCCGATCACCGATGCAAAGGCTATTGCGACGAGTATCGTAATGGCCAAATTCATTGAGCCAAAAAACTCAAGCAAAATATTTGTACGGGATTGTTTATTTTTTATTTTATTCACAGATTTTTTCTTACAATATTTATTTATAACGCATACATAAAAAAAGGCGGTTAAGAACCGCCTTTTTATTTTTCATCGTATTCCTAATTTAATGCGCGTAATGCCGCTTAAATTTGCAATACTAATTAATGCAGTCCTGAAATATATGCTGCGACAGCTTTAATTTCTTTGTCACTCATTTTTTCTGCAATGTTTTGCATCATTTTATTTGCATCATTTGTACGCTTACCAGAACGAAAATCCTTCATCGCTTTTTCAACATATGCCGAATGCTGACCGCTTAACATAGGAAAATTTGCTGCTGGATTACCGGCACCGGTAGGACCATGACATGCGATACATGCTGAAACGCCTTTCTTTTTATTGCCGCCACGATAAAGTTTTGCACCTGCTGCCGCTAACTCTTTGCTTGCCGCACCCTGTGAAACTTTTTGTTTAGCATAGTATGCACCGATATCTTGCATATCTTGCCCACTCAAATTAGCTACCTGCGCAAGCATCAATGCTTCGCTACGTTTTTTACCCGCTTTAAAGTCTGCTAACTGCTTTGCAATATAACCTTCATGTTGTCCTGCAAGTTTAGGCCAACTTGGGTTAGTACTATTACCTTTTGCACCATGGCAAGCTGCACATGCCTGAACTTTTGCTTTACCCGCTTTTGCATTGCCAGCAGCAATACTTGTACTGCTTAATGCCATCATAGCAACTGCAGCAATTAACGTTTTAGAGATCATGAGATGTAAATTACCTTTAAAATTATTTAGATTCAGCAACCATATATTCAACCACGGCTTTAATTTGAGCATCGGTTAAATTTGGACGACCACCTTTAGGCGGCATTGCACCTTTACCATCAATTGCGTTTTTAACCAATGTATCCATACCCGCTGCAATGCGTGCTGTCCAGGCGGCCTTGTCACCTGTTTTTGGTGCACCGGCTGCGCCACTAGCATGACAAGCCATACAAGCTGTTCTGTAAGTACGAACATCTGCCTGAACAGTTGACACCATACCAAATAAAGCCACTGTAGCAATTGTTGCTGGTACTAATTTCTTCATGTTAAAACTCCTTCGTTTTAATTCAAATACGTCGGCATTAAGCTCTGTACACATGCTCTTTTCATGTGACATGCTAAAATGCCGATCAGTTCAGTCATTGTCTAAATTAAGCGGCATTATATACGCAATCCGCACGGTAGCGCCTAAATTCTTGTTATTATACCCCAGAGCCAACTTATCTCATAACCGGTACCCTAAACTTGACTAAAACACACAATAATCCGTCCCGCTACAATATTGCAGAATTCTTAATCAGCGTACCAAAACCTGAGCAAGCACCCGATGATATCGGGCGCGAAGTGGCCTTTGCCGGCCGCTCAAATGCCGGGAAATCCAGCGCATTAAATCGTCTCACGGCGCATAAATCACTCGCTAGAATAAGTAAAACGCCCGGCCGTACTCAGCACCTGGTCTTTTTTCGTCTGGATGACGAGCGTCGCCTGGTTGATTTACCCGGTTACGGTTTTGCCAAAGTCCCGGACAAAGTGAAAAAAGAATGGGCTATTTCACTTGAGCGCTATCTGATAGAGCGTCAATCATTACAAGGGCTTATCTTATTAATGGACGTACGCCATCCCCTCACCGAATACGACCAAAAAATGCTCGAATGGTGCCTGCACGCCAATATGCCCGCCCATATCCTGCTTACCAAAGCAGACAAACTCAAACGCGGCGCAGCTCAAAACAGCCTATTAAAAGTAAAGCGTGATCTTGCTGAGCTACAAAATGTCAGCGTACAACTCTTTTCCTCCCTCAAAGGCACCGGCCTGGAAGAAGCCCAGGCCGTCCTCGACAGCTGGCTGGATTTCCCAGCTAAATGAGATTTTTGCTCCAAAATTGGCAACTCACATCACTGAGGCGTTTTAGCTACACCAAATAATTGAAAAGCTGTGAGACTCAAAGGTTCAAGGCGTAAATTTGTTCGAAAAGAGGGAGCTTACTACAGTAAGTGACCGATTTTCGTGAATTTACAACACAGAAACTTTGAGTCTCACAGCTTTTCAAGGCAAAAAAAAACCCCGGAATTAGGGGTTGGGATGGGGAAGAGTAGAAGTAAACTTCATACTTTCATTCCGGGGCAAAAGTACATGTTTGGTATTGGGGACCAAACGCTTAATATCACCAAGGGATTAAAAGCAATATTAAGTAAGATAACTATAGGTGCTGTACTCAGAATATTAAAGATAACATTTGTGAACATTTGTGAACCATTTAGCCTCTAAATGACGCTAAATACTAAAAAAAACCCGGAACGAATAGGGTTACGCTCCGGGCTAATCACATCGTCTAATTGGGGTAAACCAGACAAAGTACTTCCATTACATAGGGAGGAAATGGAAGCGTGCAAATCTGCACTCTTGATACGACGCCCTCGAAATAAAAAAGTTCAATGCTTTAAATAAAAATTAAGCCTTTGACGCGATTACAAGAAAAACGGGGTAGCTTTTCGCTTCTTTATTGACGGTATGTGCAGTTACAAACTTAATATCCTGGAAACCACTTTTTTCCATTATCGACTGTAAATTCCCCCGATCAAAACCATCATGATAAACACCTTCTACATCTGCAGGATGAAAACTACCATCTTCTGCATCTAAGTCCGCTATAGCAACTTTGCCACCCGAGATTAAATGCTTAGAAAAAGATTTAAATAATTGCTCGGTATCTTCCACATGATGCATCGCCATAGCGCTCACAATAACATCAAACTTTGATTCCAGTGCCTTCTGAGTAATATCCTGACATATGGCATCAACCTTTCCTTTAAGCTCCGGCTTAGACACAAGCTTCTCAAGCATCGATTGAGAAACATCAACAGCGGTGATTTTTTTAACGCGAGGAAAAACCTGCGATGTTATTAAACCAGTGCCGGCACCAAAATCCATTACCTGCATCTGATCGTTAAACTCAATGTTTTCTAAAATAGCTGAACTGGTCGCCTCAGAAAGCTGTAACACCATTTCATTCACATCCCAGTCTTTTGCTTTTTCTGTAAATAAATCTGTCATTTTATTTTTTCCTGTAAACCCTTAAAACGTTCCATTCGAGTTTTAGAACTTGGGTGCGTTGAAAAATAATTCAACACATTATCGTGATTTTTCTTTGTTCTATTGAGTGCTACGGCCTCTTTTATACAGCTAAGCGCTTTTTTATTTTCTATACATTTATGGTATTCAGGTAAAAAGCTCGCTTCTAGTTTTTCCATCATGACGGCAAAATAATTGGGGTTAATATTATTATTTTTCATGTACTCAAAAGAATAATCATCTGCTTCTGTTTCCATGTCTTGAGAAAAACCGGACTCAACCAACATAACAGGGATGGCAGTAATGATAGAGCTACTAGTCGAAACATCTCCAGTGAACAACATCACAAACATTGCCAAACTAAACTGTTGTATTGTTGAACGAAGACTGTGATGATTTTTAAGGTGTCCTATTTCATGCAACATAATCGCAGCAATTTCCAAATCATCTTCCGCAATATTTATAAGTTCATCGGTAAAAACTACGATCCCGCTAGGCAAAGCAAAAGCATTAGCCTGTATTTCCCCTCCCAACCTAAACTCTATTTTATAGTTTTTACCGCCTTCAATATTATTTAATAACTGGTTAAATAATTTCCTTAGCTCATTTTGTCGCTGCAATGAAAGTTCACTCTTATTAAACCAGCTTTTATCCATAATTTCTAAAACACCGTCGCCCATATACTGAGATGCTTCTTCAGGTAGTATATTTGCAATCTCTTTGCTGAAAAATGGAATTCCATATTGAACAAATAGCCAGCCAAAAAGAACAACCGTTGCGACCGTAAAAAAAACAAATGTTTTAGCATTTTCAAGTTTATGTACCAGACCCTGAAACGAATCATTCGACAATGCTTTTACCATTTTATCAACGGCATCGTTATCTTCTGTTTCAAACTGCGATCCATCGGGAAAATTAATATAGCGCGGAGTATTACCAATACGTGATGATATTTTCAGTTCGATAAAATTAACATAGTCCATATTGGTTTCGACAAAAGCAACATGACCTTCATCAGTATAATAGAGTGAGACATCTTTTTTCTCAGATGTCTCGCCATTAAAATAACAACCTTTAATCATACTTTTAAAAACCTAGATCCATATCAAACATTTCACCCATCTCTTCGCCTAATGCAGACTGTTTCTCAGCTTGCATAGCGGTAAACTGTCCTAAATCACCCGCAACATCAACTGATGTTACCGAAGCACGATATCGTGCAGTACGTACTTTTGCCCACGGCATCAATAACCCTAAAGACAACATTATCGCCAGAGTATTCGTAACGTACAGATAGAACATGTAGCCTGTTTTAAGCTCTGATTTTACTTTATTGCCACTAAGATGAAGATTGTTATATACAAGGTTAGTACGTTTCGTTTGCAAATAAGCAAAAACCCAAAGGTAAGCAGGGAAAATTAACAAAGCGATGAATAATGGCATGATTGCTTTCATCCCTTCAGCGCTGTCCTCTGAGTTCATCAGAGGAATTAATAGCGCAACTAAAAGACCGATTAAGCCAAGAACGAGAATCATTAGGCCATACATTTTTAAATACAAGCCATAATAATTTTTAGTCGAAGCTGAAAAAGTGAAATCACTGGTTCCGTATTTTGCATGCACTACTTTAAAATGCGTAATCATATATTCCCACCAGGGGAACATTAGCGCCATGGCAAAAACTAAGACAAGAATTGCAATTGGGAAAAATGCCTGCTCTTGAGGATTCACCGCCATACCATTTTCCAATAGCCCCAAAAGAAAAATATACGCACCAACCACTATTACCGGTATCGCAAAAACTTTATAAGCCGTCTTAAAATTTTTATCAAAATTAAACCTGACATTACGATACTCTGAATTTCGTAAACGAAACGACATCGACATCACTAAAAATGCAGGTACTAACAACATTAATATAATTAAAGCACCACTGGCAATAATCGGACTCATGGTTGAGGAAACGTAATAAGCCATAAAAACCGTAAAGGCGATCAGTCTGCCTTTAAGAATTTGTACCGGGTTTGCGGTATAACGAAAAGAAACGCCATCGAGCAGAGTATTACCGTAAAAATATTGATGTGTTCTTACTTTGGCCCAGGCAGAATAAATGCCCAACGTTAAAATGGTGAGTGCGACATTCACAATCCAGATAGCGAAAAATTCCCTACCTTTTCCCGTAAATTCAAACGGTTTGTTATTGACAGCACTTTTAGTGCTTAAATTATCCATATTCTATATTCCCCTTTTTATTTTTATTCTTCTGTAATGTTAATGCGCCTCATCCCAATTTATTCCTATACCAACATCAACAAGCAAGGGTACTGATAATTCAGCTGCACCTTCCATTTTCTGCCTGACAACGTTTATAGCCTCATCAACTTGTGATTCTTTTATTTCAAAAATCAGTTCATCGTGCACTTGCATAATCATACGCATATCAAACTTTTCTGTTTGAATTTCTTTATCTAACTCAATCATTGCACGTTTAATGATGTCTGCTGCAGTACCTTGCATCGGCGCGTTAATCGCAGTGCGTTCTGCGTATTGTCTGCGCATACCATTTTTTGCATTGATCTCATGTAAATATAAACGCCGACCAAAAACGGTTTCAACATAGCCCTTTTCCTTGGCTTTTTCTTTGGTTTGTTCCATGTAGTCTTTAACGCCAGGGTAACGCTGGAAATAAAGATCAACATATTCTTGTGCTTCGGGTCGCGTAATGTCTAATTGTTTTGCTAAACCAAATGCCGACATACCGTAAATTAAACCAAAATTTATAGCTTTGGCAGAACGACGTTGATCTTTTGTGACCTCATCCACACTTACAGAAAATACTTCTGCCGCCGTTGCACTGTGTACATCCAGCCCTTTTGAGAAAGCATCCAGCAACCCTTTATCTCCCGACAAATGCGCCATAATACGTAACTCAATTTGAGAGTAATCCGCTGCAACCATTTTATAACCTGGAGCAGCAATAAAGGCCTGACGGATACGACGACCTTCCTCGGTACGCACCGGAATATTTTGTAAATTTGGATCGGTTGAAGATAAACGACCTGTTGCGGCAACGGCCTGTTGGTAAGATGTATGTACTCGGCCTGTAGACTCGGCAACTTGTAACGGCAACTTATCGGTATAGGTTGATTTTAATTTACTTAAGCTACGATACTCTAAAATAAGTTTGGGTAAAGCATAATCATGTGCAAGCTCAACTAAAACCGATTCAGCAGTTGATGGCTGGCCTTTAGGTGTTTTAGAAATAACCGGCAATTCCATTTTTTCAAACAAAATAACTTGTAACTGTTTTGGTGAACCAATATTAAATTCCTGACCTGCTTCTTTATAAATACCCTGCTCTAATTCTCCTAATCGTTGAGTAATTTGCGTGCTTTGCTTTGCTAGCATTTTTACATCCAGCAATACGCCATTACGTTCCATACGTGAAAGCACTGGCAATAAGGGCAACTCCATATCTTTGTAAACGCTTTTTAAAGTCGGCGTTTCTTTTAATTGCGGCCAAAATATATTATGCAAACGTAAAGTGATGTCCGCATCTTCTGCTGCATACGGCGAAGCAACTTTAACTTCAACTTGATTAAAAGGGATTTGTTTTGCACCTTTTCCTGCAATATCTTCATAATGCGTGGTGCTATAACTTAAATGTCTTACCGCCATATCATCCATGCCGTGACGCAAGGTACTATCCAAGACATAAGACGCCAACATAGTGTCGTGCTGTATACCTTGCATGTGAATGTCATAGTTACCCAATACATTCATATCGTATTTTAAATTTTGACCAAGTTTGCAAAGGTTTTTATCTTCTAATAACGGCTTCAGTTTTTCTAAAACCTTTTCTCGGCTAAGTTGTTTTGGTGCATCTAAATAATCATGTGCAACCGGTATGTATGCTGCCTCACCTTCTTTTACCGAAAAGGAAAGACCAACAATTTCTGCTTGCATATAATCCAAGCTAGTTGTTTCTAAATCAAAACTAAAGCAATCGGCTTTTTTAAGCTTCTTTAACCATGTATCTAATTCTTTTTCTGTGAAAATGGTTTCATACTTTGCCGTTATTTCTTTTGTTTCAACCTTTGCTTTTTTTGTATTTGAATCAGCGCTTGCCGGACTAATGCCTGCATTTGCTTCTGCCAACCACGTTTTAAATTCAAAGTGCCCAAATAATTCTTTTAACTTTTTATAGTCCGGCTCCTGTCGTTTTAATGTTTTTGGATCCTGCTCTAATTCAACATCACTTTTAATCGTCACCAATTCCCGAGACAACGGCAACTGATCCATAAAATCACGCAAGTTCTCGCCAACCTTACCCTTAATATCTTTTGCATTTTTCATGACTCCATCAATAGAATCATAGAGCCCTAGCCATTTAACCGCCGTTTTCGGCCCAACCTTTGGCACACCGGGTATATTATCAGCGGTGTCACCAATTAAGGCGAGGTAATCAATAATACGTTCCGGTGGCACTCCAAATTTTTCTTTTACACCATCAACATCCATATCTACGCCCGTCATGGTATTCACCAAGCTGACGTGTTCATTCACTAACTGCGCCATATCTTTATCGCCAGTTGAAATCAGCGTGTCGATGCCTAGCGCGGTTGCCTGTTCTGATAATGTACCAATTACATCATCTGCTTCCACGCCGGAAACGCAGATTAATGGCAGCCCCATCGCTTTAATAATATTATGAATGGGTTCAATTTGATCCCTTAAATCATCTGGCATCGGTGGGCGGTTCGCTTTATATTCTGCATACATGTCATTGCGAAAAGTTTTTCCCTTTGCGTCAAATACCACGGCTAAATATTCTGGGTCATAATCTTTTAATAAACGACGCATCATATTAATAACACCGTAAATTGTACCGGTGGGCTCACGTTTAGAATTACTCATGTCGGGCATAGCATGGTATGCGCGGAATAAATAAGAAGAACCATCGACAAGAACAAAAGGCGTATTTGATTTTTTTGACATATACTTACAAGAACCTGTTCAAAAGATTGAGGAGGCAGATAACTGCGTTGTAGCCTCCTCACGACTTATGAAAAGGCTTCGAAAACTTACAACCATTTTACGCGAAGACACTGTTGAACGCTCAACTTTAAAGCAATAATTAATCAAATATAAATAGCGAGACGCCATGGACAACAAATCAACCCACCCAAGCATGAATCCCATTGATGACTCTGCTCTGACTCGTGAATCATGGAAAATTTTCCAGATTATGGCGGAGTTTGTTGAAGGCTTTGAGCGCATGGCTTATGTTAAACCTTCTGTTAGTATCTTCGGCTCGGCCAGAACAGCGCCTGAACACCCTTATTACAAACTTACCGTCGACATTGCGCGTGAACTTTCTGATGCAGGCTTTTCTGTTGTCAGTGGTGGCGGCCCCGGTATTATGGAGGCTGCGAACAAAGGTGCTTTTGAAGGAAAATCACCCAGTATTGGTCTAAACATCCAATTACCCCATGAACAAATTGGCAATCCTTACCAGGATATTTCCCTGTCATTTAAACACTTTTTTTCTCGCAAAGTCATGTTTGTGAAATATGCCTCGGCTTACGTTGTGATGCCCGGCGGCTTTGGAACATTAGATGAATTAGCAGAAATTTTAACCCTGGTACAAACCAAAAAAAGTCGCCGCATTCCGATTATCCTTGTACATCGCCCTTTTTGGGAAGGTTTATTGGACTGGTTTAAAACCACCATGGTTAGCGAAGGCGTAATCAATAAAGAAGACCTGGACTTAATTAAGGTAATAAGTGATCCCAAAAAAATTAGTAACGCCATTTTTGAACATTATGAAAATCGTGGCTTCGAACCCTCTGCTGAAGAAGCAGAAATTTTGCTACAATTGTAGGAACCGAACTTATTATCTAACCGAAGGAATCTTTCATGACACTTTTAAAAGTCATCAGCCTTAATTTTTTATTAATAACATCACAAACCGCTTTTTCGGCTGAAAATATTCCACCACCACCGTCACTAGATAAATCAAAAACATTTTCGCAAAAAGCACAAACACCACCACCCGTTTTGCCAGAAGAAGATGACAGCCGAAATATTCCTCAACCTGAAGTTCGTATTATTCGCAAAAAAGACGTTGTAATTGAAGAATATAGTGTCAACGGACGTGTACGTTACGTAAAAATCACCCCAACCAGCGGAAACCCATATTATATGGTTGATACCGATGGTGATGGTGTATTAGACACGCGTAATGACAATTTTGCCAACCCACCCATTAATCAGTGGATTTTATTAGAGTGGTAAATATTAACTATCAAGCACAGAACGTAATTTTTTTGACATGCTAAGTCTACTATATGGCTTTTCTAAAAGCGGAAAATTATAATTATCATATTCTTCGTTACTACCACTTTTATCTGCATAACCTGATGTCAGTAAAATTTTAATTTCTGGATTAATAGTTAATGCCTTTTCTGCTAAAGCATAGCCGTTTATTTTTCCCGGCATAACAACATCAGAAAATAAAAGATCGATGCGTGAGTGATTTAATATTGTTAGCGCGGTATCAACATTTTCAGCACAATACACTTTATAACCCAAGGATTTTAAAGTGTAATCAGCAAAAGATAATAATGTTGGTTCATCATCAACTATAAGAATACTTTCGCTCCCCTTATCAAGACTAGCTTCATTTTCATCCGCTTGATTAAGATCGGAATCTCTTTCTTTTGATCGCGGCAAATAAATTCTAAATATAGAACCTTTTCCAAGCTCCGTTTCTAATGAAACATCTCCGCCACTACGTTTCGCAAAACCATACACCATTGATAAACCTAAACCCGTACCTTTACCTACATCCTTAGTTGAATAAAAAGGCTCAAATATATGTTCGCTAACCTCCCTACTCATTCCTCCTCCGGTATCACTAATCATTATTTGAACATAATCACCCGGTGATAAATTTATTGCTGAAGGAACATTTTCTTTGATAATAATATTTGTTGTTTCTATCATCAGCGTTCCACCATCAAGCATTACATCATGGGCATTAATAACAATGTTTAAGATTGCATCCTGGCAAGACCCTTTGTTGGTATCAGTTTCCCATAAATTCTCACTTAAATAATATTGCACGTTAACGGCAGGCGTTAATGAGCGGGCTATCATTTCTTTCATCTCAACTATAAGTTTATTTATATCAACATTTTCTGTCTCAATCTCACTGTTACGTGAAAAAACCAATAGTTGCTTGGTTAGTTCCGCACAGCGATCAGCAGCATGCTCTACCGCAGCCAGCCATTTAAATTGCGCTTCTGACAAATCTTGACTTTGTAGAAGCTCGGTATAACCAAGTATCACGCCCAACTGATTATTAAAGTCATGGGCAATACCACCTGACATTTGGCCAACCACTTCCATTTTTTGTGATCGGTTTAGCATTTTTTGTGTTTCTAATATTTCGGTAATATCTTCAGAAATACCAAGCAAATATTTTGCAACACCATCTTCATCATAAATAGGAATTTTTTTCGTATGCAAAATTCGCGTACCTTTAACTTTAGTCGTTATAGGTTCTTCAGCAATATCAAGAGGTTTTTTGCTTTGTATAACTTCATTATCTTTATCTATAAAGAACTGTGCTTGATCTTTGGGCCAAAAATCATAGTCGGTTTTACCTAATACTTCTTCTTTTAGTAAGCCAGTCAGATCCTCGGCGGCTTTATTCCATTCAACATAGCGATTATTAACAGCATCTTTTACAAATAAAGTATTCGGTAAGTTTTCTACAATAGAATTTTTTAAAACGTCTAGCTCTTTAACTTTTTCTTCACTTAACTTACGTTGTGTAATATCCCGAATCACCTCAACAGTACCGTCAAGATTGGACGCACCTGTAATATGTGACAATGAAAAATCAAACCAACGATTATTTTTGTTAACTTTTAATTCCAAAGCGTTTAATTCTTTGTTCGTAACGACAGATTGACATACTGGGCAGTTTTCAACTTTAATATCTTGCGGGTGAAAAACATCATGATTATTTTTACCAATTAGCTCCCCCTCTTTAAACCCTGACAAAATATAAGCTGCCTTATTAGCTTCATGAACAATACCGTTTTCATCAACAACAACGGTTGCATCTGGTATCGCATCATACGTTGTCGCGCTACGTGACATAACAAGAAAAGGTTCACGTAAGGTTGTTCTAACAATTGCCTGAAAAATTAACCAAAATGAAAATATTTTAAAAATGTGGCCAACTATATTTGATAAGCCATACAAACTGACATAGAAAGTAAATGCCAGCTCAGCACACATTGTTAAAACAATCGATACCATTAAAACATTAACTATTCTTTTTTCTAAAAATTCCCGTTTTTTATGCAGATAATAAATGGCAAGTGCAAGCAAAGAAATAATGACGTATTCGCTATAGACTTTAAAAGCCGTTAAGCCTTTGCCGGGAATAAAACCTTCAGGAAAAACACCAACAAATACCAGCAGGCTTATGACAAAAGCAGCAAAACCAAAATAAATAAAGATTCGAACTCGATGAAGTGCGTGAGATAAAAACCAGGGCGCGACTAATAATAGTAAAGCCTCTAAATAACGTGTACCTATCCAAAACTGCACCGCAGTATTTACGCCAGAATGAGGGATGATGTTCATCCCCTTATAACTAATGGCATGTAATAAATCTAATAATCCAATCCAAAAATAACCTGCGCCTAAAAACATTAAATAATTATTACGTGTAAAGGGATACATGTTCCACGCAACAACACAGGTTAATATTGCTATCGTAATGGCAAAAAACTCAGCAAGAACATGGAATAATAAAAAGTTTGTAAAGCTTATTGAGCTTAATAATATTACGATAGTAAGAGGAATAACCCAGGCCGAAAGAGAAAAATATGTATTTTTAGATTCTTTTAGCGAGTTATCTAAAGTGGACATCCTTTTAACACCTTATAATTATAAGCCATTCATGACGAAAGATATTCGAGTATTACAATCCTTTTCTCGGCGACTTTCATAGATACTTTAATAATTTTTACATCATTCTAGCCAATTTTGAGGTTTAAGATAGCGCTCATATAACCTGGCTTCTTCTGTTCCACTTTCAGGCTTCCAGTTATAACGAAATTTCACCAGTGGCGGCAATGACATTAAAATAGATTCTGTACGTCCTCCTGTTTGTAAGCCAAACAAAGTGCCACGATCATAGACCAAATTAAACTCAACATAACGACCACGGCGATAAAGCTGAAAATCACGTTCACGCTCACCATATTCAGTATTTTTTCGTTTGTTTACTATAGGGACGTATGCAGGGACATAGTGGTCACCTACACTTTGCATAAAGGCAAAGCTTTGTTCAAAGCCCCCCTCATTTAAATCATCAAAAAATAACCCGCCGACTCCTCGCGTTTCATCTCTGTGCTTCAAATAAAAATATTCATCACACCATTTTTTATATTTTGGATAAGCTTCTTCACCAAAAGGCTCACATGCCTTTTTTGATTCTGTATGCCAATGAACAACATCTTCTTCTATGGGGTAATAAGGTGTTAAATCAAAGCCTCCACCAAACCACCAAACAGGATCTTCACCTTCTTTTTCTGCAATAAAAAAACGTACATTAGCGTGTGATGTTGGTACATATGGATTTTTAGGATGAATCACTAACGAGACGCCCATTGCTTGAAAACTTCGCCCCGCCAATTCAGGTCGGTGCGCCGTCGCAGAACCGGGCATTTCAGGACCAAAAACATGCGAAAAGTTTATTCCGGCGCTTTCAAAAACATCACCACCGTCCATCACGCGAGTGCGGCCACCACCGGATAAATGTTCACCCTCCTCTCGCTCCCAGTCATCATGCACAAACTTACCGGTACCATCTTCTTTTTCTAATGCCTGGCAAATTGAGTCCTGTAGTCCTAATAAATAATTTTTTACTGCTTCTGTGTCTGGCGCTTTCATTGTTTTCCGATTTTTTAATTTGTTCTAATAATTTGATCTGTTAATGCATCACGAATTTCACTAGGCTGGGCACTAATGTCTGTTTCACCTTTAACGATAAAATTAATTTTATCAGTAAAGATATGCTTAACTTGTTCTGCTGTTCGAGCGGCTTCTTGCGTTGAGATGTTCGCACTAGTGGAAATGATTGCTCCATCAAACTGCTCGCATATTTTTCTTACCATCGGATGATGGCTTACCCTTACCGCAAGCGTATCATACTGTCCCTTAAGATATTCTGACGTTTCTTTTTTTACTGGTACAAGCCACGTTATTGCATGCGTTTGATTTTTCCAGCTTGCCAATAATTTTTCTTCAATTTCTTTTTCCAGCGGCTGTATATAGTCTTTAAACTGTTCAAAACTTGCAGCAACCAGGATTAACCCTTTTTCTTTTTGTCGCTGTTTAAGCTCGAGTATTTTTTTTACCGCAGATAAATCCTTAGGATCACAACCTAAGCCATATACGGCTTCTGTTGGGTATGCAATAACTCCGCCTTGCTGTAAAACTGCAACCGCTTGATCAATCTGTTGTTTCAGTTTCTTCACTCTCTTCCACTGCTTCGGTGAAACCGCATTCTTTTTGCGGACAGACTTTTTCGGTACCACGACGCTTTGTGGTTTTAATCGTTAACATTGGCCAACCACAGTCAGGACACTTTTCATCAATGGGTTCATTCCAAACGGCATAAGTACAGTCGGGATAATGTTCGCAGGAAAAGAAAATTTTACCTTTACGTGATTTACGTTTAAGCATAGTTCCTTTATGACACTCAGGACATTCAACTTTCATATCCTGTGGTTTTTCTAATGGCTCAATATGTTTACATTCCGGGTAATTACTACAACCAATAAATTTACCGTAACGACCATGACGAATGATTAAATCGGATTCACAACTCGGACATTTTCGATCTTCAATAACTTCGGGTTCAGAATCAGCGTCTTCATTTACGTTGCGCGTGTAATCGCAATCCGGGTAGTCATTACAACCTATAAAGCGACCACGGCGACCTAAGCGAATCGCCATACCTCCGCCACACTTAGGACATTTTTCTTCTATTTGTTCATGTGTAACATCTTTACGATCAACAGAGGCTTCTTTATCAACAACCAAATCTTTAAAGGGTTGCCAAAATTCCCGCATCATCGGCACCCACTTCTCTTCACCACGAGAAATGGCATCAAGATGATCCTCCATCTTCGCAGTAAAGTCGTAATCAACATACTGAGTAAAGTGTTCGGTTAAGAACTTCGCCACGATACGGCCAACATCGGTTGGAATAAAACGTTTCTTATCCATTTCAACATATTCGCGTGATTGCAACGTTGAAATAATCGATGCATAGGTTGATGGGCGACCAATACCAAATTCTTCCAGGGCTTTAACCAGACTTGCCTCTGAAAAACGTGGTGGCGGTTCGGTAAAATGTTGCTCCGGTAAAATTTTAATTAATTTTATTTTATCGCCTTCTTCCATTGGCGGTAATAAACGATCTTTATCATCTGCTGGTGCTTTAGAATCATCGACACTTTCTAAATAAACCGCCATAAAACCTGGCTTAACTAAGGTTGAACCATTTGCACGAAAAATATTACCCTCACCCGCCGACATATCAACCGCAACAGTATCTAAAGTCGCGTGTATCATTTGGCAAGCGACGGTTCGTTTCCAAATTAAATCGTATAAACGAAACTGGTCTTTGGTTAAAAACTTTTTAATCTTTTTAGGTTCATGATAAACCGAAGTAGGGCGTACAGCTTCATGCGCTTCTTGTGCGTTCTTTGCTTTTGTTTTATAAACACGAGGCTCGTCAGGTAAATTTTCTTTACCAAAAGTATCTAGTATATAAGTTCGAATATCATCTAAAGCATCTTGCGCCAAGTTAACCGAGTCCGTACGCATATAAGTAATTAAACCTACGGTTTCACCATCAAGATCGATACCTTCATATAGTTGTTGCGCAATACTCATTGTTTTACGCGTGGTAAAACCTAATTTACGAGAGGCTTCTTGTTGAATGGTTGATGTTGTAAATGGTGCGGTTGGATTACGTTTGCGCTTTTTCTTTTCAATTTTTTCGACAGTTAAATTACAGTCTTTGGCGTTCTTAGTACAATTAGCACCTTTTTTTAAAATCTTTTCGGCAGCCTTCGCTTTTTCTTCTGAATTAATTGTAAACTGACTGACTTTTTTATCTTCAAGTTTTGTTAGCTTTGCGGTAAAGGCTTGCTTATCACTTTCAAGTTCTGACTCTATAGTCCAATATTCTTTTGGATCAAACTTTTCTATTTCTAATTCACGCTCAACAATCAATCGAAGAGCAGGGGACTGAACACGGCCTGCAGATAAACCGCGACGAATTTTTTTCCATAGCAAAGGGGAGAGATTAAAACCAACCAAATAATCTAAACCACGACGTGCCAACTGTGCATCGATCATATCTTGAGAAAGTTCACGAGGATCTTCTATTGCAGCATTTACTGCGTTTTTTGTTACTTCGTTAAAAGCAACTCGCCCCACTTTTTTGTTTTTTAATAAACCGCGGTCTTGTAAAATTTCATATAGGTGCCAGGCAATAGCCTCACCTTCGCGATCCGGATCTGATGCGAGATATAAAGCATCAGCCTTTTTTAATGCCTTAGCGATAGCATCAACGTGTTTTTGATTTTTTTCTATGAGCTGAAATTTCATTCCAAAATCATTTGCAGGATCAACTGCGCCTTCTTTTGGTAATAAATCCCGAACATGGCCATAAGAAGCTAAGACTTCAAAGCCTTTGCCCAGGTATTTTTTTATTGTCTTGGCTTTAGCCGGTGACTCAACGATGACTAAACTTTTTGCCATAACTTTTAAACCATGTCATAAAAGGAAATGCCCGCATAAAGCGGGCACTGTATTATTTTATTATATTTTGAAGTTACTCAATGAAACACGCCGGGCATTTCGTCGAAGACTAAATCTTCCATCCAGGCATAAGCCGCTTCTCGACCAGGTTGATTAAATAGCACCATCAACACAACCCACTTAAGCTGTTCAAGATCGATTTCTTCTGACTCTAACGCCATAACACGATCAATCACCATCTCACGTGTATTATGATCCAGCACACCCGTTTGTTCTAAAAACATTAAAAAACCACGGCTGTCCAAATCAAGTTTTTCTGTTTCTTCGTCTGTATAAAGACGAATAGATTTAGCACTAAACGCAAGTGGTTCAGAGCCATCTTGTAAACCCGCTAAACCTTCAAGCCATAAAAATGCTTTGCTGATTTCTGCTTTGTGGAAACCGGCTTGCTCTAACTCAGTTCTTAGTGATTCTTCATCTGTATCAAACTCAATTTCATCGTTCATGTAGTTTTCAAACAGATACATCAACACTTCGAGTATATTTTCTTTCATTTTACTTCCTCTTACCTGCCTTGACAGT